>WNGL01007501.1_pt1 | contig 13100 bp, 13 predicted proteins | sample 5400591 | NCBI WGS metagenome assembly WNGL01 (sample SAMN13153377, study PRJNA577476) | soil metagenome | isolation source: 80 cm soil or saprolite under Garry oak tree replicate 1 | place: USA:California | collected 2016-06-15
GGCCCGGTGCGGCTGGTGGTGCCGCATCTGTATTTCTGGAAGAGCGCGAAGTGGCTGCAGAGCATCGAATTTCTTGAGCGCGACGCGCCGGGCTACTGGGAAGTCCGCGGCTATCACAACCGCGGCGATCCCTGGAAAGGAGAGCGCTATTCCGGTGATTAATTTGGACGCCAACGTTCGGCTACACCTCTCCCATCGCGAGAGGTGAAGATCACCATGGAGGGCCAACGATGCCAACTGAACGCTTTCAATTCACGGGTGCGGGCGGCCAGCAACTGGCGGCATCGCTGGACCTGCCCGAGCGCGAACCGCTCGGTTATGCGCTGTTCGCGCATTGCTTCACCTGCGGCAAGGACGTGCTGGCTGCAAAACGCATTGCGGTGGCACTGGCGGCAAAGGGCATCGCCGTGCTGCGGTTCGACTTCACCGGCCTCGGCTCCAGCGAAGGCGCTCCTCGAACGTCGCCGATCTCGTGCTTGCCGCCAATCATCTGCGCGGGACTCGCAAGGCGCCGGCGATCCTGATCGGGCACAGCCTCGGCGGCGCCGCCATTCTGGCCGCCGCCGGGCAAATTCCGGATGCCAAGGCCGTCGTCACCATCGCCGCCCCCTCCGATCCGGCACACGTCACCGGCCTGTTCAAGGACCGCATCGAGGACATCCGCAAGCACGGCAAGGTGGAAGTCTCGCTCGCCGGCCGCCCGTTCCCCATCAGCAGCGAATTCCTCGACGACATCGCCGAACATAATCTGATGGCGCATGTGACAAAACTTCACAAGGCGCTGCTGATCATGCATGCGCCGACCGATGACACCGTCGGCATCGACAACGCCACGCACATCTTCGTCGCCGCCAAGCACCCCAAGAGTTTTGTGTCGCTGGCGGGCGCCGATCATCTGCTGACGGGGAAGCGTGATGCCGGCTATGTCGCCGATGTCATTGCCGCCTGGGGTTCGCGCTACCTCGATCCGGTCGCGCCCGAGCAAGCCGCCGGTCTCGGTGAAGCGCCGCGCGGCGTCGTGGTCCGCGAGACCCGTAACGGCAAATATCAACAGGATGTTTCCGTCGGACCGCATCACATGCTGGCCGATGAGCCCGTGGCCGCCGGCGGCGAGGACACGGGACCCGGACCGTATGATTTTGTGCTTGCCGGCCTCGGCGCCTGCACATCGATGACGATGCGCCTCTATGCCGATCGCAAATCGCTGCCGCTGCAGCGCGTGACGGTGACGCTGAAGCACAGCAAGATCCATGCGGAAGATTGCGCCGAGTGCGAAACCAAGGCCGGGATGCTCGATCAGATCGACCGGGTCATTGCCATGGAAGGCGCGCTCGACGCCGAGCAGCGCAAGAAGCTGATGGAAATCGCCGACAAGTGCCCGGTGCCCCGCACCCTCACCTCGGAGATCCGTATCGTGACAAAGGCGGCGGATTGACGAACCGAGCTTGCACGATGCGGCTCGCGACCTCACATCGCGTCGCCGGGCCTTACCGCGCTTCCGACACCAATGGCTGAACGCGGAGTGCTCCGTGCAGACCGGCGGCCGACCCCAGCAATATTCCGGCGACGGCCACAAACGACGCAAGCGCCAGCGTCGACAATCCCGTCAACCCCTGCCCGATCGAGCAGCCATAGGCCATTGCGCCGCCTGCTCCCATCAGCGCCGCACCGCCGGCCGAGCGCAACATATGACGCGGTGACGTGTAGCCTTCCCAATGAAAGCGACGCGTGGCCAGCGCCGTCACCAGGCTTCCGGCGAGCACGCCGGTAACCGTGGCAATCCCGAAGTTCAACGTCAGTCCGGTCGACAGCATCACATATTGCAGCGTATCGGCGATCGGCGCGATGAAGGTGAGCGAGGTGACCGGCGCTGGATTGAAATCGTCGGCGCCGAGATAACCGGTGGCGAACCAGCCGCCAGCGACCAGGATCCCGACGGCGAACCCCGCCGCGATCTGCCCCCAGGCGCGCTGAAACCTCGCATGCGCGAACGCAAAGATGATCAGGGCTCCACTCAACGCCGAGGCCGCGACCATCCGCGCGTATATCTCGTTGATACCGATCTTGGCCAGCAGCGCCGGCAGCGTCGTCACGGATGGCGTCATTTGCGACCACTGCAGCAGCGCGATCCGCGTCGGCGCGACCAGGCCTTTCAGCGTCATTTGCGCTGTTATGCCGAGCACGATCACCACGACGAACGAGCGCAGATTGCCGCGCCCGAGCAGCACCAGCGCACGCGAGCCGCAGCCGTTCGACAGCACCATGCCGTAACCGAACAGCAGACCGCCAAAGAACATCAGCGGCGCTGAAAACGACGGCTGCAGGTAGATCGATTTGCCGAGATCGACAACACCGCGTGCCGCCAAAAGCTGCGTCGCCGCGATCGCCACGCCAAGCGCCAGCGCATAACTTCGGATCAGGCGGCTGTCGCCCTGCGCCCACCAGCCGCGCAGGCTGCTCATCAGGCAAAATCCGCTCAAGAGTCCGACCGCGCCATAGACGAGGCCGATCAGCAGTCCGGCATAGACCACGACGTTGGCACCTGATGGCATCGGTTCGTTCCTCGGAGTCTAACCCGTCATTGCGAGGAGCAGAGCGACGAAGCAATCCAGTAACCGAGCGCCTTGTCCGGCCTCTGGATCGCTTCGCGGAGCCTGTCATCGGGCGGCGCTTCGCGCCGACCCGTTGGCTCGCAATGACGGTCTATCATTATTGTGCCTGCGCCGGGCGAAGGATGACGCGATCGCGTGACGAACCGGCGACCGCGACAAAAGCGCTCTTGGCGTTTTCCAGTGAATAGATCGCGCGCGGCAGAATCGGAAACGGCTTGAGATGTCCGCTGGCAAAACCGGGAACCAGTTCTTTCAAAACCGCACCCGTCGCCACCGACGATAGCCCCAGCGTATCGACGCCGACATAAGTGTGCTGGCCACGATAGAATTCCAGGATATTGAACTGCACGATCCGCTCGATCGCGGCGATCAGGATTTGCCGCCCCCGCAATGCCAGCGATTGGTGCGCTGCCTGAAAATAGGGATCGCCGACGGTATTGAACACGATATCGGCGCCCTTGCCGTCCGTCAGCTCGCGAACGCGCGTCGCGGCGTCCGTCGCGGAGGCGTCGATCACGTCAACCCTGGAATTGGCGTGCCCCTCGTAGGGCTCACTCTTGCGCACCACGCCGATCACGCGCGCGCCGTGCCAGCTCGCGATCTGCACGGCGGCCTGCCCGACCTTGCCGTTGACGCCCATCACCAGCACCGTCTCGTCCTTACCTGGCATTCCGGCGCGGCGAAAGCCTTCCATTGCCGTGACGAAGGGAACGCCGATGCCGGCGGCCTCATCCCACGACAGATTTTTCGGTTTTTCCACCACGGCATCGGCTTCAACCGCGAGGTGCGTGGCATGGGTGCCGTCGCGCCGGATGCCGAGATCGCCCGACGAGCCGAACACGTCGCGCCCGATCCAGCCGGATGGGCCATCGATCACGACGCCCGCGTAATCGCGGCCGGGCGTGCGCGGAAATACGGCGTAAGCCATCAGGCCGGTCGCGGCCTTGACGTCGGACGGATTCACGGCTGCCGCCGCGACTTCGATCAGCACCTCGTTCGCGGCCCGCGACAGCGCTCGCCGCTCGACCGCAGGCGCCAGCGATGCCGGATCGTTGGCCTTCGCCAGCATGCGCACGCAGCGCGCCTCGACCATAACAGGCGGACTATGGTGTTTTTTGGAAGCTGACGGCATGGTTGTTCCGATTTCTGGAGCGACTTTCGAACGCGATTTGACGCCTGCCGGGATCGTTGACACCATGGGGGCTTCGCATCATGACTAACCGACTGATCGCTTAGTTCAAGAGGCTTGTTGCAACAAGCTGGAGAACGTCTTGTACCCCAACCTGATCGATGGGCGGCCGTGCAAATTGGCGAGAACACCGCAGTGAACCTCAAGGCCACGCCTTCCCCTGACGATCTGGCGCGCGCTTGTGTGGAGGCGATGTGGAAGGAAGACGACGCCAGCAAGGGTCTCGGCATCGAGGTCCTGCAGATCAAGGCAGGCGAAGCCGTCCTGACGATGACGGTCAAGCCGAACATGGTCAACGGCCACGGCATCGCCCATGGCGGCTTCATTTTCGCACTAGCCGACTCGGCATTCGCCTTTGCCTGCAATTCCTACAATGAGCGCGCGGTCACGGCGCAGTGCAGCATCTCCTTTATCAGGCCGGGCAAGCTCGGCGATCGGTTGATAGCGACGGCACGGGAAATTTCGCGAACCGGACGTTCCGGGATTTACGATGTGCGCGTCACCGTCGATGATGTCGCGATCGCCGAGTTGCGCGGCCATTCCCGCACCGTCGGCGGCGCATGGGTGCCGGCCTGACGCCGATGCCTGGTCGATATCAAGCTGAAATGAACCTCTGATTTTAGGGAAACGCGCGATGGCTTCGACCAACCAGCAATTCAAACCCGGCAGTTATCGCGCCGAGACGGATGATGCCGAGCGTGCATCGCGCGATGAAATCATCGCGTTGCAGACCAGGCGCCTCGGCTGGACGCTGGCGCACGCCTACGACAACGTCGCCCACTACCGAAAGGCGTTCGACAGGGCCGGTGTGAAGCCCCAGGATTTTCGGCAACTGTCGGATCTCGGCAACTTTCCTTTCACCGCCAAGACCGACCTGCGCGACAATTACCCGTTCAACATGTTCGCGGTACCGCGCGAGAAGCTGGTTCGCGTCCACGCCTCGTCCGGCACCACCGGCAAGCCGATCGTGGTCGGATACACAAAAGCCGATATCGACATGTGGTCGGACGTCATGGCGCGCTCGATCCGCGCCGCGGGCGGCCGCACCGGCATGATCATCCACAACGCCTATGGCTATGGCCTGTTCACCGGCGGCCTTGGCGTGCATTACGGCGCGGAGCGGCTCGGCTGCACCGTGGTGCCGGTCTCCGGCGGCATGACGGAGCGGCAGGTGCAGCTCATCAACGACTTCAAGCCCGACATCATCACGGTGACGCCAAGCTATATGCTGGCAATCCTGGACGAATTCAGAAAGCAGGGCCTGGAACCTCGCAAGTCGTCGTTGAAATTCGGCATCTTCGGCGCCGAGCCCTGGACCAACGCGATGCGCGCCGAGATCGAGGCGGCGTTCGATATGGACGCCACCGACATCTACGGCTTGTCCGAAGTGATCGGCCCCGGCGTCGCGCAGGAGTGCGTCGAGACCAAGGACGGCCTGCATGTCTGGGAGGACCATTTTTACCCGGAGGTGATCGATCCCGAGACCGGTATGGTGCTGCCCGAAGGTGAAAAGGGCGAGCTTGTTTTCACCTCGCTGACCAAGGAAGCGTTCCCGATCATCCGCTACCGCACCCGCGACCTGACGCGGCTGCTGCCGGGCACGGCGCGGCCCGGCATGCGGCGCATGGAGAAGGTCACGGGACGTTCCGATGACATGATCATCCTGCGCGGCGTCAATGTGTTCCCGACCCAGATCGAGGAAGTGCTGCTCGCCACCGACTGGTGCGGCGGTCATTTCATCATCGAATTGACGCGCGAAGGGCGGATGGACGAGATGACGGTGCTGGCGGAAGCGCGACCGGAAAGCTGGGACGGCGACGGGCTTGTCGAACACGCCGAGCGGGTCACCACCTATATCAAGAACACCATTGGCATCACCGCGCGCATCAGGGCCGTGGCGCCCGAGACGCTGGAGCGCTCGCTCGGCAAGGCCAAGCGCGTATTCGACAAGCGGCCGAAGGAATGAACGTCAGCCGCAGCAGCTCGAGAGGAATAGCTGAGCGACAGTCCCTAACGCCGCGATATGCTGGCATCGTCGATAGTCCTCGCCGCTGGCGCTGCGGCGCTTCCTTCCCTCGCATCTGTGAGTTCAGCCATGGCCGATACCACTCTACCCACCGCCGCTGAGATCGTCGCTGACATCCGCAGCAAGAAGATGACGGCCGTCAGCGCCGTGCGGGCCGCGCTCGAACGCGCGGAGCAAGCCAAAGACCTCAACGCGTTCATTGTCCTGAACAGCGATGGCGCGCTGGCGGCGGCAGGCCGGGTCGACAAGGGCGAGACGACCGGTGCCCTCGCCGGCCTGCCCATCGTCGTCAAGGACAACATCAACACCGCTGACATGCCGACATCGGGCGGCACGCCGGCGCTGCAGCATGCGCGGCCGACCAGGAATGCGCCGTCGCTGCAGAAATTGCTGGATGCCGGCGCCATCATCATCGGCAAGACCAATATGCATGAACTCGCATTCGGGATCACCAGCACCAATCTTTCGTCATTCGCAGGGCCGGTGAAAAATCCTTATGACAAGACCCGGATTCCCGGCGGCTCATCGGGCGGAACGTCGGCGGCCATCGCGGCGCGCATCGTGGCTTGCGGCCTCGGATCCGATACCGGCGGTTCGACCCGCGTGCCGGCGGCGCTGACCGGTACCGTGGGCTTAAGGCCATCGGTCGGCAATGGCGGCGTGCAACGGCGCTACCACGATGCCAACCTGGTGGTCCCGATCAGTCACACCCGCGATACCGTCGGTCCGATGGGCCGCACGGTCGCGGACGTGGCATTGCTGGATTCCGTCATCACCGGCACCCCGATGGCCAAGGCGGAGCCACTGCGCGGCAAGCGGTTCGGCATTCCCGCATCGTTCTGGAGCGGGCTCGATCGCGACGTTGAGGCCGTCGCCAAGGCCGCGCGCGAAAAACTCGCGGACGCTGGCGTCGTTCTGGTCGATGCCGACATGGCTGGACTGTTCGAACAGAACGGCAAGGTATCGTTCGTGGTCGCGCTGCATGAACCGATTGCGGATATCCCCGCCTATCTCCAGGCGTCCGGCATCGAGGGCATCACGCTGGCCGACATCGCCGGCAAGATCGCCAGCCCCGACGTCCAGGGCGCGTTCGGCGCCATCACCGCGGACGCCTTTGGCGCGGTCTATCAGGATGCGATCACGGTACAGCGGCCGGCGTTGCAGAAGATCTACGAGGCGTATTTCCGCGACCATGATCTGGACGCCATCCTGTTTCCAACCACGATTGCCGCAGCGCCTGTGATCGACATCGAGAAGGGATCGGGCGAGATGTCGATCGATGGCGGCGAGCCGGTGCCGACGTTCGGCACCATGATCCGCAACACCGATCCCGGCAGCAACGCCGGCATTCCCGGTCTGTCGTTGTTTGCAGGCATGACGCCGGGCGGCTTGCCGGTCGGACTGGAGATCGATGGTCCCGTCGGCAGCGATACGAAGCTGCTCGGGCTCGGGCTTTCGATCGAAGGCATCCTGGGCTCGGCTCCGCCGCCGAAGCGGTGAATTTTTTCACGCCGCGCCCTTGCCGGCCCACAGTGGCGCGGCGTTTACCCGGCGGGATCGGATCACCTGTCGGGATCTGGATCACCTGGCGGGATCGGGATAGACCAGGCTGCGCCAGCCGCTGCGGTCGAACGGCGCCCATTTGCCTTCGGGTTGCGCCAGACGATCGGCCACCGCGTAAACGGCAGCGGGATGATGGCCCATGCCGCAATGGCTGCTTTCGACCTCGATGCTTTCGGACTTCGCGGAGGTCTTTTCCATGCAGCCCTGCCACGCGCAGATGCCGTCGGTGCGGCTGAAGATCGCGGTGGTCGGCACCGGCGGCGTGCCCGCCAGCGATCCACCGAACCGTCCGTCGTCTTCGTCGGCGCGGCGACCGCTCGCCATCTCATAGACGCGCCAGGCGTTGGTCGCCTTGGGGTGACCCGCGAACGGACTGCCGAGCGTGATCACGGAGCGCACGCGATCCGGCATCATCTTGGAGAGCTGGCGCGCGTAAAGACCGCCAAGACTCCAGCCGACCAGGCTGATCTTGCGCCCACCGGCGTCGGTGAGTTCATGCACCAGATCGACCATCGCACGCTGCACACCGTCGCGCAGGCCGAGATTGCGGCCCTGCCGCCAGCCGCTGACCGCGTAGCCGCGGTTCTTCAAAAAGCTGCGCAGCGGGCGCGTCGAGGTATCCGAGGCGACCAGCCCGGGCAACACCAGTACCGGATGACCGTCGCCTTTCGGCGCCAGGCTGAGCAGCGGCAATGCGCCGAGAAACGCACCAAGCTCATGGATGGCCCGGCCCTCCAGAAACATCAGGGTTTTGGACGGCGGGTGCAGCCTCTGGGCAGTGGCGGACATTGTAGCTCCTTTCAGAGCCGGCCCCTTAAGTCTCGGCAGCCGGCGACAAACCTCTTAAAATCGTTCCGCAATGCAGCAATCTGCGGTTAAAGCTAAGGAACCGCTTTTGGCGTTTCAAGCTGCTCTTGTTGACGCGGCCAGGGATCGCCGCACGTAGGAGCCTTGCAGTGATCTAAAAGTCACAGCCAACGCAGCAGGACCTCGATGGTGTAGAGGGCCAATCCCGCAAGACCTCCGATCAGCGAGCCATTGAAGCGGATGTATTGCAGATCCTTGCCGATGTTGATTTCGATCAGCGAAATCAGCTGCCCCATGTCCCAGGCCTTGACCTGATCGGAGATGAAGCTCGAGACACCGCTTTTCTGATCGGCGATGAAGGTTCTGAACACGGCAACCAGACCCTGGTTGATCTCGCCCCTTAACTCGGAATCGCCAGCGAGCGCCTCGCCTGCTTCCATGAACATTCGGGCGAGGTGTTGCTGCAGCACCTGGGTCTCGCCGCTGGCGCTGCGTTCGATAAACGATCGCGCGTTCGACCAGATATTGCGCGCGAGGGCGCCGAGTTCGGGACGCGCCAGCAGGTCGCGCTTCAACCCGTCGAGACGATCGGCAAAGTTTCGATCGCTGCCGAGCCGGTCCACGAACGACAATATCATGCGATCGAATTCGCCACGGAACGGATGCTTGGGATCGTTGCGAACTTCCTCGAAAAACGTGGTCGCTGATGCCACGATCCTGTTCACCAGAAACTTGTCGGCCCGATAGAGTTTGAGCAGCGTCGGCATTTCACCGCGGATTTTGTCGCGGATGACGGCCATGGTTTCCGGCTGGGTCAGCGTCTGATGAACGGCGCGCAGGATGTCATCGAGCAACCCCTGATGCCGGCCCTCGGCGACGAAACCGCGCAGCGTGCCGGCGGCGAGCGGCGCGAGATCGATCGACTGCAACTGGGTGCCGATGCGGCGGGTGATGAACGTCATCAGGCCCGAGGTTTCGGTCGCCGAGACGGCTTCGGGCAAAAGCCGCAGCGTGAAGCGGGCGAGATCGGTGCTGCGCTTGCGGTCGCGCAGCCAGTCGGCGATGAAGGAGCCGAAGTCGATCTGGCGCAGCTTGGCATCGACGGGCGCGGCTTCGAGAAAATGCACCTCGATGAATTCGCCGAGCTTGTCCGCGATGCGGTGCTGATTGGCCTGGATGATCGCGGTGTGCGGGATCGGCAATCCCAACGGCCTGCGGAACAGCGCCACCACGGCGTACCAGTCGGCGAGGCCACCGATGGTCGCGGCTTCCGCGAACGCCGCGACAAAGCCGAACACCGGATGCACGTGCAGCAAGCTCTTGGCCGTGATGAACACGGCCAGAGTGCCCGCCAGCACCAGCGTGGCCAGCGCCTTGACGCGCCGCAACTCGGCCGCGCGCGCAGCATCGCCGGGAGCGTCGAACGAGAATGTGCCTGACGTGGTCATGGCGGCTTTCGAGCTAAGGGAACCGGTACATAGGAGCTGTGCCTACCGCCGTTATCTTGACCGAAGCAATGCATCGTGTCCCGGACGCGGTGCAACGCATCTTGCGGTGCGCCGCACGGCGGATCAGCAGCGCACCACGCCGCAAGAGCGGCGCGCTACGCAGCATCCGGGGAACGCCGTCTGCAGGGGGAATGCCCGTCAAAAAGAAGGCCCGCATCAAGCGGGCCTTCGAAAGATCGGCTGGTCGACTGATCCGAAAAGCGATCAGGCGGTCTTGCTGTAAGACGCGACCTTCGAGAGGTTGTCCTGGGCGGTCTTCGCACCGTCGGCGACGAGCTTGCCGAGATATTCGGTGGTGGACTTGGCCCGCGACATGAACACTTCGCCGCGCGCACGGACCATATCGGACTGGATCTGGACCGCTTCGTTGAGCGACTTGGCGGAGGCCAGTTTGTCGATGCCTGCGAAGAAGGCTTCGGTGTCCTGATAGATCGCCTGCTGGATGTTGCGGCTGATCTTGGCGGCCTCGCTGACCGAATCGGCCACCGCGGTCTCGATCGCGGCAGTCACCTTCTCCGAACCTGCATGCAGGTCGGCGGCGCGGTCCTTGGCGGTAGAGGCAGTGCGCTTGACGAATTCACGGGCAGCCTCGGGAACTTCCAGGTTCTGGAGGTTCTTGAGCGCGTCGGTGACGGGCGCGAAAGCTTCCTTGACGGTGTTCAGTGCTGAATTGGTTTCGGTGGTCATGGCGGTCTCTCCATCCTCAGGTTTTGAGCTATGGGCTCACCCCGTCCGGACTGGCCCGGGGCGAGATCCTTGTGCCATAGTTAATGGTGCATCGCAACATCAATGTTGCGGTGCGATATCACGAATTAGTGATCACCCATTAAATTGAGCATTTAGCCCAACAATCCGGCTTTCCTGCCCTACCAACGGCCCTTCCAACGATTCCAGGCGTACAACAGATCGGCGAACCGATCGTACACGACGCCCGCAATTGGCCGGATCACCGGCAGGCCGACCAGCCGCCCGAGCCAGATGTCACCGGGCGTTCGGAGCCAGATCGCGATCGCGCAGTCGATCCCGGCGTAAAGCCGGTTCTCGGCATCGACGGCATGCAGCCTGCGCCTGATGTCGTTGACCCCGATGCCGAAGCCGGACAGCGCATCCGGCTCCAGATTGATGTCACGAAAATCGATGGCGCCGGCTCTGGCCGCGCGAACCAGCCGATGGTGCTGCCAGTCAATGCCGGCGTTACAGACCGGACATTTGGTGTTGTACCAAACTGTGAGTTTTTCCGTCATCACCGGATATGTGACCTTCTTGCGCCAGGCCCCCCGGCAGTATCGTTGCGCAACGGTGTCGTAGCCGTTTGACGCGCCTAGTGCTGCACGGCGTCCGGCAGCCCATAGGCTTCCATCTGGGCCCGGACCTGCGCCACATTGTGCCCGAGCACGACGATGTCGTGCTTCTTGCCCTCGACATCCCGCACATGCTCGCGCAGCAGCGCTTCGGCCTTGAAGCCGAGGCTTTCGAACAGCGCGATCGCCGCCTGCTGATCGACCGTCATCTGCACCGAAAGCTTTTCGAGGCCGGCCCCCAGAGCAAGCGCGAAGGTTTGCTGCGACAGCGCACGTCCGACGCCCTGGCCGCGAACATCCTGCGACACCACCATTCGGATCTCGCCGACATGCGGTGACCACGAATGCGGATCGCGCACCAGCGTGCCGCAACCGACCACCTTGCCCGCCTGCAGCGCCAGCAGGCTGGTGATGTCGCCGCGCTCGATTTCATTGATCCAGGCCGACAGCACCTTCGGCTGGCTGATGTTGCGCGGCAGGAACAAGAGATCGTGGGTGGGAAGCTTTTGCGCGAAATCGAGCACCGCCACTTCGTCGGTACGCGACATCAGGCGGAATTCAATTTCGCCGGCATCGGTCTTGGCGTGTCGCGGGTAGGAACGTGTGTCGCTCATGTCGATCTCTCACCTAGCCAGGAATCCAGTTTCGGCCACAGCCGCTTGATGGCGTTGGCGCCGGCGACAAGGCTGACGTGGCCGCCCTTCAGCATCACTTCTTCCTTGTCGATCGAGCCGATCTTTTGGATCAGCGGCTTGGCGGCGTCATAGGGAACGATGTGGTCGTGCGCCGCGACCGCATGCAGGATCGGCACCTTGATTTTGGAGATGTCGGCTGCTCGTCCGCCGACCGACATCGTATCGTTATAGAGCTTGTTATCCCACATCAGATCCTTGGTGATGGTGCGGAAATACTCGCCGGCCAGCGGCAGGGTGTCGGTGGCCCAGCGATCGAACATGCGGTACGACTTGACGTATTCGTCGTTCCAGATGTTTTCCCACAACTGCAGCTGGCTTGCGGCGCGCGAGGCCGGCCGCAACATCTCGAAGGATGAAAGGATCATCTCGGGCGGGACGTTGCCGACGCTGTCGACCAGTCTGTCGACGTCGAAATAGCGCCGGTCCGAAAAATTCTGGAACAGCTTCATCTCACGGAAATCGACCGGGGTGGTAAAGCAGATCAGATTTTTCATCGGGCCATCGGCGAAGATCGAGCCGTACAGCAGCGACAGCACGCCGCCGAAGCAATAGCCGATCACGGTGACATCGGTCTCGCCGGAATCGCGCTGCACCTGGCTGACGCAATCGGGGATGAAGTCGAGGACGTAATCCTCCATCCGCAGCGACTTCTCCTCCGGCTTCGGCGCGGCCCAGTCCAGCATGTAGACGTCGTAGCCGCGCTTCAACAGAAATTCGATGAAACTCTGGCCGGGCACCATGTCCAGGATGTAGCCACGATTGGTGGTCGCCATCACGATCAGGATCGGCACGCGGTAGATTTCATCCGCCATCGGGCGGTAGTGATAGAGATTCATGGTGCCGCGGACATGCATGGTGTCTTTTGGCGTCGAACCGAGCGCAGGTCCGGAGGAGGCTATATATTCGACACCCTTGATGCTTCGCTGGATCGCGCGCTGCACCTCGGATTGGATCCGCTTCGGGATCTCAGTCAGATCGATGCCTGCCGGCGCGCTCATGTTAGTTCTCGTTCTGCGGACAATCGACGGTCGGCGTCTATCGATCGCGGCGCATCGACCGCCCCCGGTGCTTCGATCAATTCGATCCGAATGTCCCACAACACTTGTGGCAATGTGGCCATGGCCAGAGGGAGCGACCAGCCGGACGAGATGAAATGGAATCGAATGCCGGGGGACATTTCAGGGTGGTGTGAAGCATTGAGGACGACGACGTCGGACAACCGGTCCTTGTGGACTTCGGTTATGGCCGATGCGCGCTGGATTCCGGAGGCGGGGGTTACCAGCACCGCCTTTCTGCCGATGCGCTGGGTAATGGCACGTATCAAATCGGCGACCAATTGGTCGTCGACATTCGCGGGCAGACCCGTCGTCACCGGGCGATAGCCGAGCGCCTTGAGCCA
>WNGL01009410.1_pt1 | contig 13099 bp, 14 predicted proteins | sample 5400591 | NCBI WGS metagenome assembly WNGL01 (sample SAMN13153377, study PRJNA577476) | soil metagenome | isolation source: 80 cm soil or saprolite under Garry oak tree replicate 1 | place: USA:California | collected 2016-06-15
CACTCCGAGCGCGGTCTGGTCGTTGGCGCACAGGATCGCGCGGGGTAGCTTCTTACCTGCGTCGAGCAGCGATTCGATGACGTTGGCCCCGCCGGCGGCGCTGTAGTTGCCTTGCCACGCCGGCCCGGTGTCGATTTCGGCGCCGGCCGCCGCGGCCTCGGTTTCGAATGCGCGCTGACGCGTCTTGTTGTCGGGGCTATCGGTTCGTCCTGAGACATAGCCGAGGCTTTTGTATCCGTGGTCGTTCGCCAGGTGACGCACCAGCTCTCGAATCCCGGACTCGTTGTCGCACCGGACGTTGATGGAGGCGGGTGTGGGGCTGCCGGCCAGCGTCACGACCGGGACCATGTCGGCGAGCCGTGCGATACCGACGGCCGAGAGCATGCGGTCGTGGAGGATCAGGCCATCCGACTTGCCGGCGAGGGCGCCGATCCGCTGTGCCACGTTGTCGTCGTTGAATCCGACGGAGCTGATGAGGAGATCGAAGCCATGGCGCTGCGCTCCCGTTTCGATGCCGCGATTGATGACGTCGATGAAGAGGAAGCTCTCGTCCTCGCCCTCGAGGTATGTTTCACCGCTCTCGCGGCGGAAAACGACGCCCACCACTTCTTTGAGCCCATTGGACAGAGCCCGCGCGGCGCCGTCGGGCACGAAGCTGAGCTCACGAACGGCTTGCATCACGCGGTCCCGGGTGTCGGCGCGTGGAGTGCCGAGGCCGTTGAGGACGCGGGAGACGGATGCGATGGAGACGCCGGCGCGCTTGGCGACGTCATAGATCGTCAAGGACTCTTTGGTTTTCTTCGGCGCTGACACCAGGCCCTATCGGGTTTTCCTCGGGTGACTTCGTGCCGGGAGTAAGCGCTTACCGGTAAGCGCTTACCGGACCGTAGCACGGGTCGGCATTATGCGCAACAACTTTCTTGGTGGCCCACACGTAGCCAAAATAGAAAGGTGCCCACCGCAATCTGGACCGGCTCGCTGTCGCTTGGCCTCGTGGTCGTGCCGGTTCGGCTGTACCCCGCCGTCAAGAAGAAGAACGTTCGCTTCCACGAGCTAGATGGCGGCGGGCATCGAGTGCGGCACGTGCGAGTCTCGGAGCCCGACGTGGAATTCCTACCTATGCCTCCGACTCCGACTCCCCTCCCCCTTCCGGGGGGAGGGTTAGGGAGAGGGGATGTCCCAGAGATCGCCTTCGACGAGATTCGCAAGGGCTACGAGGTCGCGCCTGGGCAATACGTGACCATGTCGCGCGAAGAGGTGGCAGAGCTGGCCCCGGAGCGAAGCCGCGTCATCGACGTCGAGCAGTTCGTGGATGTCTCGGCGGTGGATCCGATCTACTTCGAATGCCGCTATTACGTGGTCCCCGACCGCGAGTGGTCCTCCCCATTCCGTGTCCTGCGCCAGGCGATGGCGGCCGCGGATCGGATGGCGATCGCGTGGTTCACGCTGCGGTCACGACGCTACCTCACCGCGATTCGTCCTTACGAAGAGGTGATGCTCCTGACGACGATGGTCCACGCGGACGAGGTCGTCACTGCCGATTTCTGGATCCCTGACGCCGACGCACAGCCGAGCGACAAGGAGCTGCAGATGGCGCGGCTCCTGATCGACACGCTGTCAGGTCCCTTCGAGCCAGAGCGGTACCCGGACGAGCACCGTCAGCGGCTGCTGAATGCGATCGACGCCAAGACTCCCATAGAGGATGCCGTTTCAACGCCGCCCTCCCCCACTCGCGTGCTCGACCTGATGGCTGCGTTGGAGGCCAGCGTCAAGGCTGACGCGCCGAGCAAGATCCGCAGGTCAAGCCTTCGCGCCGCCGATCCCGGGAGGCGTGATCGCCATCGCATAGTCAGGCTGGTGGAGCTCCCCCAGGAGCCGGCGCCGGCTCGGCATTCGCCCTTTCCAGCCACGCGGCGACCCCGGCCTGGATGACGTTCTCGTACGGGATCGTAAAGATGATTCCGATGAAGCAGACGATCAGTCCCAAGCCACCGATGATGCTCGCCACCCAGATGAGCGCGCCGGCGGCCACGCTGTTGCTCACGTTGTTCCGCGTAAGTCGCCACACTCCCGCCACGTTCATCCCGCCCGCGAAGCCGTGATGGTACGTGTGCACGATCAGAGACGGCACGAGGTAACTAAGGAACAGGCTCGCTAGAAAGCCCCACAGATATCCAAGGGCAACCAATGGAGAACCAGGGTTCAAGGCGGAGCTGCTGTGGCCGGATGCAATTCCGCCGGCAATCCCGAGCACCCAGCCCGGGATCTGCAGGATGACTCCGTAGATCAAGAAGACGCCGAAGATTGCGATGCCGCGCTCGAGATGAAACCCGGCCGGTGGCAGCTCATTCTTGCCGGCGCGGATGTTTTCGAACGCCATCATCAGCCAGCCGGTCATGGCGATCCAGCCGACGATGGGGATCAGCGCGATCAAGCCCTGAAGTAGCATCTTGCCGGCCCAGCCGGGGTCGCGGAACCCCCAGGCGAAGGAGTCGCCGACGCTGTTCATAAGCGCAGTCTATGCATGCAATTGGCTTGTGGCTAGAGCCAGTTTTCGGAGCAAACTACGCCCGTAAATTGACTGCGAGCCGCAGTACACGCGTATGGAAGGAGGAGTAGTCGATGCTGCGACGGATCTACGCCGGATGGTTGAGCCTCGTTGCCGTGCTCATCGTGGTGCAGCTGTACTTGGCCGGTTATGCGGTATTCGCATTCAATGGCCTGAAGAGCTTCGACGCCCATCTGGTGTTGGGCGACGTGATTGGCATCGCAATCCTGATCAGCCTTGGGCTTGCCTTCGCGGCGCGAGTTCCACGGCGGATGCTCACGTTTAATGGCGTCCTTCTTGTTTTGATGATCATCCAGTTCCTCCTCGCGCATACTCCGTGGCAGGTCATCTCGGCGCTGCACATCGTCAACGGGGTGGCGATCATGGGCGTGAGCGGCTTCATGACCGGGCAAGCCTGGATGCTGGCTCGTGGTGGTGAAAAGATGTCGGCATGAATGCCGAGGGCGCGGTCTCATTCGCCGCGGACATCCGACCGCTGTTTCGCGAGAAGGACGTTCGGTCGATGGCGCGCCACTTCGATCTGACGTCTTTTGAGGACGTGAGTACGGTCGCGGACCGAAACCTCGGGCGGCTGCGCGCGGGTTCGATGCCGTGCGACGGCGAATGGCCGTCGGAGCAAGTCGATCTGTTCGAGCGATGGATTCAGACCGGCAAGAAGCCCTGATGGCTCCCACAATCGACGAAGTGGTGGAACGAGCCCGCCGCAGGCTGGTGAGAGTCACACCGGAGCAAGCTGCTGCCGAACTCGCCCAAGGCGCGCTGTTGGTCGACACGCGCACGGAATCTCAGCGAGCTGTGCAGGGCGAAATATCCGGCGCAATCGTGATCGATCGCACGGTTCTCGAATGGCGCCTCGACCCCACCTCGCCGACGCGAATCGAACACGCCACCGATCACGAGATCCGTGTGATAGTCGTCTGCGCCGAGGGCTATTCGTCGAGCCTCGCCGCAGCATCGCTCCAAGACATTGGCCTAGTCAACGCGACCGATGTCATCGGCGGGTTTGAAGCCTGGAAAGCCGCCGGCCTCCCGGTCAAGCAGTAGGAACTGCGTTCGGGGCGGTTTTACAGTGGCGCTGTTCCGACAATTTCTGACCATTTCGCCAGGACTGGAGCTCCAAATGAGCGTGCACGCTTGGTTGCAAACATCCGCACATCCTTCCACTCCAAACCACTTGTGGGCGGAGGATGCAACGGTTCGGCAATCTTGAGGCAGACGTATAGGTCTCCTCTCGGGTGCGGATATCCAGAGTCGAGTAGCTGCTTTGCCGTTTGGATGACCGCTTCACCCGTCAGCCGCCAAGTGCCGATAACGCCGGAGTTGTCGTAAGTCACAAGCACTTGAGCTGCGGTTTCTGCACCGACCCAACTAACCGCACCTCGGCGCTGTGGATCAGCCCGCAAGTTGTAGAGGCCTGTTCTCTCAATCCATCGTCGGTGGGTATCAGATCGGACGAAACCGACCACGACCTGAGTATCGGCTGGCGGCACTCCTTCCAGCGGTTCCCAGCCGAGTGGCCCCGTTGGTTCAGATTCAGGATCGTGCGCTATGGCTTCCCAGTAGCGATATCTGCGATCTTCGGTAGCCACCGCAGCAACATGAATCAAGATATCGTCAAGGAACTTTGAGAGATGGCTGGTAAGCGCGTGACTCTGTTGAGGTCTTAGCGCGAATGCTCCTATGCCCGGTACGAGCTCACGATATGAGGTGTAACGCCGCTCATCCTGTGGAGACCCCGGATAAAGGACATACGAACCCACTGACCGTCTAATCGCACCTAGGTAGACGTGCATCTTTAACAGGTCGTCTTTGACCGGATCGAGCTGGGGGTCACTGGCCTCGTCCGGTGCCAGCTCGGCTACTGGGCGGTAGTCGCTCAGGCGGTACTTGGCGTCAAAGTGGAGCCACACAGGCGTGAGCGCGTTGCCGTCCTTGCTGCACCGTAATTGGATGGAGCAGTCAGGCCTCATGCCGAATGTCCAACTCTCGGATCCGCGGTCAAATCGCCTGTTGTAGTAGAGGTCAACATCTATCATTCGCCCGAGCCGCATCGTCTTGCCCGAAAAGCGACGCTCCGTCCCCTGCCTCAGCGACAGAGTCAAGCCATCCTTCGTTTCGGCAATGAGATCTCCGATCGGTAGATGATCACAGAGGCCCTCTAGAGTTCGAAGAAGTTGAAGGAACGCCCAGTATTCATAAAGCGTCGCCGCGTCACGCTGTGAGCCAGTTAGCTCCGCAGCACCATCCCAGGCAAGCGACAGACCCACCAGAACTCGGAGGTACACCCCGAGCACCTCTCGATATCCAGATCGCTTGAGGATCACCTGGTTATCGAGTGGAAAGTGATCCAGGTCTGAAAGCTCACTAAAGAACGGTAGGCTGCGCACCGAGCGGAGCTGCGCTTCGAGGGCGGCAATCTCCGCTTGGCCGCGCGTCGAAGGGCCTGAGGTTGGACTTGCCGCCAACACGTCATTCATCCTCGACAACAGCGAAATGAAATCGTCGAGGACGAAACGCACGAAGCGATTGGGCACGGTGTCGACAGTCGAGTCCGTTCGGCTCACCTCGACCAACCGCGGTAGCGTCAGAAGCGGCCCGCTCTGCCACGGCTCCCGCGGTCCTGCTCGCGTTAGGCTCCGTGCCAACCGCCCTGTTGGACGGAGAGGACGATGAGGCGAGCGCAGCTCTGAAATCTCTAACCACTCGACGTGTGGCCGCTGAACAACGGACATGACAGCCTGGGTGAAGCTTGGATCCGCAAGAACAGATTGGATGTGTAGGAATCGTTCGTAAGTTGTACTGGCGCTAGCCTTCCAGTCATCAGAGAAGCGCTGCAGTGTCGGGGCAAAGCGTTCTAGTACAAGCGCTACTGCCTCATTGCTAACATCGCGCAGCATGTAGCGGTACTCGTCCACATAGCTGAGCTTTCGCGATCGCACTTCGAGCCTGACCCGACCGATTGCCTGGCCCGCTACTCGCACCTCGACCGGAAGGACCCCGACATAAGAACCTGTCCGAAGTCGACCTCGAGTCCCTGTGGAATCGTCAGCCGAAAACATCTCACTCGGCTGAAGACGAACTTGGCCCGCGGACTCCACATCCTCGACCGAATAGAGATATTCCGAATCCTCTACGAGCCGGACCGGAAGTAAGCCGTCGACCGGCTCTTCATCTCGAAGATCCAGAAGCCGACCGGAGTCCTCGCGCTCGGCTGGAAGCAGGGACAGCCGGATTCTTCCGCCGGCCCTGGGTGGATCGATGATTAGCTCAACGTCTCGGACCGATCCCACTATTCAGTGAACGAGACGAATTGGTTCGCCCGGACGAGACGCAACATTCGCCGCACCTTGAGCAACGACATTGCGAGGGCTGGCTCTCCATCGAGTGGCTTTGACTCATCGTCGCTAAGGAAGAAGCAGAAGCGCTCGAGTGATTTGAGGGGCTCTTCAACGCGAGCTCGCGGACCGTGTATCCGAGGAAGAATTTTCTGCAGCACGATGAGATCCAGCGCTTCGCGCCAGTCAGTCCGACCAAGGGCTGAATAAATACTCGCGAATCGAATACCTTCGAGATTGGTTCGGTATCCGAACTCGAGATCCCATCTGCTCAGTACCGCATGCAAAGCACGCAGGTGGACTCCAACTGGCTCCAAGGCGGGGGTCGGATGGTCAATGTGCCAGTTCCTATTTCGGGAAATCACGAGTATCTCGGCAAGATGGGCTAGTGACGCACTGGGAGCTGGAGTCGGGTACCTCGGCACCAAGGCCAGTTCATCTGTTGCGACTCGGAACTCGATGGTCTGCGCCCGATCAAGAACTTTGGGCGAAAAGGCATAGGTCGTTTCATCCACATTGACTGTACCGACGACGAAGAGATTGCTGGGAATCGGCAGGGCTGCTGGACCTTCCGGGTCCAGTCTCCATGCCTGTTGGTCCTTCAATAGATTCGGGAGGGTGGGTTCGCCGCTCTCCATTCCACTCAGAAAATCAGCGAAGTAGCGCTCGACGTGCGCAAGGTTCATCTCGTCTAGCAACAGCAGATGCGGTTCTTCGGGGTACTGCGCCGCGCGAAGCATGAACTCGAGCGGCGTAGGAACGAACCAAGCCTTTCGCCCGTCAGCTGACGCGGGCACTAGCGCGTCCTCATACCCGAAGAGCGCTTCGGGCCCGGTCCAGTCCGGCCGTACAGGGATTACGAGCCTCCGCTCAGCGCCCAACCACTCTCCGAACTTCAAGGCAATCTGAGTCTTGCCAGAACCAGTCAATCCAGTCAGCAAGACGAACGGTTTGGTGAGGAGACTTGCAAGGAAGGTCGCGACGAGGACGGCATGTCGCTTTCCAAAACTTAGGCCAGGAGATATGAGCACTACCGAAAAGTCCTCGCAGAGCTTCGCCGGAGGAACACCTTCTGACTCCCGCTTCTCGGAATGTGACACCACGTCGCTATACGCGTCGAGCAGGACTTCGAGGTCGCTCATCAGGGTCGCCTCGTCGGGGACGTTCCCACGCTCGTACAGCTTGTCCACTATGGTCGAGGCTTCGTAGTCGGTCCCGAGGGCGCCATCGCGCAGCTCGATACTGTCGTCGAGCCTATAGCCAGAAGATTCGAGCTGCAGAAGGCTAGGGCGAAGCTTCACTGCCTTGTCTCGAAGCTCTCCTCGTGCTCTTACCCTGCCGAGGCGGTTTCTCGGCTCTGTGACTCCCTGGGCAAGTGTCAGATATACCCCAGAGCCATCTTCTCGAAAGAGATAGACGCAGTAGATCCCAGACTGGATCGTGCTGCCCTCGCCGATCAGGGCGATCCAAGGAATGGCAGCCCAGTTTCCCTGACCTGTGGACGCGGTTACGGTAATCGAAGCGTGCTCTTTGACCACGTCGGAAGCTCGCAGAGCCTGAGCCATGCTCTGAAAGAGGGAGCTGATTGGGTGACTCCCCGAGAATGGGGTCGATTGTCGAGCCTCAGGGTATTCCTTCAAGACTCGCTCGATTGCAGCCTGAAGGCTCATCTGGCCGCCTTGCGTAGCCATCGTTACATTGAATCCGAGTTTCTCGAGCTGTCGCTGCACTGTCCGCTCGCCACCCGAGAAGTCATGGGAAGTCAGCGCCCCGAGTTCAGGATGCTGGTATCCGTGGGCTGCGCCAGCGATCGCCTTCGAGTCGTATAGCTTGCCGTCGTATTGCAGGAAATACTGTCGACTTTCACCAAATCCGTATTTCGCAAGAAACGCCTCACGTCCGAGTTCGTCCGCTTCTCGAATCGCTGCCAGGACTGCATCGGGGTCAGTGACGTCGGCCAAGCCCACTTCAACCGGCCCAATTCTCGCCGATAGCGTGCCAGGCGTTGACATAAGAACTGCGAGGCGTATTCGCCCGATCGGTTGAGCGCAAACCCCTGGTGTAGACCACTCTTACGCACCTGAATGGACTCCGCACTATAGCAATCAATGCGGCCGCAGCATGTCATTCGTTGGTTGAGGCGGCCAATCGAGTGCGCCTTTGCATGCTGGGTAATTCGAGCAACTCAAGAAGGGCCCTCTTCTCCCCGTTTTAGGCTTAGTCGGCGCGCCGCACCGCGGACAAGGGTAGCTGCGTCCACCAAGCTTCCGCTGGGCCGCCTCCTGGATCATCGCCTCGAGCTGCTCGCCGGCTACAAGCTCGATGCGAGGATTCTGCTTCGCAAACTGCTCGGCAGCTTGGTCAAAGACACCGCAACTGACGAATATGCCTCTGTCCGCCTTGAAATTCTCCAACGAGCCGAGGAATTGTCGCAGTGGTAGTTCGTGAACCCAACTGTTCCGGTAGTGCTTGCATTGAACGAGCACCGTTTCGCCGTTCCTCTCCATCTGAATGTCAATTCCGCCGTCAGGGCCGGCTTGGCCGACTCGGTCGACCGCATAGCCTTGTGCCGTGTAGTTGGCTGCGACCAGCTCCTCGAACTCGATCCAGGACATGTTCCTGATATCACGCATTGACTGGTGCAGAGTCAGTAGTCGGTTGTAGCGAGTTCGAGTGAAAACAGCCCCCATCGCTAGCAGGGCGACTACGTAAGTGATGACTAGTGCCGCAACGCCAGCGACGACAACCCACGCTACCTCGAGCGAAGCTGTCCAGAACCGATGCTCTGCGATGATCGCCACAACGATCGTTGCGCCACAGAGGACGACAAGGCCCAGGATAAGTGGCGCTATTGCGGCGGTCATAGGGCCGCGCCGCATAAAGAACTGCACGATCCTACGCTCCCACCAGGTTGTAGTTGCCGGCATGGCGGCCGCAGTATAGGTGGAGGGTCGGCGTCTGGGTGCCTAGCGGCAGCAGGCTCTCGCTAAAACTGCAATCTCGTTAGCTGCGGGCCAATTGCGCCACGGCGCGATCGAAGCAGAAGTCTTCCAGCAGCGGAAGGGTGCGGGCTGTGATCTGGAGGCCCCACTCTGGCTCGCTCTTAAGTCCAGTTCCGTAGTCGCGACTGCTGAAGCCGGCCCGAAGGGGTAATGCCAGCCAGGTCAAGGACGGAATCAGGAACATATCTGGCAGCCGACCATTCACGAACACGAGCAGGACGACATGCAAATCCGCATGCGGTTGAAACAGGCGCTTCCTCATGAACACATATCCACGGTCGCGTATTGACTTCACCTGTATCTCGATGAACCTTCGGTTCGCCGAACGAACCACGAAATCGACGGAACGGTCATCGACGTCTGGGACGTAGACGTCAAGGCCATGTGCCGAGAACTCCAAGTGTGCGAGCCGCTCGCCGTATCGCCCCAGTTGCTGGGTGCTCAAGGCCGTCCACAGATGCTGCCTCGATGGTTGCTCAGATCCGCCACCAGGGCTATTCATTGGCAGAAGTATCATCCGACCATCGACGCAGGATCGCCTCCCGTCGCGCCGGTTTCTCGGCAAACTCACAGGAAACATCGGGACTTGTGAATACGAAATCGGGCTGGCCGGCCGGGATGGAACCGAACCCCCCAAGCGTTCGCGACAGTTTTACTTGACTGCTTGATGTGGACGGGAGGCGGCTCACCGGGCCTTGCGATCCGCAGAACGGCCTAAAGAACCTGAGCCAGAGACTGAGGAGCACGTGTAGCGCTGGCGCTCCTCAGCCGATCTGTCTGTGCTGACATCTGGCCGCTCCATGAGCGTCGTACGTAATCCGCATGCTGAGGCCGGTCGACAAGAGCGCGGTAGTTTAGATCGGCGCCTGGAGATGCCGCCCCATCGAGGCGATCGCGGATCGATCGCAACTCACCCGTCAGAGCTCGCGAGTCAAAGGTCAGGTCCGTTTCGCCATCCACATGGTGTGTTCCCGCGAAATTGCTCCTTCGGAGTTTTCCACGAACTCAAGGAAACGCTCCTCGGTGTCGGCGGGCTCCATGAGACTTCGGATGAGCTGGAGCTCCTGTGCGGCGAGCGTGTAACTGCGAGCAAGTTCATCGTTTCGCGACAGCTGAGCTAGTGCTGTGGCGGCGGCCGCGACCGAGGCGAAGAAGCCGATCAGGTTCACCGCGTCAGTCCGAATGACTCGGACGACAGCCCAGATGAAGGCGACGATTTCGGCGGCTAGGCCAACTCCGAACCAGACTCTGGCGCGAGACCGATGCAGGCTCGCACGGCCGGAATACCAATTGACCTGATCCTCGATCCGACGCTCAAGGTAGAAGGTCTTTCTCGAATCGAATGACGTGGCGCGTACTTCGCGCATGGATGAGGTGATCTGTGGGCCGGCCGACTTAGCTGCATCCAGGGGCAGATCCTTTCGTGCACGGAGGATCTCCTGAAGCTCGTTAACAAGCAGCTTGTCCGCATCGGTGGCGCTATCGGTAAACGGGGCCGCTCGCATCATGTACCGCCAGGACGCCGTCTTTACAGATTCCGCGACAGAACGCCCGTCGAACCAGACTTTGTCACGTCGGGTCGCACGGTTTACCCACCTGAGGATCACCGCCACGCCAATGAGGATGACTGCGAGTCCCGCCAGTGGCTGTCGCCAACTCGATACAACAGCGGAACCCACCCCAGCTGTAAGGGCTCCGGCTGTAATCAGAACAAGGTCAAGTTCAACCAGACGGGCATACCAGCGTTCGCCTGTGAGTGCAGCCGCGTCTGCTGCCGCGAACAGGGCCGGATACTCGACTTCGAGCATGCGGCTCTAGTAAATGTTTGTCGCGCTGTTTAGAGCCGCCACGATGCCGTCACGCTCGAAGGTATTCGCCATCGCAGTCCCTACTCCGAGAAGACCGGGTGGTGTCGGGTAGCCTCGATCGATCTTGACGGCTGCGAGACGCAGTTTGATATCGGGTTGCTTGGCGCGTTCGATTTCCCAAGTCATCCACTTGCTCGTGTGGCTGTTGGCTCCAACGATTACCAGAAGGTACTGCGCGGACTTCATCATTGTTGTCAACGACGCTTTGATCCTGCCGGCGCTTGTGCTGTCGATGGCTTCCTGCGGAGACCGATCATCGAATTGGAATTCAAAACTCGTATTGGCGTCCCAAGCGGCTAGCAGATTTCTGTAGCGAACATCTTCGCTGTGGTCATAGCTTATGAATACCTTCTTCTTCACTGTGCTCCTCCAGAGCAACCAACCCACCGCGCCGACGATGGCACCAACAAGGATTCGGCCCCCGGTCACTTGGAAGCTCATCGGTCCGAGCTCGTCAACTACGTGCCCGACGACCCACTAATATCGCGAAGTTCATTGAACAACGGCGACCAGCACCTCGAGTCTTCCCTGAGGTATTGAGAGGTCCTGCTCGAACCCTCGAGGATTCGCGATGCGCATACGGGGGTCAAATACGAAGCACACCAGGATCTGGCAGTCGGGATGGGCTTGATATCGTAATAGGTCGACTCCCAGTTGATCGCGAATGTCTCGGGCGCCGGTGCCTTCGCCTGAGAGCTTCGTCTCGACGACCACCTGCTCAGCTTTGAGCAGGAAATCCATGCGCGATGATCCTCCTGCGTAGCTTGGAGTCCACTCCTCGGGTCTCACGTCATCGAACCACGCGACGAGCAACCCCCGGACAACGTCCTGGAGGTCGTACTCGTTTGCAATGGTGATGGCCGCGTCGCCACGCCGGCGATTCAATTCCATTAGGACCAGCGGGAAGCGCCGAACCATTGCCTCGACTCTAGTTGCGGCATCGGGAGCGATCGCCGCTTTGGCCGTGCCGATCGTCTCTCTCAAGACTTGTTGCTGTCCGAAGAACGACGGCCGAAATGTGGTGTCGAATGGGTTCGCCCAATATGAAAAGAGTGTCGGCTCAGTTGGGTTGGCGTCCGGCTTAACTAATGAGCTTCGTCCCATCGGGGCTTCGAGATAAGCCCGAATTCGACGAATGAAGTTGCCACCTTCATACAGATCGCGGAACTTGGCATTCACCACTTCAGGGACCAACGGGAGGCATCGCGTATACCAGTTGAGGTATTCATCGCGCAGCGCCTGAATCGCTGCAGCGTCAGGCAGGCGCGCGCGATCGCCTTGGAGACTCGCTGCGTGAGCCTCTATCGACGGCATCTCATTGATAAGCCCGTCAAGTGCAGCGAGATCAGCGTTCACAATGATTCTCTCCTCTGGCGCGGGAATCGCTTCAATCGAAGTTGAAATGGGGGATGGAGCCCACGCCCGGATTCGAACCGGGGACCTTTTCCTTACCAAGGAAATGCTCTACCGCCTGAGCTACGTGGGCGCGCCGTAGGCCAACGATTCTAGTTGCCTTCCCGAGCCCCCCTCCCTAGCCCTCTCCCCTTGGGGGAGAGGGGGTTACGAACCTGACTCCACGCGGCCCACGTCGGTCAGGATCTCCGCCCGGCCCCGGATCTTGATCGCCGCCGTCAGTTCCGTGAACTGCGCCACCATCACCTCGCCCGCGTCCAGCCGCTCCGAGTGGTGCGAGCGCGTGTCCCTGCCCCGCGTCAGGCCCATGATCACCACCCCATCCTCGAGCGCCTTCACGACCACGTACCGGCCCAGCGCGCCATCGTCGTCTTCGTGTTCGTGCATCTCTTCTCCTCTCACCTCATCTCATCTCCAACTCGGCTTGCCCCGGCCGTTGCCGTTCGACTGCGCCTTCGGGCGGACCGTCTCCAAACGAGTCGACGCCGGCCCCACCAGCTCGTCCAGCTCGGCCGCCAGCGCCGCTCCGGCCTGGACATGATAACGATCGGCATGCACGGTCACCTCCCGGCTCCCGACCACCACGTGGAGCACAACCTCGTCTGACCCTGGGTGCCGCACCAGCACCGCCTCCAGCCGCTCGGCCAGGCCGTCGTCGCCAGATGGCAAGCGCACATGAAGAAGCTGCCGGCGGGCCACCGGCAGGCATTCCGGGTCGTCCCATAGCCACGCCATGTCCGCCACCACCGAGGCCGTCTCCACTTCCGCTTCCATCTCCGGCTCGACCGGAGACGACGACGCGCCGGTCGCGCGCGTCGAGCCCGCTCGCGCGTCCACCTTCCCCGCCACCACCACCACCTTGTCTGGCTCGAACAGCAGCCGGACCTGCTCGAACACCCGCGGAAACAGCAC
>WNGL01012810.1_pt1 | contig 13099 bp, 9 predicted proteins | sample 5400591 | NCBI WGS metagenome assembly WNGL01 (sample SAMN13153377, study PRJNA577476) | soil metagenome | isolation source: 80 cm soil or saprolite under Garry oak tree replicate 1 | place: USA:California | collected 2016-06-15
CGGCGCAACGCCGGATGGCGGCACGTCCAGGCGCACCGCAACACCTTCGAGTTCAGGGCTGGGGGCCGGATAGAGCTTCATAACCAGAGGATCGTGCCCTGGGACGATGTGGCCCTCGTCCGGCGCAAGTGCGAGCAGCCTGTCAAAGCCCTCCAGCATTTCTCCGATATGGAAGGCCGTTGTAAACGGCCGGCTGCTTGCCATGTTTTCGTAGAAATGAGTGACGTCGGAGGCGAGCACGACAAATCCGCGGCGGGTCTTGACCCGGACGAATTGAAGCCCCGCCGAATGGCCGCCCACCGCATGCACCGTCAAGCCGGGTGCAAGCTCCGCGTCGCCGTTGTAGAACATCACACGCCCAGCATAATTCAGCCGCACAATCCCGCACACGTCCTCGACCTCGAACGAATGGGACAGGCGCGGATAGTGCATGTAGCGCCCGGTGGCATAGGCCAGTTCGCGCTCTTGGAGATGAAACCGCGCCTTCGGAAAGCGGTCGAAATTGCCCACATGGTCGTAATGCAGATGGGTGAGAATGACATCTTCAACCGCATTCGCATCAATACCGAGCGCGGCGAGCGCCGCCACAGGACAGCGCAAAAATCTGCGTTTGCGCTTTTCCGACACTTCCGCGTTAAAGCCGGTATCGATGACAAACGTTCGGCCGCCGCCCTTTGCCACCCACACGAAGTAATCCATCGGCATCGGCCCGTCGTGCGGATCGCCGCCGATGAAGTGCTCGCCGCGTCGCGCGTCACGGGTGGCATAACGGATAGCAAAGAGCTCGTAATCGAATTCGGCCATGATGTCTCCCACTTCGCTGCACGTTCAAACCGGCGTTTCAATGGCTCATGTCCGGATAGGAACGGGGCGGTCCGGGCGCCATGCCAAGATAAGCATCCTTTAGCCGGGGCGAGACGAGCCGTCGCTCGGTCTTGCGCCGCTCGTCGTCGAGAGTGTGCACCAGGCGATCGACCGGATCCGTCGCGAGATGGGCATCGGCGGCATCCTGGTCGAGCAGAACGCTGCAGTCGCACTCACCGTCGCGGCCCGATATGCTTCAAGCGTTGGCGGAGATGGGCTCAGCAGGCGATAGCGGACTCGCTCAGCCCTGCCGCTCGCCCGTTACGCGCCAGATCACATCGCCAACATCGTCCGCCACCAGAACGGAGCCGTCGGGACCGAGCGTTACCCCTACCGGTCGTCCATAGGACACCCGCTCGTCCGGTGCGAGGAATCCCGTCAGAATATCCCGCGGCGGCCCGGCCGGGCGCCCGTTCGCGAACGGCACGAAGACGACCTTGTAGCCACTCAGCGTGCTGCGATTCCAGGAGCCGTGCTGCCCGATGGCCATGCCGTCCGGAAATCCCGGAAGCGTGCCGGACGGCAGCCAGCATAGACCCAGCGACGCGGTGTGCCCGCCCAGCGCGTAGTCCGGCGTGATGGCCTTTGCGACCGCGGTCCGATTCTGCGGTACCCGATCGTCCACCGTCTGCCCCCAGTAGCAATAGGGCCAGCCGTAGAAACCCCCGTCGCGGACCGAGGTCAGATAGTCGGGAGGTGTCTCGTCGCCGAGGCCGTCGCGCTCGTTGACCACCGTCCAGAGCACGCCGGTTTGTGGCTCCCATGCCATGCCCACCGCGTTGCGCAGGCCGCCGGCAAAGATGCGGCTGCTGCCATCCGCCAGATCGAGCTCGTAGATGGCGGCCCGGCCTTCCTCTACTTCCATGCCGTTCTCGGCGATATTGCTGGACGAACCGACCCCGGCATAGAGTTTCCGGCCATCGGGGCTCGGCAACAGACTCCGCGTCCAATGTCCGCCGGGCTTGAAGCTGGTGAGTTTCCGCCCTGGCGCGGTGATGCGGTTCGCGCCCGCCGCATACGGGAAGGCCATCACGCCGTCGGTGTTGCCGACATAGAACGTGTCGCCCAGCAGCGCCATGCCGAACGGCTGGTTCAGTCCCTCCATAAAAATTTCGCGCCTTTCGGCGATGCCGTCGCCATCGGTGTCGCGCAACAAGGTGATGCGGTTCGCGCTTTCGCCGAGGGCGGAGGCCCGTCGCATCGTCGCCTGCATCGCATAGCTGAACACGCTCCTGACCGGTCCGGCGACCTGATTCGACTCGGCAATGAGGACGTCGCCATTGGGCAACACGTTTATCCAGCGCGGATGTTTCAGACCGGTCGCAAACGCATTGACCTTGAGCCCCGGGGCCGCGACTGGCATTTGGCCGTCGGTCCACCCCCTGGCCGTCGGCATCTTGAGCGTCGGGATGCTGCCCTGCGGCTTCGCCACTGGCACCACCGGAGCGCTGCCCCAGGCTGGCTCATGCGCGACACCCTGCAGGCGGCGCCACAGGACCGCGGCGGCGCCGATCAGTGCGACTATTCGCGCAAAAATGCCGGACAAGCTCATGTAATTACCCCCTGTTGATCGCGCGCACACTGTCCGACGCCAAGCCGCGTTAACTCGCGTCGGAATTTCAAAATCGTCGTCGTGGTCATGGCGGTCGGCCTTCGTGGTTCAGCCGGGTACGCAGATCATCAATCGATCCTCAGCTTCGCGTTGCGCACAGCCTCGCTCCACTTTTCTATTTCCAGCTTGATCCGGGCGCCGAACTCATCCGGTGTCGCGCCAGTTCATCGATAGTGCCCGATCGCGACCAAAACCTAACATAGGTTCCATTGGAATTGACCGCCAGCCGGCCGCTCGCCATACTTCCCGTGAAGACGAGCATATGAGACTCGCCGATTCCGGGAGAAGAAAATGAACAGCATATTGGCCGTTGTCACAGGGACGTTGATGTCTGCCGTGTGGCTCATGCCGGCCGCCCTGGCTCAGACGGCATGCGTCACCCAGAACATGGCCGTTCCCGCCGGCGCCAACACCAGCGACCATGCGGCGCCCTTCTTCATCGACACGACAGGCCTCGACTTCAGCACCAAGCCGCCGACGCGCGATCCGAACAACCCGAACTATCCGCGCGCGACGGAGCTGTCCGACGGCACCCTGCCGCCGGCCGGCGCCGAGGGAAACTTCATCATCGGCCCGACCCATGCGCCCGCGCCCGAGACCGTGGCGAAGGACGGCGTTCCGAAAGGCACCACCATCTCGTTCACGATCTCGTCGAAGGAGAGCGTGATCTACAATCCCGGCCTGATCCGCGACGATGTGGCGGGCTGCGGCAACAGCTCGATCATGATCGCGACGACGGCGCCGGGCGACAAGTCGAACATGATCGTCACCACCAGCCACCCCGGCACCTGGACCCGCACGATCGACGTCTATGTCCCGCCGAACTATGTGCGCGGCACGGAGGCGCCGTTCATCGTACTGGGCGACGGCGGCTCGACCGCCTGGAAGGACATGAACAGCACCCTCGACAATCTGATCCAGCAGCGCCGCGTGCCGCCGATGGTCTCCATCCAGATCGGCAATGGCGGGCAGGACGCGCAGGGCGCCCAGCGCGGGCGCGAATACGACACGGTGTCGGGGACCTATGCGCAGTTCGTGGAGCGCGAAGTGTTGCCGCTCGTCGAGCAGCGCGCCGGCGTGAAGCTCACCAAGGACCCCGAGGGCCGCGCGACCATGGGGCTGAGCTCGAGCGGCACCGCGGCCTTCACCATGGCGTGGTTCCATCCCGAACTCTATCGCCGGGTGCTGGCCTATTCGCCGACCATGGTCCTATTCGCCGACCATGGTCAACCAGCAATGGCCGTGGGATCCGTCGCTGCGCGGCGGCGCTTGGGAATATCACAGCCCGTGGGCGGGCCCGGCCGGCCCCAACCTCACCGTGAAGGCCGGCGTGCTCACACCGTCGGAGGCGCCCGGCGCGCCGCTGATCCCCAGCGCGCCCACCAAGCCGATCCGGTACTGGTTCGAGATGGGCGATCAGGATCTGTTCTATCCCAACCCGACGATTCCCGACGGCATGCACGACTGGACGCTGTCGGCCGAGCTGATGGCCAAAGTGCTGGCCGCCAAGGGCTATCACTACCAGTTCCTGTTCGCGCGCAACGCCAAGCACGTCGACCGGCCGACCGTCGCGCAAACCCTGCCGGCGGCGCTGGAATGGACGTGGAAGGACTATCCGATTCCGTAGGGACGTCAACGCGATGGAAGCGCGTCATCGAGCCATAGGTGCGGCAACGCTGTCGCCATTCCGCGCTGAAGGCGAATTAGCTGGACGGCGGTGCAGCTTACGGCAAATTGTCTCTGAGAAAGATTTCGATGCGGATGCGCTCCTGATCGGGATTGATCGATTCGCCTAAGCAATGGGCAAGCAGGATTCTGGCCGCGGAGCGGGCTTCGTGCCCGGGATCCTGATTGATAATAGCGTCGACCACGCCGCCGAGCAGAAATCGTCTGGTATCGGCGGTCAATTCATGCGCGATCCAGACGATATCCTGCGCTCGGTCCGACGCTTCAAGCGCTCCCGCGATGCCCTCGTTGCCGGCACCTGCATTATAGAGGCCAATCAGATCGGAGTGTTCGCCGAGCATGGCCGAGGTCAGCGCGCGATTCTGTTCGCTGTTGTCGCGCCCCTCGCGCGCCGGTAGCGCCACCAGATTGGGATATTCGCCGGACAGAACCTGATAAAATCCGAAATGCCGTTCTGCATGATCGCGCAGCGACATCGAGCCGACAATCACCCCGACCTTGCCTTTCCTGCTGCCGAGGAAGCGTCCCATCAGCGAGGCCGCGGTGCGGCCGGCGGCGGGATTGTCGACGCCGACATAGTGCGCCCGCCGGGAGGAGGGTGCGTCCGATACCAGCGTGACGACATGAACGCCGCGCGCAACGAGGTCGTCGATCGCGGCCCTGACCCTGGTATGGTCGAGCGCGACGGTCGCAACGCCGTGATAGTTTGGCGAAAGCCGTTCAAGCGCCGAAGCGAGCGCAGTCGGATCGAACACATCGACATGCATGACGTCGATATAGCCGTTCTGGCTTGCCAGCCAATCGGAGGTGCGCTCGACCTGCACCGACAGGTTGGACATGAAGCTGTTGGCGTTGGAGGGCAGGATGAAGGCGAAACGGAAGCTCTCGTTGCGGGCGAGCCGCATGGCGGCGGCATTGGCCCGGTAACCGAGCTTGGCGATCGCCAGTTCGACGCGGGCAATGGTCTGCCCGCGCACGCCCTCGCGCTGGTTGACGACGCGGTCGGCGGTGGCCAGCGACACACCGGCTTCGCGGGCGACGTCTTCAAGCGTCGCCCTCCGGCTCGGTATTCGCTCGCCATGCGCGCTCATCGCGCCGCCCAAAGCATGCCGCGGGTCATCAGGGTTCTGATTTCGGGGACATCGAGTTCATAGGCCCGATGCCCGAGCGACGAATAGAATACGCGCCCCTGGCCGAAACGCTTTTTCCACACCACCGGCATCACGACGCCATCGACCCAGGGAGCGTGACCGGCGTTGAAGGTCGTCGTTGCCAGCACCTCGATGGCGGGGTCGACATGCATGTAATATTGCTCGGAACGGTGTTCGAAACTGTCGATGCCGGCCATCACGGGATCATCGGGCCTGGTCACGTCGACCTTGTAGTCGATGATGTTGCCGGGATGGGCCACCCATTGCCCGCCGCACATGAACTGATAGTCGACGTTGTCGCGGAACGCGTCGCACATGCCGCCATGATGTCCGGCAAAGCCGACGCCGCTCTTGACCGCGTCGCACAGCGCCAGCGCCTCCGGCTTCTCGATCTTCGACATGGTGTAGATCGGAATGATCAGCGAGAGGTTCTTGAGGGCCGGATCGAGGAAGGCCTCGGTTGTGGTTTCGATCCTGACCCCGAAGCCTTCGGCTTTCAGCCAACCTCGTATCATCGAGGCGCACAGATCCGGATCGTGTCCCGGCCAGCCGCCCCATACGATCATCGCCTCGCGCATTTTCAGCATCCTTTGCTTAATCGATTTGGCCGGTAGCAAGTCCCGGCGGTATCATCGCCGGACGTTCGACGGTGGTTTCGAGTTTTATGCGGCGTCCCTGGTCCGATGATATCTGAAACGCCTCCATGGCCTCCAGCACATGCAGCGCCAGCGCGCCGCTGGCGCGGTGCGGCCTGTTGCCGACAATGGCCGCCGCCATGTCGGCGACGCCGATGGAGCGGAATTCGCCTTCGGTGTTGCCGTGGGTATGGGGTTGTGGCTGCCATTCGCCACCGGTCTTGGCGAGGCTGACCTCGCCGCCGAAACGGTTGGGATCTGGCACCAGCAGGCTGCCGGCGGTGCCGTAGATTTCGATCGGCAGGTGGCTGTGCTTCGGCACATCGAAACTCATGGTGATGGCAATCACCGCACCCGAGACGAATTCGAGCGTGCCGGTAACGTGAGTGGCGACCTCCACCGGAATCATCGTGCCGTTGAGGGGCTCGCTGGTGATCAACCGCTCCAGACGGGGTTTTGTCGCCGCGCCCATCACCGAGGCGATCGGACCGAGCAGCTGAACCAGGTCGGTGATGTAATAGGGGCCCATGTCGAGCATCGGGCCGCCGCCGCGAAGATAATAGAAGCCGGGCGCCGGATGCCAGCGTTCGTGGCCGGGGCACATGAAGAAGGCGGTGCCGCCGACCGGCGTGCCGATCGCCCCGTCGTCGATCAGCTTGCGCGCGGTCTGGTGCCCGCCGCCGAGGAAGGTGTCCGGCGCGCAGCCAACGCGCAGATTTTTCTGGGCGGCGAGATCCATCACCTTGCGCGCCTCGGCGACATTGACGCCGAGCGGCTTTTCCGAATGGACATGCTTGCCGGCGTTCAGAACCGCGAGGCTGACATCGGTATGGGCCAGCGGCACCGTCAGGTTGACGACGATTTCGACGTCATCGCGTTTCAGCATCTGGTCGACCCGCATGCCGGGAACGCCGAATTCTTTTGCGCGCTGCTCGGCCGCCGCCGACCGCATATCGGCGACCGCGCGCAGTTCGATATTCGAAAACTGCTTCATGGCCGTCAGGTAGGCCTTGCTGATGACGCCGCAGCCGATGACGCCGATGCCGACTTTTCTCATGGAGACTCCGCTTCGATCCGTTTGAGTTTGGTTGGTGTGAAAGCTCAGCCCTTGACCGCTCCCGCCGTCAGTCCGGCGACGATGTGTTTTTGCGCGAACAGAAACAGGATGATGGTCGGCAGGATCGTCAGCGTGACGAACGCCAGGATCAGGTGCCATTCCGACGAGTATTCGCCCTGATAGACCATGATGCCGAGCGGCCAGGGATAGAGGTCGTCGCTGTTCAGCATGATCAATGGGATCAAATACGAGTTCCAGCTGTTGACGAAAACGATGGTGCCGACGGTCGCGAGAATCGGACGCGACAGCGGCAGCGTCACATAGCGGAAAAACTCGATATAGCTGCAGCCGTCGATTCGGGCTGCTTCGAGAAGTTCATACGGAATGTCCTTGAAGAAACGCCGCAGCAACAGGATGCTCATCGCCAGCGCAAACGCCACCTGCGGCAGTACGACGCCGAAATAGGAGTCGAGCAACCCGAGATCGCGCACCTTGATGAACAAAGGCAGGATGGCGGTCGCCGCCGGAAACAACAGGCCCATGGTGATATAGCTCATCAGCATGGCGCTGCCGAAAAACTTGATTTGCGCGAACACGAAAGCGGCCATCGATGCGGCGATCAGCGTCAGCACCACGGTCATGGTCGAAATGATGAGCGAATTGCCGAGCAGCTGCCAGTACCGTTTCGACATGAGAATGCCACCGTAATTCTCCCATTCCCACACCTGCGGCAGGCCGAACGGATTGGTCCGCAACTCGCCGAGCGATTTGAAGCCGCCGAGCACGGTTGCCACCAGCGGCGTCGCGACGAAAACCACCACGACCGCCAGGAACAGCGCCTTGTACAGCGCGGCCAGGTCGAAACCCCGGTCCGAAAATGTTGCCTGCTCACTCATCGCGCATGAACCAGCGTTTGTAGGTGAAGGCGAAGGTGACACAGATGCAGAACAGGATGACGCCGACCGCGCTGCCGAAGCCGACGCGCATCCGCATCACGCCGAAGGTGTAGAGAAAGCTCACCATGGTATGCGAGGAATCCGCCGGACCGCCGCGCGTCAGCGGCATGATCAGATCGAACAGCTGCAGCGAGCCGACGATGGCAAAAAATGCCGAGAGGCGAATGGTGGGATAAAGCAGCGGAATCACGATGTAGCGCAGGTTCTGCCAGCGCGTAGCCCCATCGATTTGTCCCGCTTCGACCAAATTGCGGTCCATGCCCTGCAGGGCGGCGATGAACAGCATCATGTGAAAACCGAAATACTTCCACACGATCACGATCAGGATTGCGAGCATCGAGGTCTGCGGGCTGGCGAGCAGATGCGGCGCCTGGGCGCCGAATGCCCTGAAGATCGCGGCGAGCAGGCCGTAGTCGCCGTCATAGACGAAGCTGAAGATCAGGCCGGTGGCGATTTCAGCCAGGATATAGGGCATGAAGAACAGCATGCGCAGTGCCACCGCGCCGCGAAACTTCTCCGCCAGGATCAGAGCCAGCGACAGCGCCAGCGGCAACTGGATCGACAGCGACACCACGATGATCAGGATGTTGTTGCGGAAGGCGAGGCCGAAGGCGCGGTTGTCGAACACGAAGCGGTAATTGTCGAAGCCGATCCAGTTCTTCGGGCTGCCGAACCCGTTCCAGTTGAAGCCGCTGTACCACGCCGCCTCGACCACCGGCATCATGACGAACAGCGTGAACAGCAACAGCGCCGGCGGCAGGAACAACAGCGCCGTTGCAAGCTTTCCAGAGTCGAACGGCCGATGGGCAGTGAGCGCGCTCATGGATATTCCCATCGCCTTGTGATTGGCAACCAACATCATGCCACGGCCGGACGCAGGGCTGAGGAAATCCGCAACCTGTTTCTTTAGTTGCCCTGCCGGTAGGCGTCCTGGATCGCCTTGGCGGCTGCTTCGGGCGTCATGCTTCCGCCGGCGATTTCGGCGGTGACGTCATTGACCACGCGTCCAACGGAGGGGCCGAGGCTCTGATCGTAGAAGTTTTGATGGTATTTTGATCGTGCCAGGTTCTGCGCGACGGTTTGCATCAGCGCATTGGCAAGCCCTTCGCTTGCGCCCTTGTAAACCGGAATCAGAAAGTTGCCGGCAGCGAGACGTTTCTGCACCTCCAGCGAGACAAAGTATTTCAGGAACTCGACCGCCTGTTTCGGCGCGCCCTTGGTCACCAGCCAGCCGTTGATACCGCCCAGCGTGTCGGTCGGGTCGCCATTTCCACCGGAAACCGTCGGGAAATCGAACCAGCCAAGGGTTTCGTCGCTGAGGCCCTTTTTATCGGCGGCAAGCGCGCGCTGCTGGTGATAGGCGGTGCTGATCGCCAGCGTCATCGCTGCCTTGCCGTCGCCGAAGGCGCCGATCGCTTGCGGGTTCTTGAAGCCGAGGAAGCCATTTTGGAACGGCTGAAGATCGACCAACTGCTTGAACAGCTGCCCCGATTTGATGAAGGTCTCGCCCTCGAAGCCGCCGTTCTCGCCGCGCAGCGCCGCCTCGAAGGCCGGTTTGCCGCCGACGCGGACCGCAAGGTTGGTCCAGTAGAAATGGATCGGCCATTTGTCCGCGCCGCCTACCATCAGCGGTATTACCCCGGCCGCCTTGAGCTTCTTGACCGCATCGAGCAGATTGTCCCAGGTCTTGATCCCGGCGCCGTCGATACCGGCCTTCGCCATCAATTGCTTGTTGTAGAAAAAACCGACCTGCGACTGCGCATAGGGGATGCCGTAAATCTTGCCGTCAAAGGTGAAAGCATTGACCGCGGCCGGCGCCAGATTGTCTTTGTAGCCCGATATCGGTACGGCGATGTCCTCAAGCACGCCGGCATCGATCTGCGATTTCAAAACCCCACCGGCCCAGCTGTAAATGATGTGAGGCCGATCTTTCGATTGCAGCATGCTTGGCAGTTTGGCCTTGTAAGCCTCGTTCTCGAGGAACTGCATCTCAATTTTGACGCCGGGATTTTTGGCCTCGAAGTCGCGCGCGACTTCCTCCCAGATTTTCACCTGGTTCGGGTTGACCTCAAGATGAAGCCACTTGACCGACGTTTGCGCCGCGGCTGCCCCGGCCGTCAGCAGCAGCCCGACCGCCGCCATCGCGGCCCGCCCGGGTATCCTCATGTCGGCCTCCCACAGAGATCTTTTTTTTTTGACGCTGCCTAAACTCTATCTGCGGATATTGAGGTGCGCAACTCACATTTTGACGTATTCAGCCAGCCGCTGTGGTAGGGATGACGGCGTAGGGCCACCGCTAAGGGAGTGAAAAAATCATGACCGCTGTTCAGTCGACCGGGGCGATTTATCCGGATCTCGCCAACAAGACCGTGCTTGTCACCGGTGGTAGCAGCGGCATTGGCGAAGCTATCGTCCGGCGCTTCGCAGCCCAAGGTTCGAACACGGCCTTCATCGATATCAAGGAAATCGAGTCCCAAGCGCTTGTGAAAGAACTGGCGTCGCAGGGCCATCGGATTCATTTCGAGCCCGCCGACCTCACGGACATCGCCGCGCTGCGTTCCGCGATCAACAAGATCCGCGGCGTGTTTGGCGGCGTCCAGATTCTCATCAACAATGCGGCGCATGATGAGCGCCATGCGACGCTCGAGGTGACGCCGGAATATTGGGACGACCGGATTGCCGTCAATCTGAAGCACCAGTTTTTCGCGGCGCAAGCCGTGCTCCCCGACATGATCGAGGCGAAGGCCGGCTCGATCGTCAATTTCGGTTCGACCTCGTGGATGATTGGACAGGGCGGCATGGCGGCCTACACGGCGGCGAAGTCCGGCGTACTCGGGCTCACCCGGTCGCTGGCGCGCGATTTCGGTCCCTACAACATCCGGGTCAACGCCATCGCACCGGGCTGGATCATGACGCAGCGGCAGCTTGATCTCTGGCTCAATCCGGAAAGCGAGAAGGAGTTGATGCAGCGGCAATGCCTGAAGCGCCGCCTGATGCCCGACGAAATCGCGCGGGCCACGCTGTTCTTCGCTTCCGACGAAGCCTGCGCCTGCACCAACCAGCAATACGTCATCGACGGTGGTTGGGTCTGAGGACTCTATCTTCGTCACGAGGATCCGTCCAACGCTGATCGGCAGATCATCTACCGTCGCACGTCACTCCTTGTTGAGTTGCAGGATCCTGCCGCGCACGTATTCTTCCATCAGTTCGGGAGCAGACGCGCCGAACATCCGAATGCGGCCGGTGTGCAGCAGCAGGAGCAGACCGGTCGCGTGTGCGAAGCAGTCCACCATTAGCATGTTGGCCTTCTGCCGCGATGCGCCGAGAGCCTCTGCGGCCTCTGCGATCGGATGTAGCGCGGCCTCCAGTGCCGCGTTCAATTCCTCGTCGCGGGCGTGTCCCAGCCCGGCCGGCTTCATGCCACCGCGGAACAGGTAGAAGCCGAGATCCAAATCGCGGGGGTTCTCCGCATAGTACCGGAAGAAGGCCATCGCGGCGGCGCGAAGCTTCTGTTTCGGACCACGCGTCTTCGCGACGGCCTCATCGACGGTGCCGCCCAAGGAGGCGAGGGAGTCGCGCAGCACCTCGGCATAGATCGCTTCCTTCGAGTCGAAATGGAAATAGAGCGCCGCCGGCGTATATCCAGCTCGCGTCGCGATCGCGCGCAGGCTCCCGCCTTCGAGACCCTCGGCCGCGAACACCTCCCGCGCCGCGTCCAGGATCAACTCCCGCTTGTGTTCGCTGACCGCCTGTTGCCGCCCCGCTCGCCGCTTTTCCGCCATCCGTCGCCTTTCGCGGTTGACAACAATTCCAGCTTTGCTAAATTCTAACATCGTTCAAAAAAATGAACAAGTGTCATGGACGTATATCATGCTGATGACAGCCGCTGACTATCGGGATTCGTTGCGCGCCTACAAGCCGCGCGTTTTCGTGAACGGCAAGGCCATCGAAAGCGTCGCGGACGAACCGCTGCTCGCTCCGGGTGTGGCCGGTGTCGGCGTGACTTACGATTTCGCGCATCAGAAGCAGCACCTGCCGATCATGACGGCGCGCCAGGGCACGTCGGGCAAGACCGTCAATCGCATGCTCCACATCAACGAGAATTCGACGGACCTGCTCTACAAGCTGGAGGCAGTACGTCTGGTCTGCAGGACGTCCGGCTGCGCGCAGCGTTATCTGACGCACGACGCGCTGAACGGTCTGTTCCAGTCCACCAAGCTGACCGACGATCATCATGGCACCGACTACAGCCAGCGCTTTCTCGGCTATCTCCACGACGTTCAGGACCGCGACCTTACGCTGGGCGTCGCGATGACCGACGCGAAGGGCGACCGCTCCAAGCGGCCGGGCCAGCAGGTCAACCCGGACGTCTACCTGCACATCAAGGAGCGGAGGCCGGACGGCATCGTCATCCGAGGCACCAAGGCGATCGTCACCGGCGCGCCCTATATGCATGAGTTCCTGGTGATGCCCTGCCGAACTCACGTTCCGGAGGACAGCGATTTCGCGGTGTGCTGCGCGGTCCCCGTTGACGCCCCCGGCGTAACCATCGTCGCGCGTCCCGCCGGCCGTCCCGGTGAGGCTTCCTCCAAGTTCTCGGCCAAGTACGGCCAGTCCGTCGGCGTCGTGATCTTCGACGACGTGTTCGTCCCGCACGACCGGGTTTTCCTGGCCGGCGAAACGGAAGAGGGCGGTTTCCTGACCACGTCGTACGCGACGCATCATCGGCATTCCTGCATCGGTGCTCGCGCGGGTTTCGGCGACCTCCTGATCGGCGCGGGTGCGCTCATGATCGAGGCCAACGGCCTCGATGCGGAACGCCACGGGCACATCCGCGAGGCGATGGTCGAGCTGATCACCATCACCGAGAGCTTCTATGCCTGCGGCGTCGCATCCTCCGTTTACTGCACCAAGGACACTGCCGGCTCGGTAATGCCCGATGCGGTATTCTCCAATATCGGCAAGCTGCTTCTGGCCACCAAAATCTACGACATGCACCGCGTGGCGCATTATGTATCCGGCGGCCTCATCGTCGCGTTGCCGGGACCTGACGAGGATCACAATCCGGAGACGCAGGTGTCGCTTGCCGCGGTCATGGGCGGCCGTCCGGACATTCCGGCCGAGCAGCGGGCCGAAGT
>WNGL01007164.1_pt1 | contig 13097 bp, 9 predicted proteins | sample 5400591 | NCBI WGS metagenome assembly WNGL01 (sample SAMN13153377, study PRJNA577476) | soil metagenome | isolation source: 80 cm soil or saprolite under Garry oak tree replicate 1 | place: USA:California | collected 2016-06-15
ACCACGGTTGTCAGATAAATCGGATCTTTTCTCTGCGTGATGCACTCGACGTGAAAGACAGGATACTCGCCTTCGAGGGAGTAAAATCCCGTGTGATCGCCGAACGGCCCTTCCGTTCGCATCTCATTCAGATTCACATGCCCTTCCAGCACGATCTCCGCATTCGCCGGCACTTCCAGCTCATTCGTCTCGCACTTCACCATCTCCACGGGCTCGCGCCGCAAAAAGCCCGCGAACATCATTTCATCCAAATCCGGCGGAATCGGCAGCATCCCGGCTAGCGCCGTCGCGGGATCCGTCCCAATCGCCACACTCACCGGAATCCGCCCTTCCGGACTCTTTTCACGGGCGCGCCGGAAATGCTCCGCCCCGTGCTTCTGCGTCTGCCAATGCATTCCCGTGGTCCGCTCGTCGTAAACCTGCATCCGGTACATCCCCACATTGCGCTTTCCCGTCTCCGGATTTTTCGTAAACACCAGCGGAAACGTGATGAACCGCCCCGCGTCCTGCGGCCAGCATTTCAAAATCGGAAAATCCAGCAGCTTCACATCTTTCCCCTGCCGCACTACTTCTTGGCAGTCGCCTTTGTTCACGCTTTTCGGAAAAAACGATCCCAGCTCAGCCAGTTTCGGCAGCATTTTGATTTTGTCGAACAGCCCCTGCGGCGTCTCCATCTTTATGAAACCTTGAATCCGTTCCGCCACTTCTTCGAGCGCGTTCACTTCAAACGCCAAACACATCCGCCGCACACTTCCAAACGCATTGATCAGCAGCGGCACGCTTGATCCCTTCGGCTTTTCAAAGAACAACGCGGGTCCCACACTGTTCGGCGCACGCCCCTTATCGCGCGCCACTCTTTGCGCCACTTCCGTAATCTCCAGCACCGGGTCCACTTCCGCCCGCACGCGCTTCAGTTCCCCTTCCTTTTCCAGCCTGCCGATAAACTCCCGCAAATCCCGATACGCCACTCTTTCCTCCAGTAGCAGACTTCAGTCTGTGCTAGCTGCCCATGCGCCAGCGTTGTCCCTAAGACCGGCCAACTCTAGCACGTCGCCGCTCCCTTTTGTTCCCCCACACCTGCCTCTAACCAGCACCAGCCCTGGCGCATCGAATTCATGCGTTTCAAAAAATTCAAACTCAACGCTCCGCAAGGAAATCTCCATGCCCAAGATGAAAGTCGCTGTAATCCCCAAGCCCGGCGCCGATTTCGAACTCCAGGAACGCGACATTCCTCAGCCACCCGCCGGACACGTCCGCATCCGCGTCCAAGCCTGTGGCATCTGCTTCAGCGACCATCTCGTCAAAGACGGCCTTTGGCCCGGCGTGAACTACCCCCGCTCTCCCGGTCACGAAGTCGCCGGCATCATTGACGAAGTCGGGGCTGGCGTCACCACTTGGAAAAAAGGCCAGCGTGTTGGCGTCGGCTGGCACGGCGGCCATGACGGAACTTGTCTGCAATGCCGCCGCGGCGATTTCATCAACTGCGCCAACGAAAAGATCACCGGCTTCAGCTTCGACGGCGGCTACGCCGAGTACACGGTCGTTCCCGCCGAAGCCGTCGCCGCCATGCCTGAATCACTCGACCCCGCCGAAGCCGCTCCGCTTCTCTGCGCTGGCATCACCACGTTCAACGCCCTGCGCCATAGCGGCGCCGGTCCGGGCGACCTGGTGGCCATTCAAGGAATGGGCGGCCTGGGCCACCTCGGCGTGCAATTCGCTAGCAAGTTCGGCTACCGCGTCGCCGCCATCAGCCGCGGCAAGGACAGCGAGGCGTTAGCCAAAAGACTTGGCGCGCATATCTACATTGACAGCTCCGCCACCAACGCTGTCTCAGAGCTCCAAAAACTCGGCGGCGCTCAAGTCATCCTCGCCACCGCGCCCAGCGGTAAAGCGATGTCGGAGCTTGTTCCCGCCCTCGCGCCACGAGGAACATTCCTCGTCATCGGCGCCAGTGGCGACCCTCTCCAGGTTCAAACCAGCCTCATGATCGTCGGCAGCAAGACCATTCAGGGCTGGGCCTCCGGCATCGCCACGGCCTCTGAAGACACTTTGCGCTTCGCTGAACTCTCCGGGGTTCGCCCGATGATCGAAAAGTTCCCGCTCGCCAAAGTCAACGAAGCTTACGCGCGCATGACCAGCGGCAAGGCTCAATTCCGCGTCGTCCTTACGATGTGACTCACGGACCTTCCCGGCGCAGCCCCTTCAAATGCCTTGACCCAAACGAGTGGGCCTCCTAGAATTCAATACATCAGGAGTTCCGCGCCAAGGATTCCACCATGAAGCAAAGGCGCATTCTCGCCGAGCTGGCATTCACCATCGGACTTTTTGCGCCTATGGCATCGGCACAGAAGCCTCCGACGCCGCCCTCCGGCCCCCCTTCCCCACCGATCCGTCCTGCCACCCCTCCTCCCTCCATCTTGCAGCCGACTCAACCCGAAACGGATTTCGTGATGTTACTTTTGGGCAGGATTGCAACCAACGATGGCACGCCCATTCCACATGACATGTTGGTGGAGCGGATTTGCAACGAGCGAGTCCGTCAACAGGTCTATGCGTCGCCCAACGGCGACTTCAGCATGCAAATGGGATCGAAAAACGATTCCTTCGTTGACGCTACCGCCGACGCGCCTTCGCCTGAACGTGTGAATAACAAAACCTCGTTCAGGGGAGTGCCACGGAGCGAACTGATGAAGTGTGAGTTACAGGCTTCGGCGGCCGGTTTTCGCTCCAATCGCATCAACCTTTTTGAACTGACTCCTTCCAGTGGCAGCGTTGATGTCGGCTCTATTGTTGTGCAGAGAACCACAAAGATTAAGGGCATGACGCTGAGTGCCGAGCCTTACAAAGCGCCTCCAAACGCCAGAAAAGCTTATGAGAAAGGTCTCGATTCTGAAAACAAGGGCAAGCTCGCCGAGGCACGCAAGTACTTTGAACAAGCAGTGGCGCTATATCCCAAGTATGCAAGCGCCTGGTTTCAATTAGGCTTAATTCGTGAAAGAGAAAACCAGAAGGATTCAGCCCGCGACGCGTATGCCCGGGCCACTGCGATTGACATGAAGTTTCTGCCGCCTTATCTATCGCTCGCTTCCTTGGCGTTCGAGGAAGGAGACTGGTCCGCAGTCCTTCAATTCACCGGCCACATCCTGGATCTCGATCCGTTCAATTTTGGCGATATGAATTCCTACTACTTGTTGGATCTCGATGATTTGAATCCCGCCCAGGTGTATTTCTATAACGCCGTGGCGAACTACAAGCTCAACAGAGTCGAAGAAGCCGAGAAAAGCGCGCTCAAAGCAGAACGCGCGGACCTGCTCACTAAATTTCCGCAACTCCACGTCTTACTCGCGGAAATCTTTACGCGAAAGAAGAACTATGCCGGCGCAATACTGGAGTTGCGGTCCTACCTGGAGTTGACTCCACATGCGAAAGACGCGTATCTGATACGCGAGCGGTTGGCAAAATTGGAAGAGCGGAACCGTTCCGCTTCCGCCACCGAAAAACCCGTTAAGGACTGAGCATCCGCCAATGCTCGCATGGCGAGCGTCGAATCTGCCACGCTGCCGGACGAATCCGGCGTATAATCGCCGCCGCCGTTGATGTAAAAAACGAGACTCCGGTAGGAAAATATGCGCGTCCGAATATTTTCAGCCTTATCTCTCTGCGTGCTTGGATCCCTGGCGATTCGCGTCTCCGCTCAAGAAAAATCGGACGCGGCCACCGTCCGTGCCCTGGAATCGAAATGGGTGGACGCGTATAAACAGCGGCAAATCGCCACCGTTGCGTCACTGCTCGCGGACGACTACGTCATCACTCTGGAAGACGGGAGCGTATACGGCAAGGTTGGTTTCATCAGCTACAACGCGGGATCGTTGCGCGTGGACGTCGCCGAGGTGTCGGACCTCAAGATTCACATGCACGACAACATCGCAGTCGTGACCGGCGCTTATCACGAGCGAGGCGTGCTTGGCGGCAAACCTTACGACTATCACGACCGCCTGACGGACGTCTGGATGAAAACCGGCGGAAAATGGCAACTCATCGCATCGCACTATAGCCTGCCGGCCAACCCTTGAAATCCGGTCCAACACATTGGCCTTGTCAGATTAACCCCCAATGCAGTCGGACGTCGTTTCAACCTGACACATTTTGTCTCAATTCCGCTACCACGTTGAGTCAACTTCCTTCACTCCGCTCTCAGCTGTCTTCAGCCCGTCTGCAATTCCCACAAAAACAAGCACTTAGAGGCGCCTCTTTATGGACTTTCCTGTCCGGCCGGACAGTCCGATTGGCTCTTGAATTGCCATCTTACCCTTGGAAACGAAATGATGCCCGAGGCGGGCGGCTTAGCACATGCTCGATCGAAAAGACAGCTCAACGTCAGCGAGCACGCCCTCGGTAGAAAGAATCGGAAGCCTAGCCCGGCCCTCCCTGTTGAGTCCGGCGCAGGCCCTTGAAAACAACATGACCAACTTACTCCAAACTATTCGGCTGGATTACATCTCCTGCGTTTTGACCGTTCTTGGCGCCATCCTGCTCGGCAAGAAGCTTTGGCAGGGCTGGGTCGTCGCCGCGGTTAACAGCGCTGTCGTCTGCGTTATCGGTGTTCGCACGGCGCAATTCGGCTTTATTCCCGCCAATCTTTTCTGCATCGCGCTTTATACCGTGAATCTCCGCACCTGGCGCTTCCCTTCCTCTCGCGGCGTTCGTAAAAACCACGAAGACATCCAGTCCTGACAGCCCCTGCTGCATCTACGCTTCGACCAAGAATCGTTTTTGGCTTCGCCTGGCATTCCACACATGACAAAGGCCCTGGCTTTTCCATCTCTGGCAAAACCAGGGCCCCTGTTTCGCAGTATTCTCTGCGTAGTGTTTCCGTTACCGCACGATGAGCGTCGGAGCCTGATTCGACGCAACCGGGAGCACCGTGCTTGACCGCAGCACCGCACTCGCCTTCATCATCGTTCTGGCCGCGAGCACCGAAGGAAGCGTGGCTGGCACCTGCACGGTTTGGGTGCCGCCCACTCCGATGCGCCCTAACGTCACGACAACCTGATTGCCATGCACCGTGAGCGTATCGCTCGCCGTTCCCGCAAACGCTGCGCCATCGGGCAAGGAAATCACGATCTGCGTTCCGTTAAGCCCGTATGCGCTGCCATTGCGCACACGCACGTCGTAAGTGATCGTGCTGCCGGCCGCAGCCTGGGCTGGCCCGTCAATATGTACGCTTACGCCGTCTTCAACGTCCGGCTTCGTCACTGTGAATTTATCCAGCAACGCCGACTGCCCCACGGCTGGCGCCGACACAACGTCTCCCGTGGTGGGATCCACCAGCGTATCTAGAATCGGATCGTTCAGCGGAGCTCCGTTGACATCCGTGCCAAACGGCGCCGGATTTGCCCCCGTAGCCGACGAAGTCGACTGCAGAGGCTCGGTGATCTGATAGAGCGTCAACTGGTTCCCGCGAACCACCACGTCACCAAACGAAAACACCTTCGACTTGAATCGCGTGGTGATCTTCGGGCCCGTTCCCGCTCCGGGAAGCACTGGTGACATTTCGTTGTCGGTCAAATGTGTATCGAGCCATGCGGCTGGTCCTTCAGCAAAGGTGAATTGATTGCCTTTGGGGAGCGTCATCGTAAACGTACCTGTTGCCGAATCATCCTGATCCACGCCCGCCCCTTGCCCGCGCGGCTGGTTTATGTCGCCGTCAAACTCGCGGTTCCCTCCGGATCCTTCGACGATGTATAGCACGCCGTCGGGCACCGTCTGCGAGACGCCGTCATAAGAAGTGTCAATGTCCACTAGCGCTGGCCCCGCCGGGCTCGGCGCTGCCGCCACTCCGGCTTCTGTGCGCACGGGAAACGTGCGCTGGTAATTGTGCTCGTGGCCGTTGAACACCAGGTTGACGCCGTGGTCCTCCAGGAACTTCGCCACGCCGCGCATCTGGGAATTCTTAACCGTGGCATTCCCCGACGAAAACGCCGGCTGGTGGAACACCACGACTTTCCAGGTTTGCGAACTGGAATCCAGATCGTTGATCAGCCACTCCCGCAAAATCGACGGGTATGGAGAAAACGCTGGCGGCACCTTTGCAAAGACCGCCGACCCATCCAGTAGGCCGGCAAAAACATGCGGGTTGGCTTCGATAAACACAAAGTGCGCGTTGCCGTAGTCGAACGAGTAGTTGCTCATGTGATCGACTTGCCGCTTCGCGCCGCCCCCGGCATCCACGCTCGTCGACGCGCGGTACGCTTCGATCGCCGCAGGCGACGTATACGACTTGCCCGCAAAGCTGAAAAGCATGCCGTTATCGGCGACGGAATCGCCGGTCCACGTGAACTCCTGATCGACTCCCACCGGGCCATTCAGCGGGAAGTAGTAATTGTTGAAATACGCCATGGCGTCGCCGCCGTCCGTGTTTCCCGAAAACCGGCCTGCGTTGTCGCCGCCGAGCATGTTTACATTCACGCCCGTCGCGCCGGTATCATGGTTCCCCACCACGATGAAAAACGGAATACTGCGAACAAACGGTGCGCCCGTCTCATTCGAGTCCCTATCGCTGTTCCACACCGGCATCCAGTAATCGCGATAGCTTCCTTCCGCGCCATTCGTGTACACGTTGTCACCGGTGTTCAAAGCAATGTCCGCATGCGGCAGTTCCGGCGCGCCCGGAACGGAAAGGTTTTCCGTGTTGTACATCAAGTGGACGATCCGCGCCTCATAGTCCGCCAGTCGCGGCGGGTTCGTTCCCGGCTCCGGCGGGAAGAATCCCTCGTCGCCTTGCACCAGGAATGAGAATTGATCGCTCTGCTTCCGCGTATGGAATGACGCCGTGAACCCTCCCGCTGGCATACCCGGCCCACTAACCCGATAGAAATATGTCGTGTCGTACGCCAGGTTCTTCAACACCGCCAGGTAATTCGCGTGCGGGCCCGACGCGGTCGGCGGCACCGGCAACGTCGGGTCCGCAGACAAGTAGTTGTCCACGACCCGCGCCGAGGGCGTCACCGACGCGCTGTAAGACACTGTTGCCCCGAATTCCACCAGGTACGACGATGGATTCGGCGACTTTTCATCCGTTTGCCAAGCCACCACCATTTGATCGCTGGGACCAAACGATCCCGCATCGCCCAACTCGATGTACGGTTTATACGTAACGTTCTGCGCCGCAGCAGCCGGCGCAGAACATATTGCAAATGCGAGCCCTAACAACACACACCAATTCCCCCTCGACTGAATCTTTCTCATTTCCTACTCCCTTCATCCCAAACTGATTTTCTTGTGAAGTGCTGCATTCGCAGCATTGGAATCAACCATTGCAATCAAGCCGCCGGACGAGAGAGTTGTTGCCTGGGCCGTCATAGGAAAGAAGGCAGACTCGGTCGCACAAGCACAAATCACCGCACAGCGCATCGGCTAGGTCACGCAAATCGCTGGGTTTAGGCTGGATTCTTGCCCACGATTGGCCTGCTACAGGAAGGAACCTCTCAGGGCTACGTTACAGGCGTGTAGCTGTCGCCTGAATTTTCTGCACCAGTCTCTCGCGATTAAAGCGTCAGCTTTTTGCTCCTACCGATGCCAGTTTCTTTTGCAGCATTGGCCCGTCCGCGAGCAACTCCCGTTATGCGCGGCGCCCTAGGAAACGCTCAGCTTGGTCGTCTGCCCCTATCCGCCAGAAAACCCTCCACTGTGATTTACCTTGACTAGAGTTTATAGTCTGGTATACTGATTTTGTTTTAACGGCGATACTTTTCCGCTGCTCAACAGCTGCATGCTGCCCCTCCGCGTGGTACTTCTAACCCCTGCCACGCGACAGGTCTTTCTTGCCGGTGCCCTCCTTCCGCCAACGTCTAACGTCCAGGTCATGGAATGTAACTCCTTTGTTTGCCACAGATCCGAAAAACCTAACCGTAAGTCCAATCATTGCCACACTTCCAAAAACCAGCATCCGCAAGTCCTTTGTTTGCCACACTTACGACTCCCTCCACCGGTTCTCGATTTCTCCGCTCATCCTCTTCCCTCTCTGACTGCAGGCACTCGCGCTCGGCGTCTTGGCAAACGCAAAGCCGCCTCACATCGAGTATCATCATGAGTAGGAACCTATGAACCGCGTCTACCTGGATTACAACGCCACCACCCCCGTCGAGCCCGAGGTGCTCGACGCCATGCTCCCCTATTTTTCCGGCGAATTTGGCAACGCCTCCTCCATCCACACCTTCGGCCAGAAGGCGCGCGCGGCCGTCGAAACTGCGCGCGAACAGGTCGCCGCGCTGATTGGCGCGCGTCCTCAGGAGATTTTCTTCACCAGCGGTGGCACCGAATCCGACAATCACGCCATCTTCGGAATCGTTGGATCTTCTGCAAACGGTCCAAAGTCCCGCCCGCACGTCATCACCTCGTTTGTGGAACACGAAGCCGTCCTCAACGCTTGCCAGGCGCTCGAAAAGCAGGGCGTGGACGTCACCTATCTTCACGTGGATCAAGACGGCTTAATCGACCTTGAAGACTTGCGCGGGGCTATTCGCCAGGAGACTGTGCTCATTACCATCATGCACGCCAACAACGAACTTGGCACCGTTCAGCCGCTCGAAGAAATCGGCCGCATCGCCAAGGACGCCGACGTTTATTTTCATACCGACGCCGTGCAGTCAGCCGGAAAAATTCCTATCGACGTGAATCCGTTCCAGCTTGATCTGCTTTCTCTCTCGGGTCACAAACTCTATGCGCCCAAGGGCATCGGCGCTCTCTACGTTCGGGGCGGCACTCGTTTAAAGCAACTCCTTTACGGCGGACACCACCAACGTGGTATGCGCCCTGGCACAGAAAACGTCGCGGGCATCGTCGGCTTGGGCAAAGCCGCGGAAATTGCACGCCGATCGCTCGCGCACGACTCCAAGCGCCTGAGCGCGCTTCGCGATCAGCTCGAGCACGGCCTGCTCCATCGAGTGCCGCATTCGCGCATCAACGGCGCCCGTGCCCCGCGCACGCCCAACACCGCCAATCTCGTTTTCCCCGGCGTCGAGGGTGAAGCGCTTCTTATCGCTCTCGACCTAAAGGGTCTGGCTTGCTCCACCGGCGCTGCCTGCTCTTCCGGCGCCGTGGAACCCTCGCACGTCCTCACGGCCATCGGCCTGCCTGCCGAGGAAGCACGAGCGAGCCTGCGCTTCAGCCTGGGCCGCCACACCACGCAAGCCGACATCGATTTTGCCTTGCAGGTCGTGCCCGCCGCAGTCGCTCAACTCCGTCAGCTTTCGCCGACGTACCAAAAGGAGGCCGCTGCTCGACGCTGAAGGGTCAAGCCTCTTGTAGGGGCGCAGCAAGCTGCGCGCCATTCGCAGGGGCTGGAGAATCAGGGCTTCCGTAAAGATACTTCACGTAAAATAGAACTCTAATGATCGCTGCCACCCAATTCGACACCCTTCCACACAGCGCGGAAGCACAACCCGGCCTCGTCGCCGTCGCCATGTCCGGCGGCGTCGACTCATCCACGGTTGCGGCGCTTTTGCAGCAGCAAGGGCGCCCCGTCGTCGGCCTCACCATGCAACTCTGGAACCAGCGCCGCCTGCCCGAATTGCAAGGTGACGGCCCCGCACAGCATCGCTGCTGCTCCCTTGACGACGTCTACGACGCAAAAGCCGTCGCGCGGCACCTGAATTTTCCGCACTACGTCGTGAATTTTGAGGAGCAGTTCGAGTCGCGCGTTGTCCGCCCTTTCGTAGACCAATACCTCGCCGGGCGCACGCCGATTGCCTGTACCAATTGCAATACCGACGTGAAGTTCGAGCCGCTTCTGCGCATGGCGCGGCAAATCGGCGCGGAACGCCTTGCAACCGGCCATTATGCCCGCATTCAGAAAAATGACGTGACGCAGCGCTGGGAACTGCTGCGCGCGTGCGACGATTCCAAAGACCAGTCTTATTTTTTATGGGGCCTCACGCAGGAACAGCTTTCGCGCAGCGAATTTCCTCTCGGCGAATTAACCAAGGACGAAGTGCGCGCGCTGGCTCGCCGCGTGAACTTGCCCGTTGCGGAAAAGCCCGACAGCATGGAGCTGTGCTTCGTGCCCAATGGCAACTACGTGCAGTTCATCCACGCCTACTCGAGTGAGCGCGGAACTCCTCTCAACGACGCGGAAGGCGAAATCGTCAACCAAGACGGCGAAATCATTGGCCGCCATAACGGCGTTCACAATTTCACCATTGGCCAGCGCAAGGGCCTGGGCTTTGCCGCCGGCAAGCCGCTCTACGTTCTTGCGATTGACCCGCAAAGGAACCGCGTGGTCGTCGGCGCGGATGAAGCTTTACGCAAGCAAACTTTTGATGTCGAGAATGTGAATTGGGTCTCGATCGCTCCACCCGCAGAAACTTTTCGCGCAGCCGTCAAGATTCGCCACAAGCATGAACCTGCTCCCGCAACGGTTGAACCGCTCGACGAAACCCGCGCGCGAATTACTTTCGATGCGCCGCAGCGTGCCATCACCCCGGGCCAGGCCGCCGTTTTCTACGATGGCCATCGCGTCCTCGCTGGCGCCTGGATCCGCTGATAGCCGTTCTTAGTTGTAAGTTGTACGTTCTCAGTTGGAGCAAGAGAGAAAGCAACGAAAGAATATTGGTCGACTTGGAACGAATTTCGAGTCTCTGATTTCTAGATGAAGAGTTCTTCTTCCTGAGGCTCGCGTGGCGGTTCATCGCCGCGCCGGCGCTCGGTGCCCCCGCCGCGGCGCCTCGAACGCAGAAGATCGATACCGACCTTGATTCCCTGCACTAGCGCCGAAGCTTTTTGCATCGGCAGCCAGAAGCTGTGTTTGAACTGCAGGCCTGCTTCTTCCACGGATTCAAGCGCAGCCGACAAAATGCGGTCCATGTGGATCAGCTGGCCGCGCATCCGGTCGGCCGCTTCGGTGAACACGCGGTCCACTTTTTGCGCCTGCCCGCGTGCCAGGTACACCACGTGCGAGGCGTCATTCACCATGCTGGCGATTTTGGGCTGCGTGTCGTCGAGCAGGATTTGTACCCGCGTGAGAATCGGCCCCATCCGCGACTGCATCTCGGTCACCAGTCGATTGACGTTTTCGGTGGTGCGGCGCATCTGGAAAAGCAGCACCGTCAGGATCACCACCTGCACGACCAGGGCGAGCGCTGCCACAATGCTGAAGATTTCGAGCCACACCTGCATACGTGCCCCGCATGCCCCTAAGGGGCGAAATCACGTGCTATCACTACCCGGCCTTACACGACCGCGTTTACGACGACTTCGCTGCCTTCCGGTACGCTTCCTGCGCGCCTTCCACAGCCGCACTAATGGAATCCTTTTGCCGGATGGCCACTTCTTTTCCGCGCTCGATCAATTCATCCGCACGCTCGCGCAATTCACGAGCCTTGCGTTGCGCGTATTCTTTTCCTTCGTCGGCCCTCTTCGAAAGGAACTCACGCGTCTCTTCACCAGACTTCGGAGCAAAAAGCACGCCCACCAGGGCGCCAACCCCAAGACCTACAATGAAGTACGTCACCTTGGAACCTACGTTGTCCGCCATGACAACCTCCATACACTCCAAAGACACCGTAGCACAGCAAAGGTGCGGCTGCAATGGGAGCTAACCGGCATTAGGCGTTCGAAACGGTTAATGTTCGTTCGAATGCTCCGCAGGATGCTCCAGGCCCTCGAGGATTTTTTCGGCGCTCCTCCGCGAAATAATCGAGCTCAATTTCTCCACGCCGGCTCTCTGGATATTCGCGACGCTTCCGAATTCTTTGAGCAATTTTTGCGCAGTCTTCGGACCGACGCCGGGAATTTCATGAAGCGCGCTGTGGGTTTGCCGCTTGCCACGGCGCTGGCGGTGAAACGTAACGGCAAAGCGGTGCGTCTCGTCGCGAATTTGCTGGATCAAATGCAAGACCGGCGAATGATGTTCCAAAACGATGGGTTCGTCTTCCTGACCGAGGACGTAGAGGATTTCTTCTTTCTTGGCGATGCTGGCCACGGGTTGGTTGATGATTTGGAGCGATTCGAGCGCCTGGGCCGCGGCGTGTAATTGGCCGATGCCTCCGTCGATGAGGATCAGGCTGGGCAACTCTTTCTTTTCTTCCTGGAGGCGGCGATAACGGCGCGTAACCGCTTCGCGCATGCTGGAAAAATCATCGTTCAGGCGCGGCGGAGCGCCGTTGCCCGCCTCGCCACCTTCACCGCGCCCGTTGTCACCGCGAATGATGAATTTGCGATAGTCCGATTTTTTCATCCGGCCGTTTTCCCAAACCACCATGGACGCGACGGTGTCGGTTCCCTGAATATGGGAAATGTCGAAGCTTTCGATGCGCTTGGGCTCTTCGAGCAAGTTCACGGTGTTCTGGAGCGCTTCGCCGATGGCTTTGGAAGTCGGCTTAAGCACTCGGAAGCGTTGCTCGAAGGAATGTTTTGCGTTGTTCTCGACCAGATCGAGGAAGGCGCGTTTTGACCCGCGCTGTGGAGTACAAATCTCGACTTTGTGTTCTGCGCGTTCGCTGAGCGTTTCTTCGAGCAAGGCACGCTCCTCAAAATCTTCCGAAACGTGAATCGCTTTGGGCAAATACTCGGCTTCGAGATAAAGCTGCTTCAGGAGCGACGGAACAAACTCCTTCGGGTCGAATTCCTCGAGGTCTTCCCAATAGAACTCGCGGCGGTCCACCACCCGCCCTCCGCGCAAGTGGAACAGATTCGCTGCCACCAGGGGCGGCTCGGCGTAGTACGCGAAAACGTCCGTATCGTCTCCTTGCGCCGCGGCGATGCGCTGGCGTTCTTCAATGTCTTCGAGCGTGCGAAGCAAATCTCGGTAGGCTGCCGCTTGTTCGAACAGCTCCTTGTCGGCGGCGGCGGTCATGCGCCCCTCGAGACTCTTCATCAGGTCGTGCCGCCGCCCTTCGAGGAACATGCGCGCATCGCGGGCGGCTTCGGCGTAACGCTCATCCGTGGTGAATCCCGCGACGCACGGGCCGAGGCAGCGCTTGATGTAATATTGCAGGCAGGGCCGGGGATGGCTACGAGTCAAATCCACATTGCACGACGGCACCATGAAACGTTTGTGAATGAAGTGGAGAATTCGGCGCGCCAAACCTGCCGGGAAA
>WNGL01019606.1_pt1 | contig 13097 bp, 10 predicted proteins | sample 5400591 | NCBI WGS metagenome assembly WNGL01 (sample SAMN13153377, study PRJNA577476) | soil metagenome | isolation source: 80 cm soil or saprolite under Garry oak tree replicate 1 | place: USA:California | collected 2016-06-15
CATTTGCAGTCCGCATTCAGAGCCCGAGCCCGAGCCCCAGCGTCTACAACGCCGATGTGGTTTGGGTCTCGGTCGTTCGGTCTGACAGGGTCGCGGTGATCGTAACGGAATAAATATTTCCGACCCCAAGGAGCAGTCTCGCGGGCACGCTCGCGGTTGCACCCGGTAGGATTTGACCGTAGACAGAATCTTGTAGTGCGCGTTGCTTGCGCGTGGAGGATCGCTAGGCTGTTGGCGCGAGACGAGCCAAAATCGTCGTGCCGGAACGGTAATGACCCAGGAAGCTTCCCTCCCTTGCTTCCCAGCTCCGGCGCCAGCTATCCTTCCCACTTATGTCTACGCTGGTAGAGTGCGTGCCCAATTTTTCCGAAGGACGCGATCCGGCTAAAGTTGACGCCATCATCGCCGCCATGAAAATGGACGGCGTTTACCTCCTTGACCGCGAAATGGACTCCGACCACAACCGCTCGGTCATCACTCTGGTCGGCGAGCGCGAGGCCATTCAGGAAGCCGCTATCCGCGGAGTAGGCAAGGCTGCCGAACTCATCGACCTGACGAAACATCAGGGCGCGCACCCGCGCATGGGAGCGGCCGACGTTGTCCCCTTCATTCCCATCGACGGCGTCACCGTCGAGGACTGCGTGGCCATGGCCCGCCACGTCGGCGAACAAATTTGGAAGCGTTATCAGATTCCGGTTTATCTCTACGAATCGGCAGCGACCTCGCCGGAGCGGCAGAATCTGGAGAACATCCGTCGCGGGCAGTTTGAAGGCATTCGCGCAGAAATCGCCACCAACCCCGCGCGCAAACCGGATTTTGGCGACCCCTGTGTGCATCCCTCAGCCGGTGCAACCGTGGTCGGAGCCCGCAAGGCCCTGATCGCCTACAACATTTTTCTCAACACGCCCGAGGTTGAGGTCGCGAAGAAAGTCGCGAAGGCCGTGCGCTTTTCGAGCGGCGGACTGCGCTTCGTGAAAGGCGCGGGATTTCTGGTGCGTGGCCTGGCGCAAGTCTCCATGAACTTGACTGACTTCGAACAGACTCCCATTCATCGTGTCTTCGAATTCGTAAAGCGCGAAGCCGCCCGCTATGGCGTAGCACCGGTATCGAGTGAAATTGTCGGATTGATCCCCAAGAAAGCCCTCGAGCAGGCCGCCGAGTGGTTCCTCCAGGTGGAGAATTTCGATTCATCCTTGATTCTGGAAAACCGCCTAGCTGCGATCCTCGCAGGCAAGATGACCGTCGGGGGATGGAGAGCCGGGGTCGAGCCATTCATAGAGCAGCTCGCCGCACCCACCGCCACTCCCGGAGGAGGCAGCGCCGCCGCGGCCGCGGCCGCCATGGCCGCGGGACTCGCGACCATGGTCGCGTCCATGTCGCGCGGGAAGAAGGCATACCTCGAGTACGAATCGCAACTCAGCGCGGCCATCGCGCATCTGAGCGCGCTGCGCGAAGAATTGAAAGCTGCCATCGACGCCGACGCCGCGTCTTACAACTCCGTGATGAAGGCCTACAAGCAAGCGAAGACCGGCGGTGAAAAGGCGGCGCAGGCAGCAATCGACACCGCGCTAAAAGAAGCAACGGCTGTCCCGCTCGGCGTTGCTGAGCGCGCGAAGAAAGTGGCTCAGTTGGCCGAGTCTTTAGGACCGATCACAAATCCCCACATGAAATCGGATTTGACGACCGCGGCGGCACTGGCTCGTGCCGCAATCACCGGAGCGCTCGCCAATGTAGAAATAAATTTGGTATCGCTGAACGATGAAGCCTTCGCGGCGGAGGCGAGAAAGAAAGCAGAAGCCGTGAGAACTGATTGACGCGCTCAGGCGCTGACGAGCGGTTGCCCGAAGAGACGTTGCCGGCAAGGTCTCGGCGTACGGGAAAGGCGTAAGCCAGCTACGCGTCTAGGACTGAGCGCGGGCTGTTTAATCTCCCGCACTGGTGGCTGGAGCTGGTGCCTTCGCAGCTGAGCCATACCAAGCCAGGAACCCCTGTTTGGCCAGCTTGAAGATGGTCCTGCCATTCTCCGCTAGCATCTTCACCCAGGCGAAGCGGCCCATCATGGGGAAGTAGATCCCGCGGAAACACAGCCGCGCGATGAAGATATTGATTCGGTATCCCAGCGGCTGATCGTCCAAAGCATCGACCGCCTTTTCCAGCGCTGCGGCGCTGTAGGCTTCCGACCATGCATAATTCACCTCGGCGTGGGCTTCGTCGATGCTCATCTTCAGCGGCGTGTGCGCCATGGCAAACGGAATGAACTCCTGCCAGTGCTTTGGCCGTGTCAGCCTGCCAGAAGCTTCGAGACGTTTGTACAGCGGCGTTGCCGGCAATGGGGTGAGCAGTCCAAAAATCGGCAATCCCGGCGGCCAGGTCCGTATCTGCTCCAGAGTCCGCTCGGCGACCCCCACCGTGTCATTGTCCATGCCGAAAATGAATGAGGTGATGGCGTAAACGTTTCGCAGTGCCAATCTTTCGAGTACGGCTGCATATTCTCCCGGCTTGTTGAATCCTTTGTTTACATCCTTCAGGTTCGTGGGATCAATGGACTCCATGCCGATGAAAACCCATTTGCCGCCCGAGGCACCAATGAGGTCGATGAGTTCTTCATCGCGCAAGAGATTCGCGCTGATCTGCGCAACCCAGTTCACCTGCGCGCCCGCGGCAATAATGTCGCGCAGCAGCGACTTTGTGCGCTTCACGTTGATGGCAAAATTGTCGTCAATGAAGAAGACGGCAATCTGGCCAAGCTCTTTCTTGGCCCGCGCTTTCAACAACAGCAACTCGTTCACCACGCTCTCATTGGTGCGAAAACGGATGGAGTCGCCGAAGAATCCCGTGACGGTGCAGAACTCGCACCCGTACGGGCATCCGCGGCCTGACTCGACTGGGATAATGCGGAACGTTCCCCATCCTTCTCCCAGCTTCTTCAGCCATGGAGTCGCGGCTTTGGGTACCAAGTTGAATTGGTGAAGGTCGATGGTGTCCCAGGGAATGACCGGATATTGCTTAAGCGATGGTTTCCTCTCCTTCCCGGACGGATCCACGGGTGCGTACACGTCTTTCAATCGACCTCGTGCCGCGTCCTCGACGATCCGCGGCCAGGTTTCATCCGCCTCACCTAAGGCCACGGCATCGGCATGGCGCGCGCCGCCATTTCGTCCCAGAGCCTCGTCGGCCATCTCGGTGACGTGTGGTCCTCCCATCACAACCGGCACGCCCGCGGCGCGTACCGCATCGGCCATGCGATACGCCTTGGCAATCATCCTGGTCATGGCGCCGATGCCCACCAGTCCAATTTTCTGCTCCCGGACGTAGAGCGCAATGCCAGCTTCATCCATGGGTTGAGCATTGCCATCAATCAGCAGAACTTCGTGACCAGCGGGTGTCAGGGATTGCAGGAGGAACATCCAAAGGTGCGGCATAAAGTTGCGGGTTACACCGTTGTCCGGGTTGTATAGTAAGATTCTCATTGGTTTGTGTTCCTCAGCGTGCAGAGGTAGCGTGCAGAGCTGGTTCCCACCAAGCACACACTATAGTGCGTTCCCGTACGTCACTGTGTTCCATAACGCACACAATCCGAACCACAGTTCTATGCCGGACTGGGTCGACGAGAACCGCGTCCGGAAGCGCTCTTATGCTTCTGCTACCCGAATCCCCTAGTCCCAATACCTAAAGTGATGCTGCAACTGAAAAGTAACTGCGAATCCCGAAGTGCTTGGCTTGGGCGAAGCGCAACGAGCGAACGAAAACGGCAACGGATGATTCAGTGACGCGCAGAGCTGACTGAAAAGCTCCTTAAGCTCTGGCCCTTTCTTCAGAATGCCTGTGCAATTGTGCTGATAGGGCTGACACATCTTACATCCATCAGCCGAAATTGGACAGCCGGATCGCCTGGGAGTCGCCTGGGAGCGAACCCATTTGGGTCATAGTCCCGGTACCTTCGGATGTTTTTATGCCCAGGCATCTGGCTTACAATAGGGGCACTGCAGTTAACGGGAAGGCCAGAGGCAGCATCTAATCCTTGAAAGTTCCGGTTTTGCCCGTTCATTGTTTAGGATTCAGTTTGTCCGTCACTCATTCCTGAGGACCGAGGTTGTCATGAAGATGATCCAAGCTGCTGCGATTTGCTTGCTTCTGACCCTGCTTTCTACCCACGCGGCCATGGCCATGCCACTGAACTCTTCGGCCCGCGCCGTCGTTCCCGGCGAGCTGCTCCAGCTCATTTCCGTGGACTACCGTGCGCTCAAGGATTCGCCAACCGCGATGGCCCTCAAGCAGCAGGTCCTGCCCGATAATCTCAAGCAGTTTGAAGGTTCCTTGAAGGGTATTGGCATCGATCCCGATAAAGACGTGGACACGCTCACTTTCGCCTCCTTCCGCAGCGGAAAACAAGGGGTCAGGGGCGTCGGAATTGCGTCCGGATCTTTTAACCTTAAGGCAGTGCTCAAGAAGATGAGACTCCAGAAATTCAAGCCGACGAAATACCGCAACTCTGATCTCTATCCCATGGACGGCGGAATGCTGATGAGTTTTCTCGATGACGGCACACTGCTGTTTGGCGAACCTTCAGCGGTGCGAAGTGCGCTGGACGTGCGCGATGGCCAAACTCTGAATGTCGATTCGAACGCGAGCATGGCCGACATGATGTCCGCGGTCGACTCTGAGCCGGTATGGAGCATTCTCGATCAGCAGGGCACGCAGAATATGATGCGCTCCGCCCTGGGAGACGCTTCCAAGATCGCTGACTACGACACGCTAAAGAAGCGTCTGCTGGGCTCGCGCTATACCATGAACTTCAACAGCGGCGTAAATTTCGACCTGGCCGTGGTTACCTCTGATTCGCTGACTGCGGCGACGCTATCGTCATTGGTGAAGGCGGGCATGCTCTATAAAAAGATGAATGCTACGGCGCCAGAGAAGCTGGCCATGGAAAATACCACCGTGGATTCTGACGGAGCCAATCTGCAAATCCATTTCAAGTCCAATGATCAGCAGTTCCAAGCCCTGATGCGCTCTGATTTGTTCGCCGCTGTGTCGCGCTAGGGATTTCTTTTCCCGGGGCTCTTATTTTTGGCAAACGGGAAACCGCGCGCCTATGAGCTCCCGACTAGCGGGTCAGCGGCTTCAGTATTTCATCCAAAAGATCGGGCTGCGCTGAAACCCGCTCCAGATGCGGATTCCTGTCGCCATCGCGATAGGGAACTGAATAGGTCCGGAAGAACTGGGCATTTTCCACCAGCAGGTCGACGGGTTGTCCATTGCTGTTCGCCGCCTTCAGCGCGGCATGCAGAACAGCGGGCGCCCATTTCCTGCCATTTACCGCCACCAGCTTCATACCTGATCCCACCCCGGCCTGATAGGCAGGCGAACCCACGATGACATCGTCGAGTTTGCCGTCCTCGGCGACGGTGAAGCCAAGCGAATACGAGAAATCAGTAAACTTCACCAGCTTTTCAAGGGCTTGACTAAACAGATTCGGGCGGTCGTTGTAAACCACCTTCCAGCCGCCACGCTCGATGCCGCCCAGAGGAGCGTGAGAAGTGGTCCCGCGAGTGCGCTCTTTCAGCAGAGTCGCCCAGTCGAAGGGTGTGACATCATTTAGGGTGCGCACCACATCGTCGAAGCTGTATGGGACAACTCTCGGCGCACCGCTTTCGCCGCCGTGGAAGCTCCAGCCAGATAAGCTCACCCTCGGGATAGTAATCGAGACTGCGGCGCCAGCTCTGCCATTGTGGTCCCATCAGGCGCAGGATTTGCACCGAACGCGCTGTATCCTCTAGCGGCCGCCACTGACGGCCTGTGCGGTGGTCGAGCGCGGCGGCGGTTGCGGCCAGCGCTTCGCGATACTGCTCGGCCGACCATAATCCGCTGCGCGCCGTGAGCATATTCCCCAGGTACTCCGTGAGCCCTTCGTAGACCCACAGCAGGTCGCCGATCATGGGCTCCTGATAGTTGCGCGTGGCCAGACCCGCAGGTCGCCGGTATTTTCCATTCCAGGAGTGCACGAATTCATGCGGCAGCAGGCCTGCGTAAAGCATGTGCAAATCAGGATCGAGCAACACACGCTCCCCGGCAACGCTGTCGTTGGATTCGTGATGCTCAAGTCCGTGTCCGCCCACCTGGTCGCTCAATGTGTAGAGGAAGTGATACTGCCGGTAATGACGCGCTCCGAACAGCGCTCCGGTCTCAGCCACCAGCTTCTGATACTCGGCCTGGGTTTCCGGCTTCATCGCCAGATCGCCCTCGCTGTCAGCGACTAGATCCATGATGTGCACCGGTGTTTCGCCCGGTTTGGTCAACTCGACGCGCCGATAATGAACTCCTGCGATCAAGGGAGAATCCACCAGCGTGGTAAGAGAAACGGTTGCGAACTCTACCTTATCGCCGGCGACGCGGGCTCCCGGCAGCGCGGTTCCAAAGCTCCATCCCGCAGGCAATGTCACGGAAGGCATAAATTCCACGGCATCCGAGCTCGCGCCTTGGGGATACAAAACAACTGCGTTCCAGTTTAAGTCGAGCAAATTCGAGGATGCCGCCGGCCCGCCCGCACCTGCGCTGTCATTGGAGGTGATGGCATCGAGCGAAACCTCGATTTCACTCACTCCCGCCGGAACGTTCACGTGGAACGCATACATGTCGATGGGATCGCGTTGCCACGCCAACGGTTGGCCTCCGCTCTCGATGCGAATACCGATGAGGCCGCCAATCGGTCCGCTGGGACGATGATTGCCGGGGATCCATTTGGGAAAGACCAGTGTCATCTCACCGCCCTTGGCCGGAATGTTCAAATGCGCGTGATAGATGTTGCGCGGAGCGTCGGTGAGATCTAGGTTGAGACGAATTGACTGCGCAGCCAGATGCGATCCGGTCAAACCCGGGAGGATCAGCAGGAGAACACAGATAGCACACAGAGCGAGACGCGAACGCACGAGATGCCTCCTGCGTGAAGCAAAGCGAAAAGCCTATCTGAACAGGATGCTATCGGCAAGGCTGGATTGCACCCAGAAGAAGGGGCAGATACAAACGATTCGCGGCGTCGGGTTCTGGCGTGAAGGCCGATTTGCCAAGCCTCGACGTAGAGTCCAGCCAGAGGGGAGGGGCTATGCTGGCAAACATAATTTGCTACGCGTTGTCTGACGAGAGATTGAAAGCCTTTTTGATGGTCCCGCGCTCTTTCTGAATTTTTTCCTGCAGAAGAGTAATTGCGTAAATCAATTGCTCCGGACGTGGGGGGCAACCGGGAACGTAAATATCGACTGGAATTACCTGGTTTACGCTCTGCACCAGCGCGTAATTCTGAAATACTCCGCCCGAGGTCGCGCAGGCTCCCATCGAGATCACCCACTTGGGTTCGGGCATCTGCTCCCAAAGCGTGCGGATCACTGGTGCCATTTTATTCGAGACGCGTCCGGCAATGATCATCAAATCGCTCTGCCGCGGCGAGGGCCGGAACACTTCTGCCCCAAAACGGGCAATATCGAAGCGCGACGCGCCCATCGACATCATTTCGATGGCGCAACAGGCCAATCCAAACGTCAAAGGCCAGATGGAACTCTTTCGCATCCAGTTGACGGCGGAATCCATCGTGGTGAGCACCACTCCCTCCGGCGTGGGATTGCCGAAAGTCAGGTCTTTGACCACCCGTTGGCCGTTCTCGACTTCAACGTAAGGGCCGAAATTTAATTCGCGGGCCATGCGGCTATTGTAAACCACCCGCATTTCTTCACGGTGTCGCGACAACCTTCCCGAACATCTGGCTCTTTTCCAGGTATTCGTGCGACGCACGGATCTCGCTCAGCGGAAAGACCCGATCTACCACCGGTTTCAGCCGCCCGGCAAAGACATGGCCGAGAACTTCACGCAACTCGCCCATCGTTCCCATATACGAGCCCAACAGTCTCAATTGCCGCGCGAACAGATGCCGCAGATCAATGCCGACGCTCGGTCCAGTCGTCGCGCCGCAGGTCACCAGCGTACCGCTGCTCTTAAGCGACCTCACACTCTCATCCCAGGTCGCCGCCCCGACGTGCTCGATCACGATGTCCACTCCTTCTTGCTTTGTAATCTTTCGCACTTCGTCGGATATCCTCTGTTTGTAATGGTTAACGCCGTGGTCTGCACCCAAGCCCCTCGCCTTGTCCAGCTTGGCTTCATCCCCGGCGGTGGTAATCACCCGGCAGTGAAACATCTTCGCAATCTGAATCGCCGCAATGCCAACTCCCGAACTCGCTCCGAGCACCAGGACCGTCTGTCCTGGCCGGACGCCGGCCAATCCCACCAGCATGTGCCAGGCTGTCAGAAATACCAGCGGCAGGCTTGCGGCCTGATTGAAATCAAGTCCATCAGGAATCGGAATCAGGTTCATCGAGGGCACCGCGATCAAATCGCAGTTTCCGCCATCGACTCCATTACCGAGAACGGTAAATTCGCGGCACTGGTTCTGCAGTCCTCGAAGGCATTGCGCGCAGTGTCCACAGAAATGCATGGGAGCTATCAGCACCCGCTGACCCGGTTGGAACCCGGCCACGTACTCTCCGATTTCGGCCACTTCGCCTGCGATGTCGCTGCCCAGAATGTGCGGCAGTTTCACGCCCGGCAGTCCTTTCCGCACCCAGATGTCCAAATGATTCAGCGCGCACGCTCGCACTCGCACCAGCACTTGGTCCTGGCGCGGCTTTGGATCCGGTACCTCTTCGTAGGTTAGAACCTCCGGACCACCGAATTGATGAATGCGAACCGCTTTCATGAGTGTCACTCCTGGTCTCGCCCTCGAAGGCGAATGCGGAATCAACCTAGCATAAACACAGTTTGCAGGTTAGGTTCGCCGCGGCGGCAGACACGCCCGCGCCGCAGCGCGTTCGTTGCTTGCCGAACTGGAAAAGGTTGCGACCGCCGAAGCCGCCTCAAAGAAATAACGCCGGTTCCCTACGCTCACGTGGAGCGAGCGACCGAAGAAGTATCGCCCCTTCATTACTCGCAACCCGACCGCTGTTGACCCTGGTGACTCCTGGTGACCCCTGGTGACCGGCCGCTGTTGACTTGCCCTGTTCACCGATTGATAATCCAAAATGTGTAAGAGCCCCGATCCGCATGGATATCTACGAACAAATCGTCCAACTGCGGCGCGGAGGACGCCGCGGTGCCGTGGCCACCATTGTCAACGTGCGAGGTTCGATCCCTTCGTTTCGCACGGCCAAAATGTTGGTGCGCGACGATGGCTCCATTGTAGGGACCATCGGAGGGGGCTGCGTCGAGGCTGATGTCTGGCAGGCTGCCCGCGAGGTCATGGAATCCGAGAAGCCTCGAACCCTGACTTTCGACCTGAACCAAGATCCAAAGTACGACACCGGCCTCGTCTGTGGCGGCACGCTGGAAATCTTCATTGAGCCGGTCCTACCTCCAGCATTACTTTATGTCTTCGGTGCAGGCCACGTCGCTATAAACCTTTGCCAAGTTGCCAGCAATGCAGGCTTCGATGTCATCGTGGCTGACGACCGCACCTCCTACGCCACCAAAGAACGTTTCCCCGCTGCCCGTGAAGTGCATGCGCTCGATTTCGACCAAGCGATGCAGAAGCTCGACCCTAACGAATCCTCCTACCTCGTCATCGTCACGCGCGGCCACCGCGACGATATGCGTATCCTGCGCTGGGCCCTCGAAACTCGCGCGCGCTACATCGGCATGATCGGGTCCAAGCGCAAAGTCATCGAAATTTTCAAGAGTCTCCGAGAGGAAGGCCTGCCAGCCCATCTTTTCGACCGGGTTCACGCCCCTATCGGACTCGATATCGGCGCCATCACGCCCGAAGAGATCGCGGTCGCGATCACCGCCGAGCTGATCGCCCTGCGCCGCCACGCCGTCGCAGCCGTACCTCACATGAGCTGGTTCAAGCGAACGCAGCAAGAGTCGCGCCCAGAGGCGGGCCTTGCCGCAGAAGCGCTGGAAGACGGCGAACCGAACCGCTGATGTTCAATTTTCAATTTCCGATTGCCAATTGCGTTCCCTTGGTTTCCAATCGGCAATTCGAAATAGGCCATCAACCATCCCCATGTCCCGCGCCCCCAGCTTCGCTGCTGTGATTCTCGCGGCAGGCGAGTCGACGCGTATGAGAACCGACAAATCTCTGTTGCCGTGGCCCCCGTCACCGGCGGGCCAATCGGAATCCAAAGACACATTTCTTTCAGCCGCCATCCACTCATTGACGTCAGCTGCGGATTTTGTCTTGGTTGTCGCGGGAAAAAACGAAGCTGCCCTGGCCCCGGTTATCTACGCGAATGGCGCTTCCATGGCCGTCAATCCCGATCCTGGCCGCGGCCAGTTCAGTTCGCTGCAGGTCGGGCTGCGGGAAGTGCTCAATCGCGGCCGTGACGCTGCCATTGTCACGCTGGTAGACCGTCCTCCGGTGCGCACCACGACCATCGAGAACTTATGCGGCGCCTTTAGGGCCGCGGCGGAAAATAAGCAGTGGGCAGTTATTCCGGAATATGGCGGCAAACATGGCCATCCCTTTCTTGCGGGTCGAGAGCTGATTGAAGCTTTCCTCCAGGCCCCTGCCACTTCGTCTGCCCGAGAGGTCGAACATCGAAACCAGCCACGCATTGCCTACCTCCCGGTCGACGACCCGTTCATCGCGCTGAACGTCGATACCCCCGAAGACTACGCCGCCCTGCTCGCGCATTGGCAAAAACAAAGCTAGAAACTGGCGGAACTTCGCACAAATATTACCCCGACCTGGTCCTCATAAATCATCTTCCATTCTGCGGTCTCGGCTAGAATATTGGCGGGCGCTGAGCCTGTCGGCAGCAGCACGCGGTGAATGCTGTAGTTCGTAAGCAGATCTTCCCACCCGGGCTCGACATTCACCAACTTCAAGTAAGACTTTAAGAATTCTTCTCCATAGAGATCGTGACGGTCATCCACCGCCACCAAGGTTTGCGGATATATCCGATAAATTAAATATCCGCCCCAGTAGTCCGGCCCCAGCACCGGTTCGCGCACGTCACTCTGTTCCAGAAACGTCACTGCTGCCACGGGAAAGCGCTGGCTGTCGAAATGCGCATTCATGAGTTGGGTGGATCGAATCTTGCCGCCGTTCGCCACCACCCCGAAAATGATGACGGACGCCACAACCGCCCAAAGGTGGCCCCGCAAGCTGGATTCGATTTCTCCCATCCGTCCCGAGAACGCCGCCAAGCCTGTGCCTACCCGGCGTACTCTCCAGGAAGCACCGCTTCTCTCCACTGAGCGCTTCATGGCGGCTGACAGCAGCGGCCCCACCACCAGCACCAGGAGCAACGATGCAACCGGAATATTGCGTGAGGCATAGAGTCCGGAACAGACCGCGAACAGAACAACCAGACCCTCGATCATGGTCAGCTTGCGGGTTTTTGCCGCGGCCGTCAGCAAGGTAATCAGCAGTAATATGGCAAAACATTTTTGCGCCACGCCGTGAAAGTTCGGGGACTGAAATTCGTCAATGTGGTCCATCAGGAAGCGGTTGGAGAGATATCGGTAAAGGTGAGCGTGCAGTCTGAATCCGTAGGGATTCACCAATGTCGCCATCGCCGCGAGCACAGTGACCCAAGCAAAGTCTCGCGCGCGCTTCCCTGCTCTGCGTTTTTCGAGGATATCTTCCAGTTTGGTGCTCGCTGCGGTGAAGCCAAGCCACATTGTGCTCAGCCAGTAAATTCCCAACAGCACAAAGGCGACCAGAAATCCGCCGTGCAAATTTACCCAGAGCAACATCAGGACGGGCAAGAACCACAACCAGGGCCCAGTCCTTATTCGCCCTGATATCGGTCGCGCCGCTCCGAACGCTCTTCTCTCCGATGAGTCCAGGACCTGAAACCATGCCAGCGTGAGCAGCCAGCTCACCACATGCGGGCGGGCAAAAAAATGGATCATCGACGCCGCAGCCGCCAGCATCACCAGCACGACGGCCACGAATATGTTGGTGCCACGACCGACCAGCAGCCGGAAAGTCCACCCGAATACCGCCGCAATCATGAGCGCCGTAATAAGAACAACTCCATTGAGCCCCGTGACTCGTTCCAACCCTCCGACGACCAAGTCGTAGAGCCACTCCCACCGAAACCAAGGTTTCCCGCTCATGCTGGAGGAAAAGGCATCCACGCGAGGAATCGCATGAGTCGCGAGAATTTCCTGCCCTGCGCGGATGTGCCAGCCAATGCCCGCATCCCCGAGCAGCCGGACCGAGAGTGGGGTGAGGGTGAGAAGCGCTAGCAGGACGATAAAGATCAAGTCGCCCACCGACGGGATCAGCAGGCGAATCCAGCCTCGAGGGGAGGTATCATCCGGGAAACTTCTGGAGCCCTCTGCCATTGCGCTGAATCTTATAGAGTGGGGCGATGAACGGCAAGACTACACCTCGTGTGGCAATCGTGGGCGCCGGCTTCGGTGGCCTCACGGCGGCTCGCGCGCTGGCTCGCGCACCAGCACACATCACGGTTATCGACCGCAAAAACCACCACACCTTTCAGCCGTTGCTCTATCAGGTGGCCACCGCAGGCCTGTCGCCCGGTGAGATCGCCGCGCCCATTCGTTCCATCCTTCGCGGTCGGGACAACGTTGAGGTTTTGCTGGGCGAGGTTACCGGCTTCGATTTAGCCCGGCGTCTGGTCGAGACTCCCGGACAGAAGATTCCCTACGATTATTTGGTGGTCGCCGCCGGTGCCAGTCACGCCTATTTCGGCCACGACGATTGGGAGCCATTGGCTCCCGGGCTCAAGACCATTGAGGACGCTCTGGAGATTCGACGTCGCATACTTCTGGCCTTCGAGTTAGCCGAACGCCAGGCCGCAGCCGGCGAATCCGGCTTCCCTCTCAATTTCGTTGTGGTGGGAGCTGGACCCACCGGAGTAGAACTCGCCGGAACGCTGGCTGAAATCAGCCGTCACGCGCTGCTCCATGAGTTCCGTGCGATTGATCCGAAAAGCACGCAAATCCTGCTGATCGAGGGTGGTCCGCGGGTTCTTCCCACCTATCCCGAGGAATTGTCGAGCAGCGCGCAGGAACAATTGCACCGGCTTGGCGTCGAGGTCCGCACCTCGGCCATGGTGACCGCCGTTGAACCCGGG
>WNGL01021656.1_pt1 | contig 13097 bp, 12 predicted proteins | sample 5400591 | NCBI WGS metagenome assembly WNGL01 (sample SAMN13153377, study PRJNA577476) | soil metagenome | isolation source: 80 cm soil or saprolite under Garry oak tree replicate 1 | place: USA:California | collected 2016-06-15
AGCCGGCCCGGCCGCCGATGCCGATGTCCTCGGCCATGGTGATCTGGACGTGGTCCACGAAGCCGCGGCTCCAGATCGGCTCGAACATCTCGTTGGCGAAGCGGAGCGCCAGGATGTTCTGCACCGTCTCCTTGCCGAGGTAGTGGTCGATCCGGAACACCTCGTGCGGCGGGAAAACCCCGTCCAGGGTCGCGTTCGACGCGGATTCGCTGCGGATGGAGAAGGAGAAGGTGCTCTCCGCGGTGCGGCTGCCCGCCGACATCGCGACGGGCACCTCGCGCGGCCAGTATTCGGCGGGCTGGCAGGGCGGGCGCCAGGTGCACGGGTTCCTGGAGGAGGACGGCATCCCCGCCGACTCCCGCACCGAGACGTACGCCGCGCTGCGGCTCGGCGTCGACACCAGGCGGTGGGCCGGGGTGCCGTTCTACCTGCGCGCGGGCAAGCGGCTGCCGCGCCGCATGACGGAGATCGCGCTGATCTTCCACCGGGCGCCGCACCTGCCGTTCTCCGCGACGGACACCGAGGAGCTCGGCCAGAACGCGCTGGTGATCAGGATCCAGCCGGACGAGGGCATCACGGTCAGGTTCGGGTCGAAGGTGCCGGGCACCGCCATGGAAGTCCGCGACGTGAACATGGACTTCGCCTACGGCGAGTCGTTCACCGAATCCAGCCCCGAGGCCTACGAGCGGCTCCTGCTCGACGTCCTCATCGGCGACCCGCCGCTGTTCCCCCGCCAGGCCGAGGTCGAGCTCGGCTGGCGGATCCTCGATCCGATAGAGGAATTCTGGGCCTCCTACACCAAGCCGGAGCAGTACCCGGCGGGCACGGCGGGGCCCCCGTCGGCCGACGCGCTGATGGCCCGGGACGGGCGCGCATGGCGCCGGCTATAGGGAGGCCGCGATGACCATCGACCTGACCGACACCACCACAGGCGCCATCCACGAGGCGCTCACCCAGGCGCGCCGCCGGATGGGCGGTCCTGCTTCCGGCACCGTGCTGACGCTGATTATCGTCACCGACGAGGCGGCGCAGTACGACGCCGTCCGCGCGGCCAGCCAGGCGGGGCGCGAGCATCCGAGCCGGGTCCTCGCCGTCATCACCCGCAAGCCCAAGGCCGAGTCCAGGCTGGACGCCGAGATCCGGGTGGGTGAGACCGGCCCCGGTGAGACCATCCTGCTCCGCATGTACGGCCCGCTCGGCCAGCACGCCGACTCGGTGGTCGCGCCGCTGCTCGCGCCCGATGTACCCGTGGTGACCTGGTGGCCGGACGAGGCACCGCCCTCCCCCAGCGAGGACCCGCTCGGCGCGGTGGCCCAGCGCCGGGTGACGGACGCCGCGGCCAGCGAGACGCCCAGGGACATGCTGCTGGACCTGGCCAAGGCCTACCGGCCCGGCGACACCGACCTGAGCTGGACCCGGTCGACGCCCTGGCGTTCGCTGCTCGCCGCCACCCTGGATCAGCCCTACCCCGAGCTGCTCAGCGGCGAGGTCCTGGCCGAGCCGGGGAATCCGAGCGCGGACCTGATCGCGGCCTGGCTCGGGCTGCGCCTCGGCATCGGTGTGCAGCGCGGCGAGTCCGGCGGCCCCGGCATCACCGAGGTCAGCTTCGAGACGGCGGACGGCAAGGTCGCGCTGTCCCGGCCGGACGGACGAAACGCCAGCCTGTCGTGGCCGGGGCACCCGGAACGCCGGGTGGCGCTGCACCGGCGCGAGACCGCCGAACTGGTCGCCGAGGAACTGCGCAGGCTCGAGCCCGACGAGGTCTACGCCGAGACGCTGCGCGCCCTCGCCGCAGGCGCGGGAGGCGCTGCCTCGTGAGTGTGCCCGAGGTCATCGTGCACCGTGACGCCAAGCTGCTCGCCCAGGCCGTCGCCGCGCGCCTGGTCACCAGGCTGGTGGACGCGGTCGCCGCCCGCGGCGCCGCGTCGGTGGTGCTGACCGGCGGCGGCATCGGCACCGCGGTGCTCGCCGAGGTCGCCGCCACCCCGGCCAGGGACGCCATCGACTGGCGGCACCTGGACATCTGGTGGGGCGACGAGCGGTTCGTCCCGGCGGGCGACCCCGACAGGAACGAGACGGGCGCCTGCTCGGCCCTGCTCGATCACGTAGACGCCGACCCGGCCCGGGTGCACGCCATGCCCGGGCCCGACGGGCCCGACGGCGACGACCCTGAGGCGGCGGCGGCCAGGTACGCGTCGTGGCTGGCCGCCGCGACCAGGCCGGAGGATCACGGCCCGGTGCCCGCGTTCGACGTGCTGATGCTCGGCATCGGCCCCGAGGGACACGTCGCCTCGCTGTTTCCCGGCATGCCCGCGCTGTACGACGAGCGGCCGGTCGTGGCGGTGCGAGGCTCGCCCAAGCCCCCGCCGACCCGGCTGTCCCTCACCCTGCCGTCGATCCAGGCCGCCCGCGAGGTCTGGATCATCGCCTCGGGTCCCGACAAGGGCAACGCGATCGCGATGGCGCTGTCCGACGCCGGGCCGGTGCAGGTGCCTGCCGCAGGGGCCCGCGGCAGGCAGCGGACACTATTCCTGATCGACGGCGACGCCGCGGCCAAGGTGCCGCCGCAGATCGGCCGCCAGGGCGCCCACTGACCTGTCCCCCGGCCTGCGGGCGAAGGCCAGGCCGGCGGCCAGGCAGGCGGGGGGGAGCGCGGCGAGCACGTACCGGTAGCTGAAGCCCGCGGTCATCGCCGGCAGCACGATCAGCAGCCCCCCGACCATCCAGGGCAGCAGTCCGGCGCCGCCCCATCGGCGCCAGCGGGCCACGACGCCGGCCGCGCCGATGAGCATGATCAGGGCGAGCAGCGTGCCGCGCAGGTAGAAGTACCGCTGGTAGATCTGAAGCAGCCGCTGCCAGGGCTGGACCGCGTGGGTCTGGCCGAGCCCGGAACCGCCGAAGTCCTGCCGCGCCTGGTACGTCAGCATCGCCGCCGGGTCGTTCTTGTACGGTGTCGCCCACCAGGGGATCAGCCCGTTCAGGGTCACGCCCGGCACGAACTGGAAGGCCGCGCCGTTGCCGTAGTAGTTGTTCGGGTCGGGCTGCCGATTCCAGCCGAAGGTGTGCAGGGTGTCATGGACGACCACGCGCAGGTAGTCAAGGGGCTGGGCGAGGATGGCGTCCCGGGCGAACTTCTCCGCCATGCCGTTGACCTTCGGCGTGAACCGCAGTGCGGTGTCGGTGGAGTTGTTCAGGTTGTACAGCGGCGTGGTGACCTTGTTGTCCGGCCACAGCTCGTTGTTCGCCCACAGGTACTCCTGCGACAGCGGGCGCAGGTGGGTGGGCGTCGGGTCACACAGGGCCCGGGTATCGGCCGGGGGGTTTATCTTGCTGCATTCGGCGAAGGTGCTGACCCGGCTGTACAGGAACGTGCCGGAGGACTCGGTCAGCGCGTACCTCCCGTAGGTGCCGTGGAACCAGGCCATGTACGCCGCGATGGGCACGATCCCGGCCACGAGCAAGGTGACCAGGCGCCGCCAGCCCACTCGCCTGACCAGCATGGCCACCAGGACCACGACGAGCAGCGGCTGGCCGACCGACCTCACCACGGTGGCGTAGCCGATGGCCAGCCCGGCGACGGCCATCACCGGGACCGACGGGCGGTCGCTCCAGCAGAGCATCACGACGGCGGCCATGCTGAGGAAGATGAACAGCGTGTCGGCGGTGACCATGTGCTCGAGATGCAGTTCGTACGAGTCGAACAAGACGGGCAGCGTCGGCAGCGCCGCGCCCCACCACGGCAGCCCGCGGTGCCGCAGCAGCGCGTAGATGAGGACGCCCATGGCGGCGCCCATCGCTGCCTGCAGGACGGCCAGCGGATAGGCACTGTGCAGGGGCAGTAGCAGGTCGATGAAGAACGGGTAGCCGTTGGGCCGGACGGCGTCCGGGACATGCGTCACGGCATCGTAGACGTAGGTATAGGAGTCGTTGAACCACAGGACCGGCGGATAGCCGAGGATGACGATGATCCGGGCCACGAGGGCGGCGGCCAGCACGATGGTGAACTGCCAGTGGGTGACGGCCGGCCGGGCGAGACGCGCTAGCCGCCGGTCGCCCTCCTCCTCAGGCGGCTGCTGACCGGGAATGACCCGGTCGCTGCCGGTGGTCGCGTTCGACAACGACCGCCTCCTGACTCCTTGAGCATGCCGGAATGGTCTGACCCTCTCGCTGATCCCGCAGGCCCCGGGTGATCAAGCTTGCCTACGCGACTTCGCCGCGCCGGCCGACCCATAGTAGCTGCCTGCCCAGGCGGGAGATAGGTAATACCGGTTAATGAACGGCCGGCGTGCCGACCGTCGCCGGCGGTGGTCAGCGCCTTCCGTAGCCTACCCGGCACGCCAGCAGGCAGATGAACACGACCGAGAGCGCGGCCGCGGTGTCCGGCGATCCGGCCGCCGCCGCGATCATGATCCAGACGAAGATCACGGGCAGCAGCCTGCTCAGCGGCCGGTCCCGTCCGCCGTGACGGGGCCGGGGCACGGCCGGCACCACGTACTGCGCGGCAGGCTGCGGGCGCGGCAGGCGCGGCGACAGGTCAGCGCCGAGGACTGGCTGGATGGGCAGGTCCATCGTCAGCTCGCGCAGGTCGGCCCAGGTCTTTGAGGCATAGGCGGCCGATGTGCGGTCGTCGAACTCCTCCAGCGTCAGCCGGCCGTCCGTGTAGGCATCCCGGAGGACGTCGACAACGCTCTCCCGCTCTTTGTCGGACGCGCGTATCGCTCGGTCGGTCATCGGCGGCCCTTCCTCGTGTTCCTCTCGATCCTAACCCAGCGCCCTCCGCCTGGTCTCCGGTGTCTACGGCCGGGCGTCCGGCCGGACCGCGAGGCAGCAAGCCGCAGGCGCGGCCCTCTGCGAGGATCGCTAACGAAGGCGGCTTGTCCGGAATTCGGGGACCAAAGCAGCTCGGAGCCGAATCGGACGTCTCAGCATGAGGCAGCACCCAAACGATGACGAGAATGTTTATGGACTTGGGTCTCGCCCCCTCACGGACGCGGCGTTACGCTGTTGGCGAATCTTTCATCTGGTCCATCTGCGTCGGATGTGACCAGAAGGAGGTTTTGGCATGAAGGTTTTGGTACGTACGACAAGGTCTTCGTGCCGGGTACGTAATTACGACGGGCACCGTCCCTCTCGACCGCCGCATGGTACGCCGGGAGCCGGACGAGCCATTCCTCACTAGGAGGGATCGAATTTGAGCGTCAGCGAAGACCGCACAGTCCAGCCCAGCCCCGCCACTACTGCCCCCGCCCCGGGCGTCGCCGACCCTGCCCCCCTCGGGCTGGCCGCCTTTGCCCTCACCACGTTCCTGCTGTCCGCCGCCAACGCCGGCTGGATGACCAAGGCCACCGGCGACGCGTGGCTCGGCTATGCCCTGGCCTACGGTGGCTTCGCCCAGTTGCTGGCCGGCATGTGGGAGTTCCGCAATAGGAACGTATTCGGCGCCACCGCGTTCTCCACCTACGGCGGGTTCTGGATCGGCCTGGGCCTGTGGGCCCTGCTGGTCGCGCCCAAGGCAGCCTCGCCCGCGGCAGCCGGCCACGACTTGGGATGGATCCTGCTCGCGTTCGCCATCTTCAACACCTACATGCTGATCCTCAGCACCCAGGTGAACATGGCGGTGTTCCTCGTCTTCCTCACCCTGGAAATCACCGAGATCATCCTGTTCATCGGCAACTTCGGCGGCAGTTCGGGAACGGTCAAGTTCGGCGGTTACGTCGGCATCGTCACCGCCCTGGTCGCCTGGTACGCTTCCGCGGCCGGCGTCTCGAACGGCATTGCCGCCGGGAAGCTCAGGTTCCCGGTGGGCAAGCCGCTTATCGGCTGACCACGCCCGGCATCAGCGCTGGGGAGCGCCCGCTCCCCAGCGCTTTTGGTTTTCCTGGGTCATCGGCCGGGCCGGCCTGGGCCGGATAGCGTTAGGCGCACGCCATAGCCGCGAAGGGAGGAGTACGGGTGCAGAACGGGATGCAGATTGACCTGTCGGCTCAGGTCGAGCGCGTCAAGCGCCGGACAAGGCCATGGAAGTCGATAATCGCCCTCCTTCTCGCGATCGCCGCTGCAGTCATCTCGCACCAGGCTCACGACGATGCGCGCCCGATCTTCTCGGCCGCGAACCACACCACCAACTGGTTCATCGCCGCGGGCCTGGCCGTGGCGTTCCTCGTGTTCGGGTCCATCGCGACCTACAGCCTGGCCGGAAAAGTCAGGGAACTGCTCCAGCCGAAGGCAGGTACCGCGCACTCGGCGGTGGCCGGGTACGCCATCCTGCTCGTCGGCGCGTTCACCACGTTGGTGATCACGCTGGAGCTGTTCACCGTGCCGGTCGGTCAGCTTGTCCTCGGCGGCGCACTGACCAGCGTATTCGTCGGCATCGCGGCACAGCAGGCGCTCGGCAACGTGTTCGCCGGGCTGGTCCTGCTTTTCGCCCGGCCGTTCCAGGTGGGTGACGCGATCCGGTTGCAGGCCGGCGCGCTCGGCGGCGCACTCGAGGGCATCGTGGCCGACATCGGCATCACCTACGTGCGCTTCGAGACCGAAGGCCGCGTGATGTCTATCCCGAACTCGCAGGTGCTCAACGCCGTCGTCGGCCCCATCCCGCCGGCCCAGGACGATCCTCCGGTGGTCGCGGACGGCAGGTCAGGCACGCCGGGCGGCCCGGAGCAGCCGCAGCCGCATCCGGCCGGACCTGCCTAGCGCCAGCAGAACGAAGGGCCGGCTGGCAAGCCAGCCGGCCCTTCGTCACGCTGACCGGTGCGGAGGTCGCCTCTCGGCGAAAGGCACAACGCGGCTCCAGCCGAACGGTAATCCGCGAAGGCAGTAGGTGCGGCCCGGGGGACCCAGCCGCACCGGCTGATACCTAGTAACGCCCGCGACGGCGTCTCTGTTCCCGTCGCGTGGGCGGGTCTGTCTCGTAGGGGAACGACGAGATCGCCTGCTGGCTCGCGGTGGCCTCCGGGTCCTGGGCCGGGTGCTGCTCGCGCCCGTAGGACGGGTCCTGCGCGCCGTAGCCGAACGTGCTGTATCCCTGGTCCTGGTAGGAACCGGCGTCACGCTGGCCCTGGTAGCTGGTAGCCCTGCTCCTGGTAGCCCTGCTCCTGATAACGCTGGTCCGCGTAGCCTTGGTAGCCCTGCTCCGGGTAGCCGGAGCCGGAGCCCTGGTGGCCGCCCGTGCCCTCGAGTCCCTGGCTGCCCGAACCCGGGTAGCCGTATTCCTGGTATCCCTGCTCCGCGCGGCCGCCCTGATCCCGGTAGCGCTGATCCTGGTAGCCCTGCTCTTGGTAGGCCTGCTCTTGATAAGCCTGCTCTTGATAAGCCTGCTCCTGGTAGCCCTGCTCCTGGTAGCCCTGCTCTTGGTAGGCCTGCTCTTGATAAGCCTGCTCTTGATAACCCTGGTCCTGGTAGCCCTGCTCTTGATAACCCTGATCCTGGTAACGCTGCCCCTGGTAACCATCCTCGGCGTAGCCGCGGTCCTGGTATCCCGGCTGGGCGTAGCCGCGGCCGTCGTAGGACCCGCCGTCATAGCCCGGCTCTGACGTGCTGTAACCCTGACCGGGATAAGAACCGGAGTAGGAATCCGCGCGGTAGCCCTCGGCCTGGTAGGGGCCGCTCTCGTAACGCTGGCCCGAGTAGGAGGGCGGGCCAGGGTACGAGGCAGAAGAGTCGTACCCCCGGTCGGAGGTGGCCGCCGGCCCGACGTACCGCTGATCGGAGTAGCCCTCGCCAGAGTAGCCCTGGCTCGCGTACCCCTGGTCGCCGTGCTGCTGCTGGCTCGAGATGCCCTGCTCGCCGTACCCCGCGCTGGCGTATTCCTGGCCGCCGCCGGGGCGCTGCTCGCTGTATGCCTGGCCGGCGTATGCCTGGCCGGCGTGTTCCTGGCCGGCGTGTTCCTGGCCGGCGTAGCCGTATCCCGGCTCGGCGTACCCGGGGTCGTAGCCTGGCTGCTGGTCGCCGTAGGCGCGGTCCTGGTACCCCGGCTCGGCGTAGCCGCGCTCGCCATACTGGCCGTAGGACCGGGCCTGGTCGCCATAGCCGTCGGCGGGACGCCGCTGCCCGGCGCGCGGCTCGGGATAGCGCTGCTGCTCCTGGTAGTACTGCTCGGGGTAGTCCTGCGCGCTCTGCGGCGCGGCGGATCCCTGGGACGACGCCGGGCCGGGAGGCAGGGCGAGCGGGCCGGGAGGCAGCGCCCTGGGACCCTGCGGCGCCGGAGTGAACGCCGTCGGGCCAGCCGTTTCCTCCGGCCGCAGCGCGCGGAAGTCGCCGGTCACCGGGCCGGTGAAATCGGCGCCGCCGTAGCCGCCGGGCAGGGCCGTCAGCCTCGGGTCGGTCGGCGCGCCTGGAAGCTGGCTCGCGTACGCCGTCGCGCCGCGGGGATCAGGAACCTGCGCCCCGCGCTGCAGGGCGTCGATCAGCCGGGGCAGTTCCTCCATCGGCAAACGGAACGTGCCGGTGCAGGTGCCTCCCTGCCAGATGCTGAAGACGGAGACTCCGGAGTCGGCGTACCAGCTCAAGCGCATGCTTCGGGAGCTGCCGCGCACGTCGAAGAAGACCTCGCCGAGCCGGGGCAGCGGCGCTGCGTCCGACGCTGACATGGTGCCCATCGTGGCCTTGCTCCCTTCCTTTGTCCAATTCGTCCGCGAACCCTCTCCAGCAGGCTAGCTGGAGGCCGGAATTCAGGTAGGGAATTTAGCCACCCCGGGTGCGAGACCGCTGTCGCGGATGGCATCATTGTCGACGGGCATGCAGCGGCCTGCGCGACGGTTTGAACAGGACGGGTGAACCGGGGCGCTGGCGCCAGCCGTTCGGTATGGTAACCACTTGCTTACGAGGTCGCCGTACCCGGGCATGGGAACATCACGTCGCGAAGACGCGTTGTATCTTGCAACGGAGGCTTCCGGACAGGACGGGTTCGCGTGCTCACGAGCCTGACGCTCTACTGTAACGCACTATTTGAAGCATCTTGTTGGGGTGATTGATCCATGTCTCAGGTACGTCGGCAGTCGGCTGTGCTTCCCCGCCCGAATTGGGGGTGGCAAGATGCTGCCGCGTGCCGTGGTGAGGACCTGCTGCTCTTCTTCGGTCCGGACGGCGAGCGCCAGCCGGAGCGGGAGATCAGGGAGCGCAAGGCCAAGGGCGTCTGCGCCGCTTGCCCGGTACGGCTTGAATGCTTGAACTACGCGGTGTCGCGTCCGGAGAAGTACGGCACATGGGGCGGCCTGAACGAGGATGAGCGTTCCGCCGAACGCCGCCGCCGTATGCGCCGCGCCAACGCCGCCTAGACCAAGAGCACGCTTCAGGCCAAAAGGGCCAGCACGTCGGCGTCGGTGAGCTGGCCGAAGGACGTGTACCACTGCCCCACGGACCGGAACCGGCGGGGCGTCGCCAAGATGATCACCCGGTCGGCTTCCGCGCGCATCTCTTCCGCCGCGGCCGGGGCCGCGACCGGGACCGCCAGCACCAGGTAGGCCGCTTGCGCCGCGCGCAGCGACCGCAGCGCGGCCCGTGCGGTCGCGCCGGTCGCCAGGCCGTCGTCCACCACGATCACGCACCACCCGGCCACCCGCGGCAGCGGGCGGCCGCCCCGGTACACCTGCACGCGCCTGGCTAGTTCGGCCTGCTCGGCGGCGACGACCGGGGCCAGGTCAGCCGGGGACAGCGACAGCCGGCCGAGCAGGCTGGCATCGTAGACGGCCGTTCCCAGGCCCTCGGCGATGGCGCCCACGCCCAGTTCCGGCTGGCGCGGGTAGCCGATCTTACGGGTGACGATGACGCTCAACGGCACGTCCAGGCCGGCGGCGACTTGTTTCGCCACGGCCACCCCGCCCCTGGGCAGGGCGAGCACCACGGCCCGTTCGGCCCAATTATCGAGCGCCACGGCGTGGGTGAGCCGTTCCGCGAGCAGGATCCCGGCGGCCCGCCGGTCCGGGAAGGGGAGCACGTACTCGCCCTGGCTCATGTCCCGCATGTACCCGGGCCAAGGGACGAAATGCATGGGCGGAGCCGCACAATGGAGAGATGATCTGCGGCCCGTGCCGGAAACAGCACCACGAGGAGTGCCCCGGCGGCACCTGGTGCGACTGCCAGCACCTGCCGTCGGCCGGCCAGCCGGGAACACCGCCAGAGACCGAGCCCCCGCTCAGCTGGCTCCGCCAGGGCTAGCGGGGAAGGAATATGTGTCAGCGCGGGCCTGTTGCCACGCGTATGGCGCCGGATCTGACCCTTCGCACCGTCCACATGCCGGACGCTGCCTGGACAGCCCGATCCGTTACATGTGATCCTGGCGTCATGGGTGTTACGGACCCGTTGCTCGTCGTGCGGCGGCACGTCGACCTCCTGCGCGTCCGCAGTGCCATCTGTCTGCTTGCCCGATAGTCGCCGGCCCGGTTTTGTCCCGGGCGCGCGCGCGATGCCGGGCGCGACCTCGCTGGATCCCTTTTTGATCTGCGCTCGAAAAGCGCGGGGCCAGCGGAGCCCAGGTTCTCGTGGCATGCGCGTCCCCGAACCTGAAGGAACCCCCCCATGCCAGTCGCATCTGGGACCAAGCGCAAACGCGGCGAAGGCCAGTGGGCGCTCGGCTACCGTGAGCCGCTCAACAAGAACGAGGAAAACAAGCGCAACGACGACGGGCTCAACGTCCGCCAGCGGATCATCGACATCTACTCCAAGTACGGCTTCGACTCGATCGACCCCGCCGACCTGCGCGGCCGGTTCCGCTGGTACGGGCTGTACACGCAGCGCCGGCCCGGCATCGACGGCGGCAAGACCGCGGTGCTCGAGCCGGAGGAACTCGATGACCGCTACTTCATGCTGCGGGTCCGCATCGACGGCGGCCAGTTGTCCAACGACCAGTTGCGGGTCATCGCCTACATCTCGCGCCGGTACGCGCGCGGCACCGCGGACGTCACCGACCGGCAGAACATCCAGCTGCACTGGATCGAGATCGAGAACGTCCCCGACATCTGGGAGGCACTCGAGTCGGTGGGCCTGTCCACCACCGAGGCCTGCGGCGACACCCCGCGAGTGATCCTCGGCTGCCCGCTGGCCGGCCTCGACGCGGACGAGATCCTCGACGGCACGTCGGAGATCGCCGCCATCGGCGAGCAGTACATCGGCGACGCCGCGTTCTCCAACCTGCCGCGCAAGTTCAAGTCCTCGATCAGCGGCTGCTCGGCGCAGTGCGCCATCCACGAGATCAACGACGTCGCCTTTGTGGGTGTGCTGAACGAGCACGGTGAGGCCGGGTACGACCTGTGGGTCGGCGGCGGCCTGTCCACCAACCCGATGATCGGCAGGCGGCTCGGTGCGTTCGTCCGGCCGGGCCAGGTCGCCGAGGTCTGGGCGGGCGTGGCCGGGCTGTTCAGGGACTACGGCTATCGGCGCCTGCGGCACCGGGCCAGGATCAAGTTCCTGGTCGCGGACTGGGGCCCGGAGAAGTTCCGCGAGGTGCTCGAGAAGGAGTACCTCGACTACGCGCTGCCGGACGGCCCGGCCCCGGACGCGCCCCGCGACGGGATTCGCGACCACGTGGGCGTCCACCCGCAGCGTGACGGGAACTACTACGTGGGCTTCGCGCCCACGGTGGGGCGCCTGTCGGCCGACGCGCTCGACGTCATCGCCGAACTGGCCGCCAGGTACGGCAGCGGCCGGGTGCGCACCACCACCGAACAGAAGATGGTCATCCTCGACGTGCCCGCCGGGCGCACCGCCGAACTGGCCGCCGAACTGGGTAAAGCCGGCCTGCCGGCCAGTCCCAGCGCGTTCCGGCGGCACACCATGGCCTGCACCGGCATCGAGTTCTGCAAGCTGGCCATCGTCGAGACCAAGGCCCGGGCGGCCGGCCTGATCAGCGAGCTCGAGCGGCGCCTGCCCGACTTCGACGTACCGGTAACGATCAACGTGAACGGCTGCCCGAACTCGTGCGCGCGGATCCAGACGGCCGACATCGGGCTGAAGGGCTCGCTGGTCACCGGGCCGGACGGACAGCAGGTCGAGGGCTTCCAGGTGCACCTAGGCGGCAGCCTGAACGGCGGCGACGGAACCGCCTCCGGCTTCGGCCGTAAGCTCCGCGGGCTCAAGACCACGGCCGACGCACTGCCCGACTACGTGGAACGGGTGCTGCGCCGGTTCACCGAGGCCCGCGAGCCGGGCGAGAGCTTCGCCGACTGGACGGCGCGGGCGGCCGAGGAGGAGCTCTCGTGAGCACCAGAGCCGTTCCTTTCTACTGCCCTTACTGCGGCGAGGAGGATCTCGAACCACAGGGTGCGGCCGACGGCGAATGGCATTGCCGAAGCTGCACAAGGTCTTTCCAGCTACGCTTTGCCGGAATAGGAGTCACACTGTGAGTCCCGTCGTAACGCGCGATCTGGCGCGGCGGATCAGCCTGGAGGACCCCGAGCGCATGCGAACCCTCGCCGAACAGGCAGCGGAGCGCCTGGCCGAGGCGCCGGCCGAAGAGGTAATCCGCTGGGCTGTGGACACGTTCGGTGAGCGGATCTGCGTGACCTCGTCGATGACCGACGCAGTGATCATCCATCTCGCCTCGGCCGTCCAGTCGGGTATCGATGTGGTCTTCCTGGACACCGGCTATCACTTCGCCGAGACCATCGGCACCAGGGACGCCGTCGAGGTGGTGTACCCGATCAACCTGGTCAACGTCACCCCGTCACGCACGGTGGCCGAACAGGACGCCGAACTGGGGCCCAGGCTGTTCGGGCGCAACCCCGACCTGTGCTGCTACCTGCGCAAGGTCGAGCCGCTCGAGCGGGCGCTGGCCAGGTACGACGCGTGGATCACCGGCGTGCGCCGGGACGAGACAAGCAACCGCCGCCAGACCAAGGTGGTCGAGTGGGACGACCGGCGGGAGATGGTCAAGGTCAACCCGATCGTCAGCTGGACGCAAAAGCAGGTCGACGACTTCATCACGACCAACGGTGTCCTGGTGAACCCGCTGGTCTACGACGGTTACCCTTCGATCGGCTGCGCCACGTGCACGATCCGCGTCGAGGCAGGCGCGGACCCGCGTAGCGGCCGCTGGGCCGGGACCGGCAAGACGGAGTGCGGCATACATGCCTAAACCCGACTCTGCTAGCCGGCGGGGGGGA
>WNGL01007167.1_pt1 | contig 13093 bp, 8 predicted proteins | sample 5400591 | NCBI WGS metagenome assembly WNGL01 (sample SAMN13153377, study PRJNA577476) | soil metagenome | isolation source: 80 cm soil or saprolite under Garry oak tree replicate 1 | place: USA:California | collected 2016-06-15
GTCCTGCCGGTTTTCGAAGTGGACTCCAAATTTCCCACCATGCCGGACCATAGGCTGCTGGGTGGTGTCGGCGGAGCAACCGCGGATTCCCACGGCAATGTCTGGGTGTTTCATCGCCCCCACACACTTGAGGAAGGCAACGCCACCGAGAATGGATACGTACCGGCTCCGCCCGTTATCGAATTCAGTGCGGACGGCAAGTACATCCAGGGATGGGGCGGCCCGACCAAAGGGGGCCAGTATGAATGGTTCAATCGTGGAGGACTGCATTCGGCATTCGCAGAGTGCCCGTCCTGCACGGCCGAACGGCGCCTGAATGGGGATGGACGTCCCGGGAGCGGCGAGCACGGCATCGCCGTTGATGCTAAGGACAATGTCTGGCTCACCGGTAACGGCGACGGCGACGGTCAAGTCCTCAAGTTCAGCAAGGACGGAAAGTTTCTGCTCCAGATCGGCAAGGGCGGCGCGGCCGTCGACAGCAACGACACAACGCACTTGAGCCGGCCGGCGGGCATCACTGTGTATGACAAGACCAACGAGGTGTTTGTTGCCGACGGCTACGGCAACCGCCGCGTCATCGTGTTCGACGCCAACACCGGCGCCTACAAGCGCCACTGGGGAGCCTACGGCAACAAGCCGGATGACAAGGCCTCGAAGGCACGCCAAACGACCGGTGCGGGACCGCAACAGTTCAACACGCCGCACGGAATTGAAGTCTCCAATGACGGCATCGTGTATGTGACGGATCGCGCGAACAACCGCGTCCAGTCTTTCACCCTGGACGGCAAATTCCTGAAGGAAGGGTTCATCAAGCGTGAATCGCAAGGGACAGGCACGGCATTCGGCGTTGCGCTGTCGGCCGATCCGGAGCAGCGTTTCGTCTACATCGCGGACGGCTCGAACGAGCGCATCGCGATTCTGGATCGCACGTCGCTCGAAGAGATCGGCCACATCGGTGGACCCGGGCGCAAGGCGGGCGAGTTCTTCCATCTGCACAGCCTCGACGTCGATCCGCAGGGAAATATCGTGACCGGCGAGTCGCAGGGCTACCGCGTGCAGAAGTTCATCTACAAGGGGCTGTCGACGACGGCCCCGTAGGATCTGCGAAAAGCAATGGGGGGTGCAAAATGCTTTCAGAAAGAAAATTGTCGACGCACGCTTTGGCGGGCGTTCTTTTCGGAATTTGTTTTGCAGTCGGGACAATTCATGCGCAGGTGACCGCGTCTGTTTCCGGCAGAGTGGAGGACTCATCGGGAGCTGCTCTTCCCGGGGCCGCCGTTACCGTTACCAGCCTGGAAACGGGAGCGGGGCGCACGCTGCGTACGGACGAAGCGGGAACTTACCGGGTGTTGTCGCTACCGGTGGGAAGATATGAGGTCAAAGCGGAGGCGGCTGGCTTCAAATCGGCGGTCCAGACAGGAGTCAACCTGGCGGTTGGAGAAGTGGCAGTAGTGAACCTGAAGCTCGAAGTGGGAGCAGTTCAGGACGAGGTGACTGTAACCGGGGAAGCGCCGCTGGTAAATACCACCACGGCGTCGGTTTCGGGACTGGTTGGAGAAAGAGAAGTCAAAGACCTGCCGCTCAACGGCCGCAGTTTCGACAATTTGATTACTCTCAATCCCGGCGCCGTCCTCTACAACTTCAAGGCGGGGGCATCGGTGGGCTCCGGGGAAGGCGCCTATTTCACTGTGGCCGGGCGGCGGCCGTCTGACAACCTTTTCCTGCTGAATGGGATTGAATATACGGGCAGCAGCAACATCGGTATCACGCCCGGGGGCGTGAGCGGACAACTGCTGGGTATTGACGCCGTCCGCGAATTCAATGTGCTCAGCGATACCTATTCGGCCGAATACGGCAAGCGAGCCGGCGGGCAAGTGAGCGTGGTTACACAGTCCGGCACCAATCAACTGCATGGCGCGGCATTTGAGTTCTTACGCAACAGCGCCGCGGATGCGCGGAATTTCTTTGACGTCAAGGCGCAACCGACAGACCCGCGAATCCCTCCCTTCAGGCGAAATCAGTTCGGCGGTTCGCTGGGCGGGCCCATCAAGAAAGACAAGATGTTCCTTTTCGGCAACTACGAAGGCTTCCGGCATACGCTGGGACTCAGCAACGTCGCCTTCGTTCCTGACAACGATGCGCGCCGCGGCTTCATGCCCTGCAACGTGGTCTATACGGCTGCCGCGGACCGGGCCGCGAATTGCTCGAACCTCAATGCCCCGGTTCCAGTTCCAAAGCTGGACTCGCGCATGCTCCCTTACATGAAGGTGTGGCCGGCGCCCAATGGGCCCGAACAGTTCTCGAAGGGCTTGGCGACGGGAATCGCCAAGGACTTTAACCACCCCGTGCAGACGATTCGAGAAGACTTCGGCACGGCGCGATTCGATCTGAATGCCAATACCAAAGACACGCTCTCCACAGCGTATACCGTCGACGACGGGTACAACCTCTCGCCTCTGCCAAACGGCCTTTTTGGGACGACTGCGTTACTCCGCAGCCAGGTCATTAGCGCGCAGGAAACCCACGTCTTTTCCCCGCAATTCCTCAACACGGTCCGGACGGGGTTCTCGCGCGCGGCGTTTAATTTCGATTCGATTGCGATCGATCCCACGATTCCGCCGGACATTAGCTTATTTGCGGGCAAACCGGCGGGATGCTTCGCAATTGGGGGTGCGTCGTGTGCCGCTGTGACCTCCATAGCTTTGGGTGGAGGCAGTCTTTCCGGGAGGATTTGGAACTATAGAAACTTGTATACCGCCTCCGATGACGTGCAGATCGTACGGGGGAAGCACCAACTGAGTTTTGGAGGCTGGTTGCAGCGAATCCAAGTTAATGCGAACTCCGCAGCTCGAAACTATGGAGAGGCCGACTTTGCCAGCGTCCTCACGTTCTTGCAAGGGACCACTACCAACTGGGTGGGTACTCCCAATCGCACCGTGATGTATTGGAGGTCGATCGAAGGTGCCGGATACGTTCAGGACGTTATCCAATTGCGTCCCAATTTCACCGTCCGTGCCGGCCTTCGGGACGAATTCACGAACGGTTGGAACGAGAAATATGGAAGGGCTGCCCAGTATCTCCTCGACGCGAATGGGGTTCCCACCAGTGACCCTGTAACGAGTTCCACTCATATCGGCAGCTCGACGTTCCTGGACAACAAGGCCACGAGGCTGTTCAGTCCTCGCGTGGGCATTGCCTGGGACGTGTTCGGCAATGGAAAAACCTCAATTCGCTCCGGCTTTGGGATGTTCTACTCGCTGATGGACAATCTCAGCTTCCAAATGAACTTTGTAGCTCCCTTCAACACGCTGTTCGCTTTCAACAATGTTCCTTTACTCGACTCTGCACTGCCGCCGCCGGTCGTTCCCGGCAAGGCTCTGCCGCCGTTCTGTTCGCCCAATGTTCCACCTGGAGTTCCTGGAGCTCCTTGCACCCTCGTACAGCCGATGGGGGTTCAACTCGACGGGAAAACTCCGACGGTCGCGTCGTGGAACTACTCCATCGAGCAACAAGTGGCGCGCAACATGTCTCTTCGTGTCGCCTATGTCGGCTCTCACGGTTACCATAACATTATCGACATTGACGCCAATACCATTCCGCAGCAGATTTGCTCCAACCCGGCCGGCTGCGCGAGCGGTGGTATTCGCGCCACAAATCCGCCTTCCCTGGTGCCGCAGGGAACGCCGTATTTTCCAGCGGGGACGCGGCCCAATAGGTATTTGGCGAACGCGTATTTTTGGTACCCGAGGGGCGTCAGCAGCTATCACGCGCTGCAAGCCGATTTGACAAAACGCCTCAGCAGCGGGCTGTTATTCCGGGCTAATTACACCTTTGCGAAAAACCTGGACAACGGCACCGCCACTGCGAGCAGTCAGTCTCAAAATAACAACCAATCTGTACTGGATCCGCGCCACCCCTTAATAGACTATGGCCGATCCGCTTTGGACTTTCGGCACCAGGGAAGCGGGAGCTTCAGTTACGAGCTGCCTTTTGGAAAAGGTAAGCCCTTTGGTGGCGGGTTGACCGGCATAGCGGATAAGCTGGCCGGCGGTTGGCAGTTGAATGGAATCGTGACGCTTTTGAGCGGCTTCCCTGTGACTCCGCTGGTCGGGACGAATCGGTCTGGAAATGGCAACACATTCAATCCGGACCGTCCCAACTACAATCCAAACTTCCAGGGACCTGTGATAACCGGCAGGGTGGAGCAGTGGTTCGACCCGAATGCCTTCAGCCTTCCCACGTTAGGAACCTGGGGAAACGTGGGCCGCGGAGTGCTCGATGGGCCTGGCTTGGCGGAGATTGATCTCTCGGTCTTCAAGACCATCCCAATCACGGAAAGCACGAAGCTGCTGTTCCGGGCCGAAGGCTTTAACATCGCAAACAGGCCGAACTTCGGCGTTCCGAACTTCCTCATCTTTTCTGGCGATAGCATCAGTCCCTCGGCGGGCCAAATCACGAGCACGACCACGAGTTCCCGCCAGATTCAATTTGGGCTGAAACTGATGTTCTGATTTTATTAGACAGTCCAGCGTTACGGATCGGGAGGAAACCTGGCATGAAACGGCGTGAGTTCTTTGCAAGTTCGTTTGGGATGCTTGCGGCATCAGCGCTGCCGCAGGAAGGTGGCCATCAATTTCCGAATGTACCTGGACTGACGAAGTATGTTTCCGAGTTCATCGTCAACACGAAATATCAGGACATTCCTGAAGAAGTGCTGGCGTTGGGAAGGAAATCCATTCTCGACGGCTTCGGTCTGGCTCTTGCAGGTTCGGTCTCGCCGATGGGGCCGCTCATTCGCCAGTACGTAGAACAATTTGCCGCTCCCGGTTCCAAAGCCAGTGTCATCGGAACCGGAATCAAAGTTCCCACACGTTTCGCGGCGCTGGCCAACGGCACTTTCATCCATGCCGATGATTACGACGATACGCAGCTTTCGGTCGCGCCCGATCGCGTCTACGGCTTACTCACGCACCCGACGGTGCCTGTCCTTCCACCCGTATTCGCATTGGCCGAAATGAATCACTATACAGGCGAAGAACTCACGCTCGCGTACCACATCGGAGTCGAAGTCGAATGCAAGATTGCCGAAGCCATCTCACCACGTCACTACGGCGCCGGCTTTCATTCCACCGGCACGCTCGGATCATTCGGGAGCGTAGCGGCGTGCGCCAAACTGCTGAAGCTTGATGCCAGGCGCACCGCCAATGCTCTGGGAATCGTAGGGGCCGAGGCCGCCGGTCTTCGGAGTAACTTCGGATCCATGACGAAGCCCTTTACTGCCGGACATGCCGCCGAAAATGGTGTGGTCGCCGCCGATCTTGCTTCAATCGGATGGACAGCCTCTGAAGAAATTCTCGAGGCGAAGGAAGGGTGGTTCAGTGCGGCCGGCGGCGGATTTGATCCGCAGGCCATCATGAACCGTCTTGGTAAACCCTGGACATTCGCGAATCCGGGAGTCTCGATCAAGCCTTTCCCTTCCGGTTCGCTCACGCATCCCGCGATGGGTGAAATGCTGCGTCTCGCTCGCGAGCAAAACATTCAGGCCCCGAACGTGGAGAAAGTCGACATGGGCGGGAACAGCGCCATGATGGCTGCTCTGATTCATCATCGGCCCGAGAATTCATTGCAGGCCAAATTCAGCATGGAATTCTGTATGGCGATTCTTCTGCTGGACCGCAAGGCCGGACTGATAGAGTTCACGGACCCGGTGGTTCGCCGTCCGGACGTCCAGCAACTGTTGAGACGCGTCAATTTCTATGTGGATCCGGAGGCCGAGAAGGCCGGCCTCAACAAAATGACGAGCATCATCAAGATCCACATGAAAGATGGCAAGACGATATCCGGCCGTGCGGATTTTGCAAAAGGCCATCCCGCCAACCCGATGAGCTACGAAGAGGAAGCGGACAAGTTCCGGGGCTGCGCCGAATTTGCGAAGTGGCCGTCTGCAAAGACGGAATCGGTCATTCAGATAGTCCGGACACTGGACAAAGCTCCCGACATCCGCAGGATTTCGGCAGCCTTGACCAGTTAAGCCGAAGACCTCCTGAGATCGAGGAATTCAGCACGACCCGAACGCGGGCTAAAGCCCGCGACTACAAGCCCGAGATAACGTGCAGGCATGCATGTAGTCGCGGGCTTTAGCCCGCGTTCGCGAGATCAGGAGGTCTGAAAGTGCGCCGCTGGCGAGCGATTTCATTCACGGGCGGCTTGCAACACTGGAACCGATCCCCTATCATCTCGCGGTGTTCGCCTTCACTTCATACCAGTTCGGCTACAGCTGGTATATCTCCTACGGACTCGTCGTTCCGCTCGCGCTGGCCGGCGCGCTCGGCGCCCTCGCGGTATGGCGCGGGTGGGCGCGGTGGATTTCTGTGCTCGCGGGTGTCGTCGTGGTGTGGGCCGTTATCGGCATGTTCCTCATCAACGTGGTGTGGGGCATCAACAGTCCGATGGAACTCCCGACGGCGCGTTTCCTGGCCTCGGGATCGGGCCGGTCGGCCGTCGGCGTGCTGCTCGCGCGGCCCAGGGCAACGGTCACCGGGCTCGACATCTATCAGGGCTACTGGGGCATCGATGACAACACACCCGAACGATTCATGACCAACGCGCGCATTGCCGGCGTCGCCGACCGTGCCCAGACCCGCACCGGAGACATGCGCGACATGCCATTCAAAGATGGTGAGTTCGACGCCGTGGTAAGCGCATATGCGATGGATCACCTCCGCTCGCAAGGAATTGTGAAAGCGATGGCGGAGGTGGCACGCGTGCTCAAGCCGCGCGGTGAGTTTCTGCTGCTGATCGTCAATGTCGACTGGTTGACGTGGCTGGTCTCACCTCCCATCGCTCATCATCCACCGCAGGATCCGGCCCGCTGGCGCACGCTGCTTGAGCAGGGCGGCTTTGTGGTCGAAGAGCAGGGCACCCGACCCGCCACCCTGTACTTCCTGTCCAGGAAACGGCAATAGCCGAGTTGCAGTTCTCCATCCCATTGCGGGTACCGGGCTCTATCAGGCCATCCACATACTTGGCTCACCAGCCTTCCCAACGTAAGCAATCCGCCATCGCCGATCACGAATACCTAACAAACATACGCACGGATTCCCAATGAGCCTTGGATTCCATGACGTAATAATAACAAACTTTCTAGGGCAGCGTCCCCCGCCGGCGGCCTTCGTTGTGAGGAACGGTTCCAAACTTTCGCCATGATTTCTCTGCGGCAGTCGATACTTCAAACACTCCGCTTATTCACCTATACTCCACACACCGGCTCGCGACTTCGAAAGACGTTCGGCACGTCGCGGCCGCCAGGAGCAAAGAGAGAGGGAGTGCATCAATGAATGCAAACAAAGCGCTTTGGGAAAAAGGCGACTTTACTCGCATTGCAGAGAGTATGAGAGAGAGCGGTGAGGCGCTCGTCAAGAGACTCGGCATCACAAAAGGGCTCAAGGTTCTGGATCTCGGATGCGGCGATGGGACGACGGCATTACCAGAAGCGAGACTTGGAGCGGAAGTGTTGGGCGTCGATATCGCGAAAAACCTTGTTGAGGCTGGGAACAGGCGTGCAAAGGACGAGGGCCTCACGAACTGCAAGTTTCAGGAAGGGGATGCGTCCAATTTGCATGAGTTGAAAGATCATACTTTTGATCTCGTCGTAAGCATCTTTGGAGCCATGTTCGCCCCAAAGCCATTTGATGTGGCCAAGGAGATGGTGCGCGTGACCAAGCCTGGAGGCCGGATCATTATGGGGAATTGGATTCCGAATGACCCAACATTGGTGGCACAAATTTTGAAAATCAGCTCCTCTTATACGCCGCCGCCTCCAGAAGGCTTCATTAGCCCTATGACGTGGGGGATCGAGAACAATGTGATAGAGCGATTTGCAGGCGCGGGGGTCCCAAAAGAGAAAATATCATTCGCCAGAGACACGTATACCTTCAACTATCCCAGCGCGCCGTCAGAGTTACTTTCAGCATTCAGAAAATACTACGGGCCGACAATGAATGCATTCGAAGCCGTAGAAAAGAACGGTCGCGCAGCGGATCTGCAGAAAGAACTGGAAGTTCTGTTCAACAGCCAGAACAAAAGCGCGAGCAAGGATGCCACCTCCATTCCTGCAATCTTCTTACGCGTTACTGTTGCGCTTTGAGCGATAGCCCACGCATTGCTTCGTTAGGCTACCAGGGCAAAAGTGAAAATCATGATCGGCACCGGGGCCAGCCCATTACGGCGATGGTAGCAGGCTTCGCGGCTGGTCTTCAGTCCCAGAACCAAACGCTTTGGTTTAATTTCTGGCATCGCCGGCGTCCCTTGGGCGGCTTCTGGGCTTCGTAAAGCTCGTGGACGTTGCCTAGATTCTTGGTGGATCAAGCGTCAAGGGCGATCCTAAAACGCTTATTTATTGGACTTGGCTCCATTACTTTTTGGTAATGCAGGTGCCTGCCTGTTCCTGGGGATAACAAGACGCAGCAAAGCATGAAAGGTTTTTCGCACTTTGTTTTGGAATCGACCGTGGATCTTGCAGCGAAGGCCATGCCGCCCGAGGAAGATCCTCGAGTCGACGAATGCGTGAAGACAATTCGCCGGTACTTGGATTTGGGTGAATCGTGGCCCAATTCCGAATACAAGCAAGAGCTTCGGCCTGTGGTCAGCGCGCTATCGGACATTGCGCTTCAACATCGCCAGTTTTTGATTGCGGCACGGCTTGGGGAGATTGCACGTCAACTTGGGCCGTGAGGCCAAGTCGCCGATCATTTTTTACTGGCGCGTCTGGAGCGGAGGGGATGAATACTGTCTCTGAGTATCGGCAGGCTCCGAAGAAACCAAACCTAGCTTGACCCGATCGTCTACTCGATCTCTTGTGGTGATCCAAACCGTCACTCGCATTCAATAGCGAGTTCAAACAGACGTCGGAGCAGACCGGCCGTAATGCACGGCTGGAGCGACGGCGGCGCCCCACAACCTACCGCTTCTTGCCAGAGGCTACGTCCACTCCAGTCAGTTTGGCGCGGTCGATGGATACCTTAATAAAACCGGAGGAGCGCAACTCAGCGACAAATTTTTCGATGGCGTCGAGCTTCGCTCTGGCGCCTTTCTCTACAACGAAGCATTGCTCGACCTCCAAAAAGCTATCAGAGAGAGCACGCAGCTTCGAACCCGAAGCCGCTTGGGCATCGAGCGATCGCTGCCGGTTAATTGCGAAAACGTCCACTTCCCCGCTCCCTAGCAGCCGTTCGACATCGGCTTGCGGCGGCATTGTCTGAAACACGCGCACCTGAGCTTTTTTCAGATGGCTGCTCACAAACAATTCCTGTGTTTGTCCTTTGACGGCGGCAACTTTCACTCCTGTCCGGTCAACGTCTGCGCTTTTCTTTATTGGTGAGTCGGAACGCACGAGATAGCTATTGAACATCACCTCAAAGGCAGCTCCGAAGTCCGCCTCACGCCCACGAGCGGGGTCGTAAGCGAGAAAGCCGATGTCGGCGGTGTGGTCCTTCAAAGAGTCCAAGATGACCTGTGCATCCGGCGCAGAAATGATTTTGTAAGGCACACCAAGCCGTCTCGCCAGTTCTCGGACCAGATCCGGTACCGGGCCGGCCGCTTCTCCGGTTTTTGGATCTACTCGTCCTTGTACGGGATTGCCGCCGAGAAAGATCGCGCGGAGCGTCCCCGTCGGAGCCAACGTCTGGGATGGTGACTGAGCCGCCAGAAACGCCGCGACCAGGCATATCAGAAAAAAGGCTGTTAGGTATCGCATGCGGGGATTATTCCATCGCGCGTATTCTTTCGCAAATCCGCCAATCGGAGGTAGAATCAGCGCCCATGGACAACCAACATTCTTTATTGGCACGTCGCGAATTTCTCAGCTTTTTGGCTGCAAGCCCGTACGTGGCAGCGGCGGGCGGAATAAGTGCTTTCGTGCGTCTGCCGCGAGCATGGGCCGAGGGCCCTGAGGTGATCACCGACCCTGCAAACGCGCTCAATGTGTTCGATTTCGAGGAAGCGGCGCACCGAAAGGTTCACCAAGGCCATTGGGCATACATGGCCAGCGGTGTCGACGACGACGCGACGCTGCGCGCGAATCGTGAGATCTTCAAACACGTCCAGCTACGGCCACGTCGTTTGCACAATGCCACCCTCGTTGATACGCGTGTGGAGTTGTTTGGCACGGTTTATAACAGCCCGATTTTCCTGTGTCCCACAGGCGGTGAGCGCGGGTTCTACATGGACGGAGAGGTGTCCGTGGCACGCGCAGCTCGCGCCCGCGGGACCCTGCAGTGCCTTTCGACGATGACCTCGACGCCGATCGAAGAGGTGAATAAAGCGTTGGGCCGTCCGGTTTGGTACCAGCTCTATGCGCCAAGCAAGTGGGAAGCCTGCGAACAATTGTTGCGGCGTGTTGAGGCGGCCGGCTCGACCGTGGTGTTGCTGACGGTAGACAATACCACCGGCCGCAACAGCGAAACGTACTTGCGCTCGCGCCCGAAAGATCTTACCCAATGCAGTTCGTGCCACCACGGTCCGGGCCAACCTCCCGGGCCGGTCGGCGAACGCGCCATGTTCAAAGGTATCGACATGACAGGGGTGCGCGCTCCGAATCCCGCTATGGATTGGGAATTCGTCGATCAGCTCAGAAAATTCTGGCGCGGAAAACTCGTCATCAAGGGCATTGATACCCACGAAGATGCGCGTTTGGCGATCGAGCATGGCTTCGACGGTATTCTCGTATCGAACCATGGTGGACGCGCTACGGAAACGCTACGGTCCACACTGGAGGCGCTGCCCGAAGTCGCCGGTGAAGCCGGCAATCGCGTTCCGGTCTTCGTCGATGGGGGATTCCGCCGCGGAACAGATATATTCAAGGCTCTGGCACTTGGAGCCAAAGCCGTTGGCGTGGGCCGGCCATTCCTATGGGGACTTGGAGCTTTCGGGCAACCAGGTGTCGATCGCGTTCTCGAGATTCTGCAGGGCGAGTTGAAGTTGGTCATGGGCAACTGCGGAACGCGTACTGTGGCGGACATCAACCGCTCGTACATCGCAACACCGGACTGGAAGATCTGAAAATTAGTCATTAGTCATCAATCAATTTTCAATTCTCATCGGGGGTACCGAGAAGGAGCAAAAGATGAAAAGAGCGATCCTGGTTTTGTTTGTAATTTTGAGTTTGTCCGCAGGGACAGCGTGGGCACAGGCGTTTCCGCCGAATGAGGCGGGCGTGACCATGGGACATTGGCATCTCAATAGCCGCGATGTCGCTGCCAACAAGAAGATCTTTCTTGCCATGGGCGGCACGGAAGTCAAAGGCGGCAACTTTGAAACCGTACGGTTCCCGGGCGTGCTGGTGATTTTGCACCAGGCAGCGGGGACGCCACCGCCCAAGGGCGGCACTGTGGGTTCCATTATCAACCATGTGGGATTCACCGTGAAGAACGTGCAGGAGTCGGTGAAGGCCTGGAAAGCCGCGGGCGTGCCGGTGCTTCCCGGCGGCAATGGCAGAGCCGATCAGGCCTTTGTTGTAACAGCAGACGAATTACGCATCGAAATCTTGGAAAATAAGGACCAGAAGTTCCCAATCCAGCATCATCACGTCCACTTCAATGTGCCGGAGTCGGTCATACCTCAAATCCAGTCGTGGTACGCCAAGACGTTCGGCGCGAAACCCGGGACGCGGGGACAGAATCAGGCTGCAGATCTTCCTGGAGTGAACCTGACATTCTCCAAAGCCGATGGACCGGCCGTAACGACCAGAGGCCGCGTTCTCGATCACATCGGGTTCGACGTTCAGAACCTTGAAGCGTTCTGCAAGAAACTCGAAGCGGCCGGCATCAAGTTAGATCGTCCGTTGACGAGAAATCCGCAGACCGGCGGCGCGCTCGCGTTCATTTACGATCCGTGGGGAACTTACATTGAGTTGAACGAGCGGCCGAATGCGGTTTACATCCAGTAGGGCTCGGCGGGCTCGGGTTCCACGGCGATTTCCACCTCAATCGTGGCCGTATCGGCGACACTGAGCTCGGTGGAAAAGAGTTCGTATCCGAGTTTCCATACCGTCAGAGCGTAGCTGCCCTTCGGCACGTCCACTGTCGCAAGGCCTCCGGCATCGGTGATGCTTCGATAGACACCCAGCCGGACTTCCACGTCCGCGATGATTTCCTTTGTGGTCTTGTCGTGGACCTGAATCGTCACGCTGTGATCGGGCGGTTTGACGGCGATGAAGCTGAATTCTGAGTGAGCACCGCCGTGCTCGGATGTGAGGGAAAACGTATGCGTGCCGGCTTCTGCGGGTGCAGGGAATTCAACGTCGGTCCAATACAGACCGCTCGTGCCAGGCCAGGGCGTACCAGCTAGAACGGCGCGAGCGATCGTTTTTCCGGAGGCGTCATGGATCTCCACTCCATGATCCGTCAGTTGACAACCCGCCGCGCACTTCGCTCCCACTTTCACTTTCGCTGTACGGCCGATCACCAGAGGAGAGACGAGATCCCACACCGCAATGCTCGTCTTGTGCTCTCCGGCTTCTACGTTTTTAGGAGGCATTGGCGCTGGCGGCTTCACGGCCGGCGAATTTTCTCCGGCTTGGACTGAACGTATCGTTTTTCTTGGCCATGTTCTTGTCCTCGGTGAAGTGGTCGAGAGCAATTTACATCAACAAATGAGAATTGAGCATTGATTAATGACTAATGATTCGTCCTACATGTCGTAAGACTAATACCGATATATCAGTAGGTACAAACAGCACAGTTAGAAAGGCCGAAGTGTGGCATCGTTATGTGAATGGCCTGTGAACAGAAAGCGGCACTGATGGTGGACTATCAGAAAGCCGTAACAGCTTATTCTGAAGCGGTAGCCGACTTGTCACGTGCCATTGGTGCTGTGTTGCATGCGGAATACGAATTGATTCAGCGGAAAGTTGCAGCAGCTCGGAAACTTTCGGAGGAAGCGCGCGATCGGCTTCAGGATCACGAAAACCAGCACAACTGCTGAAGCGTCCACTCTCGCGCACACGAGCCGCCGTACTGAAGTCCGGCATTGCGCTTCCTTGCCTGGAACCCCTTATAAGCGAGCGGCCACCGGCAAAACACCACACCGCAATCAC
>WNGL01007752.1_pt1 | contig 13093 bp, 12 predicted proteins | sample 5400591 | NCBI WGS metagenome assembly WNGL01 (sample SAMN13153377, study PRJNA577476) | soil metagenome | isolation source: 80 cm soil or saprolite under Garry oak tree replicate 1 | place: USA:California | collected 2016-06-15
CTGACGGGTGGGCATCCTCTGAAGCTGCCGGGAAATTACTATGCGCCGACTGTGTTGACGGATATTCCCAAAGAGTCGCCGGCGTATCGCGAGGAATTTTTCGGGCCGGTGGCTTCGCTGTTCCGCGTGAAGGATCAGGATGAAGCGATTCGCATTGCCAACGACAGCCGCTTTGGACTCGGAGCGAGCGCATGGACGAATCATGAGGCAGAGCGCGAGCGCTTCATCAATGAATTGGAAGCGGGGATGGTTTTCATCAACAAGATGGTCGCCTCTGATCCGCGGATTCCTTTCGGTGGCGTCAAGCAGTCCGGGCACGGGCGGGAGCTGGGCGTGCATGGGATTCGGGAGTTCGTGAATATTAAGACGGTGTGGGTGGCGTAAGGGCGAGCCCTCAGCAGTCAGCACTACCACTCAGCGGGCACAATCATCTATAACCCAAGCGTCCCGCGCGCACAGGCTTCACTGCCGCAGCGTGAGTGCGCTCAACACTGCCTGCTGCTTGGCGATTAGGGCCTGTACGCCCTGGCGGGCGAAGGCGATCATCTTGTCGAGTTGATGTTCATCGAAGACCTGGTGCTCGGCGGTGGCTTGCACTTCGACGAATTTGTGGCCGGCGGTCATGACGAAATTCATGTCCACGTCGGCGCGAGAGTCTTCTTCGTAGCTGAGATCGAGCAGAATTTCTCCTTCCACAATTCCCACACTGACTGCGGCAACGAAATCTTTCAGCGGGACTGAGGTTAGGGTTCCGGCTTCGACGAGTTTTTCGAGGGCGAGGCCGAGGGCGACGAAGGCTCCGGTGATGGCGGCGGTGCGCGTGCCGCCATCAGCCTGGATGACGTCGCAGTCGATCAAGATGGTGCGCTCGCCCAGGCGAGGGAGGTCGGTGAGGGCGCGCAGGCTGCGGCCGATCAGGCGCTGGATCTCGTGGCTGCGTCCGCTCTGGCGGCCTTTGCTTACCTCGCGCGGCGTGCGGGTCAACGTGGAGCGGGGCAGCATGCTGTATTCCGAGGTAATCCATCCCTTGCCCGAGCTTCGCATAAACTGCGGGACGGTTTCCTCGACCGACGCGGTGCAGATGACGCGGGTGTTGCCGACTTCAATGAGGGCGGAACCTTCCGCGGTACGGATGAAGTCTGGGGTGATCACGACGGGACGGAGCTGGTCCGGCGAGCGATTGTCAGAGCGATAGAACATCAGGCAGGAATTGTAAACGAAAAGTACGGGGTGACGTGTGCTGGCGATACAGGCGGGTAGAAAGGAGAACAAAAACAAGACCTTCATCGCCGAGTGCGCTGAGATCTGCGCAGAGAGCGCTCGGAACAGCTCTTCGCTCTGCCCAATGCATCTTTGCGGTCGAAGTCTATGGGACGGACTGGAGCTGGATGGCGAGCTGGTTTACCGCCGATACGTCATAGAAATCGGAGAGATCGGCGTGGCCCGCCAGGCTGTCACGCTCTTTTCCGTCGACCAGAATTTTCACTTTCAGAATGCCGGGAATGTTCGCGGAGAGTGTACGAATCAGCGAGGCGACGGTAAGTTCCTCGACCAGAACGCCGGAACGGTGAGTATCGGCAAAGGCGGCATTGAGATCGATGACCGCGAGGCCGGGATCAACTAGGTACACGCTGCGAACCTCGGCGCCAACGCCGATGGCGTGCGGCGACGACTTGTCGAGATAAAGCGCAAGCAGGGCACGAAGCAATTCTTCAGCGCGCTGTTGGCGGCCGGCGGGCAGAGGGATCCGGGCAGTCTGCGCACGGAGAATGCCGGGATCGTCATAGGCTACGAAAAGCGTCAGCTGTTCGGTGGGGCCGGCAGAGGGGGGGGGCAAAGGACGAGCGTCAGAAGTGGCGACGGGGACGGCGGCGGCGCGTCCGCGCATCTGCCACACGTAGACAGCCATGCCCAGCACAATCATGAGCAGCACAGCAACCGCAATGACCAGGTGGCGCGGGATCATGGGGTTGCTCCGAGTTTGTCGCGCGTGGCTGCGATCGCTGTCGCTACAGCGTTGGCGATCAGCTGCTGATAGTCGGCGGAGGTAAGTTGCGCGAGATCCGATCCTGCCGGAGCTAGTTCGATGGCCACGGCCGCGGCCGTTACATTGTTGAGGGGGCGCAAAGGTGCGGTGACAATGCGGACCGACGCCTGCTGCTTTTGCAGTTCTGCACTTATGCTAGCGGCTGCGCCCTGGCTCACCGAGAGGAAAGAAGATTGGGCGTTCGACCATGAGCGGAACAGACCGTTGTCACCGTTCCCATAAGGAAGCAGGGCAGTGTAGAGGCGAACCCCGTGGCCGCCGGACGCCACGTGCAGAGCAATGTAGATAGCGGGGTGGTTCGTGTTAGCCAGGACAGCGCGCTGATCCGAGCTCAGGTTGGCGTCGCTCTCCCGCAGCATCAGGGTGGAAATGCCGCGGTTCTCGAGTTCCTGGCGCAGTCGACGAGCCAGGGCGAGCGTGACGTCCTTTTCGAGCAGTGTGCTGCTGAGCGCTTCACCGCGATCGTCGCCACCGTGACTGGGATCCACCACCGCAAAGTAACGACGCGGAGCGGATGGGTATGAACTTGGGGAAGTCGCGGAAGGCGGGGAAGGCGGCGAGTTCCCGGGCGAGTTCGCCGGGGAGTTCGCCGCGGGACGAGCAGCAGCCGAGGGAGGACTGGAGGGCGCTGGGGACGAAGCCTGCGATGCTGCAGAAGCCGGGGTGAGGGTAAGGGTCCGGCCATTGTCGCCGAAGCTGGGCATCAGTGGCGCAGTTGTGTTGACCGTGATCTCGGCGAGGCCGTTGCTTTCGCTGTAAGTAGCGGAAGAGATGATGTTGCTGCCGAAAGTCAGCGTGGAAGATGCGGGTGCGACTACGGGCTCGCGAGTGAAACTGATGTGCACCTTGCCGGGCTCGGTGGAAACGGAGGGACTGACCGGCGATGAGAAGTTGAAGACCAGGCGGGGGGGAATGCCGGCAGCCAGCGAGGCCGTGAAGTGAGTGGCGATGCTGCCAATGAAGATGCGTCCGGAATCTTCGTGAACGGTGACTGGACCACCCAGGAACCGCGGCAGGAGCGAGCTCAGTGAGGCTACGGGTACCAGGCCGCGTCCGTTTTCGATCAGGAAAATGGATGAGAGATCGGCGACCCTGCCTTGAATGCGGGCGCGGTTCTGGCCAGCAATAAATTCGCCTTCGACATTGTTGTAGCGGATGCGCCAACGCCGGCCATCGAGTTTGGCGTTGACTCGGCCGAGCGGGTCGAGCAGTTCGAGCAGGGCAACGTAATCATGGTTCGCTCGCTGCATGACGGGCAGGAAGTAGTTAGCGGCAACGGAGTAGACGGCGAGACGCTTCTGCGGAGCGGCGCTCAGAAGAAATGAAGAGACGAGGACTAGCCCGGATATAAACAGGAATCCCGCTATCCGAGAGCATGGTTCCCCGCGGACAACCGGAGGGGCTTCGTGGATGCTCGGGTAGCTACTCCAGGGCATAGATGGTTAGTCCGCTGAGGAGCTTAGGATAGAAGTCGGTGGACTTCTGGGGCATGACTTCTCCAGCAAAGGCGACCTCGCGCATCTGCTCGATGGAGCAAGGATTCATGAGGAATGTAATGTTGGCAGAGCCAGAGCGCACCTGTGCGAAAGCATCGCCGGCGTCACGCAGGTAAGAAATATTTCTCTGCTCGCGGATCGACTCTTCCGATAGGGCTAGCACACCTTCCAGCAAAAATTTGTGGAGTTGCACGACGTCGAGAGACTGCTGACGCGGAGAAAGGCCGGCAAGCATTTGCGATCCGTTGCCCTTGAGCCTATGCAATCGGAAAGCCCGGTTGGCGGTTACGGCGACGAGAGCAGTTTCTGCCTGTCCCGCCTCCCGCAGGATGGAGGTCGCCCGCGCCGGCCCGATAGCAGGATCCAATTCGTCGATCGCAAAAAAAGCACGACTTGAATTTAGAAAACTGTCGACCGAAAAAGACGCCAGTCCGCGGACTACGCGGTGCGTGGGCAGGATGACGAGACCGGGGCCGGACATATTGATGAATGTCATCACCGCGAATTCGTAGGGTGCGTCGGCGGATGACGCATGGCCGCCGGCAGATGGAGCAGCGCGGCGTTCGTTGCGATAGTTGAGCGCCGTCTCGTAACGGTGGTGGCCGTCGGCGATGATGAGCTTTTTATCCCGCATCTTGGAGCGGACGGTATTGACTACCCTGGGGTCGGCAATTTGCCAGACGCGATGGAGGACTCCGTATTCATCCGTCACTTCGATGATGGCATTGGAGTTTGCGCCGGAATTGTGGAAAAGCAAAGAATCGATGTCACCTGAGTTTTGGTAGAGCATGAAAAGCTGTTCGAAGTGGGCGCGGGTGGCGCGAAGCAGATCGAGCCGGTCGGCCTTCGGCTTGGCCAAGGTTTGCTCGTGACGGAAGACGACTCCGGTCGAATAGTCTTCGAGACGTCCTAGGGCGATGAAGCCGCGGCGCTCGAGTTCGCTGCTCGTACCCTGCCCGGGGAAGGTTTGGGAGTAGGTGTAAAGGGAGGGGTCGGAATCCTGCCGGAGGACACCCTGTTGTCGCCACTCCCGAAAATATGAGGCGGCTCGGGAGTATACATTGTGTTCCGGATTGTCTTTGTCTTCCCGCCGGCCTAGGATGATCCGTACCAGACTGTACGGGCTGGCTGCGTAGTAGCGGTCCTGCATTCGAGCAGTGATCTTGTCGTAAGGTTGGGTGAGAACTTGCGCGGCAGACACCTGCTTCGAATCATAACGGAGAGCACGGAACGGAATGATGTGAGCCATGGAGAGATTCTGATTGTAGCAAGGGGTGTGGATCCGGCTGGGCCCGGCCTTATCGTGCCCGCCGCCGCCCAAGGTTTCCTAAGTTGGAACCGAGCTGCAAGGTTATGCGCAATGCGTGACATGGATTTGACAAAAATTGCCTGAACGTAAAGGCAAAGCTGTGATACGATGCGCTCGATCGAGGTGTTTATGGCCCGCCTGAATGAGGGGCGCCGGTCATCCCGCTCCACGGCCCTAGTTCGAATTGCCCATCCGGCCTGCTGTTTGGACCCGACTTCACCCCATCTGTGCCGAATTGTGTCTCCCTTTCTACTCTGGACACTATCCTTCGCGATTTCGGCATTTTGCGGTTCAACCACACCAGCCTTGGGTCAGACTGACGTCAATGATGTTCACGTCGTCCCCCGGGTCGAGAAGGAAGTGCCCAAAGAGAGCTTGGTGGCGCCTGGGTTGAAGGCTCATGTGCGCCCTTTGAAGGTGGATGTGGACTTGGTTCTGGTTCCGGTGACGATCACCGATCCCTTGAACCGTTTGGTCACGGGTCTCGAAAAAGAGAATTTCCAGCTCATGGAAGGAAGCGCTGCGCAGGAGATCAGAACCTTCTCCAGCGAAGACGCGCCGGTTTCCCTGGGTGTGATTTTCGACTCCAGCGGAAGCATGAGCAGCAAAATGGACCGGGCGAAGGACGCGGTGATCGAATTCTTTAAGACGGCCAATCCCCAAGATGAATTCTTTATGATCACCTTTTCGGATGCCCCGGAAGAGGTGACCGACTTCACCAGTTCGGTGGACGATATCCAGGGCAAGCTGGTGTATGCGGTCCCGAGGAAGCGCACCGCTCTGCTCGATGCCATCTACATGGGCATCAGCAAGATGAGGCAGGCGAAGTATGCCAAGAAAGCGCTGTTGATCATCTCGGACGGAGGCGACAACCACAGTCGTTATACCGAAGGCGAAATTAAGGCGTTGGTGAAGGAAGCGGATGTAATGATCTACGCCATAGGAATCTATGATCGTTACTTCGCATCGGCGGAAGAGCGGCTGGGACCGGGATTGTTGAGCGAAATCACGGAATTAACCGGCGGCCGCGCTTTCACCATCGACAATCCCAATGATCTGGCGGATGTGGCCACCAAGATTGGCATCGAGCTCCGTAACCAATACGTGCTGGGATACCGGCCCAAGAACGTTGTGCGGGATGGCAAATGGCGTAAGATAAAAGTGAAGCTGATGCCACCGAAAGGATTGCCACCGCTCAAGGTGTATGCCAGGACGGGTTACTATGCGCCTGCGGAGTGAGCAGGCGGCACGAGTTTTTCTTCTTCTCACGTTTGTGATCTGGGCCGGAACGCAGGTCAAAGTTCCGGGACTGGCACAATCGTCCGCGCAGGACACGCCGAAGCCTCCGGCAACGCAGCCTTCCACGCCGCCGCAAGGCAATGCTCCTCGGAATCCGCCCGCCTCGACCGAACAGCCAAAAACCAGCGAGGACAACGGAGTTTTCGTCTTTCGCAAAGACGTGGACGAAGTGGTGCTCCACGCCACCGTGGTGGACGACAAGCAGCATATTGTTACCAATCTCGACAAGAGCTCGTTCACCGTGCTGGAGGACGGGAAGCCGCAGAGCATCGTCTCCTTCCGGCACGAGGACATTCCGGTTGACATGGGAATTGTGATTGACAATTCGGGGTCGATGCGAGAGAAGCGCGCGAAGGTGAACCAAGCGGCGCTGAATCTGGTGCGGTCGAGTAATCAGCAGGATGAAGTGTTCGTGGTCAATTTTAATGACGAATATTACCTCGATCAGGACTTCACGGCGGATCTTCTGAAGTTGAAGGAGGCACTGGAAAAAATTGATGCCAAGGGCGGAACGGCGTTATATGAAGCGGTAGTGGCCTCGGCTGACCATCTGAAGAGGAATGGCAAGCGGGATAAAAAAGTCCTATTCGTAGTGACGGATGGCGAAGACAATGCCAGCCGCGAGAATTTGGAACAGGCGGTGAAGCAATTGCAGGAGGAAAACGGGCCTGCGGTGTACGCCATTGGAATTCTGGGCGAGGAAGAGCATCCCAAGCGGGCGAAGCGGGCGCTCGAGGTCATGGCTCAACGGACCGGGGGACTGGCGTTTTTTCCGAAGACCCTGGACGAAGTGGCTGAGATCAGCCGCAACGTGGCGCGCGACATTCGGAATCAGTACACCATTGGGTACAAGCCTACGAATCCTAAGGGCAGCGGTGGCTTCCGGGCAATTCGCGTGGAGGCCAGGGCCAAAGGACACGGGAAGCTCAATGTGCGCACCAAGAGCGGATACTACGCGGGCGCTCAGGCCGCGGCGAGCGGCGCGAGGTGAGCGCCCCTTCGCTCGGGTGTGTTCTGATCTGCTGGCATCACTTTCGGTCGCGGCCCGGATAAATCTCAACGGAGGTGTTTCCGCTGCCAGGCTCGGAGGAGCGACTACGACTAAATCAGAATAGGAATTTGCTTGCAAACGAGGGGCAAGGGAACCAGCATCATCAAACTCCGCTGAAGAAGCTCTGATCCCGGCGACTCTGCTTGGCTAATCGGGCAAGCCGATGCGCTTCAACAAAGCGGAAAATCTAGGGTCTCCGCGCAGGCTTTTGAAATCCGGAAGGTACTTAATGAGGGTGATGTCTCCGACCTTTTGCTCGTACGATTTCTCGAGCCACTCGAACGCCTTCTCCTTATCGCCGACTCTTGCGTAGGCACCCGCCCAGGTCAAATGCTCTCGTCCCCGCCTGCTCATCGTTTGGTGTTAGCTCAAGATTCTTCTGCCCGTAACCGTTTGGGCCGCCAGTTCGAAATGCTTTAAGAAATTCTGCCGCCATGGCGGCTGCTTGTTCCGGATTTGCCCCTCGAGCAATTGACCCTTCTGCATCTCTTGTATGGCTTGCTCATACTTCCCGATCTCAGCCAGGCAAGAAGCGAAAAAGAAGTGCGCAAGCGGGAATGTCGGATCCAGGTCGATCATGTGCTCGAATTGTTGAACTGACTTCTGGTATTCTCCCGCCCAAAGGTATGTATTTCCCATGTAATTGTTCAAGGCCGACGAAAGTGGGTCGAGTTGCAACGCTGCGATTGACGATTCCGAACTCGCCCCGTACCCTGTAATGTGCGCACGAAGAGTCCTGAAATTTCCCGCCTGCGTGTTGCCAACGACATAACCGAATTGGTCGGCGAAACTCCGATGTTGCAACTGAAGCGGCTGGTGCCGGCTGCTTCTGCCGATGTGTTTGCCAAACTGGAATACTTGAATCCGGGCGGCAGTGTGAAGGATCGGGCGGCTGTCGGCATTATCCGGCGCGCCGAGCAGGAACGAAGACTGGCGCCGGGGGGCACGATTGTGGAGGCCACGGCCGGGAATACGGGAATTGGCCTGGCCTTGATCGGTGTGAACCGTGGCTACAAAGTCAGGTTGTTTGTGCCGGAGCGTTTCTCTGAGGAAAAAGTCAAGATCATGCGGGCCCTCGGCGCCGAGGTGATTCGCACACCGGATGCTGAGGGCATGCTGGGAGCTATCCGGCGTGCGAAAGAGTTGGCGGCGAGCGATCCGACGGCGTTCATGGCGGGGCAATTTGAGAATCCTGCCAATCCTGATTATCACTACGCAACCACCGCCCCGGAAATCTTCGAGCAAATGGAAGGAAGGATTGATGCCCTGGTGCTGGGCTGCGGCACATCGGGAACATTCACCGGAGTCGGGCGCTTCATGAAGGAAAATCTGCCGGGGGTGCTGGCGTACGCCGTGGAAACCCAAGGCTCGGTGTTGGGGGGAGGGAAGCCGGGCCCACACAAGGTGGAGGGAATCGGCGCCAGCTTTATGCCCGAGACTTTTGACCGTTCGGTGTGCGACGAAGTGATGATGGTGTCCGACAAAGATGCGTTCGAAATGGTCAAGCAACTCGCCGCGCAGGAAGGCGTGCTGTCTGGCTCCAGCGGTGGGGCGGCCGTGTTTGCAGCTTTGCAGGTGGCGCGGCGGCTGGGTGCGGGGAAGCGGGTTGTCACCGTGGTTCCGGATTCGGCGGAACGGTATTTGTCTAAGAAAATCTTTGAGGGCGGGATGTAGATGGGGCACTTTCGGGGACCTGTGCCGGCAGAAGACCGATAATCGCAGCCGGCACTGAGAACCGCCCCCGAGAACGCAGAGAGCATAGGAAAAGCACAGCCGGCGGCAAAGGAAGTAAATGAAAAACAGTCGACAAATCGGGTTTGCTACTCGGGCGATTCATGTCGGCCAGGAACCGGATCCTTTGACCGGGGCGGTGACTGTGCCGATCTATCCGACTTCCACTTATGTGCAGCAGGGAATCGGAGAGCACAAAGGATACGAGTATTCGCGGGTGTCGAATCCCACGCGCACGCGTTTGGAAGAAAATCTGGCAGCGCTGGAAGGTGGGCTGGCGGCGCGCGTTTTTGCCAGCGGCATGGCTGCCATTAACGCCGTCACCACCCTGCTGAAGTCCGGCGATCACGTGATTTGTGGCAACGATCTTTACGGTGGAGTGCCGCGGCTGTTCGATCAGGTCTGGGCTGATTTCGGACTCGAGTTCTCCTACGTGGACACGTCCGAAGCTGGTCATGTGGAGCGCTCCATGCGCAAGAACACGCGCATGGTCTATGTGGAGACGCCGACGAATCCGCTGATGCGGTTGAGCGACATTCGTGCCCTTGCCGCAATTTGCCGCCGCCGTAAAACCGAATTGATCGTGGACAACACTTTTATGTCCCCATATTTCCAGCAGCCTCTTGCCCTCGGGGCTGATATGGTCGTGCACTCGACCACGAAGTTTCTTAACGGACACAGTGATGGTCTGGGTGGCGTGGTGGTGTGCAGCAAGCCCGAGCAGGCAGAGCAATTGGCGTTCCTGCAAAAGGCGGCAGGAGCGATCTTGTCTCCGTTTGAGTGCTGGCTGGTACTGCGCGGGGTGAAGACGCTGGCCGCGCGCATGGAGCAGCATGACCGCAGCGGGCGTATCGTGGCGAGGTTCCTGGCTGAACATAAGAAAGTGAAAGAAGTGCTTTACCCGGGGTTGCCGGATCATCCGCAGTATGAGCTGGCCAAGCAGCAGATGAGCGGATTCGGTGCGATGATCACCTTCGAGACTGGATCGCTCAACAACGCGAAGAAAATGTTGAAGAAAGTGCACGTATGTTCTCTCGGCGAGTCGCTGGGAGGCGTCGAGACGCTGATTTCGCATCCCGCGACCATGACCCATGCGGCGCTCGGCGAGAAGGGACGCAAGGCAATCGGAATTACCGATGGCATGGTGCGTATCTCAGTGGGCATCGAGGATGTCGAGGACATTGTCGATGATCTAGATCGTGCGCTGGCGGCTATGTAGAAGCCCTTTCGCTACGAAGTTCCGCGGATTTTCGCCGAATACGAAACACATTGCGAAGTGCTCTTGTTTTCGCAGGATTGAACTTAGCTTTGGCTGAGCAACCTCCATCTATTTCTCGCGAGTGGAATTCTTCGGTATACCACCGTCTTTCCGGGCCACAACTCAGTTGGGGCAAGAAGGTATTGTCGCGGTTGCGATTGCGGGGAGACGAAACCGTGCTTGACGCCGGGTGCGGCACCGGCCGTCTGACGGCTGAATTGGCGGAGGCTCTGCCCAGGGGCCGCGTGGTTGGAATTGATCTTTCGCAAAATATGCTGGCTGGGGCGCGCGAGCACCTCCGGTCCCGGCTTATTGTGCCCGTTGGGTTGGTTGCTGCTGACCTTTTGCATTTGCCCTTTGAGCGCGCTTTCGACGGCATCGTGAGCACGGCGGCGTTTCACTGGGTGCTGGATCATGATCGGTTGTTCCTTGAATTACGGCGAAGTCTGCGTCCGGGAGGGTGGCTGGAGGCGCAATGTGGTGGTCGGGCAAATGTAGCGGGGTTGCGAAGGCGAGCCTTGGCGCTGGCCAGCACGCCAGAGTTCTCCGCATTCTTCGCAGATTTTCGTGAGCCGTGGTTTTATGCGGATGCCGAAGGAGCAGCCTGCATGCTCGGTCGCGCCGGGTTTGTCGAGGTTGTGACTAGTCTTGAACCTGCGCCTACCGTGCTGAATAACGCAGAGCAGTACTCCGAATTTGTGAGTCATATCATTCTCCGTCAACATTTGAGGCGCATTCCCGATGAGCATCTTCGGGCGCAATTCATGACCACACTGACGGAAGCGGCGGGGGCGGATGATCCTCCGTTTTCGCTGGATTATTGGCGTTTGAACCTAGCTGGCCGGAATCCTTCCTAAGCTTATGAATACCGGCAGCAAGGCTGGGAGTTGGCCCGGCTATTGCGTTGCCTTCTCCAGCCATTGCAAATAAGGAAGACTTCCGTCTTCGATTTCGAGGACGATGCACTCGGGAACTTCGTAGCTATGGAGTTCACCAATCGCGTCACGCACGGCGGGAAATTTGTCTGCCCTGGTTTTGATGAGCAACAACCATTCCTGGGCGGACTCTATTTCCCCTTTCCAACGATAAATCGATTGGACTCGGGGAACGATATTCACGCAGGCCGCTAGTCGGCGTTTGACCAGAACGTGCGCGATCTTGTGGGCTTCTTGTTCCGAGCCTGCCGTGCTGAGGACGATTCGTTTGTCAGTCATATAAAATCAGGCGTCAGCAATCAGTGAGCAACTTCAGCTCTCGACACGAGAGCTTAACATTTCCGAGATCATGAGAGTGACGTATGGCGACAGCAATCAAATTTGGAACATCGGGTTGGCGGGCGGTGATGGCGGAGGAGTTCACCTTCGCCAACGTGCGTCGCGCAGTGGACGGCATTGCGCGTTACCTGGTCTCCGAGAAGCCGCAGGGCGCGCGAGTGATTCTGGGGCGCGATCCGCGGTTCCTGGGAGAGACATTTTGCGAGATGGCGGCGGAGATCTTGATGGGGCACGGAATCACTCCAGTGGTTCTCGGCGAAGCCGCTCCGACTCCGGCGATCGCCTATGCAGTGATTCAGGCTAAGGCCGACGGAGCGATCAATTTTACGGCGTCGCACAATCCGCCGGAATACAACGGAATCAAGTTCTCGACGTCCGACGGTTGTCCAGCTCTGCCTGAGGTCACAAAAAAAATTGAAGCGGAAATTGCGGCGGGAGACAACCAACGGCAGCCAGCAAGTCGCCCCACCATGAGCGGCCAGAGCGCACCTGTCAAAGAATCGCTGGACGCCAGGCCAGCATATCTGAAGCGTTTGGGTGAGATCGTGGATCTCGCCGAGATCCACAAAGCTAACTTGCGGATAGCATTCGACCCCATGTGGGGCGCGGCGCGAGGATATTCAGATGCGTTGCTGCGCAGTGCGGGCGTCGAGGTTACCACCGTTCACGATTACCGCGACGTGCTGTTCGGCGGGCACGCTCCAGAACCGGATGACCACTTGCTCGAAGACTTACGGGGAAAGATGCGGGAGACGAAGGCGGATATTGGCATCGCCACAGACGGGGATGCCGACCGCTTCGGTGTGGTCGATGCGGATGGCACATTCCTGCAGCCCAACTATGTGATTGCCCTGCTTTTCGACTATTTGGTGGAGAGCCGGGGCTGGAAAAATGGCGTGGCGAAATCGGTGGCCACCACCAACCTGGTCAACGCCCTCGCCAAGGCACATGGCGTGGAGCTGCACGAGACGCCGGTGGGATTCAAGTACATCGGCGAACTCATCATGCAGGACAAGATTGCGATTGGTGGCGAAGAGAGCGCGGGGCTGTCGATTCGGCATCATGTGCCGGAAAAGGACGGTGTGCTGGCGGGCCTATTGTGTTGCGAGATGGTGGCGCGGAAAAGGACGTCTCTGGCCGAGGTGAAAGACAAGTTCACTAAGAAGTTGAGGTCTGATCCGCGGGAATTCTCCGGCCGCAAAGTGACAGAGGTCGTGCGAACCGACGGGCTGAAGCTGGTTTTAGACGACGGTTCATGGGTATGTTACCGGCTCTCGGGAACCGAACCGGTGGTGCGGGTATATTCCGAGGCCCGGGATGAGCAGGGGCTCGAAAGACTGAGCGCGGCAGCGAAACAATGGATTTTCGAGTAAACCATTCGGCGAAGATGCGGAGGTTCCCACGGCCTGAAGACGGCCTGCGCGCCATGGCCGAGAGGGCTCCCCACGCGGAGGCGCTTGTGGCCTCGTGGATCGAGTGGGCCCGGCCGACCGGGTTGCGGATCTATGCCTTGCGAAGGCGCGTCGCCACGGCGGCGGTGTTTGCGCTGACGTTCTGGCTATTTGTGCACATCACGTTTGGCGCCAATGGGATGGTTGTGTACCGTGAGAAGCGGGCGGAACAGAAAG
>WNGL01007169.1_pt1 | contig 13091 bp, 10 predicted proteins | sample 5400591 | NCBI WGS metagenome assembly WNGL01 (sample SAMN13153377, study PRJNA577476) | soil metagenome | isolation source: 80 cm soil or saprolite under Garry oak tree replicate 1 | place: USA:California | collected 2016-06-15
ACGTTGGACACCACCTTCTGATAGACGGCGTCCTTCGGCGCGAGAAAGACGACCGGCATCAGATCGTCGATCAGCGCGATCGGGCCGTGCTTCATCTCGGCCGCGGGGTAGCCCTCCGCATGGATGTAGGAGATCTCCTTGAGCTTGAGCGCGCCTTCGAGCGCCACCGGAAAGTTGTAGCCACGACCGAGGTAGAGGACGTTGGTCGCCCGCATCATGCGCTCGGCGATCTGCTCCACCTCGGGCGCCTTGGCGAGCACTCGCTCCACCAGCTCCGGGAGCCGGCCGAGCCCGCGCACGACCTCGCGCCCCTGGAGGATGGACAGCGAGCGCAGCCGGCCCATCTTGAGCGTGAGCAGCGCGAGCGCCGCGATCTGGCTCGTGAACGCCTTGGTCGATGCGACGCCGATTTCCGGGCCGGCGTGCAGGTAGATCCCACCGTCCACCTCACGCGCGATGGTCGATCCCACGACGTTCACGAGACCGAGTGTGCGAGCGCCGCGCCGCTTCGCCTCCCGGAGCGCGGCGAGCGTGTCGGCCGTTTCGCCCGACTGCGAGATCCCGACGACGAGCGTCCGCTCGTCCACGATCGGGTTGCGGTAGCGGAACTCGGACGCGTACTCGACCTCGCACGGGATGCGCGCCAGCTCCTCCATCATGTACTCGCCGATCAGAGCCGAGTGCCACGAGGTGCCGCAAGCGGTGAACACGATGCGGTTCACCTGCAGCAGCTGCTCGTCGTCGATGTTCAGGCCGCCGAACCGTGCCGTGCCGTCTTCCTCCAGCAGCCGCCCGCGCAGCGTGTTCCGCAGGCTCTCGGGCTGCTCCATGATCTCCTTGAGCATGAAGTGGGCGTGGCCGCCGCGTTCGATGGTGGCGAGGTCCCAGTCTACCCGCGTAACCGCCTTTTCCCTCTCCACCGTGTCGAGATCGAGGATGCGGTAGTCGGAGGGCCGAACGACGGCGATGTCCCCATCGTCCAGGTAGACCACCGAGCGGGTATGGGCCAGCACGGCCGAGGCATCGGAGGCGACGAAATTCTCGCCCGCGCCGATGGCCACGAGCAGGGGCGAGCCCCGCCGCGCCGCCACGATCGTGTCCGGCTCGCGCGTCGCGACCACCGCGATGCCGTACGTGCCCTCGACCTGGTGCAGCGCCCCCGCCACCGCCTCGACCAGCGACCCGGCGCCGGCAAGCAGCTCTTCGATCAGGTGTGCGAGCACCTCGGTGTCGGTCTCGGAGCGAAACACGTGCCCGCGCTTCCCGAGCGCGGTGCGCAACGCGCCGGCGTTTTCGATGATGCCGTTGTGGACCAGCGCCAGCGTGCCCCCGCAGTCGGTGTGCGGGTGCGCGTTGACCGTGTTGGGCGCGCCGTGCGTGGCCCAGCGCGTGTGGGCGATCCCCGTGTGGCCGGCGGGAAGCGCCTTACCGAGCTCCTTCTCGAGCACGCCGATCTTGCCCGCGGCCTTGTGCACCTCGATACGGCCGTCTTCGATGAGCGCGAGCCCGGCGGAGTCGTACCCGCGGTATTCGAGGCGTCGCAGGCCCTCGAGCAGGAACGGCGCCGCTTGCCGCGGCCCCGTGTAGCCTACGATGCCGCACATAGGCGCGCCCCCCTCTTGGCCTCACGCACAGCGGAACAATAACACCGCGAGAGCCGCTGTTGCGCGGCGGGATGGAAGGGACGGAGATTGTGGCATGCTGCCGACGTGGATTCGCCCGCTCGGGCTCGCTGAGCACGTCATTGTGGGTGGAGTGCTGACGGCACTCTTGGCGACGCTCGGGACACCCGCCCTAGCGCGGGTCGTCGCCGTCGCCGCCGTGGGCGTCGCGCACGAGTGGGGCGACGGAGATTTCACGAAAGCGCAGGGCGCCCCCTGGAACGGGATCCTCGATACGCTGGCATTCCTTCCCGTCCCCGTGCTGTGGTGGGTGCTATGAGCCGCGCGTGAAGGTTCGGGGACAGAGCGCGCGACCTCACACGACTGCTTGATTTCTTACGATGCTGCACATACGCGCCGCGCCTCGTCCACCAGTTCCTGCGCCCCGGCGCTGGACGGAGCCTCGGCGATGAGCCGGATGATCGGCTCGGTATTCGACGGCCGCACGTGGAGCCAGCGGTCCCGCCACGCGAGGCGCAGACCGTCCTGCGTGTCGGCGCTAGCTTCCGGAAAACGCCGGCGCAATGCCGCATAGACGTCTTCGAGTCCCCGTTCCGCGTTCCGCGTTCCGCGTTCCACCTTCGCTTTCAGGATGACGTATCGCGGGGCCGCTGCCACGAGCTCACTCACCCGCCTGCCGTCCCGGGCGAGCAGGGTCAAGAGCAGCGCGGCGGCCACCGGCGCGTCGCGACCCGCATGCAGGGCCGGGTACATGACCCCCCCATTCCCTTCCCCGCCGATGACAGCCGCAAGGCGTAAGATGGCGCGGGCCACGTGCACTTCACCCACCGGGGTCCGGACCAGCTCGGCGTCGCACTCGCGCGCCGCGTCCTCCACAACGAGGCTGGTGGAAAGATTGCAGACTACAACACGCTTGCCGCCCCTGCCGACCTTGCCGCCCATTGCCGCCCGTATGGCAAACGCGAGCGTATAGTCCTCCCCGATCGGCACGCCGGTCTCGTCCACGATCGCCAAGCGGTCGACGTCGGGATCTACGGCGATTCCGAGCGCAGCACCGGCTCGCGTGACGAGGATCGAAAGCCCGCCCAGGTTCTCCGGGATCGGCTCAGGGGGTCGGGGGAAGCGCCCGTCCGTCTCGAGGTTGATGCCGGCGACCTCGCAGCCGAGGCGCTCGAGCAGCGCGCGCATGACCGGCCCCCCTGCGCCCCGCACCGCATCGAGCGCCACCGTGAATTTGCGGGCCCGGATGCCTGCGACATCGACTGCCGCGAGCTTCAGCACGGCGTCGAGGTGCCGCTCGACCGCCCCCTCGTCCGTCGTGACCTCCCCTGTCCTCCCCCGTCCTCCCCCATCCTTCCCCACCAGCCCTTGCACGCGGGCCCCATCCGCCCCATTGAGAAAGATCCCATCGGACCCGATGAATTTCAGGGCGTTCCACTCGATCGGGTTGTGGCTCGCCGTGATGGCGATCCCGCCGCCGGCTGCATGATGCTCGACGGCCAGCTGGACCGTAGGGGTCGGGACGACACCGACTTTGACGACGGAACACCCCGCAGAGGCCAGCCCGTCGACCACTGCCCGCTCGAACGCCGGCCCGGACTCACGGGCGTCCCGTCCGACGACCACCAACGGCTTCCGCTCCTTGGCCCAGAGGCCGAAGGCCCTCGCGTAGCGCGCGACGATTTCCTCGGTGAGGTCCTTCCCCACGATGCCTCGGATGCCCGAGACACCGACCATCAGGGTGTCCGTCATGCCGACAATCTAATCCGGCGGGGATGAGCGGCGGTGCGGGTCCAGGGGTGGAGGAAGGTGGAGCGGCCGGACCTCGGGCGTGGCGACGGGGAGGGCCGACGGGTCGGGGAACGCGGCGAGGAACGCCTCGACCGCGGGCGGATGGAACTGGGTCCCTTTCCCGTCCTCGAGCTCCTGCAGCGCTTTCTGGACCGACAGCGCGGGGCGGTAGGGGCGGACGCTCGTCATCGCATCGAACGAGTCGGCCACGCCCACGACCCGCACTTCGAGGGGGATCTGGTCACCCTTCAGGCCGTCCGGGAATCCCTTGCCGTCGAGGCGCTCGTGGTGCGAGCGGACGATGGCGAGCGCCGGTGGGACGTCGCGCATCAGCGGGGCCAGGATGCGCGCCCCGATCACCGGGTGCTCCATGATGTGCCGGTACTCGGCTTCGGTGAGCTTGCCCGCCTTGTGGAGCACAGCCTCGCTTACGCCGATCTTGCCGATGTCGTGGAGCTCGGCGCCGAGCGCGATGGCGTCCATGACCGCCTGCGACAGGCCCATCTGGCGACCGATGCGCGCCGAGTAGTCGGCGACGCGCACCGAGTGGCCGCTCGTATAGGGATCTTTCTCTTCGAGGAAATGGACCAGCGCTTGGAGCCGCTCCAGCGACAGCTCCTCGATCCGGCGCGCCTGCTCCTGGACGCGCTGCTCCAGGTTATGGCGGTAGTCCTCCACCTCCATTTTGAGGCTCCGCTTGTCGAGCGCCTGCATCACCCGGGCACGCACCTCGTCCAGGTGGAACGGCTTGGCGACGTAGTCGAGCGCGCCCAGCTGCAGGCAGGCGACGGCGCTCTCCACCTCCGCCACGGCGGTCACGACGATCACCGCCGTCGTGGGCCAGCGCGCGATGATCTCGCGCAGCAGTGTGACACCGTCCATCTGGGGCATGCGCAGGTCCGAGATCACGAGCGGCACGGGCTCGTGTTGCAGCATCTCCAGCGCCTCCGTGCCGGACCCCGCTTCCGAGCAGGTGAACCCCTCGCCCTCGAGCAACCGCACGAGGACCCGCCGGAGCCGCGGCTCATCGTCCACGACCAAGCACTTGACCGCGTTCGGCTGGGGCATCGTGCGCTTAACGTAAAGGTCGCTTGCTCGGCTGGGAAGGCGCCCTTACGTTCCCGCCATGACCCAGGTATCGGGTGAAGACCTGAAACGCCGCTTCGGAACGCGCGCCGTGCATGCCGGGCACATCCCCGACCCGCTCGCGGGCGCGGTCATGACGCCGATCTATCAGACGTCGACGTACATCCAGGACGGACTGGGGCGTCATAAGGGCTACGAGTATGCGCGCACGCGCAACCCGACGCGTGAAGTCCTGGAGCGGAACGTGGCGGCGCTCGAGGGCGGACGCCACGGCTTCGCGTTCGCCTCGGGGCTTGCGGCCCTGGACGCCGCCCTCAAGCTGCTCTCCGCGGGCGACCACGTGGTGAGCGGCGAGAACCTGTACGGCGGCTCTCACCGGCAGATGACGCTCATCTGGACGCGCCTGGGACTCGAGTTCACGTTCGTGGACGCCGCCGAGACGGCGAACATCGCGGCCGCGGTCACCCCACGGACCAGGATGGTCTACGCCGAGACGCCCACCAACCCGATGATGCGGTTGTGCGATCTCGCGGCCGCCGGGGAGATCGCCCGCCGCACAGGCGCGTTGTTCGTCGTCGACAACACCTTCGCCACCCCCTACTTCCAGCGGCCGCTCGAGCTCGGCGCGGACGTCGTGCTGCACTCGACCACCAAGTATCTGAACGGACACAGCGATATGGTGGGCGGGATGCTGGTCGTCAATCGTGACGACCTCGCCGAGCGGATCGGGTTCGTGCAGAACGCCGTGGGCGCGGTACCGGGCCCGTTCGACTGCTGGCTGGCGCTCCGTGGCACCAAAACGCTCGCGTTGCGCATGCGGCAGCACGACGCCAACGGCCGCCGCATTGCGGAATGGCTCACACAACAACCCAAGGTCGAGCGGGTCTACTATCCGGGATTGCCGTCCCACCCGCAGCACGAGCTCGCCTGCCGCCAAATGAAGGGATTCGGCGGCATGATCTCGATTGAGCTCGGCGCGGTGGAGCGGGCCAAGCGGTTCGCGGAGCGCACCCGCATCTTCGCCCTCGCGGAATCGCTGGGCGGTGTCGAGAGCCTGGTCGGGCATCCCGCGTCGATGACCCACGCGAGCGTGCCGCCCGAGATGCGTCGCGCGATGGGGCTCACCGACAGCCTGGTACGATTGTCCGTGGGGATCGAGGAAGTGGAGGACTTGATCGCGGACCTCGAGCAGGCGCTGGCGGCCGCCGGGTGACGGTGCGCGTGAGCGGAGGGGCGCGGCATGCTGCGCCCCTGCCAAGACGAAACCCGACGAAGCTGAGCGGTCGTAGTGGGGATCTATCTTCGATTAGGAGCAGGCTATGACTGAGTCTACCACCCTTCCGGCGGCGCGCCCGCGCAAGATTCTCACCCAGATTGCCCCCGTTACGTGGGAGCATCCCGCGGACCGCGCCGCGCTGCAATCACTCCGCTCCGTGCCCGGGTTCGACGAGGTGGTGAAGAAGATCTACGGCTTCATTGGGGAGCGGGGGGTGCGGCTGATCTTCCAGGCGGACGCGGTGCGCGTCGGGCCGACCCAGTTCCCGCGTCTGAACCAGCTGTACACCGACGTGCTCACGTCCATGGATTGGCCCGATCGGCCCGAGCTGTTCGTGTCGCAGACCCCGTTCGCCAACGCCGGGGCGTTCGGCATGGACAAGCCCTTCATCGTGATCAACTCGGGCACCCTGAGGCTGCTCGACGACGACGAGGTGCGGAACGTGCTGGGCCACGAGCTCGGGCACGTGATGAGCGGCCACGCGCTGTACCACACGATCCTCGTGCTCATCCTCAACGTGAGCCTGGGCGCGCTCCCGTTCCTCGCCGGGATCGCCATCCTGCCGATTCAGCTCGCCCTGCTCGAATGGTTCCGCAAGAGTGAGCTCTCGTCGGACCGCGCCGGGCTGCTCGCCTGCCAGGATCCAACCGCGTCGCTGCGCGTCAACCTCAAGTTTGCGGGGGGCGGCGATATGTCGCAGATGGACCTGAACGCGTTCCTCGTGCAGGCCAAGGAGTACGAAGCAGCGGGCGGCGCGATCGACCGCATCTTCAAGATCCTCGGCGTGCTGGGTCGCTCGCATCCTTTCAACACGGTGCGAGCGGCCGAGCTACAGCGTTGGATCGAAGAAGGTCACTACGATCGCGTGTTGCGCGGCGAATACACCCGCCGCGGGCCCGAGGCGGAGCAGCGGCCGATCGACCGGGACATCGACGACGCACGCGACCACTATATGAAGGAAGCGAAGGCCGTCGTGGACGACGTGGTGGACACCGCGAAGCGGGCCGCCCAGGCGTTCACCGACGCGTTCAACAAGAAGAAGTGAAAGTCCTGGTCGTCGGGGGAGGCGGCCGCGAGCACGCGCTCTGCTGGGCGCTGAAGCGCGACTTCCCCGACTCGGGAGTCTTCGCCGCTCCCGGCAATCCCGGCACGGGCCAGCTCGGGACCAATCTCGCCATTCCCGTCAGCGCGACGGCCGACCTCGTCGCGGCAGCCCGCGAATACAGCATCGATTTCACCATCGTGGGCCCGGAAGCGCCGCTCGCCGCCGGGCTCGCGGGCACGCTGCGCGACGCGGGCCAGGCCGTCTTCGGACCCGGCGCGGCCGCCGCACGCATCGAGTCGTCCAAGGCGTTCGCGAAAGAGGTCATGCGCCGGGCTCGGATTTCCACCGCGGCGAGCCAAACCTTCACGGCGCTCGACCCCGCGCTCGCGTTCATCAAACGGCACGCCGAGCCCCTGGTCGTGAAGGCCTCGGGCCTCGCGGGGGGGAAGGGCGCGGTGGTGTGCGCCCGACGCACCGAGGCGGCGCGCGCGGCGCGTGCCATGCTCGTCGAAGCGGCGTTCGGCGACGCCGGCCGGGAGATCGTGATCGAGGACTTTCTCAAGGGCGAGGAGCTGTCGGTGCTGGCGCTCACCGATGGAGAGCAGCTGCTCCTCCTCCCCGCGGCGCAGGACCACAAGCGCCTGGGCGAGGGCGACACCGGCCCCAACACCGGCGGAATGGGCGCCTATTGCCCCGTGAGCGTCGCCACGCCGGGCATGCTCGAGCGCGTGCGCCGCGAGGTGCTCGACCCCGCGATCCGCGAGCTGGCGGCGCAGGGCGCCCCGTTCCAGGGGGTGCTGTACGCCGGGTTGATGCTGGCGGCGGACGGTACGCTCGCCGTCCTCGAGTTCAACTGCCGCTTCGGCGACCCCGAAGCGCAGGCGCTGCTCCCGGTGCTGCCGGGCATTACCCGTCACCTGGCGGAGATCGCCGCCGGACGCTGGCGGCCTCGGGAGACGGCCCTCGCGGCGACCCGCGCCGCCGTGGCGACGGTGCTCGCGGCGCCCGGGTATCCCGATCAGCCCGAGCTGGGCGCCGCGATCATCGTGCCGCGCGATCTCGAGCCCGGGACGCTGGTGTTCCACGCGGGCACCGAGCGCGACCCGGAGGGCGGGCTCCGGGTGCACGGCGGACGGGTGCTCACGGTCACCGGGCTGGGCGACACGGTGGGCGAGGCTGCGCGCCGCAGCACCGACGCGTGCGAGCTGATCACGTTTTCGGGGAAGACGTACCGGCGCGACATTGCGTGGCGGGAAACCAGGGAAGCGCGTGCCGGAGCTGCCCGAGGTTGAGACGATCGTCCGGGAGCTGGCGCCCCGGCTCGAGGGCTTCACGATCGCGCGCGCCCGCCTCGCGAAGACGGACGTGCTGCGCCGGGTGTCGAAGCCGCGCCTGCTCCGCACGCTGCGGGGCAATACGATCGAAGAAGTGATCCGCCGCGCGAAGCACGCAGTGTTCCGCTTGTCGAGCGGCCACCGGCTGATCGTACAGCCCCGCATGACGGGCTCGCTGGTGGTGTACGACCGCGCCCTCACCCGCGACGAGGCGAAGTACGCGGTGCTGACCTGCACGATCGACGACGGCCGCCAGCTGGTGTACCGCGACGTGCGCCGCCTCGGCACCGTGTGGCTGCTGGACGAACGCGGCTGGGGCGCCTACACCAGCCGCATCGGCCCCGAGCCGCTCGAGGAAACGTTTACACCCTTCGTATTCGCCGAGCGACTGAAGGGCACGCGGGCCGCGATCAAGAAAGCGATCATGGACCAGCGGCGCGTGGCCGGCGTCGGGAACATCTATGCGAACGAAGCGCTGTTCGAGGCAGGGATCGATCCCTCGAAACCCACCAACAAACTCTCGCTCGACGAGTTCGCCCGCCTGCATGCCGCGGTGACGGGCGTGCTCGAGCGGGCGGTGCAGTCCTCCGGGACGACGGTGCGCGACTACCGCACCGGAACGGGAGAGGAAGGCCGATTCCAGTTCGAGCTGAAGGTGTACGGCCGCGGCGGCGAACCGTGCGTGACGTGCGGCAAGAAGCTCGTCACGACGCACACGATCGACCTGCGGGCCACGACGTTCTGCCCGAAGTGCCAGCGGTAGCCGGCCGCCCGTTCAGGTCGCTTCGTCCCGCAGCGCGCTCGACCAGGCCCGGCTCGCGACCACGGTGGTGCCGTTCGTCAAGCGCGCGCGCACGCGCTTGTCGTCGTGTCGCTCGAACGCCTGCACGGCCTCGAGATTGACGATGCGAGAGCGATGGATGCGCACGAAGGACTCCGGGCTCAGCCGCTCCGCCAGGTACTCGACCGACGTGTTCACGACGTAGCACCCGTCCGCCGTGTGCAGCGCGACGTAATCGCCCCTGGCTTCGCAATGCAGAATCTTCTCGACGGGCACGGGAATGATTCTCCCCCCCACTCGGACGTAGAGGCGGCGCAGCGGCTGGCGGCGCCCGGTCGCCGCCGCGTATCGTTCGGGCAGCGTCTCCGCATTCCCCCCGATCTGCTGACGCACTCGGTCGAGCGCCTGGCCCAGGCGCTTGGCGCCGAACGGCTTGAGGAGGTAGTCGAGGGCCTGAACCTCGAACGCCGCCACGGCATATCGATCGAAGGCGGTCGTAAAAATGACGTGTGGATGATGATCGAGCTGGTGGAGGACCTCGAGTCCGTCGCCCTCCGGCATCCGGATGTCCAGGAACAACAGGTCGGGGCGAACCGCGTTGACGGTCCTGACCGTGGATGCTCCGTCGCCCGTCTCGCCGGCGATCACGATCCACGCCACGTCCGCGAGCAGGTCCCGCAGTTGCCGGCGTGCGAGCGGCTCGTCATCGGCGATGACGGCCCGGACACCCGTGGGCTCTCCCCTCATCACTCGCGCCTCACAGGGAGGGTCACCGTCGCCGTGAAGCCCTGATCGAGGACCGTGCGCGTCACCAGGGTCGCGGCGTCGCCGTACAGTCCCGTCAACCGCTCCCGTAAAAGCCGCAACCCCCGACCGCGCTGCGCCGAGGCGTCGGTCGCGCCCGCGCCCGTATCGGAGACCTCGAGCGTAAGGGACGTGTCCCGCACCGCCGAGCGGATTTTCACCACACCCCCCGAGGCGACCGGACCGATACCGTGCCGAACGGCGTTCTCCGCCAGGATCTGCAGCGTGAAGCTGGGGACGAGGCACGACAGGGTGCTCGGGTCCAGGTGGTCGGAGACGGACAGGCGCGCCCCGAATCGCACCTGCTCGAGATCCAGGTACGTCTTGGTGAAGCGCCATTCTTCGGACAGCTGCACCTCGTCCTGCTCGGTTTCCGCCAGCGTGTAGCGCAGCAGCTCGCCCAGCTGCTCGATCGCCACCTGCGCCGCGGCCGGGTCCGTGCGGACGAGCACGTTCAAGGAGTGCAACGCATTGAACAAGAAATGCGGGTTCAGCTGATTCCGCAGCGCCGCCAGTCGCGCCTCGGCGGCCAGCCGCTCCTGCTCCCGGAATCTCCCATGTGTGCGCACAGTGTAACAGACGCCCGTGACGAGGCCGTAGATCCACAGGCCGATGGCGAACGAGGCGAGTACCCGGGGCACCCGCACGATCTCGAGCAGGCCCACGTGTCGGCGCAATGCGTCGGCACCGAACATCGGAAGCATCCACAGCACGGCGAAGAGCGAGCCTGCGAGCAGGTGCGCCCCAAAAAACTTGAATTGCAGCTGCTCGGGCCAGACGTAGACCCCGGTGAGCCGCCACACGGCGACACCCAGCAGCGCAGCGGTGCCGATGGAGAGCGTGGCGTCCAGCGCCGCGCCCCCCAGTGACTGCCCGGGGGAGGACACGTTGATGAGGAACCACAGACCCCATAACGGCGCCCACGCGAGCACGAGTCGAAGGCTGCTCCGCATGTGCGCAAGAGTGTGTGGACACTGAGGCGTCCGCAAGATTCGGAGGGGCCGCTGAGCGGGCCGATCCGCCCCTTGGGCGAAGATGCGCTTGACCGGCGTCAGAGGCGCGCCAAGATACGGTCGAGTAGTCCGCGCTCACCCCTTTCGAGGCTGATGCCATGCGCCACGTAATGTTTCTGACGCTGTCCCTTGCGCTGTTGGTGCCCAGAAGACGCTCAATGGCCTCGGTATCGTGGACGAGTACGGCGTCCTTGACGATGCCGGCCGCATCGTGTATGCAGGCACGACGCTGCGCGTGTTCGACACGAAGGCTGCCACCTGGACCATGCGTTACGTGGACGAGTTCGGCGGAGAAACGGGCCGCTGGTCGGAGCTGGTGGGGGTCAAGCAGGGCTCGGAAATGCACGTCGAGCAGCACCGGCAGTCCCCTGACGGGCGGACCACGATCCTGAAGATCCGGTATTACAATATCCAGCCGGACCACTTCAGCTGGGCGGCGGACCATTCGAGCGACGGCGGCACTACGTGGGTCCGGGACTATTGGCGGATCGAAGCCGCCCGGCAGGTCGGCACGCCCTCGAGCAGGTGAAGCAAGGCGACGCCAAGGCCGTATGGAGGGCGGGATTGTCGCATTTGGGAGGTCCAGTTCGTCGTAGCAGCAGAGCGGTGCCGGAAATCGTTCACCGTTTCCTTACAGCCGGGACTTCTTCCGGCGCGACCATTTTCGGTTAATTTTCGGGCCATATGAAACTCTCCGAAACGTCCATTCGACGCCCCGTACTGGCCAGCATGATCTCGGCCGCACTCGTGTTGTTCGGCGTCATCGGGTACACCCGGCTGTCGGTGCGCGAGCTCCCCGACATCGATCCTCCGATCATCTCGGTCTCGACCACGCTGCCCGGCGCGAACGCCCAAGTGGTGGAGACGGCGGTCACCGACGTGCTCGAGGAGGAGCTGTCGACGATCCAGGGCCTGCGCACGCTGTCGAGCTCCTCTTCGGAGGAGAACAGCCAGATCATCCTGGAGTTCAACCTCGACCGGCCCGTCGACGTGGCCGCGCAAGATGTGCGCGACAAGGTGTCACGGGTCCGGGGTCGGCTGCCGGTCGACGTGCTCGAGCCGGTGATCGCGAAGCAGCAGGCCGACGCGCAGCCCTTCTTCTGGTTGGCGCTGAGCAGCCCGAACTACGACCTGATGCAGCTCTCCGACGTGGCCGACCGCCTGGTGAAAGCGCGGCTGCAAAGTCTGGCGGGCGTCGGCAGCGCCGGGGTGTTCGGCGAGCGGCGCTTCGCGATGCGCGTGTGGGTCCAGCCCGACCAGTTGTCGGCACGGGCCCTCACCGTGCAGGACGTGGAAAGCGCGATCGCCGCCCGCAACGTCGAGATTCCCGCCGGCCGCATCGAATCGACGCGGCGCGAGTTCTCGGTCCGGTCACTGGGCGAGCTGAAGAATCCGCGGGAATTCGGGGAGCTGGTCGTGACGAGTCAGGGCGGGCAGGTCGTCAAGCTCAAGGATGTGGCGCACGTCGAGCTCGCGCCCGAGGACACTCGCTCGATATTCCGTTACAATGGCAATCCCGCCGTCGCCATTGGCGTGGTCCGGCAGTCCAAGGCCAACCTCATCGACGTGGCGCAGCGCATTCGCGAGGCCATCCCCGGCATCCAGCAGACGCTGCCGCCGGGCGTGAAGCTCGAAACCGCGTTCGATGGGTCGGTGTTCGTCACCCATTCGATCAACGACGCGCGCCTGACGCTCCTGATCGCGGCCATTCTCGTCGTGCTGATCATTTTCGTATTCCTGCGGAACCTGCGGGCGACCGTGATCCCCGGGCTCGCGATCCCGGCCTCGATCGTGGCGACGTTCGCCATCATGTATTTCCTGGGATTCTCGATCAACAACTTCACGCTGCTCGCGCTCACGATCGCCATCGGCATCGTGGTGGACGACGCCATCATCGTGCTCGAGAACGCGTACCGGCACCAGGAGGAGCTGCACGAGGCCCCCGAGCAGGCGGCGGTCAACGGTACCAACGAGATCGGCTTTGCCGTGATCGCGACGACCATCGCGCTGGTGGCCGTGTTCACGCCGCTCGGGTTCCTGCGCGGCTCGACGGGACGCCTGTTGAGCGAGTTCGGGATCGCGGTGGCCGGCGCCGTGGTGATTTCGGGATTCGTCGCCCTCACGTTGACGCCGATGCTGTGCGCCAAAGTGCTGCGCGTGCCGCACGAGCACGGGGCCGTGTTCAAGGTGTTGGAGCAGGGGTTCAATGCCATCGCCGAGCGCTACGCGACGCTGCTGCAGACCGCGCTGCGGCATCGGGGTGTGGTGGTCGCCGGGACGGTCGTGACGGTGGCCCTGGCGTTCGTGCTGTACAAGAACTTGAAGCAGGAACTCATTCC
>WNGL01008074.1_pt1 | contig 13091 bp, 8 predicted proteins | sample 5400591 | NCBI WGS metagenome assembly WNGL01 (sample SAMN13153377, study PRJNA577476) | soil metagenome | isolation source: 80 cm soil or saprolite under Garry oak tree replicate 1 | place: USA:California | collected 2016-06-15
GTGTTGCGGGTATAAGTCTCGAAGGTGCGGATGCCCCGTTCGCAGAACATCAGATTGCAGTTGCCGCTGGAGAGCACGTATTCACCGGCCAGCAGCCATTCTTCGATCTTCATGGACAACCCGCGCTTGAGCAAAATCGGCTTGCCCGTCCTGGCGGCGGCTATGAGCAGTTGAAAGTTCTGCGAGTTGCGGGCGCCGATTTGGATGATGTCGGTGTATTCGGCGACCAGGCCGGCGTGTGTCTCCGAAAGCAGTTCAGTAACCACCGCAAGGCCCGTCGCGCGCCGCGCTTTAGCCAGCAGTTTCAATCCCTTTTCTCCCAGCCCTTGGAACTCGTAGGGCGAAGTGCGCGGCTTGAAGGCGCCGCCCCGCAGAACGGTGGCGCCGGCCGCCCTGACGGCTTCGGCAGTCCTGAGCAATTGGGTTTCGCTTTCCACCGAGCACGGCCCGGCCATGACATGGAATTTTTTACCCCCGATGAGATGCTGAAGCACCGGAATAGTGGACCCGTCCGGATGCCCTTCGCGGCTGACGAGCTTGTAGCGCTTCTGGACCGGCATGACGCTCTCGACCTGCGGCCAGCTAATGAGCGTTTCGAGCGACTGGTGGGTCCGTTCATCGCCGATGGCGCCGATCACGGTGCGGGTGACGCCGCGGATAATGTGGGGCCGGTAGCCGAGCTTGCGGATTTCCTTGAGTACCGCGTTTTCCTGCGCCTTGGAAATCTTAGGTCTAAGTACGACAATCATAATTTTGTGCGTTGGCCGGGGTCTCCACAAAAAAACCGCAGGTGGCGACCTGCGGCAAGGTTGGCGTTGTTGGGTCTAACGCAGCCGCAAGCACCCACGGTCCGGCCAGCTAAAGTACCAGACGGCGGAACTGGGATGGCGGAACTGGGATTAGATTGCAGGCTGTGTGAATCCACTGCGCCAACCATACCAGAACCGTCATGAACGTCAAGCTAAGGCTGCGCGAAAAGCTTTCCTGCGCTTGACCCACTCCGCCACGATACCTAGACTCTGTCCGTTCTGACATGAGACGCCTGTGGACAACACTATTTATCGGCCTCATCATGGGTTACGCGTTGCGTGTTGAGGCCGACTTGGCTGATGCCATCGAAGCCATCGTGCACGACTCGGTCATCAGCTTCCAGGACGTCGAAGCCTGGACCGCGCAAGCTGCCGACGTGCTGCGCCGGCAATATCGCAGCCAACCCGAAGAGTTCCAAAAGAAACTCGCCGACGCCCAGAAGGACGGCCTGGAACAGTTGCTGGCGCGGCAGTTGATTCTCCACGAGTTCAAGACGGCATACAATGTGCCGGAGAGTCTGCTGGATAAGGACGTCGAAGAGCGCATCCGGGAGATTATTCACTCTGATTACGGTAATCGCATGACGCTGACCAAGACTCTCCAGGAAAAGGGCATTACTTACGAAAAGTTTCGCCAGCAAATCCGCGAGCAATTCATTCTTGGCGCGTTGCGGCAGAAAAACATCTCCTCAGAAATCATCATCTCGCCCCATAAGGTTGACACCTACTATCTGGCGCATCGCGACGAGTTCAAAGTCGAGGACGAGGTCAAGCTCCGCATGATCGTGTTGAACAAGTCCGGCGACCCGGATACGCCGCCGGCCAAGAAACTGGCAGAGGAAATCCTGGCCAAACTCAATGAAGGGGCGGCGTTTTCGGAAATGGCGGCCGTTTATTCGCAAGGGTCGCAACGGGCCGGGGATTGGGGCTGGGTGGAGAAATCGGTGTTGCGCAAGGAATTGGCTGACGTGGCGTTCTCGCTTAAGCCCGGCGACCGCAGTGGCGTCATTGAAACGCCCGACTCCTGTTACCTCATGCTGGTTGAAGACACCCGGCCGACCCATTTCAAGGCGCTGGCCGAGGTGCGGGACCAAATCGAAAAGAACCTGTTGCTCGAAGAACGAAATCGTTTGGAGAAGCAGTGGATCGAGCGGCTGAAGAAGAAGACGTTCTTCAGATACTTTTGATGCGTGCTGCGCGAAGCGCGTTTCACGCATCACCCGCCACTTCTCACATGACCGGCTGGATTGGCATCTCGCTCGGGGACATCACGGGCATCGGTCCCGAGGTCACCCTCAAAGCCCTGGCCATTGAAGTCCCATCCGACGACACGCGCTACCTGCTGATCGCAGACGAACCGCAGGCGCGCCGCCTCAACCAACAGCTTGGGCTGAATCTGCCGCTGCAAACCTATACCGGCAGAGAAGATCCGGGCCGGATCTTCGTTTGCAACCCGCTCCCGGAACCCTTGGCGCCAGATTTGATTGAAGGTTCACCGGGCGCGGCCCGGGCCGCGGTGGTCTGGCTCAAGGAAGGCGCCCAGCGCTGTTTACGCCACCAACTCGACGCGCTGGTAACGGCGCCAGTCAATAAAGAATCCATCGTCCGCTCCGGCCAGGCTTTCGTTGGCCAGACGGAGTTTCTCTCGCACCTCGCCGGCGCGGATCGTACCGCGATGATGTTACTTGGGCACGATGAACGCGGCCACTGGCTGCGCGTGGCGCTGGCCACCACGCACGTGCCGCTCAAGCTCGTCTCGGACCACTTGACGCGCGCCAAAATCGAGTTGGTGATCGACCTCGCAGCGCAAGCCTGCCGCGACCTCGGTTTGCCGCGCGCGCGCATCGCCGTCTGCGGCCTCAATCCGCACGCCGGCGAGGGTGGCCAGATGGGCACAGAGGAGCAAACGATCATCGGCCCCGCTGTCCTGGCGGCACAGCGCCGGCACATAGATGTCCGCGGGCCCCTAAGCGCCGACGCGCTCTTCTATCATGCTTACCAAGGCGACTACGACGCGGTAGTGGCCATGTATCACGATCAAGGCCTGGTCCCGCTCAAAATGATCGGCTTCCAGACCGGCGTGAACTGGACGCTCGGTTTGCCTTTCATCCGCACTTCACCTGATCACGGCACGGCCTATGACATAGCTGGCCAGGGCAAGGCGGACCCATCCAGCATGTTGGCCGCGATTCGGTTGGCGAAACAATTGGCAGCCTGATAGTGGTAGAGACGCTTTCCACAGCGCGGCAAAGCCATGCCTGCGCCGCGCAACTCCGCCTGACCGTTCCCGTTCAAGGCTGAACTGGGGCCAGCAGAACCCGGAAACCGATGTTGTTGGTGCCGTTGGCCGGGGGGTTGTGGATGCGGTACGCTGACCGGCAGTACCTGGCGTCGTCGTCAAAGTAGCCGCCGCGGATCACGCGGCTCGAGCCCGATACAGCCCCTTGCGGATCGGTCACACTCCCGGCGGGATACGCACCATACCAGTCCTGACACCACTCAAACACGTTCCCGATCATGTCATACAATCCCCATCCGTTTGCGGCATAGCTACCTACCGCCGTCGTTTGACCGAGGTAAATCCCGTTGGTGTTAGAAATAGTGCCCACAGACGCATCGTATTCGTATAGGCCATCGAAGTTCGCCTGTCCGGACCTTAAAGCGCTTCCCAGATAGAACGCCGTCGTCGTCCCCGCCCGGTCCGCATACTCCCACTCCGATTCCGTCGGCAACCGATACAGATAATTAGTGGGAATTAGCCCCCCCGCCCGCTCCTGCTGCGTCCGCAACGCGCAATAATTGGTCGCATCAATCCAACTCGCCTGCTCCACCGGACGAGTCAGGTCAGTCCCGTAATCCACGTTACTGACTCCATTGAACTGGACCCCATTGAAATAACTCGGATTGCTCCCCACCACCGCGAGATAATCCCCTTGGGTGACCAGAAACTTCTCCATCCAAAACCCACGGCTGATGGTCACGAGGTGCAGGACCTCGGCCAAACCCCGCAAAGCCTCGCTGATCGGGCTGCCCATCCTGAACGTCCCCGGCTGGATGAACACCAGGTTGGTGTCCGCCGGTGCAGCAACCGATACGGCACGGTAAAACCGCTGACCCGGCGTGGGGGCCGACGGATCAGTCCAAACAGTGCCGGCACCCTGTGCTTGCAGCAGCGTCCGGTCAACCCATTGGTTCGTCTGGGAAAGCCCAGGTGCGTATTGAATGGAATAAGCGGTCCCCACCTCTCCGGTCAGGCTCACGCTCGGGTGCCCTGCGGAAAATCGCAGCCCAAGACTGGGTGGGGTTTGCCCAGCGGCCCGTGGCGCTACTGCCCAAACGATCAGCCAGAGCACGGAGAGGAATCGAACGAGTTTTGAGCAGCGTGTATTCATAATTGCAAGGCTTGATGGTTCCTGTCAGTCCGGGTGCTCCCTTGACATAGAGTTGCGGGATGGCTGTTTTCCGTGGAACCTTCAGGCGCGGATTTGGCCACGTGTGACCCCGAGTTGGTTGAGCAGCTTCAACTCCCGCCAAAGCTGGGGGCCGGTGATTTCGCCGCGCAACAACTGGCGGTACTGCTCGACGGTCTGCGACACCTGGTCAGCCGTTTCGTTGAGGAACTCGATGCGGAAATGGCGCGTGCCTAGAGCCAGCAGCCGTGACACATAGTCCGCGCCGGTCTGCACCAGCGCGTTGAACACCGTGTTGCGGCAACCAACGTCCGCCTTGACCGGATGCTCGGCCCCCACGCGGTCGCGCAGCCTGACTTCGTGACGGTCGCAGGGCCGCCCGCAGTTCGTGTAATCGGTCCCGCTGGACAGGAAAGCGCAGAACACACAGTGCTCCATGTGAAACATCGGCATGTGCTGATGAATGGTGACTTCCAACCACTCCGGCGGAACGGCTTGCAGCAAAGCCTGGAGTTGCAGGAAGTTCAGGTCGTAGGAGGCGGTCACGCGCTCCAGGCCGAATCGGTGTTTGAAATATTCTGCCGCCAGCCGATTGGCAACATTGAGTGAGAAATCGCCAATGCGCCTGTCGTTGGCGAAAAAGCGCAGATGATCGTAGTTGCGGACCAGGTAGCCATCGGCTTCACACGAACGCACCTGCTTGAGCGTCCATTCCTCGCCCATCTTAAAAATTCTGGGCGGGGCCACGAAGATTTGCGTTTGGAATTTGGCGTTTGACGATTGACTCGCACGACACCTCGCGACGGCCTGGTGATATTTCCTGATGTCTTCAAACTCGCAATAGACGGTTTGTATGCCGCGCTTCAAAGCGGCTTCGAGTTGAGTGAGATTTCGCACCAGGACGATCAGATGTGGAGCGGCAGGTGGGGGGCGTGGAACGGCGGTTGGAGCAATGCCATTCTCAGTTCCGCACTCCGCGGTGTGCAATCCGCACTGGAGTGTCCAGCGCTTCGGCTGGCCGCGCAGGGCCTCCAACTTCCCAACTGCCTCGCGGCGCAGTCGGTTCAATTCACTGACGGGGAGCAAAACCTCGCCTTCGAGAAAATTTTCCAACTCGCCAAGTTTGAACGGCGTGCTGCCCAACCGCCCAAGTTGTTCTCGCAACCGGGCTGCCGTGAGCGGCCGTTTCCGGGCCTTCGCCAGCAGGAGCGCCGAGTCGGTTCGGACTACGTGCCCCAACTCGTCGCGCGCGATGAGGACCAGCGGCTGGCCAGCCCGACCGTGCGTTTGCACGAAAATCGGGCGCTGAAATTGCGGTGTGCCACCGTCGAAACTTTGCCGCAAGCCCCGCTCCAACTCCGGGTCACTGGTCTTCCAGAGCTTATCGCCAACGTGAATGCGGCTGAAATCAATGTCGCGGTGGCCAAAGGTGAGGGCGGCGTCAAAGTGTGGGGCGGGCGTCTGGGCTGTCGCGCTCATTCCTATTGCACCGCCTTTTCCTTTCGTGGACGGGTGGGACGCTCGTCCGACGGCGACCTGGTACACCCTCCCGCCCTCTTCTTTTTCCTCCGGTCTGCCGGCGTCGAACACCACGCCATCGCCGGGTTTGAGCGGCCCTTCCAGGCGAACCAACACGCGACCCCGCCGCACCGCGGCGACCTGGCCGAGATAGACGCCGCGTTTCTTGCCGAAGCGCCCGTGGACCAGTTGCTGGTTGTTAATGCCACGGAGCCAGCCGGTGTGGAGGCCGCGGGAAAAGGCCATCTCCATTTCGTACTGCGAGGGTCGAGGGTCGAAGGGCAGGGGCAAGCCGCCCGCTGTGGCCTCCGACGCTCGACCCTCGGTCAAAGCATCGAGCGCTTTTCGATAAACTCGAGTAATATTCGCGACGTATTCGGGTGATTTGAGCCGCCCCTCGATCTTCAGCGAGGTGACTCCGGCCCGGACCAAATCCGGCAGCACTTCCAGTCCCGCGAGGTCCTGCGGGCTGAGCAGATACTTGCGGTCACCGAGTGACACCGGTTTGCCGTCGGCGATTAAATCGTAGGGCAAACGACAGGCCTGAGCGCACTCGCCGCGGTTGGCCGAACGCCCGCCCAAGGCTTCACTGGTCAGACATTGCCCGGAGTAGGCCACGCAGAGCGCGCCGTGGACGAAGACCTCCAGAGGAAGCGGCGTGGGCCACGGTCCGCGAGCCTCGCTCTGCGCTGTTTGGATTTTTTCGATTTCCTTGAGTGAACATTCGCGGGCCAGCACGACCAGGTTGCAGCCGAGCTCGCGAGCAAACTCCACCCCGCCGGCGCTGGTGATGGTCATCTGCGTGGACACGTGGATCGGGAAGTCAGGCGAAATCTGTCGAATCAATCGGCAGATACCGACATCCTGCACGATAGCCGCGTCCACTCCCGCGGAGATCATGGCGCGCAGATACTGTTGGGCCTGGGCCATTTCGTTTTCGAAAACCAGCGTGTTGAAGGCAACGTAACCTTTGACGCCGCGCCGGTGCAGCACCTGCATCAGCCTCGGCAGATCGGCTTCGGTGAAGTTCTGAGCGCGCATGCGGGCATTGAACTTTTCCAGCCCGAAATAAATCGCGTCGGCGCCGTTCTCGATGGCAGCGCGGGCACACTCCCAGTCGCCCGCAGGCGCCAGCAGCTCGGGAATGCGGAGCGCGGAGCGGGGCCTGTCTCCGTAGCAAACGTCCTGGGCAGGACTGCGGAGCGTGGCCTGCGGGGCGCGGGGGGTGCGGCACGGCTCTGGGTTCAATCCCACGCGTAGTTCGTCTCCAATTGGTTTCGCCGGGTGACTTTGCATCCGTGAACCAGAACTTAACCGGCGAGGCACCGAGAAACAAAATCTATTTGCGCAGGATTGTAATGCATCACTGGAGCCGGAGGAGCGCGCCCGCTCTCGGGCGCAGCAATTCACGACGGGCTGGTTGCAGCGAAAGCCGGTAGTCGCTCCAAGGTTGTAAGTTGTTGCGCCCGGGGACAGGCGCGCGCCGCTCCTGCTGTCACTGAGAAGATGTGAAAAAGTGGAAAACGGCCAAAATTCGGCGTTGTAAGTCGTTGATGACCAATTGGCTAACTTTGTGTATTGGGGCTTCCTGCCAATTATTTCACACCTTCTGGTCAGGTACGGCGAGAAAGTCACAGGGCTGGTCCGTCGCCGGCAGCTTTGTTGGGTTGGATTATGAGAGATTTTCAGCGCGATGGGAGGCAGGCCGACGTCCTGGCGCTTCGGCAGCGATAGCTCTGCTTTTTGTTGGCCGTTTTGCACACGGAGAAAAGTTTTTGGTTTAACTAGGTTTAACTGGCTTTAACTGGCTTTAACTGGCAAGGCGACAAGCAGGGGACCTCTTGGGGGGTGTTGAAGCCGTAAACCCGTAAGGAGGCGCATAAAGCCGGGTCGTTTTTGGGGTCCAACCCGTAAGGTGACCCGTAAGTATTTGGGCTCCAACCCGTAAGGTGACCCATAAGTAGCCACGCAAGTGTTTGGAAATGAACAAAACCATGCTTTCATGCGAAGTGGTGGCCCGAATGGCTGGGGGATTAATGAGACTGGCCGGAGTTTCTTGAGCTCGCCATGGGGAGTCCTTCGATTTGAGGATTGGCAGCATCGCGTTTGAACCATTGTTTTTGGTTACTCTCACGCCGACCACCATACGCGCGAGGGAGGCGGCGGTCCAAGACTCAGAACACTCAGTGCACAAAATGCACGAAAAAGACTCAGAAGACTCAGTGTACAAGATGCACGAAGGGTGGGAGATGGAAGATGGGAGGCGGGACTGGGCAGAATAGCGGGTTCCTCAATGAGTTTTCCCAGCGAAAGCTTGGGTTGGAGAGCGTAAATGAACCTAACTTCCCAGGGGAGTTTTCAAAAACGCAAGTAAAACCGAGGTTTTTGTGAGTTTGCTTGCCACCGGTGGCAAGAAGCGAATCGGCGTTTTCCTGGGAGATCTGGGGGTTTTGCGTGGCGAAAAGGGAAGTTAGGTAAGCTCACGCTTCTTGGTGGGGCCGGGCAGCCGGCATCACCCACGGTCGCGGCGGGCGGACGCCGCTGCGTTTGGGGCGGATGGTCAGACAATGGCAAAGAAGGGCTCCTCTGGAGCCCGGTGCTGCCTTGATGGTCACGTTTGCAACAATGTAGCTATAGCTACAATTCAGGGCGAATCCACAAGTTTCCCTGTCCGCGGATCGTAGCTCAGCATGAACGTCGGTTGTGTCCACTTATTTCGGGAGTATGTAGATAACGCAAACGTGCGTACAGACCCTTAAAGTCTTGTCCAAGGATTGGACTGTACGGCGAGCGAAGCTCGTCCGTTAGATTCAATGATTGAATCCGACTATTAAGAAAGCATGGCACAGTGTACGGATGCTTGTGAAAATTTTCACAAACTTATTGACATTACAAGGCAATTGTGAAATATTGCTTGGGCGACCAAGACCGCCGCGAGTGTGCGACGGGTGGGGCGAAAGCCTCCTTGGCCGCAACTTTTTTATTCAGGCCAATATTTGATACCCACGCCTGTAACTCTCCCTCTTAGCCGCCAAAATCTGTGGTAGATCGCCCGCCATTCGGGGCTATTCTCTTTTCGGGTAACCTCACGAAATAACACATTGGCGCAAAAATCAGCGAGCTGAATCATGTTTGAGGTATGTGATTTTGCAAAGAAAGTGCCTTCAACAATGTGAAGCGGCTTTAGGTTGGGAGACCTGCTCTGAAGGAAAGATTGAAAGTAACGAAGGTTATCATCACTGCCCTCCTTCACGGGATCAAGAACCACGATTCCTGCTTTATCACGCTGCCAGTGTAGAAATTGATTGTATCTTTCCAGTAACAATTCGAGAGAGCAGACTTCAGGTCTTACGAATCTATCCTTTTGGGTGGTGTCCACCTTCGTTTTATCAATCACAATTCCGAGCAGTGTGAAGTTAATGTTCATCCCGATTAACATTGAGAGGTCGCTTATGAACTGGTCGCGCATGGGACGATTCCAACCAACAAAGGTCTTGCGTCCCTTACGCAAATCAGAGGCTTTAATTTCTGCATTCCACAGCAGTCCTCGATTTCTTTTGAAATTTACCAGCTTTTCATTCCACGACTTCCATCTCCAGCCGTGGATGATTAGTCCGAGACGGACAAAAACCTTACTCCCTCCAAATTTGGTCCACCCGGCACTTTTAGGATAACCGGGGTCTCCTGATTCATCTACGAACATCATGTGCATTTTGAGGGCTTCCTTTCCGGGTAAACGATAGCTGCAATCCCGTCGAAAGGCCAATGGAAAAAAGGGCTAGCAGAGCGGCCCAGGATTTGCTAAGTAGAAGATGCCCCTGGTGGGAGTCGAACCCACAATCCTGCGAAGGCGGCGGTTTTAAAAACCGCTGTGTATGCCGGTTCCACCACAGGGCACCCTCTTTTTACCTCGTGACCGCCATCAATGCAACAGCAATTTACAAATTGTTTGCTCACCGGGCAGAATTTATACCTCGTGTGTAAACTCACCATTTCTCACCGGTGTAACTTGCAAAAATAAGTTGTTGACTCGTTCAGGTCATTGACTTAATCTGTTCTGGATGAGAGACGATATTCTAAAAACCGTCGAGGTGTTGCAGGAGAAGCTGCGCGCCAAAGAGTCCGAAGTAGCTGGATTGAAGAGCATCATCAACGGGCTTTACCGTGAAGAGAACGAAGCGCCACCATATACCGAAGCGAGCACGCACACTGGGGCTACGATTGAAGCGTTGCGTTCTGATCAGTTTTACGGTCAAACGTTAGCCGGGGCTACAAGGCAGTACTTGGAAATGAGAAAAGCTTTAGGTCAAGGCTCCGCATCCATTTCGGATATTTTTTACGCGCTTAAAAAGGGCGGGTACAGATTCGACGCCCGCACCGATGAATATGCCAAAAATGGCGTGCGTATGGCGCTCAGGAAGAACAGCGTCACATTTCACAGGCTTCCAAACGGAGATTACGGATTGCTGGACTGGTATGAACGCACAAAATCCGATGAGGATTCGGCTAAGCCGAACGCAAAGAAGCAGAGGCGCGGAAAGAAACGGGGTAAATCGACGGCCAAGGAAGCAGTGGCAACCACTAAAACAGGAACAGAATCAGCTAAACCTGAGGTGTCTCAGCAAAACGGCACCCATGCAAGCGCCAGCGATAGGATTTCATTGGTGTTGCAGTCAAACCGCACCAAGGAGTGGGATCATCGGGATTTGCATAAGCAGTTACCAGATATGCCGCCAGAAAAGATTCGCCCTTTGCTTTATAGCTTAGTGAAGAGGAATAAGGCCGAGAAGGCTGGGCCTGGGAAATTCAAAGCAAAGTAAATGGACCTAATGATTTAGCAGGCTCGGCGGGGAAGCCGGGATGCCCACTTGCATCCCGAATGTTCGGTGAGGGACTCACCCGCCGAGACCTGTGACCAATTTAGGTTGTCTCCTATCTAGGCGATAGGGTGGGCAACCAGCCGAGGGAACCGGGTGCGATCTAGAGCGTGCCTGGTTCCTGAGGCCCAAACCCACGATAACTAACTTCAGGGCTTCGGTCAAGCATTTGATTAAAGTACAAAACTTGTTTGCGTTAAGTAAAATATTAACATGAATGAGACCCCCGCCAAATTAGCGAAGTCCAAGGTTGTTGAGGACTTGCTCGCTGCCTGCTCGGATGAAACCGCCGCAGTGGAGTTCTTTGAGCAACTGCGTTGGGGCGATTCCCCTTGCTGCCCTCACTGCAAAGACAAGAACGTTTGCCAGATGCGGGATCGTGATGGCACCAGGAATAAGCGTTATCTCTGGCGCTGCCGGGCTTGTGGCGAGCAATACACGGTGAGAATCGGAACGGTTTATGAGGAAACCCGACTCCCGCTTAAAGATTGGGCTTATGCGTTCTGGCGAGCTTGCAGTTCAAAGAAGGGCATCGCCGCCTTAGAGATTCAGCGCCACTGCCAAATCAGCTATAAGTCGGCGCTGTTCCTTATGCACCGGATTCGCTTTGCGATGACTGATAATGATCCCAACCCGCCGAAATTGGGCGCAGGCGGCGGCACCGTGGAGTATGACGAGACGTACTGCGGGGGCGTCCCGCGCAAGCGTGGCAAGCACGGCCCTGGCACTGGCTACCGTAAAGATTCCAACAAAATCCCGGTGGTTGCCATGGTAGAGCGCGGCGGAACCGTACGCACTAAAGTTGTGCCTCGCGTCACGTATAAGAATGTTGAAGGGTTTATCAATGATACCATTGAGAAATCGGCGACGGTGAATACTGATTCAACCCCGACTTTTCCCCGGCTGTTTCGACATTTCCAGAGTCACCAAACCGTGAATCACAGGGACTGGGAATATGCACGGCACAATCCAGACGGCACGGTTTCGCACGTAAACACGGCTGAGAGCTTTTCTTCTTTAATCAAGCGCGGTCTCATGGGTGTTTACCATGCTGTCAGCCGCGAGCATCTTCACCGTTACTGCGGCGGGTTCGCTTTCCGGTGGGATATCCGCAACATTTGCGACGGTGATCGCATTGCGAAGGCGATTAAACGTGCGGAAGGCAAACGCTTGGTTTATTCTTCGGAACAAAGTGAAAGCATCCAAGCGGCGCAGCAAGAGAAAGCCGGGAATGAAAACGGGCCCCAAGCCTGAGATGTTGAAGATCGAAGGCGACTGGAAAGAGGCAATCAAACGCTCGTTCCTAAAGCGGATGCCAGTGACCGGCTGGCCGAAGGGATAAAAAGGGCGGGGTTGTCAGATTTCGGGCTTTCCTCACTTCGTTTGCGTTAAGTACATACTCCCGACTTATTTTGCTGGTCTGCTGTGAAGGTGCGAAAGCCCCTGGCGTGTTTGGCTTAAAGTCGGCGAAGTTAACGCCCGGTGGCCAGTTGCCATACGCGTAAAAGGGGGGATGCATTTCACCAACAACTTGGACGTCGCTGCGTTATGGTCGTAAATCGGTGAACGGTTTTGCTTGCATCCATGTTCACAAGAATTATTTTTCAATTATGAAAACCTCAAAACCTGGGATTCGTTTCCTCTTTTTATCGGCCTTCGGCCTCGCTGTTTTGTCTAGTTTCGCTGGGACTCCAACTGCCCCTCCTGCCCCGCGATCCGCCGTTTCTGTCGGCCAAAAGGCTCTTTCGTTTCACGCCAAAGCCGTTGACGGTAAAATGATCAATTTTCCCGATGATTACAAGGGCAAGGTCGTGTTGCTGGATTTCTGGGCGACCTGGTGTGGGCCGTGCCGCGCGGAACTGCCCAAGGTAGTTGCCGCCTATAATCAATTTCACGACAAGGGCTTTGAAGTGTTGAGTGTGAGTCTTGACCGGCCAAAGCAAGGTCCTGCGCTTTTGCAGTTCGTGAAGGACAACAGTATGACATGGCCGCAAATTTACGATGGCCAGTATTGGAAAGCGGCGGTCGCTGTGCAATATGGTGTCCATGGCATTCCCTGTCCCGTGCTGGTGGACGGAGATACGGGAACCATTATTGCCGCCGACACGGGTGCGCTGGGGCATAAACTGACCAGGGCATTGCAGTCCGCTCTCGACGCAAAGGCCAAGAAGTAGCGCGCCACTCCCCACCGCCAATGACCATGATGGTTCGAGGTCGCATAAGATGATTGAAAAAGTTTCACCTGATTCTTCACCGGAGGCTTCACCAAAGGAGTATTGGAAGGGCAGTAAAGAGGCATTGGCGAGCGGTGAGCGAGTTGTTGAAAAAACGGCTTGGACCCGCGGAAAATAAGGCTGCATTAAGCCTTGAAACAGAGCGTGCCAGGCTCGAAACGGTAAAGTTTCCTCGGTTCGATTCCGACCCTCGCCTCCAAGATGTTTCTATCCAATGACTTACGAGATTTCTCGCTTTGGTTC
>WNGL01020770.1_pt1 | contig 13090 bp, 10 predicted proteins | sample 5400591 | NCBI WGS metagenome assembly WNGL01 (sample SAMN13153377, study PRJNA577476) | soil metagenome | isolation source: 80 cm soil or saprolite under Garry oak tree replicate 1 | place: USA:California | collected 2016-06-15
ATCCGAAGAAACGCGAGTTCGGAAACGCCTGCGCCATCAGCCGCGTCGATATGCCATGGCCGCAGCCGACATCGGCGACCTTGGCGCCGCGCTTTAGTTTTTCGACGACGCCATCAAGCGCCGGCAGCCACTCCTGCACCAGATGGTGCTTGTAACCGGTGCGAAAGAACCGCGCGGTTCCGCAGAACAGGCATTCGCTGCGCCGGTTCCAGCCGACGCCGTTGCCGGTTTTGAACGCCTCGGAAATCTTCGATTCGTCGAGGAACGTCGCTGAAACCAGACTGCCGACCGCTCCCATGAACACCGGGCTGTCCTCGTCGCCGAAAATCATATTCTGCTCCGGCGTCATCGAGAAAGTGCCCGAAGCCGCATCGTATTCGATATAGCCGGATGCGGCCTGCGCCGCGAGCCATTCGCGGACATAGCGCTCGCTGGTACCGGTGGCCTTCGCAAGTTCCGAAGAATTCATGGGTCCTTTTGCGGCAAGCGTCTTGTAGAGACCGAGCTTGTCGCCGATCAACATCAGCGAGGCGTTCATCGCCGCACCGACGTCGCCCAGCATCTTTCCGATGAATGAATTTAGCTTGTCAGGATTGACGTCCATGATGGCCTCCCTTGAATGTCAGACATCTTCAATGAGGTGGCTTGTCCGCGTCGTGCGGACGACCGGCAGGGCGGTCGCTCGAATAAAGACAGATCGCCTCTGTCAGTCCTTCACTCCGGTACGTCGTCCGGCTGCAAGATAGGTTCAACGCTTCAGCACAAATCGCGCCACCAGTTCCACATGCGGGGTGTGGCGGAACTGGTCCACCGGCGTCACGCCCTCGAGCCTGTAGCCACCATCGATCAGAATCCGCGCGTCGCGTGCAAAGGTCGCGACATTGCAGGACACCGCAACCACCACAGGAACTTTGCTGGCCGCGAGTTGCAGGACTTGCGCCTGCGCGCCCTGCCGCGGCGGATCGAACACGATCGCTTCGTAGTCGCGCAGTTCCTGCGGCATCAGCGGACGCCGGAACAGATCGCGGGCTTGAGCCTTGACCGGCTTCAGTCCGGACGTCGATGTCGCCGCCTTCTGCAACGCCGCTACCGCGCCCTCATCATTGTCGAAGGCCGCAATCCGCGCCTTTGCCGCAAGACGCAGCGCGAACGGTCCGACCCCGCAAAACAGATCCGCGATATGTTTGGCGCGCCCGCAATGCTCAGCCACCAGCGCCGCCAGCGTTTCCTCGCCGGCGACCGTGGCCTGCAGGAACGAGCTCGGCGGCAGTGTCACCTGTGCCGTGCCGATCGTGATCGTCGGCGGCGTCCGCATCAGTACCAGTTCGCCATGTCGTGTCAGTCGCGCCAGGCGATGCTGTTCCGCAACCCGCGACAGCGTTGCGATCGTCGGTGCCGGCAGCGGCCCCGAGCCGCGCACGTCGATATCGAGGCCGCTGTCGGTTGCGGTGATCTGGATATCGAGCGGCTTTCCGATTGATATCAGCGGCTCGGCCACGGCCCACCCCGCATCGAGCGCGCCGCTCAAGCCCGGATCGAGAATTGGACAGCGATCCACGGGAATAATGTCGTGCGAATTGGCCGCGGCAAAGCCCACCTTGAGGACATCGTGGGTGCCCATCCGGGCGTGGAGGGTCATCCGCCGGCGGCCCAGACCATGGGCATCGATCAGCGGATACACGTCGCAGGCGAGCTTTGCCTGCGCCAGCGTCTCGATGACGATATCGCGTTTCCAGGCGCGATAGCGTTCGGTTTCCCAATGCTGGATCGCGCATCCCCCGCAAGTTCCAAAATGCGGACAAAATGGCGTGACCCGCTCCGGGCTGGCACGCTCGACCTGCAGCAGGTGTCGCCGGTCAGGATGATGACCCGGTACCGGTGCGACCTCGACGGTCTCGCCGCCCAGCGTATACGGCACATACAGGCTCTGCCCGTCGGCAAAGGCGACGCCGTCGCCGCGATGACCGACGTGATCGATAACGAGGCGTTCAACCACGGCGCGCGCCGATGAAGAATTCGATGTTGCCGTCGCCACCCGCAATCGACGATGGAAACACCTGGATGTCGGTGCATCCAAGCGACGCTACGAACGCCGCGATGTCGTCGCAGACTTCCTGGTGCACCATGGCGTTGCGAATGATGCCGCGCTTGGAATGCTTTCGCGCCGCCTCGAATTGCGGTTTTATCAATGCCAGCAGATGCATCGGCGCGGCCGCCAGCGACAGCGCAACCGGCAGCACGGCTTTCAATGAGATGAAACTGACGTCGATGACGACGATGTCAGGCCGCATCGGCAGGCGCTTGCCTTCAAATCCGCGGATGTCGGTCTCCTCCATGGAAACGACCTTGGGATGGCCGCGCAGCGATGGATGCAGCTGGTCGCGCCCGACATCGATTGAAAACACCACACTGGCGCCATTGGCGAGCAATACCTCGGTGAAGCCGCCGGTCGACGCGCCGACGTCGAGACAGACGTGATTCTCGATTTCGATCGGATGTTGGTCCAGCGCGCCCGAAAGCTTGACGCCGCCCCGCGACACAAAGGGATGGGCGGGTTGCGCCGACAACACGGCGTCGGCAGGAACGCCTTCGGATGGCTTCAATACCGGTTTGTCGTTGGCCATGACTAGGCCCGCTTCGATCGCCGCCTGCGCCCGGGCCCGGCTTTCGAACAGACCGCGCTCGACCAGCAACAGGTCCGCGCGCTTGCGGGGAGGGGGCATGTTCCGGTCGCGGCTCGTCAAGTCGATGCGCGCGCGTGCGCAGAGGCCTGCCGCCCGGCGGCCATGCGCACGCAACTCTCGAACGCGGTCAGATCGTGCCAGATGTCCGCAGGTGTTTGCCGTGGCGTCACCAGCGCGCAGCCATGCAGATCGAGCGCGTGAATCATCATCAGGTTATCGGTCAACCCGAAATCCTCCACGGTTAAGCCCAGCGCGTCGATCAAGCGTCCATCGCGCGAATTCACATCGGTGAATTCGCGCACCCGATCGGCATACGACGAGGGATCGTTGGAATAGCCGAGACAGAGCTTGCCGCGTCCAGCCATATAGCCGAGTTCGTAGACGGTGCCGGCATCCGCGCCCGGACCGCGAAACGGAGTGAGGTTTGCGATAATGGCATCAGCCTCGATCATCATGGTTTCGTTGCCGCGGAATATCCGCAAAGAGGCATCCTCGGCTGTGGGATCGATGGCATTGTCCAGCGGATACAGTCCGGTCAGTCCATGACGCTTGCACATTTCGACCTTACGCCGTCCGATATCGACGGCGTCGTGCAGGAAAACGTCGGGGCCGGCGAGGTAAATCTTCATTTCCAATTGCGCGGATTCTGCGCACGATTGAAGGTCTTGCGACGGCAATGTCTGAGCAAGGTGGCAAAACAGGGTTGGCAAAGCGCCAATCCGCAAAGCCGTAAGCCAACCGCAGGTTCAGACAAATGTCACCTGCGGTGGCCGAGTCGTCAGGCCAGCTTTACCGTTTCGGTCTTGAAATCCTTGCCCAACGCTTCGAATACCTTGGCGACGATGCCCTTGGCGTCGAGGCCGGCGCGGGCATACATCGCGTTCGGCGTGTCGTGATCGAGGAATTGGTCGGGCAGCACCATCGACCGCATCCGCAAGCCGCCGTCGAGCATGCCGTGCTCTGCCAGCGTCTGCATGACATGGGAGCCGAAACCGCCGATTGCGCCTTCCTCGATGGTGAGCAGGATTTCGTGCTCGCGCGCAAGCTTCAGCACCAGGTCGACGTCGAGCGGCTTCATGAAGCGTGCGTCGGCAATGGTGGTGGACAGTCCGTGCGCCGCCAGTTCGTCCGCGGCTTTTTCGCATTCGGCCAGACGGGTGCCGAACGACAGCAATGCGATCTTGCTGCCCTCGCGAACGATGCGCCCTTTTCCGATCTCGAGGGGAACGCCGAATTCGGGCATCTCGATGCCGCGGCCTTCGCCGCGCGGATAGCGAAGCGCGCTGGGACGATCATTGATGGCGACCTGGGTCGCAACCATGTGCACCAGTTCGGACTCATCCGATGCCGCCATGATGACGAAATTGGGCAGGCAGCCGAGATAGGCGTTGTCGAACGAGCCGGCATGAGTAGCGCCATCGGCGCCGACAAGGCCGGCGCGATCGATCGCGAAGCGCACCGGCAGGCTCTGGATCGCCACGTCATGGACGATCTGGTCATAACCACGCTGCAGGAAGGTCGAATAGATCGCGCAGAACGGTTTGTAGCCCTCGGTCGCGAGACCGGCGGCAAACGTCACCGCATGCTGCTCGGCGATGCCGACGTCGAAGGTGCGGTCGGGGAAAGCCTTGTTGAAAATGTCGATCCCGGTTCCCGACGGCATCGCCGCGGTGATGCCGACGATCTTTTCGTCCTTCTCCGCTTCCTTGACGAGGCTCTGGCCGAACACGTTCTGATAGGCGGGCGCGTTCGGCTTGGCCTTTGCCTGCGCGCCGGTGGCGATGTCGAACTTGACCACCGCGTGATATTTGTCGGCGGATGCTTCCGCCGGGCCGTAGCCTTTGCCCTTTTGCGTGACGACGTGAACCAGGATCGGGCCGGTCTCCATGTCGCGGACGTTCTTCAAGACCGGTAGCAAATGGTCGAGGTTGTGGCCGTCGATCGGACCGACATAATAGAAGCCGAGCTCCTCGAACAGCGTGCCGCCGTCCATCATAAAGCCGCGGGAGTATTCTTCGACACGGTTCGCGCGGTTGGCGATGATTTTCGGTAGACGCTTGTTGATCTGCTTCGCCGCCTCGCGCAGCGAGCGGTAGGTCTTGCCGGAGTAAAGCCGCGACAGGTAAGCCGACATCGCGCCGACCGGAGGCGCGATCGACATGTCGTTGTCGTTGAGAATGACGATCAGCCGGGAGTTCATCGCGCCGGCATTGTTCATGGCTTCATAGGCCATGCCCGCCGACATCGCGCCGTCGCCGATCACGGCGATGACGTTGTTGGTGCCGCCGGAGAGATCGCGCGCCACGGCCATGCCGAGCGCCGCGGAGATCGAGGTCGAAGAGTGGGCCGCGCCGAACGGATCGTAGTCGCTTTCGGTGCGCTTGGTGAAGCCACTCAATCCGCCGCCGGTGCGCAGGGTGCGGATGCGGTCGCGGCGGCCGGTCAGGATTTTGTGCGGGTAGGCCTGGTGGCCGACGTCCCAGACCAGCCGGTCGCGCGGCGTATCGAAGATATAATGGATCGCGGTGGTCAGTTCGACGACGCCGAGGCCGGCGCCGAAATGCCCGCCGGTGACCGAAACCGCATCGATGGTTTCCTGACGCAGTTCATCGGCCACTTGCCGGATTTGTTCCACCTTGAGCCGGCGCAGATCGTCAGGGGTGCGGATCGTGTCGAGAAGCGGCGTTTTACTGAATACGGGCACGGCGATGTTCCAATTTTGCAGGTCGGGACGAACGGTCCGACGTGAGACGGGGCGCGCGATGTCAGCGCAGCGAATACCTAGGCGCCGGATGCCACTTGGGCAGCCGAAGCCTAAGTTGAAAGCCTAGATGCGCTTCGGATTGTTCACTGTGATATGTATCACCTTGGCAGCTTAGCCCCTTCTCGTAATTTATTCAGCTATTTCAATCGCTTACCACCATCAGGAATCGACGGCAGGCGGCTTTCAACAGCCCAAAGCCCGAAAAGCTTTACACCATAGCTGCCGCCAAAGCCAACCGGGTTCCGCACGCGATGGATAGGGACGGCGGAAAGCCGAATTTCAAACCCTGCGCCGCGCCGTTGGTTCCATCTCGGCTTCCATTTCGCCTAAATCGGCGGCATCGACCTGATCGTCGGCCGCGGTTTCGAGCCTTTTCCAGGCCCATTCACGGGCAGCGGCGTCGCCGGTTGCAACCGCCAGAGCCGCCTCGGGACAAGCCATGCGCTCGATCAGCGGTATCGGCCCACAGACGATCATGAAAAAGTCGTAGGCGTGAGGCCGTTCGTTGGCCATCACGAACTGGAAATGCACCCGAAAGAACTTCCAGCGAAACACATTGTATTTCCCGGAACCGGACCGGCACGATGGTGGGGTTGCGCCTGGAGGCGCCCACATCGATGCCGTGGCCGGCGATCGGATCGAACGGAAAGAAATTCATCACATCCTTGCGCGACTGGCAGTCGATCCAGTCGATCGAAGGCTCGATCGCCAGCAGGCGGAGGTGATCGCGGAAATCCTGTGAGGCGGCATGGAAACCGACGATCGGGAAATTGCCGCCGATCGTGAGCAAGACAATGCGCGGACCGTGCCGTCCGAGATCGGGATCAAGCTTGAGCGCGCGCGCCAGAATCTCGGCCCCCAGGAACGATCCCGAACTGTGGCCGACGACAACGATTTCCTCGGCGTCGCTGCTGCGTGCGACGTTGGCGAGGTGCTGCGCAAATCGGTCGATGCGCTGGTCCCATTCCGGGCGGCGGCGGTGAGAGAATTCCCAGGTCCAGATCGTGTCGGACAGCAGGTAGAGCAAATAGGTCCGGTTTTCCGTATATTTCAGCATGGTGCCGAGTGCGGCGACGAACACGGCCGTGGCCGCGGCGATACTGAACGGGCCGGGAATGCCGAGCGCTTCCAAGCCTGCCGCGAAGCCGAACGCAATGCCCAGCGACAACAGGGCTTCATTGAACAGCAGGTAATGCGGGTAACTCATGAAGGTCGCAAACCGCCAATGCGCTTTCCAGAATCGCGCGATGGTGCCGCCGAAGACCAGACGCCAATAGATCCACATCGCGTGGAAAACCGTGCGCCAGATCGGCGAGGCGAGGTCGCGCTGGATCAGGTCTTCCCATCGCAGGAAATCGTATCGGGTGTGGGTCTGCCAGTCGCTGGCCTTGGTCTCGATGGTCCAGGATGCGGTTTCGCCGTCGGGGGCTGCCTGCGGACGGCTGATGGTGGCACTGAGCTGATACAGCCGGCCGAATTTCCGCAGTTCGGTTCGAAACATGCGGTAATACTGCGCGAGGCCGCGCGGATCGTATCCCTGCACATAGATGATATGGCGGTGCTGAACGCGCACTTGCTGGTGATCCCCGGACTAGTGCCGCCGATTTGAAGTTCCTGCACTGGTTGCCGCAAGATCGTAGCAGGAACTTCAAATTGAAGTGCGGAACTAGAGAAATATAGAGTTACCAGCGCCCCTTGGTTTCCAAAGCTCGTGGCAGAGAATTGCCGCAAGATATCACAAACTTCGAAAAAACGGGGCACTGGCGGCGGGGACTATAACAGGCCGCGTAACGCCCCAAGAGCTATTTCAGGCCTCGTCAGGGCGCGCGTGGTGTCGAATTCGCCTAATTTTACCTAATGTTGCTATCTGTTGCCCGGGAGCGACGCGCAGCCGCACCCCGGTGGTGGGACCTCATTGGACGTCGAGCGGCACCGTACCGCTGGCCTCGCCGTTGGCGTCGATGGTGATTTTCTCGACCCGCACCTCCGCCTGCCGCAGCAGTTCCTCGCACCGCCGTTTCAAGGACTCGCCCCGCTCGTAGATGGCGACGGATTCCTCCAGCGGCACCTTGCCGCCCTCCAGCTTCGTTACGATCGACTCAAGCTCCTCCATCGCGCGTTCGAAGCTCAGCTTCTTGACGTCCATTTGGGTATCTTCAGCCATGTCGCCTTCCCAGGATTCGCCCTCGCCGGAGCCGATTCAGAGATATTTTTGCGGACGTATTGTGGCGGGAATTCACCCGCCCATTAAAGCCGTGACGTGTGCCGCCACCGATTCTTTCAGGCCCTGCAAGTCATAGCCGCCCTCGAGCACCGACACAATTCGCCCCCCCGCGCTTGAATCGGCGACGTCCATCAGTTTGCGCGTGACCCAGCCGAAATCTTCCGCTTTGAGATTGAGCGACGCCAGTGGATCCCGGTAATGCGCGTCAAAGCCGGCGGAGACGATGATCAGCTCGGGGCTGAATTTCTGCAATTGCGGCAGGATTACGTTTTCGAAGGCGGCGCGGAATTTGGCGCCGCCATCCTCCGAGGCCAGCGGCGCATTGACGATGGTGTCGTGCTCGCCGCGCTCGCCGCTGGCGCCGGTGCCGGGAAACAGCGGCATCTGGTGCGTCGAGCAGTACATCACGGTCGGATCGGCCCAGAAAATATCCTGGGTGCCATTGCCGTGATGCACGTCGAAATCGACCACGGCCGCGCGGGCTATGCCGTATTTGCGCTGGGCGTGACGCGCGGCGATGGCTGCGTTGTCGAAGAAGCAAAAGCCCATTGGTTTGTTGATCTCGGCATGATGGCCGGGAGGGCGCATCGCGACGAACGCATTCTGGTGGGTGCCTGACATCACCTGGTCGGTGGCGGCGACCGCGCCGCCGACGCCGCGCATCACCGCCTCCCATGTGCCGGGAGACATCGAAGTATCGCCGTCGAGATAGATCAGACCGCTCGATGGCGCGATGTGCCGGAGTTCCTCGACGTAATGCTCGTTGTGACACAGCGTGACCGAATCCAGACTGCCTTCCGGCGCTTCGCCGCGCACCAGCCTGCCGAAGCGGTCTTCCGCGAGCACCTCGCCGACCGCGCGCAGCCGGTCGGCGCGCTCCGGATGCCCCGGCGGCGTGGCGTGGTCGAGGCTTGCCCGATGCGTCAGCAGAAGTGTTGTCATGCAGGGATCCGGTCCCTTGAGCGCTGTGAAACGAGGATAACGTAGTTGTTTGGCGCGCGTTCCGAAAGGGCGGATTCGGTCACCTCAATTCAGCCGGATGATGCGGTCGGGCTGTCCCGGCGATAGCGGGCTGTTGGCCTGGAAATAGGCGTACAAGGCATCCACATCGTAGACGCCGAATTGCTGTGCGACGCCTTCCGTCAATACCGTGAAACCGTCGCCGCCGACCGAGAGAAAATTGTTCACCGTCACGCGATAGCTCGTCGCGGGATCGATGCGCTGTCCATGGAGGGACATGCGATCGGCGATGATGCGCTCGCCATAGGGCTTCGCGTTGTCCCATGCGTAGCTGAAGCCCTTGGAAATCTGCAGAACCCGCGGCCGTTTCGGATCGAGCCATTGCTGCTCCAGCATGTTCTTGATCTGCATTCCCGTCAGCGTCAGCGTCACCAGTTGATTCCGGAACGGCTGGCTGGCGAATAGATCGGCGTAGGTCACACCACCTTCTTCTTTCTTCGGAATATCGGTGCGGACGCCGCCCGGATTGGTGAATGCGATCACGGCTCCGCCGTTTTTGTCGGCGCTGGTCGCGGCCAACTGGGCATCAGCGACGATATCGCCGAGCGGGCTCTCGCCTGCATCGTTTGGCGTGCGCGACAGCGTTTGGGTGATCGACCCCGCCAGACGGTTGGCGATCGGGGCTGCGAATTTATCGTAGGAGGCAAGCAGCGCGGTCTGTTCCGGATCCTTGGCATAAGCGCCGGTGCGGACAATGACGTTGTCGGCCTTGGCGCTGACGACGTCGCGTGTCGCCGGATCGAGCTTCAGATCGATCGTGGTGACGACGGTGCCGTACTTGTCGCCACTGGTGACAAGTCGTCCATCGATCGCGCAGACGTAGGCCTGATGGGTGTGACCGCTGATCACCACGTCGACCGCGCGATCGAATTTCCTGACGATGTCGACGATCGGTCCGGAAATGCCCGGGCATTCATTATAGTCGCCGGCCGGGAAGCCACCTTCGTGGATCAGAACCACGATGGCCTCGATGCCCTGCGCCTTCAGCTCCGGCACCAGCGCATTCACCGTATCAGCCTCGTCCCTGAATTCGAGACCTGCGACGCTCACCGGGGAGACGAGGTTGGGCGTTCCCTTCAATGTCAGGCCGATGAAGGCGACGCGAATTCCATCGAACTCCCTCACTTCGTAGGGAGGAAATATGGTCTTCCCGGAAGCGGTCTCGATCGTGCTTGCGGCAAGGTAGTGAAATCCTGCGCCGAGGAACGGGTGCGGCCCCCGGCAATTGTCGGTGGGATGACAGCCGCCATTCTGCATCCGAAGCAATTCAACCTTGCCCCCGTCGAATTCGTGATTGCCGACCGAGGCTACCTCCAGCCCCATCATCGACAGGGATTCGATGGTGGGCTCATCGTGAAACATCGCCGACAGAAACGGGCTGGCGCCGATCAGGTCTCCGGCCGCGACAAAAATCGTGTTCCTGGCTCCCTGGCGGAGTTGCTTGACCAGCGTCGCCATGTGTTCGGCGCCGCCCGCCGGCACATTGATCTTCCTGGTGTTGTCGTCGGGATCGGCGACCCTGATCCCGCCTGGCGGCGGCAGAAGATTGCCGTGGAAATCGTTGATCGCGAGAATCCGCAGATCGATCGGCGGCGCAGCCTGCGCGGCCGCGCGCGGGGGCGGAGCCAGCACCAGAAGCAGCGCGCCCGCAAGGGATGGCAAAAACGGCGTTCTCATGACTTTATGATAGAGCGTCCAGCATAACGATTTCACGAAGCTTCGACTTCAGGCCTTCTTGCGCGAAAAGAATGCCTTGAACGCGGCCACCGCTTCCTTCGAGCGCATCCGCTCGCCAAACAGGTGGCCTTCCTGGTCGATCCTGCGGGTCAGGTCTTCAGGCGGCAGTTTCAGAAGCTTGCGCGAAATCGCGACCGCTTCGGCCGGCAACGCGCAAATCTCGCGCGCGACCTTGCGCGCCTCGGCCTCGGTGTGGCCGGGCGCCACCACCACGTTGACGAAGCCCGCGACGCGCGCATCGTCGGCGCTGACCGTGCGTCCCATCACCAAGGTGGCGAACGCACGCTGGTATCCCATGGTGCGCGGCATCAGCAGGCTGGAGGCGCCTTCCGGGACCAGCCCAAGATGGATGAACGGCGTCGAGAATGTCGCGGTCTTGCTGGCGAGAACGTAATCGCAGTGGAACAGCATGGTGGTGCCGATGCCAATGGCCACGCCATCGACCGCGGCGATGATCGGCTTGACGTTGTGCGCCAGCGAATAGAGAAACTTGGTCGCATTGGACGCGCGGGGCATGTCGGTAGTGGAGGTGCCGTCCTTTAGAAAATCCTCCAGATCGTTGCCAGCGGTGAATACGCCTGACCCGCCGGTGATGATCATGCAGCGGATCGCCGGATCGTTCTGCGCGGTGTCGATCGCGTCGCTCATGGCGCGATACATGTCCTGCGTGATCGCGTTCTTCTTTTCGGGCCGCCGCAGCGTGATCACCCGCGTCGCGTCCTCGTCGGTGACTATCAGGTGTCCGGCCATGAAGCTGTCCTTGAAACCGAGGCGGCAAAGGGGCCGCTGGCGAGTCTCCCGGCCATATCCTACATGATCCGCGATGGGGCCCCAATGCCTCCGCCGATTTTCCCCGGAAGGGGTCTGAAGGATTAAAGGATAATTCGATGCAGTTGACCGGGATTCACCATCTGACAGCGATTTCCGCGAAACCGCGGGAGAATCTGGCGTTCTATACCGGCCTGCTCGGCATGCGGCTGGTGAAGAAGACCGTCAATCAGGACGACGTCAGCGCCTATCATCTGTTTTACGCCGACGGAAACGCCAATCCCGGCACCGACCTTACTTTCTTCGATTTCCGGGCAGCGCCGGAGCGGCGCGGAACCAACAGCATTTCCCGCACCGGATTGCGCGTCGCCGGCGAAAAAAGCCTTGGTTACTGGAGGGACCGCCTCAAGAAAGCCGGCGGCCATACCGGTGAGGTCATCGAAGTCGACGGCCGTCTGACGCTGCCGTTCGAAGACGGCGAAGGCCAGCGGCTGGTGCTGGTCGATGACGGCGGCGCGGGGCCAGCCTCGCCGTGGGAGAAGAGCCCGGTGCCGGCGGAGCACCAGATCAGGGGCCTTGGTCCGATCGTGCTCACCGTGCACAATCTCGCCCGCACCGAGCAGGTCCTGACCGGCGTGATGAACATGCGCCGCGTGCGCGACTATGCCGCGCATGCGGCGCAGATCCGTGTGTTTGCGATGGGCGAGGGCGGTCCTGCCGCGGAGCTGCACGTCATCGAGAGTGCGGATTTGCAGGAAGCGCGGCAGGGCGCGGGCGGCGTGCACCACGTCGCGTTCCGCACCCCGGACGAGGCGCAATATCATGCCTGGACGCAGCGGCTCAACGAACTCGACATCCGCAACAGCGGCGAGATCGACCGGTTCTATTTCCGAAGCCTGTATTTCCGCGAGCCGAACGGCATCCTGTTCGAGATCGCCACCGACGGCCCCGGCTTTGCCACCGACGAGCCGATGGAAAAGCTCGGCGAGAAACTCTCGCTGCCCCCATTCCTGGAGTCGCGCCGCGCCCAGATCGAAGCGGGGCTGAAGCCGCTGGGGTGAAATATACTCGGGCCTCATCCTGAGCCTGACCGAAAATGCAGCCAATGAAATGGGGGCTCTCTAACCAAGCTCGTCATGCCCGGCCTTGTGCCGGGCATCCACGTCCTTGCTGGACTTAAACAAGAAAGACGTGGATGGCCGGGACGAGCCCGGCCATGACGATAAAGAGAATCGTTTTCAACGGGTTAGAAAGAGCCTGAGAATGTTGCATGCATTTTCGGTCAGGCCCTCAGGAGCGTGCTCTTGCGCGCGTCTCGAAGGATGGCCGCGAGCCCCCGGCGTTTGCGTCCGTCCTTGAGAGAACTCAGCATCCCCTGCAGATGCTCGGAACCCTGCCGTCGATCGGCTTGCCATTCTCCCTGACGGCCGTTTTGGCCGCCGCGCGGCGGGATCTCGGTGTCTCAAATCGCGGCCGTTTCAACCTGACCGCGCGCTGCACCGGGAACGTCCGGGTGACGGCGGGAGAGGACAGCGTGGGCGGCATCACCGGAGTGATGGTTGGCGGCGGGATCGCCGGCACCCTGGCCGCATTGCCGATGCCGCTGGGATCATTGATCGAGCCGTTGGGTCCGCGCGCATTCGCCGGCCCCGGCGGAATGCCGCTGACGCCGGCATCCTGGGCCGGCGATCCGAAAGGCGCCGCCAGCAGACCCAGCAGCGCAACGCTCAGCAAGGCCGCTCTGCCGGCCATCCATCCGCGAGAGAAGATCGAAACAGGCTGCGCGTGGGTCATGGATCGGTGGTCCTGTCCAGACTTGTCCATTTCTATCCACGGGAAGAACTTGGAAGGTGGCGCCGAAGTTCCCATGGTGCATGGTCGGTTCGCTCCAAA
>WNGL01027205.1_pt1 | contig 13086 bp, 6 predicted proteins | sample 5400591 | NCBI WGS metagenome assembly WNGL01 (sample SAMN13153377, study PRJNA577476) | soil metagenome | isolation source: 80 cm soil or saprolite under Garry oak tree replicate 1 | place: USA:California | collected 2016-06-15
TCCCCGCGCGCAGTGACGCGTACGCCGGGCCTGGCGCGGGCTTCGCGGTTTTGTCTTCATTCTGGACGCTCTTCGTTGCATTCCTTTACTCCGCCTATGCGTTCCTGACTTGGCCTTTTCGCCACCTGCTCAGAACACTGCGCCGGCGAAAAGCGTATGGCAAGGCCCAAATCAAACGCGCCGTAATTGTGGGGTTCGACGGGATGGACCCGGAACTGGCACAACGATTCATCAGCGAAGGCAAATTGCCGAACCTTGCAAAACTGCAGCAGCAGGGAACATTTCGCAAGCTGCGCACGACTTTTCCTGCAATCTCTCCAGTGGCCTGGTCCAGCTTCATGACAGGGGTGAATCCCGGCAAGCACAATATCTACGATTTCCTTGCCCGCGATCAAAGCACCTATCTCCCGTTCCTCTCCTCCGCGGAAATCCGCGGGCCCAAGCGGAGCTTCACAATTGGCAAGTACACTATCCCGCTTGGAAAGCCACAGATCAAGGGCATGCGACGTGGCACCCCCTTCTGGCATTGGTTAGGGAAGGCCGGAATTTTCTCTTCTGTAATCCGCGTGCCAGTGACCTTCCCGCCAGAGAAATTTTCCGGTGTCCTGCTCTCGGGCATGTGTGTCCCCGATTTGAAAGGGAGCCAAGGGACCTTTTGTTTATGCACCACTCGCGGCAAGGGGGAGAAATTCCGGGAGGGTGGAGTCCGTATTCCCATCGAGCGCCATAGTTCTGTCTTACGCACATACGTTCCTGGGCCCGACGATCCGCTAGCGGGAAATTCGGGCAGGGAACTGCGAGTTGAATTTGAAATACGTCCTGAGCTGGATAAGAGCCGGGCGCGAATCGCAATAGATTCAGAGCGCTTCATGCTGCAAGTTGGGGAATACTCCGACTGGATTCCAGTCAAGTTCAAAGCTGCCCTGGGCTTTAGCGCACGCGGTATCTGCCGGTTCTATCTCAAAGAAATTTCGCCCGAGGTTGAGATTTATGTCACGCCCGTGAACATCGATCCTGCGAGACCCGACCTGCCCATTTCGCATCCCGTGACCTACTCCATTTATTTAGCGAAACTCTTCGGCCCATACGCGACACTGGGGCTCGCCGAGGACACTTGGGCGCTCAACGAAGAAGTTTTGGACGACAACGCATTCCTGGCGCAGTGCTATGCCAATCATCATGATCGCGAGCAGATGCTGTTTGATGCTCTGGAAAAAACTAAGCAAGGACTCTGCGCGTGCGTATTCGATACCACTGATCGCATCCAGCATATGTTTTGGCGCTATCTGGAAGAAGATCATCCTGCGGCCCGAGGAGTGCCTCGCGATCAGCGTCCTGACGTGATTCCAGACCTCTACGGCCGCATGGATAAACTGGTCGGCCGGGTAATGGAACAAATTTACGGCGACACTCTCTTGTTGGTCGTCTCCGATCATGGCTTCAAATCCTTTGCCCGCTGCGTAAATTTGAACGGCTGGCTTCACCAGAACGGATATCTGGCACTGAAACCTGGAAAGCATGAAAGCGGCGACTGGTTCGACGACGTTGACTGGTCTCGCACGCGCGCCTACACCATGGGGCTGAACGGGCTTTATCTGAACCTGAAAGGCCGCGAGCGCCGAGGCATCGTGCAAACCGGCGCGGAAGCGGAGGCTTTGAAACAAGAGCTGCGCGCCAAGCTTGACGGATTACCCGATCCTTTATCAGGCAAGATCGGAATCACGAAACTATTTGATTGCGACGCGATGTACGCCGGTCCCTACGTAGAAAACGCGCCCGACTTGATTGTGGGCTACGCCGCAGGCTTCCGCGCATCGTGGGATTCGGTGATGGGCAAAGTCACGAACCAAATTTTCGAGGACAATCTCAAGGCGTGGAGCGGGGACCATTGCATCGATCCGCGGTTGGTGCCTGGCGTCCTATTTTCCAATCGCAAGATCGCGGAAGAAAAGCCCGCAATCGTGGACGTGGCTCCCACTATCCTGAAACTCTTCGGTGTTGCCCTTCCCGGCAATCTCGATGGGAAACCCTGGACGGTAGTTCCGGAAGTGAGTTCGTAAGCTGCTTTGACAATAGCGAACACCTGCATGGCTTCCGGGATGGCGTAACCAGCAGCGGCAACTTCCTCCTCGACTCGCTCGGAAAGCGCTCACACATTTATGATGAGGGCTATTCAGGATTTTGAGCGGGTGCTGAACCCGACGAAGGTTTCCAACGGTAAATGAGTCATCGTGCGAAACAAACGTTGCGCAAAACAGACGGCTCTCTTTTTGTCGCAATTGTCCTGTGCGTGCCGGTGTTGCTGGCCACGCTGTCTCAATCGCAAGATCCCCGGGTCGAACGTCTGCTGAAGCAAGGCCAAGCCGCACTTGATGCAGACGATTTCGCCACTGCGGTGTCCGCGTTCGAAGAGGCCGAGCACTTGGCGCCGGAGAATCCCGCGGCAAATCGCGGCCTCTTGATAAGTTATCTGCAGTCAGGGCGGCTGACCGATGCAATAGATCTCGGAAAGAAAGCGGTTACCCGCTGGCCGAACGACGCCCAATTGCAGCATTGGCTTGGCCTCGCCTATTTCAAGGAAAAGATGAATGAACCGGCCCTCGAAGCCTTGAAGCGGTCCGAAGAACTCGACAGCTCACAATTCGGAATTCATTTTGATATCGCCCTGGTTTGGCTCTCACAAGAGCAGTACTCTCCTGCCGCCGACGAACTGGAAAAGGCCGTCAAGCTAAACTCATCGGATGGGCTTGCCCATGTGTTGCTGGGCCGGGCGTATCAAAACTCCAATCGAACAATGAAGGGAATCGAGCAATTTCAGATTGCCCTGCACGTCGAACCCAACCTTCCGCTCGGGCACTACCACCTCGGTTTCGCCTATGCCAGCCTCGGGCGCGATCAGGAAGCGATCGCCGAGTATCAGAAGGAGATCGCCCACAGTCCTGATAATCCCACTGTCCTTTACCAGTTAGGTCACAGCCTACTCGAAACTGGCGATTGGAAAGACGCGTCAACTTGCTTGAGAAAGGGAGTCGAACTCGATCCGCAAAACGCGGACGCGAACTACGATCTCGGCAAAACCCTTCTTCTGTCTGGCGATGCGGCTGGCGCAGTGACAGTCCTGCGCCGGGCCATCGAACTAAATTCCGCAAACCCAAGTGCTCATTATCAATTGTCGCGAGCCCTGGAGAAACTAGGTCAAAAAGAAGAGGCGCAACAGGAGAGGCAGCGCTTTGCGGACCTGAAAAAAGCGCAAACCCAGTCAGGAGGGATGGCGACCGCCCGTTCCCAGTGACTCGTGTCTCTTCATTCTTTTGTAGGCTGATGGTAGTCGCCTGCCTGCTGGTTTCAGCTCATTCGACTGCCCATGCTCAAACTCGCGTAAGCTCTCCACGCCAAAAACAAAGCGCGCCCGCCGTTGTGACCTTCGCAGATATCACGCACGCCGCCGGCATCGACTTCCACCTCACCTGCGGCAGCCCCGACAAGCAATACATCATGGATTCGATGTGCGGAGGCGTTGCCGCATTCGACTACGACAACGACGGATGGATGGACATCTTGCTCGTGAACGGCTCCACGCTAGAAGATGTCCAGTCCGGAAAGTGCCACAGCAGCAAACTCTACCGCAATAATCACGACGGAACTTTTACCGACGTCACCATGAAATCAGGGTTAGCGCATTGCGGCTGGGGATTCGGCGTGGCCGTTGGCGATTATGACAACGACGGATGGGAAGACCTCTACATTACTTATCTTGATGGCGGCATTCTTTATCGCAACAATGGCAATGGCACTTTTACTGATGTGACGCAGAAGGCAGGCGTTGCTAACGACGGCCTCTGGGGAACCAGTGCAGCCTTCGGCGATTACGACAATGACGGCTACCTCGATCTTTATGTGGTCAACTACGTTGATTTGGATCTCAAGCATCTACCCAGATTCGGCGAAGGCCCATATTGCCAGTATCGCGGCATCCCCGTTTCCTGCGGCCCCCGCGGATTGAAAGGCGGACGCGACCGCCTCTATCACAACAACGGCAACGGCACATTCAGCGACGTCACCAAAAAGTTGGACATTGATCCAAACAGCAGTTACGGACTAGGTGTGATCTGGCTGGATTACGACCTCGACGGGTGCCTCGACCTTTACGTGGCAGACGACTCTTCCCCCAGCATGCTCTATCACAACGACTGTAAAGGCGTATTCACCGAGGTAGGCACCGAAGCCGGCACCGCATACAGCGCTGACGGCAGGGAACAGGCGGGCATGGGCGTGGACTCGGCCGATTATGACAACGACGGTTGGCCCGACATCGTCAAGACCAACTTCTCCGACGACAGCAACAATCTTTATCACAACGACCACAACGGCGAATTCACCGACATGGCCGGCCCCGCGAATTTCGGACCGATCAGCATTCCGTTCCTCGGCTTCGGGGTGAAATTCCTCGACTTGGACAACGATGGATGGAAAGACATCTTCGTAGCCAACGGTCACGTGAATCCGCAAGTCGATCAGCACTCTTTCGGAATCGCCTACGCGGAGCGGCCGCTGCTATTCCACAACCTGCGAGAAGGCAAGTTTTCTGAAATCGGCACGAAGGCTGGCCCGACTCTTTCCCGCCAGTATGTTGCGCGCGGTGCGGCCACCGCGGATTTTTTCAACCGCGGCGCCGAGGATTTGCTGGTCAGCATCCTCGATGATTCTCCTTTACTGTTGCGCAATCAATCGTCACCGCGAGGCCATTGGCTGCGAATAAAAACCATCGGCACCCGTTCCAACCACGACGGCTTTGGCGCCCGCGTCGAAGTTAAGGCCGGCAGTCTCACTCAAACTGCCGAGGTCCGAGCCAACTCCAGCTTCGAGTCAGCCAGCGATCCGCGATTGCACTTCGGCGAACTGTGCTTATGATTTGCGAATATTCCGAATTCGGGAGTCTACCCTTGCCCTGACATACGTATTTCCATAGAAGTCGGCCCCTCTTGACATCGCTAAATCCTTATTCCAGAGGAACATGTAATTGGAGACCAGCGTGCTTCCCAGAACTCAAAGGGTGTCGTGCCGTTTATGAAACTAGAACGCGAAATTGACAATATCTTGACAAAGCATCCTGGCTAAGCGCAGAATTCTGCGCTGCCTAGGATTGTGTGCAGTTTAGTCTTCTTAATTGCTGTTGATTCCCGACACGTTGGGTTGAGCTTGGTTGAAATTCAGATCGCCGACCGGAGGGTGCCAATGAAGAAGTTCCAGTGTTGTCTCGTGTTGTTCTCATCCCTACTGCTGATCTTGAGCGCAGCAGCCCAAGTCCAAAACGGACAATTTACCGGCACTGTTACTGACCAGACCGGCGCCGCTATCGCCGGCGCGAAGGTGGTGGTTACTCATAAGGCGACCAATCTGTCCGTGACCGTTACCACGAACGCATTGGGATTTTACACAATTAAAGAGTTACCCCCTGGAGCTTACGACTTGACGGTGGAAGCCAGCAGCTTTCGTAGTGTCAGCAATAAAGGTGTGACTATCAATGCCGGCACCACTACTCGCGTGGATGCGAGAATGCAGGTTGGGCAAGCCAAGGAAATAGTAGAAGTCAGTGGCGCGGCCGCGCTGGTTAACACCGACGACTCCAAGCTGGCGGAAACGATCAGTTCCGAGCAGATCCAGAATCTGCCTCTCAATGGCCGCAACGTTTATGACCTGATTCGCCTCAATCCCGGCGCGGTCGATGTCCGCGGCGTGGACTTTGAGAATGGGCACGGCGTGGTCGTGAATGGCCTGCGTGAGAATTTCAACGGCTTCCTTATCAACGGAGTTTCCAATAAAGGCCTCAGCGGCGGCAACGTCAACACTCCAGTCGAAGATACGGTGCAGGAGTTCCAGCAGCTTACCCTGAACAACTCCGCCCAGTACGGCAACAGCGCAGGCTCTATCTCAAACTTGGTCACCAAGTCTGGCACCAACGATGTTCACGGGAGCGCATGGTGGTTCCTGCGCAATGACAATCTGGATGCAACGCCGTACTTCATCAATCACATTCCTGGCGGAAATCCGCTCAAAGCCATAACCGGAGAGGACAAGCCCGAACTGCGATTTAACCAGTTCGGCGGAACGTTGGGAGGCCCTATAGTAAAGGACAAGCTCTTCTTCTTCGCCTCCTATCAGGGTGATCGCTTCGTGACCTCCAATGATCCCGCTCCGACTGCCGTGGAATCGCCGGAGTGGCGGGCGGCTGTAGTCGCTGCCGCCCCTGTAACCGCTGCTATGTTTCCCGGCCAAGTAGCGCCTGGACAGGTATCGGCACTGCTCTACCAGCAGTTTGCGCCTTCGGTACCGGGATCCCCAGCACTTTTCTTGGACGCTGCCAGCGGAAATATCGGTGATGGTTTGACTTACAACGATTGGCTTTGCCCGGATACCTATGCTGGCATCCCCACCGATCCTACTGGATTTATGCACGCTCAGGCGATGGCGAACATCATCGGGGTTCTCGCAACAGATTATTCCGGCTGCACGACTCCGCTTGCGCTGCAAGGTGGCACCTTCGACCGCGCCAACTCCCCCTTCCTGAACAAGACCATCACGCTCTATAAGCAACAGACCAAGGACAATCTCTTTCACGGGAACGAGGCGTCACTGCGGCTCGACTACAACCCCACGGACAGAGACCGTCTGTTCACAGAGTTCAAGTGGCTTAAGAACACCGACGGGGTTGGCCCACAGAGCGCCGAAATTTTCGGAGCTGGTTCGCGCGGTTTCAATAACCCGATCAAAAACGTGTTTCCGTACTTTTCACTCAGTTGGACGCATACCTTAAGCCCGAACGTGGTGAACGAGTTTCGCGCCGGCTATCTGGGTAACGTTATCCTCGTCCAGACGACCCAGCCAGGCGTGCCCTCCATCGCTTTCGACAGCCTTGAGATGGGCTTTGGCTCCTACAATGGATATCCACAGTTCTTCAAAGAAAACATTTACACCTACGCTGACATGCTCTCCATCACTAAGGGCAAGCACAACCTGAAAATGGGCTATGAGCTGCGAAGGAACATCGAGAACAGCGAATTCAATGTTTCACGTCCGTCGTATTACTTCACCGACGAGTTAACATTCTCCGTTGACGCTCCCTATGAAGAGCTAGCGGGAACGGACCCATGCATCGTGAATGCGTCCACTCCTGCCTGCGCGAACGGCTCCCACTTGGCCAGCAACTTCCGCCATTGGCGTAACGTAGAGCATGGCGCATATTTTCAGGATGACTGGAAGGTCAGCCGCCGACTCACGCTGAATTTAGGCGTCCGTTATGACCTTTACCAACGTCACACCGAAAAGAACAATCTGGCGACCATCTTCAAGAAGGGGCCAGGAACGAACGTCATCGACGACCTTTCGACGGGTTCTGGCTGGCTCGCCAACGCCAACGCGCCGATCGGAAGTGCTGGTTGTCCCTTGGCTGCACCCGCCGGCACGCCCCAGCCATTTGGGTCGAATTTCTATACGGGCGCTATTGCTGGCGTATGTGGTCCAGGAGGCTTCGCTCCGACCAAGAGCTTGGGGCGTGGCGATTACAACGATTTTGGTCCGCGCGTCGGCTTTGCCTGGGACGTCTTCGGCACCGGCAAGACTTCTCTTCGCGGAGGTTTCGGCGTTTCATATGAGGGCACCCTTTATAACCCGTTGTCCAACTCCCGATGGAATTTACCCTATTACAACTTCGCAGACACACTCAGTAGCGTTAGCTTTGCCGGGAACGCTGGAGGAACCGGGACCGTTATCTACGGTCCCCAGAGCGTTGGTTGTCTCCCGATTTCTACAACCGGAGCGCCCTGTGCGGCAAACAATCAGGACAAGGCGGGCACGGCTGGTGGTATAGGTAATGTCCAGGGTTGGTCTCCGAACAACCAGAACTTTGCCTTCCTAACCGGCGTTCTCACGCCCGACGGAATTCGCGACCCTTACGTTTACAATTTTTATCTTAGTACCCAGCATGAGATCTTCGCGAAGACAGTGCTCGAAGTTAACTACGTTGGGACTGAGGCCCACAAACTGTTCCGCGCCGAGGACATTAATAAGATTCCGGGTGGCAGGCTGGATTGCGGCACACAGGCCATCGATGTGTCCGGCAACCCCCTGCCCTTCGTAGGAAGGGCGGACTGCATCGACCCAGTCACCGGCAATGACGTGAATCCGAACGGCGTCCTGAATCCTAACTACCTACGAATCAGGAACTGGCAGAACAACGTTGATTCCAACTATAACGCCCTGCAAGTGGCGCTGCGCAAACAGACCAGTCATGGCATCACCTTCAACGCTAACTACACCTGGAGTCACTCGTTAGATTGGGGCTCCACCTGGCACAGCGGTGCCACCACCGCCAACGGCCGTGCACCCGGTGAAGCATTCAGCACCGATCACCTGAACCCGAAGCTCGATTATGGCAACTCCATCTTCGATGTCCGTCACCGTTTCGTGTTGAACTACATTTGGGAGATGCCGTGGCTCAAGAATTCTAAGGGCTTTATGGGTGCTGTTCTGGGCGGCTGGCAGTGGAACGGCATTTGGGCTTTCCAGACCGGTGCTCACTGGAATCCGTTCTGCAGCTCGACTGGCTCATGCAACTTCCAGAAACAGACCTTCACCCGCAATGCCGATAGGGTAAACGTTCAGAAGCAGAATGTTAACGCTACTCATGATATGTGGGCTGATGGTTGGGGGTCTTTCTACGCACTGGGTGATCCTGGCACCGGAAGTTTCTTCGAGAAGCCCTGCGATGGTCACGTCAGCGATCCCACGATATGCTACGGTAATGAACGGCGTAACCAATTCGTGGGTCCCAACTTTTTCAACGCCGACATTTCGCTGTTCAAGACCTTCCGGCTCACCGAAAAAGCAAGCCTGCAGTTCCGTGCGGAGAGCTTCAACGTTTTGAACCGGACAAACTTCCAGTTGCCCGGGGGGATCAACAACCGCGTTAATGCCCAGGCAGCTAGTGCTGTGGCGTCGATCGGAACCTTTGGGCAGTCCGCTGGAACCTTCAATCCGCGGCAGCTCCAGTTCGGATTAAAAGCGACGTTCTAGAGCAGTCTTTGTGGAGTATCATGGTGTTCGGTCACCCGATCGGACACCATTTTTCTTTGATTCCGTTTCGCCGAGGCGGAACTTCATGATGCGATTCCCCCTCCTGTTCTCGCCGATTCTGTGCCTGCTAGGCGTCAGTTGCCTTTCCTCTCCAACAGCGGCGCAAATGGATCGCGGCGCCATCGCTGGCCAGATCACAGTTTCCCGAGCCAGTTTCCCGCCCGATCGCATTAAGGTCACGCTGCAGACGCGGGGCATTGTGGTCACTGAGGCCTGGACCGACGATGAGGGGAAATTTGTCTTCCACGACCTGCCAAGCAATATTTATCACGTAATCATCAATGATGAACACTATGAGCCGTACCAGCAGGATGTGAGGGTGGATCCCCACCTCAGCACAGTCAACATAATTAGTATTAACCTGAGACCCAAACCGTCAGCTAACGCGAACGCTCGCAGACCCGACGTTTCAGGGACAAACCCATACCTTATAGATCTCACCGAGTATGAAAAACAATTTCCCAAGAAAGCGGTGAAGGAGTTCGAGCGCGGCGCCGACGCGCAGGCCAGCGGCAACAACGACGAAGCGATTCGGCACTTTCAGTCAGCGTTGAAGCTGGCGCCAACTTTCTATCCTGCACACAACAATCTAGGCACCGCATACCTAGGCCAAAGCAACTTCTCCGCCGCCCAGGTCGAGTTCGAAACCGTACTCAAGCTCAAGCCGAGCGACACCGAGGCCTACTTCAATCTAGCTAACGTTTTTCTACTTACTAATCGCTACGATGAGAGCCTGCGCACCCTCGAGGATGGCCTGCGCAAGCAGCCCAACTCAGGCTTCGGAGAATTCCTGTTGGGTTCCGTGTACAACCGAATGGGGAGACTACCAGAAGCGGAGAGAGCTCTACGCGACGCTATGCGGCTTGACCCTAATCTTTCGCGGGCGCATTTGGAGCTGGTGAACCTGTATCTCAGCCAACAACGAACTCACGAGGCTACGGACGAGCTGAAGTTCTTCCTCAAATCGTTTCCATTCGATCCTCTTGTCCCACATGCGCGGCAAGTCCTGGTCCGCCTTGAGACCGGGAATCAGGACGTCTCCAAGCCGCAGTGATAACAGTGATCTTGCCCCTCCGGTGGCCGGTCTTACTGACCGATTGAACCCGTTACCGTACCAATGAAACCGGTTTTGTTATCCAACACTGCTAAGCGAAGCTCGGTGGCGCCTGCTGGAACCTCCATGTCAATCGGAACCATCATGCCCTTATCGAGAATCTGCTGATAGGTTGCGGCATCGAACGTCCGGTCAATTTTATTGCCGCGCGTCTCCACACTGTTGCCTTTCGCGTCATACAAGGTCGCGTATAGGCTGACGTTCATTTTCTTGTTGCCGCCAGCATCCTCGGCAGTCAGAGTGTGCGCATCTACCAGGAACACGACTCTCATCTTTCCTGGGTCCGTTGGCTTGGCCTGCGCCATGAACAAAACTTGGGTAGCTGGAGCATTGAACTCTAGGGCTGCTGCAACGTCCTGTTCGACGTTTGCGTTCTTGAGCAGCGCAGGATCGATAGCAAAGTAACCTTCGCGGCTGCGAACTTCTGTCCCATCTCGCGCCACCTTGACTTTAATGTGACGATATTTCCCATCCCACTTCTTGTTGTCCGGATAGTAACCAACCGTGTATGAGGCTCGATGTGAGCCGTCGAGACCGAGGCCAGACTCTCGCCGCCACCAACCAGGCCGCGCACATCCACCGGATAGATAGCGATATTGGAGCTCGCCAGCCGTGCCTCCGCCTCGCGAATTTCCTCACCGTGCCGTTCCCGTCGTTGAGCTGCCAGTGAACCAGTGGCATTGACAGTCACCGACCTCTGACGGCCCTGCCCGGGGAGATCAGCCATCATTTGTTCCTCGCTTATGGCCCGATCTTCAGGAATCAGTTCAAAGGGCAAGTACGCGGTGAGCCAGACCACATTTTTCCGCCCTTGTAGGCCCCCTAGCATGCGGGTGAGCGTCCGCATAGCTTCGATAGTGATCTGGGTGCGTCGCTCAATTTCGTAGTCCAACTGATGGTTCGCGAAGTTGGTAACTTCTCCTTGGGCCAAGGCGATGGCAGACGCTATTCCAGATCCGGGTCCGGTCACATCTCCCGGGACAGCCGACCCGGGCGCCGCCGCACCGGCTTGCAAGATCCCCGTTTGCGGCCTGAAATTCTTGATCGCAGTGATCAGAATCTGAGGGTCACTTGTGAATTGCTGAAGCACACGTAACCGGGCAGTCAAGGCCAGGACAGCCATCGGCCTACCCGGCTCGGCCTGCTCCGCTAGATACTTCAACATCTCGTAACGTGCGTACGCCTGGTCCTTAAAAGGAGAGTTTGTAGCATCCAGAAGCAGCACTGTGGGAATGTGTGCGGCGCCCACGTTTTCGGGGCGATTCGAAAAGATTCCCGGTGGCGGAGGCGTAACCACCAGATCATTGGCTCCCGGCGGCACGAAGACAGCAACGTTCTGCTTCTTGCCATTCTCTTCGAGCTTGAAATCCTCAGCTCTCAAACCGGAGACGGGCTGGCCCTTCTTGTCGGTCACAACCACATCCACGACAACCAGGCGAGTATTGGCGCGAATTGTAATTGTGGGAACAGGGGTCGTGTCGGTTCCGGACGCCAAATTCACAATCAGACCAGCAGTAAGAAATCCTCGAAGTGCAACTTTGCGCCACATAGAACCTCCCAACGCCAGCATTGGCGAACACTGTACAGTCTTTCTGACGCGTTGGCAATCCGCGCGGCGTACAGTCTCCGCAATACTTTTAAGAATCGTCGGATTCCGGTTCCACAAAGACTATTTGTCCAGAACATGCGTGGCTACTTCGGCCTCGCAGGCACATACTGGCAGAACTTTGTCTCCAGTCTGCAAGCCGCTTCGTACTCGCCCTGGGCCTGAAGTGTCCGCCCCTCCTTTTGGTAGGCATAGCCCAAATTGAGGTGCGACTCAGCCAAGGTGGGATCTTTTGCTAGTGCCTTCTTGTAACTCTCGATCGCTTTCTGTGTCGATGCAAGCCGGCTATAGCAGATGCCCAGGAAATTGTAGAGCTGAGCATCCTGGATCCCAAGTTGGCTGGCTTTATCCAACTGCACCGCAGCTGCTGCGTAATCTCTCTTCCGGAAAAAAAGCAGGCCCAGATCACGAAGCGCGGGGCTGAAGTTGGGCTGGATAGTAAGAGTTTTCTCCAGCGCCGTTTGCGCGGCCTCGGTTTCTCCGGCGTGAGTCTCCAGCCAGGCCAGCGTATACCAGGCGTGCAGGTTTTGCGGATTCAACTCCAGGGCTTTGTTGAGCCACTTCCTCCCGCCGTTGGGATCGCCGTTAAGCGTCTCGGCCCGCGCCAGGGCGGTCATCGCTTGGTCGAACGTGGGATTCAGTTCGAGCGCCCGGTTCAATGCCGCCGCTGCACCCTTCCAGTCCTGGCGCCGCGACGCGGTCTGGCCCATCAGGTACGGAATCAAATACAAACCCGGATCTTCCTCCTGTGCCTTCTTGAGAATCGTCTCGGCTTGCTCAAAGTCGCCGGCCTGCATAGCGTCAGTAGCTCGCAGGATGGAGTTGAACTCCTCGATCTTGTCTTTAGGATCAGCCAGTCCCCGCGCGAGCTGTTCCGTCGAAACCGGGGAGCGATAGGCTACATAGCCCAGTGCCCTGAGCTTCTCGACTGTTTCCGGACGTAGTCCAGAGTTCGTGGCCGCGTTTTGTGGACTTGTATTGCGCGCCAGCATGATCTGCAGTTTCTCCTTGAAAACAGCAACGAGCGCGGGTTGCTGGCTGGCCAGGTTGTTCTTTTCCTCCGGGTCGCTCTGCAGATCGTAGAGTTCCGCGTGTGGCGCCTCGATGTAGTGGTAGCGCTGGCTCTCTAGCCCTCGCAGTGGATTCCACCCGAAGGACGAAAAAGGGTAGAAAGTCTCGCTGTAAGCCCCTGCTGACGCTTCGTCCGGTTGCTTGGGGAAAAGCCCTTCCGCCT
>WNGL01024728.1_pt1 | contig 13083 bp, 16 predicted proteins | sample 5400591 | NCBI WGS metagenome assembly WNGL01 (sample SAMN13153377, study PRJNA577476) | soil metagenome | isolation source: 80 cm soil or saprolite under Garry oak tree replicate 1 | place: USA:California | collected 2016-06-15
ATCAGAATGATCGACCTCAACCGCGCCAGTTCGCCCGTTTCCATTAGTATGATCGTGACCAGCAGCGACAGCGCGCCGCCCAAAGAATTTCCTACCAGCGTCAAATTCTTCAGGTCGTGTTTCAGAATGAACTGATGAATCAATTCCGCATGATCCAGCGTTGAATATTTTGTGTCATTGGGTTTTGGAGATTTTCCGCACCCTTTGAGATCGATCAGAATTAGTTGATTGTCTTTCTCGAGGGGCGCGATAAAGTTCCGCCAAGAGTAAAGGCTGGCGCCAATGCCGTGGATGCACAGCAAAGGCCGACCCTCGCCATAACTTTCATGGTAAAGCTCGATTGGTTTCGTATCGCCCCGCATTTGTTGCCGAAAACTCTCCGAGGAATGCTAGAGCGTATCACGATGTCAATGAACTGCTGAGAGGATCGCGCGGCCAAGGACCGGCACAGTCAGAAGTGAGGCTCATTGGCAAATAGGGCAAGGCGAATCCTCCTGTAGCGCTCATGTTAGGTGAGCGACAGGAATCATTTCAGTTTTTTCGAATGGCTTGGCCCCAGTGGCGACGTCGTGGACGGTGTGAAGAATCTGTGCGGAGTAGTATCGGTTTCCGCAGGCATCACAAACACCAATCTCTACATCTTCTAGGATGACGAACCCATTCTTATGCTTAAAAGCCTCGCGCTGTACCCGCTTGGCTCGCACAGTTCCTTCGCAGTATTCACATTTGTAGTCGTACATATTCGTTATGCTCAGGCTCTATCTCGTAGACTGTGATAACTAAATAACGATCATTAGTAAAACGCCCGACGCTTCCAATAAATACGTGCTCCTCGATCGCGGGTCCGATGATGATGTATTTTGTTCCTCCTGGGTCGTCCTTTTCAACTCTTGAAATCTGACCATAAAGAATTGATTGCTCGAAATCAAAAACATCGAGACCGTCTTCGGCCATTTCTTCCAAAGCGTGGACGGTCAGGTCGTACTTCCCAAGACGAATTTTCTCTCTAATTTCATCGATATCCCTTCGGGTCATGCCCCGAGCTTATCAAAAACATCTCCGAGCATGCGCGTTCACGCTGCAGGCAACAACCCTTTAATCTCTCTTACCATGCGATTCACTTCTTCCTGATCCGCTAAAGCAATCATGAAAAACTTGTAGCCCTGGTGAAAGCAAATCACACCGTTAGCGAACAGCCACACGCCGTCGAGGAAGGGATTGCCGCCCAGCAGCCAGCTTATGGGCGCGCCGGTGATCGCGCCCGGTTGAACGATCTGCGCGAACATGGCGGCGCCGGCGGCGCAACTGAAGGCGCCCAGTAGAGGCGCGCCGACGTATTTGGTGATCTTGCGTTGGAATTCAATTCGTTCGCGTTCGGCTTCGTCTAATTCGCCGGCTGCGATTCGCTCTTCTTGTTTCTGCAAGTATGCTTCGAATTTTTCGTGAGCTTTTCTTAATCCCCAAACCGGCAATGCGGAGTGAGTGAGCCAATGCGGATGCGCGCCCAACAGCACTGCGTCCAGACCGGGAAACGCCGCACCCATGCGCACGCCGAGAATCAACGAGAACGAAACGGCGGCGGCTTTACCGGGGTTTTCTTTTACCCAATCTTTTGCTTTCATTATTCCGGCGGTCGCGGCAGCGGAGGCTCGTGTAGCATGCACGCCTTTGCCCGCCATCTTGGTTGCGGTCGCAGCATAGCCAACCGCATCATCGAAGACCTTCTCCGCCTTCTTGCCTGCGGGTCCGGCAGCGTCACGAATGATCTTGCCGGCATCGCCTGCCGCATCGCGAACAATTCTGCCGGCATCTTTGGCGCGGCGCTTTGCCTCGTCCGCGGCGCGTCCGGCGGTTTCGCGCACCTTGTTTTCTTCGGCGAATCGTTCCGCTTCCGCGCGCAAATGCTCAGCGCCGTTGGCGATCGTCTGCGCGCCGCGACGGGCGGCATCACCGGCAATCCGCGCCCCATCTTCGACGATTCCTTTCACGCCCAGTTTTTCATCCAGTTCTCGGGCTTTGCGTTTTGCTGCCCGATGAAGGTCGTCAAATTTCTCTTTGTAATCGGCCATTGCTTTTGGACTCCCTGGCTATTCTACGTCATGACGCGGGGTTGGGTTCAGGAATTAAGTCAAACCCAATAATTGAGGTTGCTTAAGTAATTTGGTGAATTCAACTTACAAGTGCAACAGTCGAATTAGGTTTCGCTCCAGAGGAGCGAGATGTTTATAGCTACGAGCGCACGCTCAAAGATATCGCTCCGTTAGGAGCGAAACCCGGCAGCGGAACCTTCGCCAGGGCAGGCAAAGCGATCTCTGGGGCGAAGCGACAAACAATGTACTGTTGAACTTCCAAGTTGAATTCACCTTTCACCACCGAGACAGAGAATCACAGGGTCTGCACAGAGAAATACTAATTGTAGCCCGTTCACATTCAGCATCTCCCCCGAACCTTCAGCAATCTGAGACGAATCGAGAAGCAAAACACAACCCTACGGGACGAACTAATCGGCTCTAATAACGCATCGATTCGATGAGGAGGTTCTTATGTTCAAAGCTAATGAAGCCTTTGCGAGTTTTTCCGTCAACGACATTCAGAGCGCCCGGGAGTTTTATACTCAAAAGCTCGGACTGGATGTTTCAGAATCGGCTGAGGGATTAGATGTGCGGCTGGGCGACGAGCGGGTATTTCTCTATCCCAAACCAAATCACACGCCGGCGAGTTTTACGGTTCTCAATTTCATCGTGGACGATATCGAAAAGGCCGTCGACGAACTGAATAATCTGGGCGTACGCTTCGAGAAATACGAAGGCGAAGTCAAGACCGATAAGAAAGGCATTCACCGAAACGAAGGGCCAATGATCGCGTGGTTCAAGGATCCCGCGGGCAACATCTTGTCCGTGCTGCAAAACGGGAAGAAGTAAAGAATCAAGTCGGCGCATTTGAAGGTAACCTGGCTTTTCGGCGTCTGTGTGCAAAGACACGCGAGCTTAGCCAAACGATTCTCTTAAACGCAGAGGACGCTGAGGCATTCGCAAAGGAACGCAAAGGAAAGCCTTTCTCTGCGCCCTCTGCGAAAGCCTTCGCGTCCTCTGCGTTAAAAACAATCTTGACAATCCGTAACCTCTGAGTTTTCTCGGCACCTAAAATCCTATCTGAAGACATCTCACATTCACTCTGATCGAGAAAGGAAATTTCAGTGCCCCTACAAATCTTCCGCGCGAGCTGCCTTGCCTTTCTGCTGACCTTGAGTCTTGGTTCATGCCGGGCCCAGACACTTTCGAATTGCCGTCCTACACCACCGATGCCGCCCAATGCCAAGCCCGGTGTCGGGGGCTTAAGTCTGACTCGGGATGGCCGGACGCTCGTCGTTGCCGGAGGCGACGCCAGGATTAGATTCCTGGATCTGGCAACCGGAGACGTGCAAAGAACGCTGACGGGACACACGAATGCGGTCTACCGGGGCGTTTTCAATCCGGACGAAAAACTGCTCGCCTCTTCGAGCCGCGATCGAAAACTGATCGCCTCTTCGAGCCGCGATCGCACCGCGAGGACTTGGGATGTCGCCAGTGGCCAGGAGTTGCGGCAGTTCGGTGGTTTTCGCTGCTCAGTCAAGGCTGTCGCGTTCAGTCCCAACGGCCGCCTGCTTGCCGCGTCGGGAAATGACGGCATGCTGAAAATCTGGGACGTGAGGACTGGAAGAGAGTTGAAGTCGCTGGTGCACATCAATTCGGCCGACATCGACATGGCCACATATTCATTTGTGTTCAGCCGTGATGGAAAAAAGATTTACGCGGGCAATGGCGACGGAACGATCAGCGAATGGGATGTTGATTCGGGAAAAGAAGCCAAAGTCTGGAAGGCGCATGATTACAGCGCCTTTAAGTTACTGTTCAGCCCCGATTACCGGCTGTTGGCCTCATTTGGTGATTCGGTGGTCAAGCTCTGGGACACCTCAACCTGGCGCGAAGTCCGGAGTTTCTCAATGCCCCGAACCGCGGGCGCTGCTCCCCGATCAAGTTCAATCGCCTTCAGCAACGACGGGAAAATGATTGCGGCCAGCGACATCGGACTCGATCCGAAACAAAATACTTATGTGTACGTCCAGGTGCTGGTGTGGAACGTGCAGACCGGCGAAAAACTTTTCACGATCGAAGGGCACAAGTTCGACATCGACGGACTCATCTTCACGCGCGACGATCGCTTTTTGCTGACCGGCAGCGTGGACACTACAATCAAGTTTTGGGACATGAAAACGGGACACCTTTCGCGAACGATCAGTATCACCAAGTGATTCGCCCGCTCAAGTCAACAACGCGTGAATCACAACAGAACTGTAATCGAAAAGAGCCGTGACCTCTTTGATTTTCGAGTTGGTATTGAGTAGGCTCTTAATCTCCCCCCTCTCCCCGCACAGATTAGTTCCCGACACAAGCGAGCGGTGGGAGTGTGTTTACGCATTCCTTATCTTTGTACTTAATTAAAAAGGAGAGAAGTAATGAGCATCAAGAATCGATCGTTTAGTTTCGTCTGCGGCGTGATCTTGTTTCTGGCGGGAACATCGCTGGTCATGGGGCAAGTCTCCAACACGCAACGCACGCCATCGCCGACAGCAACTTATAGAGCAGTTCCCAGCGGCGCTAAGACGAAGTTCCAGGGCGTCGTCATTGAACGCAACGCCGACACTTTTACCATACGCGACCGAAGCCGCACCGATTATCAGGTGCGGATCACCGATAACACCAGCATCAAGACAAACGGGGGATTTCTTCGCGGCGGCAAGAAATATCCGGTCACCGATATCCTGCGGGGCCTGATAGTCGAGGTCGAGGGGCGAGGCGATGCGCAGGGTCAAATCGTTGCCGACAAGATTAGGTTCAACGAATCTGACATGCGGGCCGCCATCACCTCCGACACCCGCGTATCTCCGGTCGAGGAGAACCAACAAAAAATTGCCGGACAGATGGATGAGTTGTATGCCATCGCCCAGGAAGCTCGCCAACAAGTGGCGGCAGTCAATGAACGCGTGTCTTCTCTGGATGACTATGATGTGAAGGAGAGTGTCGCCGTGACCTTCAAAGTGAATAGTGCCATGCTCTCTCCGGAAGCGAAACGACAGCTCGACGGTTTTGCCACCAAGGCGCTCGCCGCGACGGGTTACATGATCGAAGTTTCCGGCCACACCGATTCCACTGGCGGCGATGCGAAAAACATGCGCCTCAGCCGTGATCGCGCTGAAGCTGTGGTCGAGTACTTGACGGTGAATCATAAGATTCCGGCTCGGCGCTTCATCACGCCAATGGGTTATGGCAAGTCTGAAGGTGTAGCCGACAATGCCACTGCCGCGGGCCGGGCACAGAATCGCCGGGTGGAAGTGAAGATTCTCGCGAATCGTGGATTGAATGGGAGTGCGAAGGCGTCGAATGTACGACCTTAGTCGATCACATTAAAGTCACACAATTAGTCTGTACAAGGTGCTGCGGGTGACCGTTTTGTTTATATCGACATTGGCGCTTAGGCGCGTCAGACAAACACGCGATGGAGTCGGCGCTTGAAAATACCCTTGATTCTGATTACCTGGGATTTGATCAATTCGGGAAAAGTTCTGATAGCTCAAATTCCCGGCACCGGAAAGGATGGTGGACCGAGTTGCGCTTATGAATGGCGAAAACGAGTCGGCCCATCGTGGCGATGGCAAATTGCCTTGCCCTGAACGCCAGCCTGGGCATTAGTCCCACTTTGCGGCTTGACTCTATTCACCAGAACCTCTATGTACGTTCTCACTCAGACCGTTGATTGGAGAACATCATGTACTCATCTTCAACGTGCCGCGCATCGTTGCTTTCAGTCAAACTCATATTCTCTCTCGCGGTACTTGCGGCCGGTCTTGACTCACCAATTCGCGCGCAAGCTGCGATCGCGACGAAGGTTGACGATTACGTAAAAGCCGAGATGCAGCGGCAGCATATTCCGGGACTTTCACTCGCGGTAGTCAAAGATGGACAGATCATTTTGGCCAAGGGCTATGGCTTCGCCAACGTTGAGCATCAAGTACCAGTCAAGCCCGAGACTATTTTTCAGTCAGGCTCAATGGGCAAGCAGTTTACGGCCACGGCCGTGATGATGTTGGTCGAAGCGGGTAAGCTGAGTCTCTCCGATCCGATCACCAAATTCTTCAGCGATGCTCCGGACGGCTGGAAGAATATTACGGTGCGGCATCTGCTCACGCACACCGCCGGCACGACTGACTATCCGCGCGACTTCGATTTCCGTCGCGATTACAGCGAAGACGAATTGCTCAAGCGCGCCGAAGCAATTCCGCTCTCCTTTCAGCCGGGTGAAAAGTGGAGTTACAGCAACCTGGGTTATGTGTTGCTCGGCATTCTGATTCACAAAGTGAGTGGACAATTCTACGGCGACTTTTTGCAGGAGCGTGTGTTCCAGCCGTTGGGGATGAATACAGCCCGCATTATCAGCGAAGCCGACATTGTACCTAACCGCGCCGCCGGCTATCGTCTGGTCAAAGGTGAACTGAAGAACCAGGACTGGGTCTCGCCTTCACTAAACACGACTGCGGACGGCGCGCTCTATCTAACCGTTTACGACATGGCGAAGTGGGACGCGGCGCTCTACACCGAAAAGTTGATCAAGAAATCGAGCCTCGAACAGATGTGGACTCCGGTAAAGCTGAACAACGGCAAGACCTACCCGTATGGCTTTGGCTGGTCGTTGAATGAAGTGCGCGGTCATCACCTTATCGAACATGGCGGATCGTGGCAGGGTTTCAAATCGCAGATCGCCCGTTACGTTGACGATAAGTTAACGGTGGTCTTATTCGCCAATTTGAGTCAGGCGAACCAGGCCAGAATCGCTCACGGCGTCGCGGCAATTTACAATCCGGAATTGGCGCCGCTGCCGCCCAAAGCGATCGAAGACAAAGAGCCTCAGGTAACTGCATTGGCGAAAGAGTTAATCGGCAAGGCCGCGGCAGGGGCGCTCGAATCAGGGATTTTCACCGCCGAAGCGTGGCCGGAGATCTCGCGCAGCGCCGCTCAGGTGAGCGTGTTCCTGAAAACGCTCGGTCCGCTAAACGGCATCGAGTTGCTCGAGCGAACGGAGCAGGAGGGCAATCGAGTTTATCGCTATCGGCTGAGGTACAAAGACACTAATTTGTTTTTCGTGATGACGCTGAATAAGGAAAGCAAGATCGCACGGCTGAATTTGCAACCGGAGTGAATGTTAGACACAGTCGTTCTACGTAACGATTGTTTCGCGTGATAGTAGTGTCTCAATGATAGGCAAGCCACCAAAAAACATGTCGCTAGCCTTATCGCTTATGAGAACTTGGTCGTTGCGATTCCTAGTCATCGCCATCTCGACCATTTTGGTTACGATTTTTTCTGCCTTCGTCGGTGACAAGCGAGTATCTTCCGTAACGCTAAGCAACTCCAAACCGGTAGACACCGTCGCGATTACAAACGCAACGCTGATTGACGGCTCGGGTCGTGCGCCCATCAAAGACACTGTTGTCATCATCAAAGGAGATTCGATTGTCGCCGTTGGGAAGCGCGGGCGAATCAATATCCCTGCGGACGCCAGGGTGATCGATGCGCACGGCCTCGTAGTAGCGCCGGGTTTCATCGACACGCACAATCATTCCGATCGTGGCTTGGACCAGGACCCCTCCGCAACGACCCAGGTTTCGCAGGGCATCACGACGGTGGCGGTCGGACAAGATGGCGGCTCTGAGTTTCCCATCGGCGAATATCTCAACAAGCTCGACAGCAATCCCGTGGCGCTCAATGTGCTCACGTTCGTAGGTCATGCGACCCTCCGTTCAAGAGTGATGGGCCAGGATACAAACCGCCACGCGACCGCTGCCGAGATCGAGCAGATGAAACAGATGGTCGAGCAGGCAATGCGCGAGGGAGCCTTTGGTTTATCGACCGGTCTCGAATATGAAATCGGCAAGCCGGCAACAACGGAAGAAGTGATTGCCCTGGCGAGTGTTGCCGGACGTGCAGGTGGCATTTACATCAGCCACATGCGTGATGAGGCGGACAAGACTTTCGAAGCTCTTAATGAACTCATTCGCATTGGACGCGAAGGCCATTTGCCGGCTCAAGTCTCGCACATCAAGCTGGGCAGCGTAGCGGTTTGGGGACGCGCACGCGAAGCCGTAGCGTTAATCAACGCGGCCCGCAAACGTGGTCAGGATGTAACCGCAGACTGTTACCCGTACGACGCCTGGAATTCAACCATTCGGGTCTTAATTCCGAGTGGCCGCCACGACGATCCGGACGACGTCGCACGTGGGTTGGCGGACGTTGGCGGCGCGCAGAACATCACCATTGTGAATTGTCGGGCGCATCCCGAGTATGAATTCAAAACGTTGGACGAGATTGCGCGTCAGCAAAACGTAACACCTGTGGAAATGTATATGCGCATTGTGCGCGATGGAGGCGCGACAATCGTTTGTCATTCGATGAAGGATGAAGATATTCGCATTTTCTACCAACAGCCCTGGGTCATGGTGAGCAGCGATGGCGGCATCGGATCGAGACATCCGCGCGGCGCCGGGACTTATCCACGCGTACTGGGCCGTTTTGTTCGCGAGCAGCGTTGGCTCTCCTTGCCGGAGGCTATCAGAAAAATGACGGCGTTGCCGGCCGGGCGCCTGGGCTTGAAAGATCGTGGATTGATTAAGCCGAGGTTTAAAGCAGACCTGGTCCTCTTCGATCCGGCAGCCGTGATCGATCGTTCAACGTTTCAGCAGCCGCAGTTAATATCTGCCGGTATAAAGACCGTTTTCGTTAATGGGGTTGAAGTGTGGCAGGACGAGAAGGTGACAGGCAATCATCCAGGACGCGCGCTCCGACCTCCACCAAAGTAGGGCTCGTCTTCGCGTCGTCCCAATGAAACTCATATCTCTTAACGTGTCCCTGCCCCGTATCGTCGAGTGGCACGGCGAGCCTGTCACGACCGGTATCTTCAAAGAGCCAGTGGACGGGCCGCTCATGTTGCGCGTGCTTAATCTCGATGGCGACCGTCAGGCGGACTTGACCGTACACGGCGGCAAGAGCAAGGCCGTCTATGCATATCCGTCCGAACATTACGAGTTTTGGAGAAAGGAATTGCCGGAGATCGATTTGCCCTACGGCATGTTTGGCGAGAATTTTACGACGGAAGGATTCGGGGAAGACGCGGTTAATGTTGGTGACCGCTTTCGCATCGGAAAAGCTGAGTTGATCGTGACTGAGCCGCGCCTGCCTTGCTACAAGCTGGGGATCAAGTTCGGACGCGCCGATATCATCAAAAAGTTTTTGCAGAGCGGCCGGACCGGATTTTATTTTGCGGTGTTGAAAGAGGGAAAAGTTAAAGCCGGCGATGAGATCGAATTAATCGGCCGCGATCCTAACAACATCTCCATTGCCGACATCGTTCGATTATATGCTTTTGAGAAAGACGACCTGGAGACGTTACGCCGCGCGGTGAAGTTGGAAGCTTTACCGGAAAGCTGGCGCGGATATTTTCAGAAGCAGATCGAAAAATTGGAGCCGCGCTGGCAGCGATGAGCGAAATGAACCTTACCGCAAGCATTGGGGTCAACATTCGATCGGCGAATGATTCCGATGCCCCGGCATTAGCGAAATTGCGTTATGCTCTGCGCTCTAGTATGGGCGGCGCGGTAACGGAGCCGGAGGATGAGTTTCTCCAGCGCTGCGCGGAATGGATGAAAGAGCATTTGAAAGCGGGAAGTCTCTGGCAATGCTGGGTGGCCGAAAGGGACGAAGATCTGATTGGTTGTTTGTGGCTTCAAATGGTCGAGAAGATTCCCAATCCCAGGTCTGAGCCCGAACACCACGCCTATATTACTAACTTCTTCATCCAGGAATTCGCGCGCGGAAAAGGAATCGGATCACGGCTCCTGTCGACTGCGATCGCCTGGTGCGAGGCTGGCGACGTTCATGCAGTGATACTCTGGCCGACTTTGCTTTTCACAATCAGTCTGAGATCGAAGGCGGCATTGCTGTTCACTGAGTGAGTTCCAATACTAATGGAAGTATTGAGGGCAACCAAATTGATTGCCCTCGTTTGCCTAGGCTGTCGCCGAATCAAGGGACGAGGCTACCGCTTGTTCCAAGGTGGCTCCAACTGGTGTCTCCAATGGCGCGGTGTCCTCGCTCTTCAGCTTACTCTCGATTTCCAGTTCCGATTTCGTCGCGAGACTCAAGCTCTCCGCTGTGGCACACAGAAGATCACGGACTCGCTTCTTCTGTTCCTCACCAAATTCCTCCTCGTCTACGAATTCGTAGTTGAGCGTGAATATTGTGTGGAGGACGAGTTTGATTTTGTAACGTCGGACGAATTCTTCCTCTAAGCGTTTCTTTGACATCGTACGTTTCATATCGAGAAAGGGCGGGAACTCAGCGTTGTAATACAGCTGGATATTTCCGCCAAGCGCGCGGATCGAAAATCCAACCCGCTGCGGGTCCAGCGGCCACCCGAGCGTTTGCCATAGCCCATCTACCCGCGTCACCGGCCTCGGGTTCACGATCGGGATTTCTACTTCTGTGAAATCCTTCTTGCGAATCTTCACCTTGATGACCTTCTTGGCTTGGCCGTCTTGGTCCTCAATCCTTTCATCCTTCGGTTTTACCGGTGACGTTGGCTTTGGTTTTCGGTCGGGTTTGTCGATTACGTCGACGGCAACCCTGTGCGTCTTCGCCGCGCCGAGCGTGTAGTCGAGCTGCACTTGAATGTAACCCTTCGCACCGACAACGGCGTCCTCAGGGCACACAAAGTGACAACGTACGCGACCGCCTTTCATTTCTCCAGCGCCCACATATCTTATTCCGTGTGCGAGCACTCTAATCCTTGAGTTCGTCTGATCAGCTGGATTCCAATAATGGGGGGCCGCATCAGTCTCGAACACGAAGCTGTACCGCTGTCCGGGCCAGAGTTTGATCGTTTCACCGCTAAATTTCCAACGAACAAACGTAGGCGGTTCCTGAGCTTCGATTGGCGGCGGCTCAGGTTTTGTGGCAGGACCCTTATGTTCCTCTTCGATCTCAGTCCGCTTCTCGAGTTTGCGCGTAGATTGGAGGAATATCAGAGTGTTAGACGCCAGTAAGAACCATCGAAGGCTATAAGGCCCTGTCGCTTAAGGTGCTGTTGTGCATTTCTCACGTAATGCTTCCACTTCTTGCCAAAGTGCACTCCCTTAATAACTCTATCTTCGTTATCATCGCAAAGATCAGGATGAAGTCGCTGAACCATCGGATGCATTTCAGTTGTTCGCATAGGCTCTCTTGCGAGTAGGTACAGGATCGTGTCGGCAAAAATACCGTGGGTGGTTTTGCCTTCCGCTCGCAGCGATAACAATTCTGTTCTCGCCTCTTCTAGCTTTTGATTGAAAGCCTTTCGAAATTTTTGCCTTATGCTGTTTTCAGCTTTTCTCCGCAAGCCTTTCAGCTCCGCGGCGATGCGAGCCATCGATTCAAGGGAATCTTTAAGGACGATGCTGCCAAGCGCAGCGTAGTCGTGCATATCATTCCGAATCTGAGCAACGGTCTTCGGATCAGTAGTGATGACGCCATATTCAAAGTTCCTTCTCAACCCGCCATCCGTTAAATTGGCCGAAGTAATGACCGCGGTTTTATCGTCCCTAACGTAAACCTTTGCATGCAGATTCGGAAGCTAAGTTACTTTCAATTTCGGAGTCGACTGAGCAAAAGCAAGTAGCGATTCAACCTCCAGAATTCCGGCCAAAATACTGTCAGGACGTAAATCCGCCACGATCTCCACTTCAATCGAAGACGCCGCTCCGGAAAAATTCAGACGCTCGATGAGTTTGCTACTTTGAGCGCACTTCATAAACGGTGACACCAAAAGTAGACTTGTTCGAGCACAACCAAGTAGGTCATAAAAACCGTCTTCCCAAGGAGATTTGATTGTTCGGAAGGAGTCCACTTACTTACGTTTTGGTATTAGATCACCTGTTTTTCATCCAACTGATTGTGATTTCTCGCTCTACTTGCTTGAACTCAGGATCGCCAGTTAGCAAAGTCGCAGCCCTTTGTTTCGCGAGCGCTGCCGCAAAGCAATCGGCGAATGACATTTTGTTCTTCGACTTGAAGTAGCCGGCGTCCTTTGCAAGAGTCCAATCGGCATCAACAAATTCGATCCCGAGATCGCGAAGCTGCTTGATACTTGTGTCGGCATCAGCGGCCGATGTTTGCCGGGCGACGATGTACCAGACTTCACCAGCGTTAACGACCGTCATCAAGAGTGGAATTCGTTGTTCGTGCGCGTCCGCAATAATGTTCGCAACTTTCTCGGCCGCAGGTTCGTCCTCAAGATAGGCGATGGTTGCCCACGAATCAAGCACGATTGCTTTTGGCTTTTTTGGCATTAGAGTTCTCGCTCGCGTTTCTTTTCAGCCATTAGTGCTTTCATCAGCCCCTTGCCTCGAAACTTTCCCCGCAGACTATGAACGTATTCACGCGTGATTGGCTTGAGAATGATTTCCTTGCCGTTCTCTTCGATTTGAATGCGAGTTCCTTCTTTGATTCCGAGCCGCCGCCGGATTGAAGAAGGAATGACTATCTGACCTTTCGATGTTGCGGTAGTCTCCATCGCTGACTCCTCTCTAATAACACTTCAAGTTGTATACCAGTGCTCGCCCAGTAAGTCAACCCGCGAATATATTACTTCCTGGACACAGTTGGAGATAGTTTACTTGGTAGGAGACACGCTTTAGGTGGCCAGCCCACACGCCACTCGCGATCCTAGGCTTGCGCCCAAGGCTTCATGTTTTCCCACGCGTTTTCTCCTTGACACTATTCCTCAGAACCTCTATCTAATCTGCGCAACGGAACTTCGGACTGGAGGGAATCATGTATTTATCTCAACGGCGCACAATCTTCGCACTATCAAGCAGAATCAGTTGGGCGATCTGTGTACTCGTATTTGCCCTTTGCACTCTAAGCAACGCTCAAGACAAGCTCACCCAAAACGCGGTAGACGTGACGCAGAAGCTCGCGGGCTTTGATGCGTTCATGGAGAAGACTTTGAAAGACTGGA
>WNGL01007179.1_pt1 | contig 13082 bp, 14 predicted proteins | sample 5400591 | NCBI WGS metagenome assembly WNGL01 (sample SAMN13153377, study PRJNA577476) | soil metagenome | isolation source: 80 cm soil or saprolite under Garry oak tree replicate 1 | place: USA:California | collected 2016-06-15
CGCACGAGCGCGCAATCACGTTGACGCTCGCTCGCGCGACATAATAGAATCGCGCTCCTTTGCGGGCCGTTAGCTCAGGTGGTAGAGCAGCGGACTTTTAATCCGTTGGTCGCAGGTTCGACTCCTGCACGGCCTACCAGATGGCGAACGCCCGACTGCAGCCGGCGCGGCTGGCTGGAAGCTACCCGGCCATCTCCTCGGCGAGGCTTTCGGTCTGCCGGGGTTCCTGAGCCTGGGCTAGCGTACGCAGGCGCAAAAGCGGAGAGGCCCAGGCTACGAGCGGCACCAGCGCGATCGCGCCGAGACCCGCGAGGAGCAAGGTCGCCCGTAGTCCCGCATGCTCGGCGACCCAGCCGCCGGCCAAGCCGCCGAAAGGCGCGGTCGCCACCGTGAGGCAGATCATCGTCGCCGTGACGCGCCCGAGCAGCGGATCCGGGGTCACTGCCTGGCGCAGCGTCAGGTAGTTGATGAAGAACACCATGCCGCTGAAGTCGAGCACGAACAAGCCGAGACCGAACAATGCCGAGGCGGTGAGCTCGCCACCGGACGCGCAAGCGAGCAGCAGCCATCCGACTCCCGTTCCCAGCAGGCCGGCCAGCATGGTGGGACCGAAGCCCAGGCGCCGGTTGAGCGGTCCGATCGCGGCCGCGGCGCCGAGCGAGCCGATGCCGGCGAGCATCCACAGCGCGCCGACGTGCCCGGCGCTGAAGCCGAGCTCGCGCGCCGCGTACAGCACCACGATCGCGAGCGACGCATGCCGGAAAATCTGCCACACCGCGATCGCCCAGGCGAGGGCGCGCAGCACGGCGTTGCGCCAGATCGCGGACAAGCCTTCGCGAATCTCCGCGCCGATGCTCGAGGCGCGCATCTTGGGCGCGTCGTTGGGCCCGGAACGGATGCCACGCAGAATCCAGGCCGAAAGCAGGAACGACAGCGCATCGAGCAGTATCGCGAACGGCGCCGTGAGCCAATGGATCAGCGCACCGGCAATTCCCGGACCGATGAGCTGCGCGGCGGAGTCGCTCACCCCGATCTTGGCGTTCGCTTCGACCAGGTTGCCGCGCCCGACCCGCTCGGTCATGAAGACCTGGTAAGCCGGCCAACCGCAAACGGTTCCGAGCCCGACCAGGAACCCGACCGCATAGAGCACGCCCATCGAGAGCACGCCGAACCACGCGCAAAGCGGCACGGTGAGCAAGGCGAGGGCGCGCGCGATGTCCGACCAAACGATGATCGGAAGCTTGGGCGCGCGGTCCACCAGCACGCCGGCGAACAGGCCGAAGAGCGCGAACGGCAGCGCCTCGAGCGCGGTGAGCACGCCCATTTCGAGCGGCGTCGCCTCGAGCAGCAGGGCGCCGGTGAGCGGCAGCGCGAGAAAGGTGATCTGCCCGCCGAAGTGGGTGATGGTGAGCGAGCTCCACAGCCGCACGAAATCGCCGTGGCGCCACAGGCCGTTGAACGCCCGGGTGGGATTCAGTCGTCGAAGCAAGTTCGCCATTGTCTTTCCGTCGCCTGTTGCGCGAAGCGGAAACGACTTTGGCTGATCGGCCGATTCGTCCCGCCTCGAAGCCCGGCGGGCAATCGGCCCGCGGGTCAGTCTTTGCCGCCGATGAACGGCAAGCCGGCGTAACGCACGCTGTCCGCGCCACGCGCCATGCCGCCGCAGAGGCGGCGAGAAGGATTTGGATTCGCGTGGTGGTCCATATGTCGTTCGTCGAATTGCGGTGGGACTGCGCGAAGTATATCAGGCGCTTGCGCACGCCGGCGAGGTCGCCTTCGCCGCCGCGCGCAGGAAGCCGATCAGGTCGTCGAGGGCCTCCTCTCCGGAACGGGTGCTCCTCGCATAGGCGCGGTCCACCGCGAGCAGCGTGTCGAACAAGAGGTCCGGGTCGACCCTCGCCTGCATCGCCCTCAGATCACCCTCGACCAAGGCGCGCTCGGCGGCGAGCGCAGCGAGCTGCATCTCGTGCAGCCGTTCGCTTGCTCGGCGGCTTGCCTGCAGCATCATGTACAGGGCTACGAGCATCAGCGACCAGCCGGCGGAGGTGGTGAAGCGGAAGGCGATGCGATGAAAATCGCTGACGAAAGGCGCTTTCTCATGGCCTTCGATCGCCAGGATCACGCCTTGCGGCACGAGATAAAACAGCATTTCGACGGCGAGCGTGGTCACGATCGCGGCGGCGACCATTGCCAACACCAGCCGCGTTCCGGTCGGCGCCGAGTCACCGAGCAGGTTGTCGATGGCGACCGCGCAGCCGAGCCCGATGAGCGCCAGGAAGAAGAACAGGACGGCCCAGGCGAGGATCGGCACGGCGTGAAGGTCTTCCTTGCCGAGCAGCGCGTAGGTCGAGTGGGCGAGCTGAACGACGAGCCCAAAGCCAAGTGCGAGATACACATGGCGCTTGCCGAATCCGGCGAGGAGCCTCATTTCAGCGGGAGCCTGATGATGGCAACGACGCCGCGCGGCGTATTGGCTTCGAGCGCGAGCGCCGCGCGCTCGCCGTAAAGCGCAGCGAGCCGCGCCCGGATGTTGGCGAGCCCGACGCCCGAGCCGGAAGCGGCGGTGAGTCCCTGGCCGTTATCCGCCACGCTGAGCGTGAGCGCCCCGCCGCTGGCCTGCGCCTTTATGAGAATCGAGCCGCCTTCGGCGAGAGGAGCGATGCCGTGCTTGATCGCGTTCTCGACGAGGGTCGCGAGCATCATCGGCGGCACGCGCGCGGCGAGCAGCGGCGCCGGAGCATCGATCGAGATCTCGAGCCGCGCCCCCATGCGGATTTTCTGTACGCCGAGGTAGGCCGAGACGAGATCGATCTCCTCGGCCAGCGTGGTCTCGTTCTCGCGCATGCGCGGCAGCGCCCCGCGCAGATAGCGGGTGAGCTGCGCGAGCATCGCGCGCCCCGCCGCGGAGTCGCTCTGGGACAGGCGGCGCACGTTCGACAGGGTGTTGAACAAGAAATGCGGCTCGACCTGCGCCTGCAGCAGGCGCAGTTGCGTCGCGAGCTGCTGCGTCTCGAGCGCGCTGCGGCGCAATTGCGCTCCGCGGGCTTCCCCCTCGGCGGCCTGCGCGCGCAGGTAGAAAACGTAACCGGCGACGAGGATTGCGCCCGAGCCCAGCCAGGAGGTGAACACGAGCAGCATGTACGCCGCGCCTTCGCTGGTGGGCGTTGCGCCGACGGCATAGCGCACGAGGGCGGAGACGCCGGCGCCTGCGACCGCCGCGAGCACGGCAACGCCAAAATTCTCGCGGCCTGCGCGTCCCGCGGCATTGAGCACCACCAGCGCCGTGACCAGCATCGTGACGCCGGTGACGAGGAACACCACTAGGCGCGAGAGCCAGCCGAGCGCCATGTCGCCGATGCCGCCGCCGACCACGCCGTTGGTGGGCGCGAGCATCCATTCCAGCGCCTGCAGCGCGCAGAAGCCCGCCACCAGGGCCAGCGCGCTCCACGATAGTCCGTTGAGCAGCCGCGGCATCGCTACATCTGCCGGAAAAGCGGTGTGTACGCGTCGCTCACCGCGAGCAGCTCCTCGCGGCGCTTGAGCCGCACCTGCGTGCGGCCGCGCAGGTCGCGCACCACGCCGGCGATCGCGTTGACGTTGACGATGGTGGAGCGATGAATCTGCCAGAAGGACGCGGGATCGAGCGCCTGCGTGAGCTCCTTGATCGGCTTCCTGATCAGCGATTCGCCTTCGACGGTCACCACGCGCGTATATTTGCTGTCTGCCTGGAAGTAGCAGATGTCCTCGACCGTAATGATGCGCACCGTCTGCCCCTGCGACGCGTTGATCCAGCGCAGGAAGCCGCGCTGCGGCGCGGCGAGCTCGCGCAGCAGCCCCTCGATCGCCGGCGCGGGCCTGCCGACGCGCTCCTTCAAGCGCGCCACGGTCGTGGCGAGCCGCGCCGCATCGGGGGGCTTGAGCACGTAATCCGCGGCTCCCTGCTCGAACGCGGCAAGGGTGTGCTGGTCGTACGCCGTCACGAACACGATATGGCAACGGCCGCTTACCTGCCGCGCCACCTCGAGGCCGGTAAGCCCCGGCATCTGGATGTCGAGGAACAGGACGTCGGGCGCATGCGCTTCGACTTCCCGCAGGGTCGCGATGCCGTCTCCGGTCTGCGCGACGACGTCGAGCTCAGGCCAGAGGGAGCCGAGCAGCTCCGCGAGCTCCTCGCGCAGCAGCGGCTCGTCCTCGGCGATGATGGCGCGTGGTCTGGGCAGCACGTCGTTCCGGCCGCTATGGCTCCGGCCGCTATGTTCGCACGCAGCAAGTGCCGTTGCCAGCTGGCGTGCAGCGTGCATCGCAATCGGAAAGGCGTCAGAGCGCCCTGGGAGTGGGACAATTTTCGCTCGCCACGGTCTGTTGTGGCGGCAGATCCTCCCTTTTTGCGACGACGACGACGCGCTCGACGTGCTGCGATGCGAGCTCCCGCTCGGCGCCGTAGACCATCGAGGCGTTCACCGCCATCAGCGCCGCTCCGTTCACGCCGATCGCGATGCCCAGGGCCAGCACACGAATTCCGTTCTTCATGGAAATCTCCCTCATTGATGCGTACACATTAAGGGCCCCAAATACGCCCCACAACGGCCATGCGACGAAACGCCCGATCGCGCGAGCGAAACGCCTCCTCGGCCGACGAACGGTTGTTATGATGAGGGAAGCGAAATACTCGGCCAATCCGATTCTTGCCATGTCAACGGTGGCAATGCATACGGGATTCGCGAATGAAACGTCAACCGGAGCTCGTCCGCGTCGCCGCATCCCCGGAGTTCATGCCGAACGGTTGGCTCTACTTCCCCAGTTCGTAAGCTCACCGCCTGCCGTTCTTCAACTCCGGCGTCTCGAGGGTTCAGCTGCCTTTCGAAGTGTTCAAGCTCAAGATCTGACTTCGTCGTCCGCGGGTCCGTTTTCACGGCGCCGCGGACCGGGTCCGCGCTCCGGCCTGGGCGCAGGAAGGAAGCCAAACACCCTCTCGACTGCGATCGCGATGGCGAGCAATCGCCGGTCGCTTCCCGCCGCCGCGTCGAGCTCGAGGCCGACCGGCAGGCCGTTGCCGGTCAGACCGATCGGCACGCTCACGCCGGGAATGCCGGCGTTGGATCCGGGATCGGTGTGGCGGATGTAGGTGAGAAGGGTCGAGACCTGCCGGCCATTCAACTCCACGGTCTGGTCCTGTCCGATCGGACGCGCCGGCAGCGGCGTGGTCGGGAACACCAGCGCGTCGAGCGCGAAGTCCTCGAACGTCCGCCGGTAGGCCGCCTGGAGCTGCGGGCGGAACACCTCGATCGCATCCCGATAGACGGACTCGGGTATGGCCCCGGGTCCGATGACGGATTGCTCGTAGACGGCCTTGACGTCCGGGCTCGCGATGGCGCGGACCAACTCCTCCAGGCTTATGCCGGTGTGGTTCGCCTCTAGATACACGGGAACATCGGTGCCCGCCTCGAACAAGGCCACTGGGAAACCCACGCCGGCGTTGAGCGCCTCGAGGTTCGGGATTTCAACCTCGACCAGGACCGCGCCGCGATCCCGAAGCCGCCGCAGCGCCTCGTCGACTGCCTCTTCGACCGCCGGATCGAGGTCCGCAAAAAAGCTTCGCCGTGCCACGCCGAGCCGCAGCCCGTTCAGGTCCACGCGCGGGAGGGCGAGCGGCTCTGCGGTGATCACGGCATCCAGCAATGCGACATCGGCCGCGGACCGCGCAATGGGCCCCGGAGTGTCGCGCGTGTGCGCGATCGGAACGACTTCCCTCACTCCGGCGAGCGTCCCGGTTCCCGCGTAGCGTCCGACGGTGGGCCGGAAGCCGACGACGCCGCACAGCGCGGCCGGGATCCGCGTGGATCCGCCGGTGTCGGTCCCGATACCTGCGGGCGCGAAGCGCGCCGCGACGCCTGCCGCGTTGCCGCCGCTGCTTCCGCCCGGGATCCTGGAGGTGTCGTACGGGTTGCGCACCGGCCCGAAGGCGCCGTTGTTGCTCGTGATGCCAAACGCGAGTTCGTGCATGTTCGCCTTGCCGAAGACGATGCCGCCGGCGCCGAGCAGCGCATCGACGACGCGCGCGTTCGCCCGCGGGCGGTTGCCGATCAAGCCCGGCGTTCCGGCCGTGGTGGGCAGCGTCGCGGTGTTGATGTTGTCCTTGATGAGCAGGGGCAGCCCGTGCAGAGGTCCCAGGCGGCGCCCGCGCGCGCGCAGCTTGTCGGCGGCGCGGGCCGCTTCCAGGACCTGGTCCGGATCCTGGGCGATCAGCACGTTGAGATCCTTGAGCGAGAGGGCCCGCGAGAGAAGGATCGCCGCATAGGTCTCGGCCCGGAGATCTCCGGCAGCGATCGCTGCCAGGGCCTCGGTGGCCGTCAGCTCCAACACCTCGTCCCGCCCGTCCCTTTCCGTGCGCGTCCAAGCCCAGCGGGAACCGGCCAGCCCGCCGGCCGCCCCCGCCGCTATGAGAACCTTCAGGAACCGCCGCCGGATCGAATCAACCGCGCCATGGATGTTCCGCATGCTGTCTCCCCTTGTCTGCAAGAAGGCGAGACCGATTGTGACAATCGAATGTTGGGCGTGCGTGACATGCCGTGGCCCGACCGAACTAGGATTCGGCGAAGGCGACCGGCCGGAATCTAGTTCGATGCGATCGCGGCGCCTTCGAGGCTGCGCCTGAGGCGCGAGCGGCCTTGCGGACTAGAACGTGTAGGCGAGGCCCAGGGAAATCACCGGGTAGTACTTGAAGCTGTGAAGGCTCTCGTCAAGCCTGGATTGCTCGGCTCGCGCGTCGCTTTGCGCCAGGGTGCATTCCGCTGGGGTCGCCAAGGGGCCGCAGGTTAGGTCGATCTTGGACTTCGGGCTGCCCTGGAACATGACGCCTGCGTCGATTATCAGCGACAGGCCCCTGTTGATCGGGCGGCCGTAGCCGATGCCGAAGTAAGGCGCCGCCTTGTTGAAATCCACCGCGGCGTCGAGCGAGCCGACTTGCCCGGTATTGTACTGGGTGCCGTTGATCGTGTAGAAGCCGCCCGACGGCTGTCCCTTGAGCGCGAGCTTGTTCCCGTTGAACATCGCGCCCGCGCTGACGCGGAAATTGCTCGCGAACGGAAACCAGTCTCCGAGCAGCGATACCGTCTGCAGCTTCAGCTTCATGTCGTAGTCGATATTGTCGTAGGTGCTCGTTTGGCTGAAGTTGAAGCCGTCCGCATTGAGGCGCACCCCGGTGCGCGGTCCAAAGGCGTGCGACAGCTCGACACCTCCGCCGAGCGTGCCGCCGCGAAGGCCGAGCGAGGTGTCCGCCGGGGCAAGGCCCGGGAACGCCAGAAGAGGCAATACCGCGGCGGCGACGAATAGTCTGCGCATCATCTTCTCCTTTCGGAAGGCGCGCGCCCATCTTATAGCAGTCGCCCCCGGAACCCACGAGCATTGCGTCACACTGCGGTTGCGGGAGATCCGCACTATCCTCCTCTTGCCGCGCGCCGTTTTGCTCCCGGGTCGATGTTTTTTTCGAAGAAATGGCTGAGCGGATCGGACCTGTACTCCCCGAACGGTCCGCGCTCAGCGTATCCTGCGCGACGGTAGAGGGCGAGCGCCGCCGCCTGATGGATGCCGGTCTCGAGGCGCATCCACTCGAGACCCTCGCGTGAAGCCTGCTCCTCGATGCGCGCGAGGATCGCGCACCCCAGTTTCTGCCCGCGGGCCTCGGGATGCACGAACATGCGTTTCACTTCGCCGTATCCGGCCGAATCGATGAGCAGCGCGCCGCAGCCAAGGGCTTCGCCCCCGCGCCGCGCGACGAAGAAGCGGATGTCGGGCGCACACAGCGTGTCGATGCCGAGGATGTGGTTGCTTTGCGGAGGATAGAGCGACTCGAGATAGGCGTCGAGCGCGGCGAGGAGCCGCATCACGTCCTCCTGGCGCGGGCTCTCGAGTCGGATCGCGGCCCGCAATCCGCTTCGCCGGGATATCATGGCCGCTCCTTTCGTCCAGAAGCGGGACTTTTCAACATGCGATCGCGCAAGCTTTACTTCCTTTTTCGCACCGTAGTGTGCGGAATCGTCCCTCTTGCCGCCTTCGCAGCGGAACCATCCTGGATCGAGAGCAGCAACCGCAACTCCGCGATCGTAATCGAGATGCAGGGCGCTTTCCACCCCGAGTTTGCGTCGGAATTGGGTATCGATCGCTTCGATGCCGCCGTGCTCGACCTCGACCCGGAGAATGCGAAGCGCTATGACGCCGCGGCAGGACGCGTGCTGGAGCTGCTGTCGGCGAGGCGAAAAGCGGAATCCGATCCGAAGGTGCGGCAGGACCTCGACATCCTCATCGACGCGGTCGAGAGCAGGCGGCGCACCAGCGCGCTCGAGTATCGCCTCCTCATCCCCTACTTCGACCTGCCGAGACACATTTTTCAGGGGCTCCAGGTCCTGCTCGATGCGCGCAACGACGAGTCGCGGCGGCGCAACGCCTTGCAGCGCGTGCGACGCTACGCCGGGATGGAGCCGGGCAGCGCGCCGCTCGCGGAGCTCGCGCGCGCGCGTGCGAGTGAACGCTTCGGTATTCCGAAGCTCGTCTGGCCCTACGAAGGACAAGTGCGGCAGAACCTCGACAACTCCGAACGCTACATCGCGGGGATTGCCGAGCTGTTTCGCTCGAGCGGGCTGCGCGACTGGGAGGCGGCGCACGCCCGGCTCGCGGCGCAATTGCGCAACCACTCGGAATGGGTGAAGGCCACCATCCTTCCGCGCGCGCGCAAAGAGCACATGCTGCCGCGCGAGCTGTACGCCGACCGCCTGAAGAACACGGGGGTCGACCTGGAGCCTGAACAGGCGATCTCGATGGGCGCCTTCGCGTTCACCGAGATTCGCGACGAGGCGGCGCGACTCGCCGCCCGAATTGCGCGTGAACGGAATCTCGCGTCGGCGGACTACCGCGACGTCATCCGCGAGTTGAAGCGCAGCCCGGTGCCGCGCGATGGGATCCTGGTCCTCTACCGTGATCGCCTCAAGGCCATAGAGGAGATCGTGGTGCGCGAGCGCATCATCAGCCTGCCGCAGCGCGCGGCCTCCATCCGGCTCGCGAGCGAGGCCGAGTCTGCCGCCATCGCTGCGCCCTTCATGAACCCGCCGCGGCTCGTAGGCAACCGGGGCGAAGTGGGCGAGTTCGTCCTGCCGCTGCAGAATCCGAATGCAAAGTCGTCCGATCCGGTCGATGATTTCACCGGAGAGGCGGCGGCATGGACGCTGACGGCGCACGAGGCGCGGCCCGGCCACGAGCTGCAGTTCGCGGCGATGGTCGAGGGCGGTGTCTCGCTCGCCCGCGCGGCATTCGCCTTCAACAGCACCAACGCGGAGGGCTGGGGCCTTTACGCCGAGAGCCTGGTGATTCCCTACTTTCCCCTGGAAGGGCAGCTGTTCTCCCTTCAGCTTCGCCTCCTGCGGGCTGCCCGGGCGTTCCTCGACCCGATGGTCAATCTCGGCAGGATGACCCCTGACGAGGCCAAGGCATTTCTCATGCGCGAGGTCGCTCTTTCCGAACCGTTCGCCCAGCAGGAGGCGGACCGCTACGCATTCAGGATGCCCGGCCAGGCGGTCTCCTACTTCTACGGCTACACGCGGCTGCGGGAGCTGCGGCTCAAGGCGGAACTCGCGCTCGGGCCGCGCTTCGAGCAGCGCAAATTTCACGACCTCGTGATCGCGCAGGGCCTTCTGCCGCCCAAGTTGCTCGAGCGCACCGTCATGCAAGAGATCGAACGCATGCGATGATTTTTCCTGCCTCGAGCCTCGTGCCTTCGAGCGCCTCGCGCGCATAGCGGTCCGCGAGGCGGTTCATGCCCGCCAGTATCGACAGCGACACCGCTACGGCGGCGATCGCGGCCGCCAGACGTTCCCCTTTACCGGCTGCTCCCATGGCTGTAACCTCTTAAAATAGTTTAGACAGTTACAGCATAGTGTGGCACAATGTAACTTGTCAAGGCCTATTTGGAGGTTACAAGGTGAACACATCGACCGCCTTTCGGCGCTCCAAGGGCAGGCCCTACGCCGAAACGTTTCGCTGCCCGGGCGGCGCCTTATGCCTGGATTTCTGCAATTCCGGGCAGAGCGCTAGGGGGCCCTCCGGTACTGAGTCGATCGCCGGCTTTTCCGACCTGATCGACTGGCTCGAGGCTGCGGGGGCCATCACCGGGGGCCAGGCGGGCGGGCTTCGTCGGGCCGCAGCGGCATCGCCCCGCGCCGCAGCCCAGGTATGGGGCCGGGCGATCAAGTTCCGCGAAACCCTGTTTCGGGTCCTGAACGCAAAAGCCGAAGGCGGGGCGGGCGCGCGGGAGGACCTCTCGGACATCGAAGCGGAGCACGCGCGCGCAGCGCCGTTCGCCCGGCTCTCCCGGACCGGCGAAGGATATCGGTGGTCGCTGGATCCGTCGGCCGCCGCGCTCGACGCCGCGATGCAACCCCTGGTCGAATCGGCGGTGAGCCTGCTCACGTCGGCGAAGCTCGAGCGCCTGCGCCGCTGCGGAAATTCAACCTGCTATTGGCTGTTCATCGACGAGACCAAGAACCACAGCCGGCGCTGGTGTGAAATGGCGAGCTGCGGGAATGTCCTCAAGGTGCGCCGCCACCGGGAGAAGGCCCGCAGCGCCGCACGCTGAATCAGGATGCGCGGCTGAAACGGATCGCCCACAAACGGGCCAGAGCGGCGGCGCCGTCCGTCCCTTGCACCGTCTTGAGGATCTGGATCGCTCTCTGATTCTGGCCCGCCAGATGGTAGGCGTACCCCAGCTGGAGCTTCGCGTGCTCCAGCCGCCTGAAGGCCTTGGGCTCGCGAATCCCCTTCTCCATCAGCGCGAGTCCTTGTTCCGGCTTGCCGAGCAGGACGTAATTGAAGCCGTCGTTGAAGAGCACCCTGCCGTCCTTGCCGGCCACCGACTGCGAATCCTCGCGCGCGAGCGCCTTCTTGTCCTCGGCGAGGTTTCTGGCCGCCATGTCCTTCAAGCGCTTGTGTCGCGCGGCTTCGGGTCCGGCGCCCAGAGCGCCGGACGCGTAGCCCTTGTCGATGATCCTGACCGCCTCCATCGGGAACCCGTCCTGCAGCGCGAGTTGCGCGGCGTCCAGGAACTCGTCCGCGCTGCGCATCGTGCCGGTCTCGATCTTGATGCGAGCCACGTCGAGGGCGAGCCGCTCGGAGAACCCGGGGCGAGTCGCAATGCTGTAAATGACGCTCAGCCAGTAATCCCGCTTCGGGTAGTGGGCGACGAGCATTTCCATCGCTTTGCCGTAACACGCGGCGTCCTTGATCTGCGCGCAGGAATTCGCCAGCAACTGCAATTGCTCCTCGGTGGGCGCCTTGTTCTCCCGTTCCCCGGCTTCGACATCCTTCATAAGCTCTTTGGCCGCGCTCGCGAAGTCGTTGCCGAGGTAGAGCGCCTGGACGTGGATCGTGCGCACCGACTTCTCCGTGCCGCCGTCCCGGAAGTAGCGTGCCGCCAGCTCGGCGGTTCTTGCGTAGTTTTTCATCAGATAGTACTGACTCGCGGCGGCGGCGAGGAACTGCCGCCTTTCCCCCTCGGGCGTGGCCGGCGAGGTCGCGATGTTCTCGAAGGCGCGGGCCGCTGCGGCCGGGTCCCCCGCCGCGGCCGCGGCCTGCCCCAGGACGCGCTCGACGAGGTAGTTCTCGTACGACGTCCTGTCGCCGACGGCCTGCGCTTCGCGCACCTTGGCGAGCGCCTCCTTGCCCTTTTTGGATTTCAGCAGCTCGATCGCAGCCTGGATGGGTTTGCCGATCTCGGGTCGTACCGTCTGGGCGCCCGCGCCCGGCTCCTGCGCGAGCGCGCGCGCGGCGAACAAGGCGATCCAGCAAAGATGAAGGAAGCAAGAACGAAAGAAGCAAAAGCGGGCGCGCATGGGGATCGCAGCTCGGCGCTTCAGCGCAAGAACTGCTCGTTGCCGATCAGGCCGATCTTTTTCATCCCCAGCCGCTGCGCCGAAGCCATCACCATCGCCACGCTCTCGTATTTGACCAGCTTGTTGGGGCGCAGATGCACCTCCGGCTGAACCGGCATTTCGGCGGCAGCACGCAACCGCTCCTCGAGCTCCTGGCGATTCGGCACGACCCGTCCGTTCCAGATCAGGGTGCCGTCGAAATCGACCTCGATGGTCACCACCTCGGGAGGGACCGGCGGGGGCGGGGGAGTGCCGATCGGCATGTTCAGCTTGACCGCGTGCGTCTGGATGGGAATCGTGATGATGAGCATGATGAGCAGGACCAGCATCACGTCGATCAACGGCGTCGTATTGATGTCCACCATCACGTCCGGGTCGCGCGTTCCGTTTCCGGATCCGATTTTCATGGCCATGCGCGTGTCACTCCTGCCGCGAGCCGGTCCGCGGCGGCGGCTCCGTGATGAAACCGACCTTCAGGATCCCGATGCGCTGGCACGCGAACACCACCCTTCCGATGGATTCGTAGCGCGCTTCCTTGTCGCCGCGAATGTGGATTTCCGGCTGGGGCTGCCGTACCGCGACCTCCCTCAGGCGGGCGAGGAGCATCCGTTCCTCAGGGACGAGCTGGTTGTTCCAGAACACGTCGCCGTCCTTGTTGACGGCGATGATGATGTTCTCGGGCTTGGTCTGCGTCGGCAGATTTCTTTCCTTCGGCAGCTCGACAGGCACGCTCTGTATCACAACGGGGATCGTGATAAGGAAAATGATCAGCAATACGAGCATCACGTCGACGAGCGGGGTCGTGTTGATATCCGCGACGAGATCGTCTTCGGCGTCCGGGCTGCCTACCGCCATGCTCATGATTCGGAGTCCCTGCGCGTGCGACCGCCCCGCCCGAGCAGCGACATGTGGACCCCTCCGCCGAAGTGCCGGATGAGCTCCATTGCCACTCTGTTTCTGCGGACCAGCCAATTGTAGCCAAGCACCGCCGGCACGGCGACCGCCAGTCCGAGCGCCGTCATGATCAACGCCTCGCCCACGGGACCGGCGACCTTGTCGATCGATGCCTGCCCCGCGATGCCGATCGCGGTGAGCGCATGGTAGATGCCCCACACGGTCCCGAACAAGCCGACGAAGGGCGCGGTCGAGCCCACCGTCGCGAGGAAC
>WNGL01007180.1_pt1 | contig 13081 bp, 10 predicted proteins | sample 5400591 | NCBI WGS metagenome assembly WNGL01 (sample SAMN13153377, study PRJNA577476) | soil metagenome | isolation source: 80 cm soil or saprolite under Garry oak tree replicate 1 | place: USA:California | collected 2016-06-15
GGAGCCCTGGATGGTCCGGCGCAGATATTTCTTAAGGCATATGTCGCGACAGGCCGTTTTGACGTTTCAACCCGCCTTCCATTCCAGAGGGCGGCGGCCTGCTTGGAGCACGCCAAGCATGATGTTCATAAGCGGGCTCAAAGATGGCGCGAGCGGGCTGAGGCGACGCTCGATGAAGGCCTCCGTACTTTGGAGGCAGGAGTATAAACGTGGTGAGCGAGCCAGCGTTGCAATCGATTGAGTCAAGAACGATCAGTGATCCGGGGATCCCCACGCTTTCATCTGTTTTGGACTCAGCAACGATGCGGCAGCACCTTCGGCAGGCTCTTCGCGGCCGATGTGACGCGATCGAGGAAATTCGATTCCAGGTTCTCAAGCATCACCCGGGAAGTCGCTGCACGCTTGACATCGCGTTGTTGACTGCGAGCGGGTGGGATTCCCTGATCGGAAAGGTTTACGCTGCCGATCGCTCGGACGTGTATCACGCCATGGTCGGATTAAACGGGGCGGGATTTCAGCCGGAGGGTTTATTCACAATCCCACAGCCCCTTGCTTACATTCCAGATCTGCACCTTCTGCTTCAGGAGAAAGTCCAGGGCCCTCGAGCCAAGCAAATTTTTCTGATGGGCAGTGAACGCGAGCGCGCCGACGCGGCGGAGCGATGTGGCCAATGGCTGGCTAAGTTTCACGCCGTAGGTCCTCGATCAGGAGAGGTCTTTGAAGCAACGAATCATCTCCGGTCCATCGCACGGTGGTCCCAAAGAATAGCCAATCTGGGCGAACCCTTCCGACCCATGGTTGGACGGTTAGCCAGGCTTCTGGAAGACGGAGCGGTAACCCTGAAGGCAGCGCGACTGTGCGCCAGCCACGGCAGCTACAACTGTAATCAGATCATCTTGGCTGAACGCCGCACGGTTGTGTTCGACTGGGACAGCTGCGACATCGCAGACCCATGCCGCGATGTCACACGGTTCCTAGTCGCGCTCCAGCGGCTTGGGTTCAAGTATCTCGGCTCCATCAAGGCGCTTGATGGTGCGGCCGAAGTCTTTTTACAGACCTACGAGGCTTTGAATCCGTTCACGATTACGGCAAACCTTCCGTGGTACACAGCCTTTACTTGTCTGACACTTGCCAAGTATGAGGCGAACCGCCCGGTTTGCACCTTCCGGGATGGGATCGAGGCGCTGATTGCCGAAGGGCTTCGCGCCCTGAAGGGATGAGGAGGAGAGAACACCCATGAGCAAGTTGGTCGATAGCAACTCAGATCCAGCTATTCCAACGCTGGCGGCTGTTCTTGATCCGGCGGAGCTGGTTAAACAGCTTAGTATGTGTGAGGCTCCTCGACGGCAGTGGGACCTATCACAGGGAGTTCGCGTTATCGTGCTCAAGTGGAAGAGAGCGAGCCGATGCACATTCGAAATTGCCCTGAAGAACGCGAGTGGGTGGGAAGAAAAACTGATCGGTAAGGTTTACGCCAAGGACCGGATCGACATCTATCAAACCATGGAAGAACTCCAGCAAGCTGGCTTTGGCTCCGAGCAAGAGTTCGGGATTCCTTGCCCGATCGCTTTCATAGCTCCATTGCGCCTTCTGCTGTACGAAAAGGTTCCTGGTACGCGCGCCAGGACGCTCATCGTTGGTCCGAGTGGAACTGAGCGTGTCAACGCAGTCGAGCGGTGCGCGCGTTGGCTGGCACATTTTCAGGCAGAAGCGCCCCGCCGAGGATCGATGTTTCGAGCACAAGACTATCTGGGAGGACTCGAAGAATGGTTTCTGGATTCGGGCAAGTCCGAGTTGCCATTCGCCTACAAAGCAAAGAATCTCACCGAACAACTGAATGCGGCGGCACGGCATCTGGAAGGCACGGAAATGTGTGCCGGTCATGGCACGTACACGTGTGGGCAGGTCCTGCTGACTGAACGTCGCACGGTTACGATTGATTGGGACACTTTCAACCTGACGGATCCGAGCCACGATGTGGCGAGGTTCCTCGTCGATCTTCAACGGATGGCATTGAAATACTTTGGTTCATTGAACGCGCTTGATCAAGCGGCCGAAGTATTTCTGAAGACTTACGCAAATGCCGGCGGCTCGTACGATGCTACATCGCTGGCATTTTATCGGGCAGCAATTTGCTTGGAGCGTACGAGAAGTGATGTGAATAAGCAGAACCCCGGGTGGCGCGCGAGAGCTGAGATGATGCTGGACGAAGGCCTGGGGCTGCTCCAGCGGGACAAAGTGGGATGAAGAGTCTATTGACAAACAGTGGGACTGTTCCTCTGGAACTCTCCGAGCTTCCGTGCGACCATGATCTGCCTGGGCTCGCATCGCTACTTCACGAGGAGCGGTTGACGACCACATTGTCGTGCGTCCTGGCCGAGTGGCTCGAGCCCAACGCGCAACTGCTCCAAACCCGTGTGTTTCTCCGCCGGTTGTTTCCCGGCAAGCGGTGCAGCGTTGAGCTTGAGTTGGTCGTCGACAAAGGCAATAGTCTTCCGGCCGAGCACCGGAGACTGCTCGGTAAGTTTTACAAGGACGATCAGGGCGCTACCCTGTTTGAGACCCTCGAGGCACTCAGGCGTAACGGATTCGGGGCCGGGCGCTTTGTCGTTTCTCAGCCCGTCGCATGGGTGCCGGAGTATGGCCTTCTGCTGTCGAGCTGGGCGGAGGGTACCTTGCTCAGCTCTATCTTGCTGGCACGCTCCGACGCCGGGCACCAGATTGCACGGGCGGCTGAATGGCTGCTCAGCCTGCACCATTGCGGCATCACCACTGGACGCCGCTATTCGATCGAAAGACATCTGCTAACACTGGGGCGGTGGAAGAAGCTTCTGACTGAGGCTTATCCCGAAGGCGGGCGCCTTGTTGGTACGCTCGTTGCCCGCTTCGAGGAGCGCTGCAGGGATCTCGCCGGTTGGATACCGCGCCCGACTCACCGCGACTTCTCGCATGAGCACTTGGTCGTTCAGGGAGATCAGTTGACTTGTTTGGATCTCGATGAGTTTTGTCAGTACGACCCCCTGTTTGATGTCGCCCACTTTATAGCACATCTGCGATTTCTCAGCCTGACCCAGTTCGGCTCGATCGGTCAGTTCGACTGGCTATGCGATCGATTCCTGGCCGGCTACCAGTCAGGCTGTGAAGAGTTTTCATCTGAGCGTCTCGAGCTCTATTTAGCCATTAGCTATTTCAAGCTGGGCCGTTTCGTAGCGCTGGTGCAGCGGCCTGAAGGTTGGGATACCGCCCTGGCTGAGCTATTGCGCGAAGCAGAGCGGGTAGTTCGCCGGAACTCCGGCTGAGAACTGGAGAAGAGTATTGAACGCCGTGAGTGTCGAAGATGTGCTGTTTGGTCGGGCTGGACTGGCAGGCGTCCAGTGGCTTCTGGATTCCCCTGTGCAGCGGCGAGTGTTGCGGAATCAAATCCAAGCAATGCTTTCGCCCCAAGCGAGGGTGGGGCGTTGCCTGCTGCGGCGCGCGAGGTTTAGGCCTGGCCGCAAGGTGAAGGGTTTTTACGACGCGCTCATCCAGTCCAATCGCGGCGAGGGATATTGCACTCGCCCCATCGCAGTAACCTGGGCTTCGGATGCCGGCGCGGACCGGCGGCTAGAGGCTGGCGTGATCGACATGCAGGCGGAAGCACGACGTCGAAATGTGGCAACTCCGTTTCGCGAGTTGAGTGCAGATGTGCCTGAGTGGGTTATGCGTGTGATGGTCTGGCCGCTGGACCCCGCGTTCGGCCAGCTCGTCCGCTGGTCAAGCTGGGAACACGTGGACGCCATGCTACGGGCGGTTTACAGGGCTCCAGCCGCGGATCAAGTCCCGCACGGCGAGTCTGCCGTTTCAGCTATCCGCTACCGTCCCGGGCGACGCCACGTGCTACGTTATGGTCGCGCGGACGCGGAGCGCGTAGGCCCGGTGTTTGCCAAACTGTACGCGGGCGAGGACGGCGCCAACATCTACCACCGGGCTACACGGATAGGAGAATGGTTGTCGCGACACGGAATCGGGGTGAATGCTGTGCGACCGCTTGCCTATGTGCCGGAAGATGGAGTGGTGCTTTACCAAGGATTGTCTGGTATGGCACTTTCCGAATACTTGCAAAGCCCGAACGGCAATATGGCCGCGTACCTGGAGCGTGCTGGAGCTGCCCTCAGCGCCTTGCACGACATACCGCCGGAAATCGCGGAGCCACTTCAGATCCACGACTTCGCTGCCGAGGTCATCCAGGTGGCGCGGGCCAGCGCTCACATTCGGGTGCTCCTTCCGTCGTCAGGTCAGGCCATCGACGAGATTCTCAGCCGTGCGCTGGAGTTGCACCAGCGCCTCCCGGCGGCGGCGTCAGCGCTGACGCACGGAGACTTCAAATCTGAGCACGTCTGGGTCACCTTGGAAGGGCTCACGCTCATCGACTTCGATTCCTGTTGCTTGGCAGACCCGGCATTAGACATCGGGAAGTTCCTGGCCCACCTGCGCCTCTGGCACACCGTTCATAATCAGCCCGGACTGGAGGCGGCGCAGGAAAGCTTCCTGGCCGGTTACGCCAGCACCAGGCGCGAGCGTTGGGCCGCCGCCCGGCTCTACGAAGCCATCGAGTTGGTTAAGATCACCGCGCGCCGCGTACAACTCTTCGACCCCGAATGGGCGACGTATACAGAGCGGCTGATCAGGCGTGTACAAGGCATGTTGAACGATCTCGATCTTGCGACGAAGCGCCAGGCATACAGGCCTGAGAAGCCTGGCCCAAACGGCCGCGCTTAGTCAGCCTTGTGGAAAGGGAGCATCCCATTAATGCAAAACAACGAGACCAGCGCAGCGTGGATGCGGCACTTTGTGCCGCTACTCCGTCCTTTCCGATGGAAACTGGTTGTGGCAGTAACGGCGATGGTGCTGGATGCCAGCATCAATGTATTCCGACCGTGGCCGCTGAAAGTCGTAATTGATCGCGTCCTTTCGCATAGGCCGAGTCGCGTACCGTTTCTTGGCGCCTGGCTGGATACAGCCCCGTTCAACAGGCTGGAGGTCCTCTACGGCGCATGCGCCGCGATGTTACTTATTGCGGTGACTACGGGCTTACTGACTTATTACTTCACGCGCTCAATGGGTGATCTGGCACACGACTTTGTATTTGCAATTCGCCGTGATCTGTTTGCGCACTTGCAACGACTTTCGCTTCGGTTCCATGATCGCCAACGGACGGGTGACCTGATTACGCGGCTGACCTCGGATACGCAGGCAATCCAGGAGATGATCGCCAACGGCATCACCGTTCTTGGCACCAATGCATGTTTACTCGTTGGAATGCTGACGCTGATGTTTTGGCTCGATTGGGCATTCGCGCTGGTATCTCTCACGGTAGCACCGCTGCTGTTCTGGACGGTTCTGCGGTTCAAGCGGCGTATCAAGTTTGCCTCCCGGCGGGCCCGCGCCAGCACCGGCCAGTTGGCTTCGTTGGCGCAGGAGACGCTCGAGTCCATCCGGATCGTCCAAGGGCTGGCGCAAGAAGAGCAACAGGACGAACGCTTCCAGGTGCGTAGCGCGAGTCACCATCAGGCGAACCTCGAGATCGTACGGTATCAGGCCCGGGTGGTGCCGCTGGTCGACGTCTTCGCCAGCATCGGAACAGCCATTGTTATGTGGTACGGCGCCACGCGCGTACTCTCAGGCGTGCTCACTACCGGCGACGTCGTTCTCTTCTTTGCCTACATCACGAACCTCTATAGCCCAATGAAAGGTCTAGCGCGTTCCTCCTATCTATTCACCAAGGCCAGTGTAGGGGCGGAGCGGATCACCGAGGTGATGAGCATACGCAGCGATGTGACGGACCGGGAGGGGGCCCGGGAAGCCTCGCAGTTGAAGGGCGAGATCGAATTCAGGGACGTATCCTTCGAGTACGAGACGGGACGAGCCGTGCTGTCGCATATCAATTTGAAGATCGCACAGGGGGAGAAGGTAGCCATCGTCGGAGCAACCGGCGCTGGCAAGAGCACCTTGGTGGGCCTACTCCCGCGCTTTTATGACGCCTGCGCCGGCGAGGTCCGCATCGATGGTAATGACATTCGGAACTACTCGCTGCGCTCCCTGCGCGAGCAGATCAGCCTAGTATTACAGGACTCGCTTCTGTTCAGCGGAACCATCAGGGAAAACATTGCCTTTGGGCGTCCCGGAGCGAGTGACGAGCAGATCGCTGCGGCGGCGGTCACAGCCAACGCCGACGAGTTTATTCAAGGGCTTCCGGAGGGCTACGAGACGTTAGTAGCAGAACGTGGCACTACGCTCTCCGGCGGACAGAAACAGCGCATCGCCATTGCACGGGCGATTTTACGAGACGCTCCGATTCTCATTCTGGATGAACCGACTACCGGTCTGGATGCGGTCGCAGAACAAATCGTCATGGACGCTTTGGAGCGGGCCGTGGCAGGACGCACGACTTTGATCATCGCACACCGTTTGACCACGGTGCGCCTCGCGGACCGCATCGTGGTCCTCCACCGCGGTCAAATCGTCGAACAAGGCACTCACCTGGAGCTCCTGGCGCGCCGAGGCAGGTACGCGCGCCTCTATCACTTGCAGAGCTCAACGGAACGGGAAAGGGCCCTCGTTTCATCCAGCCCGGTGATTGTGAAGGAAGAAAAGGACTACGAAGTATGAAGCTTTCCGCCGTCGCCTCCATAAGGCCCGCAGTTATAGTTCGGGGCCGCCAACAGTCGCTAGCAGAAAGAAAGGGAGTTAGTCCATGAAAACAACCCTTCTCTGGACATTGTTTCTGATCGATTCGTCTTCCGGGTTCATGCCAGCTCTTCTGGCGCAACAGCAGCAGGCGCTGGTGCAAGGGACGGTCGAGGATGAAACCGGCGCCAAGGTCGCCAAGGCAGCCGTAAAACTCTTTTCCGAAGCCGGGGAAACACTAAACGCGGTCACCGACGAGATTGGCCACTTCGAGTTCACGGTAGTTGGGCCCGGCAAGTATCTTTTGCAGGTAAAGTTCCAAGGCTTTGCGAGCGTGGAATCGGAGCTTTCGGTTGGGGCAAGCGCCACCGTCGCGCAGCGGATACAGCTCAAGCTGGCCGACGCAAGCGAGGAGATTACGGTCTCCGCTCGGCGTGAGTCAGATCCCCTTGATGCCGATCAAAACGCCACCTCGATCGTGCTCGATCATGACCTATTGAAGGACCTGCCGACGAAAAATGATGACCCGCTGGCGGTGACCAATCTCTTTGTGGATCCCGCAGCGAATGACTCCCAGCGCGACCCCAAGATTTACGTCGACGGAGTAGAGGGCGATACGATGGATGTGCCGAGAGGAAGTGTCAAGAGCATCATGGTAGATACGAGCCCATATTCGACGAAGTTTGGACGGCCCGGGAAGGGACGCATCGAAATAACCACTCGTGCCGGCTCAACCCGTCGTTACCATAGGCGCTTGGGTTATAACATCCGGGATGCGGCCATGGATGCCCGCAATCACTTCGACTCGTCTAGTTCTCCCCGGCGACGCCAGTGGCTTGAGGGGGCCGTCGACGGGCCACTGATCGGCGACACGTCAACTTTCTTTGTCGGTGGCGACTTTCTCCGGGACAACGATAATGCGTACGTCGAAGCCTTGACGAAGAGCGGCCCCGAATCGGCCACGGTTCTCATCCCGCGGCGTACAGTGCATCTATTTGGCCGGACGGACACTCGAGTTACTCCACTCAACATTCTGTCCGTGCGATACAATTGGGGCTGGGATAACTGGAAGAATCAAGGAGTTGGAGGATTTAATCTCCCCGAGCGGGGATGGGCGTCCGAAAAACGCATCCAGGAACTCCGGATTGCCGAGACCGCAACTCCGACGCCAAATTTCCTGAACCAATTTGTTCTTTACGCTGGGTTGCGGAACAAAACGTATAGCAGTGTGAGCAATGCGCCCGCTGTCATCGTGAATGGCGCATTCAATAGCGGAGGCGCGCAGATCTCCCGAAAGGACGTTGAGAAAGACGTTGAATTCCAGGAGTCTGCCACCTACTTTCGTGGCCTGCACTCATTCCTTTTCGGCGGAGTGTTGAAATCGAGATTCCTTGATTACACGGATGGGTCCAACTTCGGCGGGACATTCCAGTTTTCCGATCTCACGAGTTTTGTCAATGCGAAGCCGTTTCTGTACACGATGAACTTGGGCGATCCTCGCGTGACGTTCAGGCAGCATGAGATTTCATACTACTTGCAGGATGAGATGCGCCTCTTACCCCATCTCCGCTTGCTGGTTGGGCTGCGCCACGAGCTTCAGTCGAACCTCAGTTACCACAAGAGTCTGGCGCCACGCGTCGCCCTCGCCGCATCGACCGCAGATGGCCGGCTGGTCGTGCGCGCCGGGGCCGGCATCTTTTACCAGCGCCAGCCTGTCACTATGGAAGAGCAGTTTCTGCTGCTCAATGGGACCCACGAGCGCAGCGCAGTGCTGAGTCAACCGGGCTTCCCTTCGCCCGGAAATATTCCCAACACAGTTCCAGATAGCGTGTTGCGGATGGATCCCCACATCCGTAGTCCCTACGCCATCCAGGCGAGTCTGGGAGCCGAACGGAAGCTGGGACAGGAAGTGTTTATCACGGCCGACTACACCATGCTGCTCGGGCGGAGGCTTTATGGCACGCGGGACATCAATGCCCCGGTCGCAACCGGCTTACGGCCAGAGCCGAATTTCGTCAACATAGGCCAATTTGAGACATCAGGCAGCTCTGAGAGCCATAACGTTACTCTGGGTTTCAGGACGACGCTGCGCCGACTGCAACTAATCACGCGGTACACGTTGTCCCACTCTATTGATAACACTTCAGGAATGTCCTTTCTTCCGGCCGACAACTTTAACCGCCAGGGCGAGCGCGGACGCTCCGACTTCGACCAGCGGCATCGTTTGAACATTGCCGGCGTCCTAAAGCTGCCTTATCACTTTAACCTGGCGCTGATTTCCACTTTCCGTTCTGGCATACCTTACAACATTACATCAGGCTTTGACACGAATAACGACACAGTAGCCAATGATCGACCAAGCATGGGAAACGTCTATGCGCCCTTTAACTCCTTTGGGGTGGACGGAAGTTTTATCAGTGGGACCAAGGGTGTACTTTACAGCGGTCCACAGGCGCTCTTTGGTGGCACCCTGGTTCCTGTCAACGCGAACAACGTCCACTGGTTAATTCTCCCCGGCGTTGGGAATGTTGGACGAAACGTTGGAATCGGGCCGCGGATGGCCGACATCGACTTGCGCCTGTCCAAGAAACTCGTTCTGAAAAAAGCCGAGAACAAGACGGACACGACACGTGAAGTGGAGTTCCGCTCCGATGTCTTCGACATATTGAACAAGACCAATTATCGGAATTATGTCGGCACGCTTACATCGCCGGTCTTTGGTCAACCCATTGCGGCTTATCCTTCTCGGGAAGTCCAACTATCGATTAGGTTCAGCTTCTAACACGGAAAATTGGTTCAGGTTTCTTGCATGTGGCATTGTAGGATTTTCGGATCGTGACTGTGGGTTGTCGTCCGCAAATACATACAGGATTCTTCAAGCTGCGATCTTCTCCAATTTATATTCGTGGTGAAGACCGCCCAGTACGGGAATTGCCGACACGCGATGGTCGTCCGGAATGTGATGCCGCTTGTTCAGGAGCGGGACCTTCGGAAATGATGGCTCTGGTATCCCTGGTCCCAAAAGGAAATAGCTGGTTCGAGGTTTTACGTCTATTTCAACGGCGGACCTGGTGGCGCCGGTTTGGCGAATTTCGCCGCGTCGATGGAGGCGTTCAACTCAACGGAGCGAAGCTCAATGATCGACCGACCGTCCGTCCAGGTCGTGGTCAGCTTAAAGGGCATCTTGATTCCAGCGACATCGCGGTAATCCGCATAGTCGACCTGCGTGGGAATCCGGCCCACCGCCGTGTCCGCATAATGCACCAGGCGCACCAGCAGACCGCTCTCCTGGTCGAAGAATAACTTTACGGGCAGACCGCCCGGCGCCGGTTTTCCCTGAACGACATAGACTTCGCGATCGGCGATCGTGAACGGTGCGCCGACGCGCCATTCGGTGAGGATCTGCTTGAGTCGCCCTGGAAAAGCCAGCTCCGCCTCCACCCTGGCACCCTCCAGATCGCCTCCCGTCAGCGGGAGTACGGGAACAGGTGTGACGGACTCTGGCGCCGCGACCCAACCATTGCGGCCATCATACGTTGCGGTGCTGTCACCGTAGACGCCATGAGCAATCGTCGTTCGCAGGCCCGGAGCTTTGGCATAGATTTCGACCGGGTATTTGTTGAAATCGTCGTATCCCTCAAAATCTCCCTTGGCGACAAAGCTGGTGAGGCTGGAGAGCCGCTGCATGCCACCGACCGCCTGGACATACTTGTCAAGAATTTGAGTGGCAGAAGGTACGCCTTGAAAGTCCCGCTGAATTTCGTCGGGAACTCTCAACACCGGCTCGGAGTACTGCTCAGCCAGATCTGGAATTACCATGGGCTTCGCGCCGCCACGATGGCAGGAATAACAGGTGACGACGCGTTGTCCGCGAAACCAGGACTGGTTGATGCTGTTCACCATCGCGATCATTCTGCGCGCAGTCCGCTTCAGATCGGTGTCATCGGCATACCGAGCCCAGTTGCCGCTGCTTTCCTCAATATGACACTGCGTACAATTCATGCCCGTGGCGGCGGAAAAAAAACCCATCGTCCCCATGAATTCCTTCACCGGAATTCCTTTGAGGATCTGAACGTTCTTGAATACCTCTTCCGCCATCGGCGCTCTCTCAGCCTGGCCGCGCGCGGTCGCAACATTCAGCAAGCACGCCGCCGCAATGGCTGCGGCGCTGAGAATTGTTCTACTTCCAGGCATCCATCGCCTTCTTCGTCTGCGACTCGGGAATGAGTTCATTCAGCTCACCTGGTAATACGTCGTGATTCGCTGGCCATCTGCACTGGCGAACGAGAAGGCGACCGGAAAGCCCATCAGCTTCCCGTAGAAATTCTGGGATGCCGGATAGTCCTTCACGGCGATCCCGGCGACGAGCACCCTGGGACTGAAACCACTCTCGTTCCAGGCGTCCACTGCTTTCTTCGTCATCGACCCGGCAATCAGCTCCGTGGGTTCAAATCGAATGCCGCTGGGATCGGTAATGGTCGCCGACTTTTCCATGGTTGGCATGGCGATGCGAATATTGCTCACCATTACACCAGACTTCTGAAGGCGTGCTACCACGGCGTCCCGGTCTCTGGTCTGCATATGGATGTGCGTGAACCCCGGAGCAGCATTCGCGGCGGTCTCGGACATTTCGATGAACGAGTCACGACTGAGCTGGAAATAGGTATTCATTCGTTTGCCATCCGGGCTGAACGAGAACCCTGCCTTGAAGCCCATCACCTTCGTATAGAAGTCCATCGACTCCTGATAGTTCCTGGCGGCGAGACCCACGACCATCACTCGGAGATCGTTCCTGTTGTCCTGGGCAATCGCCAGATTCCCGACGATTGCGACTCCTGCGAGAAAGAGCGTTAAGCGGCGCATGTTATTTGGCGTCGGGATCGAGAAACTCCATTGCCTTGTGATATGCCTTGAACTCTGTGTTTGAGCACAGCATCTCTCGGACATCGGTCGTCGGCGGCAGTAACTTCATGGGAAACTTGTCGAGGGCAACCCAGGTCTTCGTATACATTTTGGGGTCGTCAATAATCACGGTCCACTCCAGCCTGTCCTGACTGACGCGGTGGAATCGCTCCGTCATGACCAAATCTTCGCTATGTGGACGCCCGGCTTTATCGAGCCAGGTTCTCTCATCGGTGCCGTTCGTCTGCACGACAAACGTGTAATCATCCTCCCACTTACCCACGGAGTAACCGAACCACCTTGGTTCCGGATGCTCTTTTTCGAGTTCCCGCCCGTCCGCCCAGATGACGCGCCAGATTTTGTCAAATTCGTACAGGATTACCACCGACAAGGGAGTCTGAAGAATCTGCGTCGTTCGCAGTTCATAAAGGTTCTCGCGGGGCAGCCCCTGGGGATCACAGGAAACGACCTCCGGATCATTTATCTCCGAAGGGTGAACCATTCGGGCTCCATTTCCAGGCTTATGGAGGGCTAACGTTGCCAACCCCAAAGGAGTGTAGGGCAACTGATGTTCCGGCTTGCCGTCTTCCGGCATTGCCTTGGCGCCAGTTCCCATAATTCCATCGCCCCGCCCGTTGGCCGGATCCCAAATCCCGGAAATGTCATGGCGTGGAGCGGGGGCCGGCTGGGCGGTTTGAGCACGCCCGGGAGAGGGAACCGTCAACAGGGTCGCCACGGTGATCGCCGAGGCTACGAAGCGCTTTAACATCACTACGTCCTTTCTCACTCTCTCGCTTCAACGTGGAGAGTTGAATCGTTAAGATCACTGGTTCGTTTTCGGCGCCGATGGCAGCGTGGTACTTAAGACCTTGCCGTCGGCGAGCACGATCCGCTGAACACGGCCGATGGGTTTGCCACTCTTTACTATTTGCATGGTCACGGTGACTTCATATCCCGGCTTCAAAGACTGCTTTGTCCATCCACGGTCGACCATGTCGGACGGGTTACTGGTCTCGGCGACCCAATGTACGATGGCGCCCTGGTCGTCTTTGGCGTCGAACTTCACAAAGCAATGAGGATTACCCCAGGTCCAATCCGTCACGGTTCCCTTGACAGTAACGCTTGCCGGATCGAACGCCGCATTGCCGTGATGTGCAAACAGCGGAACTGAAACTACCAGGAGGCCAACAACCACGAAGACAATCGACGCAGGAATATCTTTCACAATCCCTCCAGTTTCTGCCCGGATGCCGCGCAGGTCTTGCGCGGCTTTCCGACGGCAGCAGAGATTTTAACACTCTCTTATCGTGTTACGGTCAGTGTTGCCGACCTGTGTAAAGTGGCAGGCTGACGCAAACGAACCTCCGATTGGAGCAACGAAAGCCCGAGAGGCAAACCGCATCAAGAAGCGTCGGCTTCTCTTCGTAAGGAGAGTGCGATGTGGAAGTAAAACTCGAACGATGTGCAAGAATCGATGTTGGAAAGAAGTTTATGGAGGTCTGCGTTTTGATCG
>WNGL01007181.1_pt1 | contig 13081 bp, 8 predicted proteins | sample 5400591 | NCBI WGS metagenome assembly WNGL01 (sample SAMN13153377, study PRJNA577476) | soil metagenome | isolation source: 80 cm soil or saprolite under Garry oak tree replicate 1 | place: USA:California | collected 2016-06-15
CCGCCGACCTTGTCTTGCTTGAGGGCAACCCGCTTGAGGACATCCGAAATACTCGGAAGATTTCGGCCGTCGTGGTGAACGGGAAGATCTTCGGCAAACCTGAGTTGCAGAAAATCTTTGACTATGCACTGCGAAATAGAGTGAAGAAGAAGCCATAAAGCGTCTGAGCTTCTACAGACAAGAAGTTTGCCGGTTCCTCGGCGAATTGAGAACTTTCTTGCGTTGGCTATCTCTTCGCTTTCCACCGAGCGGGACAACTATTGAAAAATCGCCTTTGCGCTCACAACCCCAGAATTGGCCGATCACTTGGCGTACCGTCGGCAACCCTTCCCTTACTGGATTGTGGAAGGGTTGCCCGTTGTACGTCTAAATAGCTCTGACTCGTTCCAAAGACACAACGTCGCTGGAAATCTAAGCAGCGCTCCGGCACCGGCGAAAACTGCTAAAAAACTTCGCGTGGCCCTGCAAAACGCGAGCCTTCGCCGTTTCATTCACGCTGAGGGACCATTCGCCTTTTTCAAACGTTCCTCCCAGCAAAACGCCATCCGTGCGCGGAAACATATAGAGGTCATCCTCCATGAGGGCCATGTAGTTCACTTCCGGCTGCGGAAGGAGCACGGTCAACTGTCCTTTTACGGGACCTAGTTCCTGATCGTCGAAGAGCGCTCGCGCACCCAGCCCCGTGCAATTGAAGATGACCGGCTCGGCGAGTTGCTGGAGCTGCGAGACATTGTCAAAATGCCTCGGCCGGACCGCGCCGCCGGCGATGCGGAAATCGGTCAGCATCGCATTCAGGTAGATCGGCGGCTCAATCAACATCGTGTCGTACTGCAACACGTAGGGATAGCCCGAAAAGGGATGCTCCGATTCTCTTAAGATGCGGGTCTCCGGCGTAAACGGGCGAATCGCACGTGACACATCGTCGTCGGTAATTTCATGACGGCTCAGGAAATAATTCCGAATCCAACGCACGCCGTATCGCGGTCCCAGCAAGGTCTGATACCGGCGGTAAGCAAGCTCCGTGGCCTGCAGAAACTGGTTCATGAACCCCGGGGTCGTCTTCTCGGAGTCGAACACGCCGAACGGATACCATTGGCCACCAGCGATGTTGGAGGTGGTGTTCGGAGGAAGATCTGCGGCGTAAATCGTGACCGGCAAACCGCGATCCTGCAGCAGCCGCGCCGTCGCCAGCCCGACCGCTCCGCATCCGAGAACCGCCACAGAGGATACCGGTTCGCCCGGAAGCAAAGCCGTAGCCAGCTGCGACGTACCCCACGACAAAGTAATGCCGGCTCCTCCATGACCGTAGTTGTGGATGACTAGTTTTTCTCCCAGCTTCTCGGCCTTGACCACAAATCCCGATGGCCGGTGCGGCCTGAGTCCAACGACGGTTCGGATTTCTCGGTCCGGCGAGACCAGCACTGGAGCAAGATTACAGCCATTTCCGGAAAGCGGATCCAAGGCGCGCGGCCGACTTCGATAACAGCCGGAAATGAAGCTGCCCGCTGTTGCCACCGAAGCCGCGTGCAGGAATTGTCGGCGATTCACGACATACTCCGATAAAAAACGGGAAGACAATGGAGTTGCGAGGAACTATACTCTTATTACCGATGAAAGTCTTTCCCCCCGCAGTTCGTGCATGTCCCCTCCTCCTGGACGTATAGTCGGCAGAAGTAATTCGGCTCCTTCCTGTTTGGCCGTGCTCCGGGCACGACCTCAAGGGTGCCGTTAAATGGCCTGCAAAGGAGATCACTCCTACGACGCTGGGATGGTTCTCAGCCTCCGAAGGCTGATGGATGTTTACTGTGGAATTCGGTCGCATCCTGATAGGCTTTCGCCAACGCGAGCAGTTTGGCTTCGTCGTAAAGATTTCCGATGAACGCGATTCCTGTAGGTTTGCCGCCCCTCGCGAAACCATTCGGAACCACCACGGCCGGATGCCCAGTCAGATTTGTCAAAAACAGATTCAGGTTTGTACTGACAAAAGGATCGTCAATCCTGCTCTGCGGTGCCACGTAAACGTCTAGATCGACTATGACTTTGGCCATGGCTTCCATAAGAAGCGTCCGTATCCTGTTCGCTTGGACATATTCAATGGCAGGCATGGTCTGAGTGGTTCGGCACAGATTGCCGATGTGATCTGGGTCTTGTCGGGTCAGTTGGGCGTCCTGTCCGCTGCGAACCATCTCATCCCAAACGGCACAGATCTCAGCGACACCACATATGACGTTCGTGGCGGTGATAGGTAGGTTCGGCAGATCGATTTCGCGCAAGTTCACACCAAGCGAACGCAACACTTCGAGCGTTGCTTGGTCGTTGACCTGCTCTTCATGAACCGGCCGCTCCTGCTGGAATGCCACTCTCAGATATCCAACCCGCAGCTTTCTGACGTCAAGGGTCGCATCCCAGTTGAACGGCAAGTCCACGACGGTCAAGTCCATTCCATCCGGCCCGCGGATGGCGTTGAGCACCACGGCGCAATCTTCGACAGCGCGACACATCGGGCCGACCTTGTCAAAACTCCACGCACCTGGCATCACGCCATAACGGCTAACACGCCCGAACGTCGGCCGTAGAGCTGTCACCCCACAGCGGATCGCGGGATCAATGATGGAACCTCCCGTTTCAGTACCGATGGCAAAACCCACTAAACCTGCCGCGGTTGCTGAGCCAGGCCCTGCCGAGGAGCCCCCAGAGCCTTCTGTTACGTCCCAAGGGTTCTTTGTCTGGCCGCCAAACCACACATCGTCATGCGCCAATTCCCCAGTTGCAAGCTTCGCGATGAGCACGGCCCCCGCCTTTTGTAGGCGTTCAACTACCGTCGCATCGGTCGGAATAACCTGATCCTTGAAAGGCGGAGCGCCCCACGTGGTTGGATATCCCCGCTTTGCGATGAGGTCTTTCGCGCCCCAAGGGATGCCGTGCAATGGTCCGCGGTAGCGGCCGGCCTTGATTTCCGCGTCAGCTTGCCTCGCCTGCTTTAGCGCCAAATCATCCGTGAAGGTAACCACGCATTTCAGCACTGGGTCGAATCTCTTCAGCCTGTCGAGATACAGCTCAGTTAGCTCGAGTGAGGAAAGCTGACGAGATCGAATGAGAGCAGCAAGATGCGTCACGGGCCAGAATGCGAGTGACTCCAAATCCGACGGCCTGCTCAGCGTGCCGATGGCGCTCATGCGGAACGGCCGTTGCACAGTATCGAAGCGCATGCCGGGAAGAATTGGGCTGAAGCGGAGGGCTGGCGGGACGGTGACATTCAAGTGTACCTTGCGGAGCTCTTCGTACATGTGGAGATTCTCGTTCACCCCCTTCAACATCATGTCTCGCTGAGCATCGGTGAAATGCAGCCCCGAGATTTCCTCCGCCTCACGCAACATCTCTGCCGTAATTTTCTGCGCTTTTTGTTCCTGCAATTTGGCCCACAACACGCCTGGCAGAAGTGAGGATGAGAGCCCGATGAGGGCAAAGTACTCAATGAACTGACGGCGCTGGTTCGGTCTATGACCTGATACGAGTTCGTCTGCCATTTTGCTTCTCCCCAGGGCGGTTGACCCAGCCAGGGGCTCTTGTGCCTAACTCTCGTTAGGCTGGCCTGAACCGCCGAGGCACGCTGCCAGAGACCAAGCAAGCCCTGATTCCGGCATGAAAAGTAATTATACGTCCGCTGAGTGAGCCACTTGGGCGATTATCGAGCAAACCGTAGAAGTGATTGCATTGGGCATTTCTATTCGTGCGATCCGACGATAAGTCATGACTCGTCGGCAACCCTTACCTAATCGCGTTACGTCAGAGTTCGCCGCCGCTCGCCCACAATGGCCTTTGTGAGCGGCGTCCGGTGGTCATTCGTCCGGAGGTATCAAACACGGTGAAGGATGCTACCATCTCACGCCAATGGCATCATCATCTCATCGCTAATTACCGCGAGATAAGAAGAAGAATTCAATCGGCCGCTCGGCGTCAATTTGGAGTGAAGAAGGGGAAGGAGAACTGGGTTGAAGTAGATACTCAGAGAAAAACCGAGAGTTGCAATGGAGGATACGATGGGCAAGATCAACTGGGCCCGTGTGTTTCTCGGTGGAATCCTTGCGGGCGTGATCATCAATATCTTCGAGTTTGTCACGAACAGTGTGTTTCTCGCCGCCGAATGGGAGGCGATGATGAAGGCGCTGGGACGAACTACGCCCCCTAGCGCCAGCGGCGCGACTATCTTCCTCATTTGGGGCTTTCTCTCCGGAATCAGCGCGATCTGGCTGTATGCGGCAGCTCGTCCGCGCTTCGGCCCGGGTGCGAGAACCGCTGCCCTGACGGGCTTCGCGTTTTGGGTCTTGACCACCGTGTTGTGCGCTATCGACGAGGTCGGCGTCGGCTTGTATCGGCCGCGCCTCCTCATCATTCTCGTGTTCGTCTGCTTAGTGCAATCTGTTTTGGCCTCAATTGCAGGAGCCTGGGTCTACAAGGAATAGGCCGCAAGGCGCTCGCTCGACGGCGACCGTCGGCAGAGACCCTTTCCCATCCAAGCGGAAATGATGGGCAAAGGAAAAGGAGGAAGCCATGAAAAGGTGCGTTGGACTCGCTTTCTGTTCTCCATTGATTCTGCTTCTCCATTCAGGATGCCTTGCATGGTCGCAAGCAGTGCAGGAACATCCGCCAATTATTGACATGCACTTGCACGCGCACACTCTGAGCATGTACGGAACACCGCCGCCATCAGTGTGCACCAACAACCAGGAGATTGTCTTCCCTGGATGGGATCCGCGACAGCCCTTAAGGTTAGAGGGGAACAACCAGGCGATGTCCTGTCCTGTACGCCTGAAAGCTCCAGCCACAGACGACGAACTCCTGGGGGAAACGCTCGAGCTGCTAAGGCGCTACAACATTCGGGCGGTGACGTCGGGACCGCTTGATCAGGTGACGAAGTGGCGCACCGCAGCCCCGGATCGCATCATTCCCGCTATTCCGTTCGCCGAGCCGAAGTACCAAACGCGCGACCCTGAGGCCTTTCGGCGCCTTTTTGCTGAAGGCAAGTTCGCCGTATTCGCGGAAGTCAGCCCGCAATATGACGGCGTCAGCATCGCTGACGCGTCGCTCGAACCCTATTTCGCTCTGGCCGAAGAGCTGGACATCCCCGTCGGAATCCACATGGGCGAGGGCCCTCCTGGCGCAGCGTACCTATGGTCTCCCACGTACCGGGCTCGGCTGACCAGTCCCTTCCTACTCGAAGAAGTACTCGTCCGCCACCCGCGGCTTCGCGTCTACGTGATGCACTACGGTTCACCTTTGGTTGATGAGATGTTGTCGATGCTCTTCTCGCACCCGCAGCTCTACGTCGATGTGGCGTGCAACGATTGGCTTCTTCCCCGAAGAGAATTCCACAGCCATCTGCGGCGCTTGGTCGAAGCGGGTTTTGGAAAGCGGATTATGTTTGGGTCTGACGAAATGGTATGGCCTCAGACCATCAAAGTGGCAATCGAAAGCATCGAGGCAGCGGAGTTCCTCACTCCGGAGCAGAAGCGAGATATCTTCTACAACAACGCCGTGCGATTCCTGCGACTTGACGAGAAGCAGCACTCTCAAAAATAAGCTGCAAGGGGGCGCCGCGCCCAAGAGGCTCTTTTATGTCGGTTTCGCAACCCAAAATGTCGCTGCTGCGGCTCCCCATGATCCGAACCTTGCTTACTTCCCCACCGATCCTAGCAATCTGCCGGTACGCGTGCCATTTCAGAAGCAAGATCTGCTCGCCAATGATCGTGCGGTCGAGTGCCACAAGTCGCAGTTCTCCCCGGAAGAGATGAAGAAGGATCACGAGTTCACCGAAAAGCTCTTTGGTGGATACGCGTGGTTTCGTTCTTGGTTTGGAGACATTAAGGGAGACGATTTGTTTCGGTGACGATTTCGCGAAATGAACGACTCCCAATCGGCAGCGGCCGTAGGAGGAGGACTGCCATGCAAAAATCTCACATCCATTCTGCTGTGCTTTTCGCTTTGGTCTGTGTTGCGGCGGGGCAAACTCCCAAGCGACGCCAAGACACCTCCGCGCCCCAGCACATGATTGTGCCCCTTTCCTCGATGAGTCTGGATGGAGTAGTTTCCGGAGACCCGAGCAAGCCAGATGCTCCGTTTGTGATCCGAATTCAGAACGACGCCAATTTTATTGTGCTCCCACATTGGCACCCCGTAGATGAAAACATCGTAGTTGTGAAGGGCACGTGGTATGTGGGAATGGGCGACAAGTTTGATCGGAGCGCCTTGCGAGAGATGAAGGTCGGGGACTACGCGCTGGTACCAAGGGAGATGCGACACTTCGCCTGGTCCAAAACTGAAACCATTATCCAGGTTCATGGCATTGGACCATTCAAAGTGATTCCGGATGATTCCTGGGAAATGCTGGCTGGGTGGAGACACACTCCCGATGATCGGGTCCTGCCCGATCCGCAAGTTACTTCTTTGTTTAAGTTCAGACTCAATGACCGGGTCAGGTCTAAAAGAGGGGAGGGCTTAATTGTCGGGGCACTGCACTCCGCGAAGAACAAGATCACCGAATACAACGTGCAGAAGGACGATGGGGAGAGATTCTTCGAGTCGGAAGACGAGCTATCTGCCGTGCCCCGGGAGAAAAACCTCGAACCTGGTCCTCTGACCGGCACATGGAAAGGGGTGATGCATGGCTTGCCGCCGGGCGATCTGGAATTCACGCTCTATATCCAGCAAACTGGAGAGAAAATCACGGGGGTTTTCTCCGGAGAACTTGCCGGGGCCGCCTTTAGCTCATCCTCGTTCAGGAACAACGCGCTTGAAATACACATGATCACGCCCGTGGGTAATTTTCTCCTGAATGCAGAGAACAGAGGAGATGGGCTCTTCGGACGATGGTCAATTACCAGCGGCCTGAAAGGTAGCTGGGAGGGCCAGAGAATTATGAGCGATCGGCCATGAGGAGGGAGCGCGCGACGAATTACCCGTATCAGGAATGGGTGCCCCATCTACGCTTACTCTAGCTTCATGTCGAGGACCGCGAAGGTCGCTGTCGTAAGCCTGCGAGTTCGCCGGGCTTTTTCGTTTTCAGGGGCCGCGCGACGTGCTATCATCGCCAGATCCCCTTTTGAGTAGTTCTCATGAACGACAACTCACGCAGGGCCTTTGTGTCGCGCTTGCTTACTGGTGCTGGGGCAGCATTCGCTTGGACTGCTTTACCTCACTTCGCAGCGGCACATGAGCACGCGGCCGCACAAGTGAAAACTGGAGAACGCAAGTTTGCGTGCTTCACCTCCGAAGAAGCAATGCAGATGGAAGCAGTCTGCGAGCAGATCATTCCGTCCGACGATGGGCCGGGCGCACGCGAAGCCGGTGCGGTCTACTTCATTGATTACGCACTAACCCAGACCGAGCCTCATTTACAGCCTCTATTCCGGGATGGTTTGAAACAGCTAGCAGCGGCGTCGGCACCCCAAACTTTTAGTGAACTGACATCGGAGCGGCAGTTTGCCGTGCTGAAAAGCTTGGAATCCACCGAGTTCTTTCGGCGGGCGCGCGAGTACACAATCCTCGGTTTTCTCGGCAACCCCAAACGTCAAGGCAATCGCGACGAGCTGGGTTGGAAGTATATCGGGTTTGAGAATCCTGGCATGTTCTCGCCACCCTTCGGCTACTACGATGCCGAATTGCTCTCCGGTAAGAAATCGGGTGAGTGATGACCGCTCCGGCGAGATACAAGACGACAGATGTCGTGGATTTCGTAATCGTGGGATCCGGCGCGGCAGGCGGAGTCCTGGCGAAAGAGCTGTCCTCGAATGGATTTCGCGTGGTCGTGCTTGAGCAGGGACCGCGTCTTGAGCCGGGCGACTTCGAGCACGACGAATACTGGGCGTTCAACCTGAACACCCTTACCAACAACTGGCGCGAGCAGCCGAACACCTTCCGGAAGTCGGAAAACGACAGAGCGCAAACGAAGCCAACCGTGTGGTACGGACGGCTGGTCGGCGGCAGCAGCGTTCATTTCACCTCCAACTACTGGCGGTTTCATGAGATCGATTTCATGGAGCGTTCCAGGAAGGGTCCTGTTCCTGGAGCCGGTCTGGAAGACTGGCCAATTACGTACGCGGATCTCGAGCCGTACTACGCAAAAGCCGAATGGGAACTTGGCGTGTCGGGATTGGCGGGGGCGAGCCCGTTTGATCCGCCGCGATCGAAGCCGTACCCACTGCCGCCGTTGCCAATCAAGTCGTCGGGCGTGCTGGTGGAGCGCGGGGCGAAGAAATTAGGCTGGCACGCGTTTCCAGCGCCACTGGCGATCCTTTCGCAGAACTACCGCGGCCGGCATGGTTGCATGCACTGTGGTTTCTGCGAGGCCTTCGGCTGCGAGTGGGGCGCGAAGTCCTCCACATTGGCGACGATGATCCCGATAGCGGAGCAGTCGGGGCGCTGCGAAGTCCGCGCGCACAGCTACGTGAGCCAGATCGAGATCAATGCGCTGGGCCGCGTAACAGGAGTAGTGTACTTCGACAAGCAAAAGCGCCAGCAGCGGCAAAGGGCGAAGGCCGTGATCTTGTGCGCGAATGGCGCGGAGACGCCGCGCCTGCTGCTGATGTCGAAATCCAATCGGTTCCCGGACGGCCTGGCGAATTCGAGCGGGCTGGTGGGCAGGTACCTGATGTTCGATTGGGCGGCAGCGCTGTCTGCAGGTGTATTCGAGCATCCGCTGAACGACTTCAAGAGCGTGCACGTGAGCCGCGTAATCCATGACTTTTACGAAATTGACCCCAAGCACGGGTTGTTTGGCGGCGGCGGGCTCGATGGCCGGTTTGATCTGTACCCGGTTGGCTTCGCTCTCAGCGGGTTCGCGCCCGACATGCCACAGTGGGGTGTGGAGTTCAAAAAGAACCTCCGCGACTTTCCCCGCATGATGTACGTGCTCTCGCACAACGCGGCACTTGCGGTGGAAACCAACACCATCACTCTCGATCCGGAGGTGAAGGATGCCTGGGGATTGCCGGCCATTCGCGTAACGTACCGGGATCATCCGGAAACGACGAAGACCGTACAATTCATGCAAGACCGCGAAATGGAATTGCTCGATGCCGCGGGCGCGCTGAACACTTGGCGGATGCCGTTCGACAATCGCGACTTATCGGTGCACCTCCTGGGAACGTGCAGGATGGGAAATGACCCGAAGAAATCCGTCATCAACGCCGACCATCGCTCGCATGATGTCCCAAACCTGTTTATCTGCGATGGTTCGAGCCTCGTGACCAGCGGACGCAACCAGCCCACGGCTACGATCCAGGCATTAGCCTTTCGCGCGGCCGACCGGATTTCGACATTAGCGAAGAGGAACGAAATTTAACGGCCAACACGGACGGACGGAGACACTGAGGTCACCGAGAGGAAGCGGCTCAGTTGAAACTTCCGGAATGTGCGTCAAGACCTGATAAACGCTTCCGTAGAAGAGACCGGGACATCCTCTCCGCTGTCGCTGAAGCGTCCACATAACTTGTTAAGTGCTGGCAAGGCTTTGATTTGTTCGTCTCGCGATTCGGTTTCTGGGCCGCTTGTCGGCCACTCTGAAGTTGAGCACGCGTCTCCTGTAAGGGATCTCAACTGACGGTTTGCCCGCGATTCGGGCGGAACCCCGAGGGGCGTCGATGGCCGGTAGCGGAAATACGTGACAGCCGCCATTGCCGTGCGAATTTTCACGGGTCTGCTGGATCATGCCATGTGGACAGGCTAAGCAGTCGTCACGGGCTAACGCGAGTTCGTAAAAAGATATGACGAGTGGTAGAAGAAGAGTTTGAACTTTGAAGAGAAAAGCCCGTGAAGCCCTCGAGCCAAATTCCTACTCTGCAGGACTGCAAGAGCAGAGGGTCGGCTTGACAGTGCTCTCTCAGCGGCAGTAGCTTGGCGATCAAGAAACGTGACGTCGACGGCGGGCGCCTAATTCCACTCTCACTGATCATAGCTTCTAACGGAGCGTCCCAAACAAGGAGGAAGACGTGAAAGAGCGACCGCGGAAGTGGTTGTGGCTCATCGCGATTTTCTTTGGATCCTTACTGGCTACACCGCTCGGGGCTCCCGGCCGCGGGCCACGAACTCAGAATGGAGGCATGGCCCAACCCGCGGTCGCAGCACCTCTCGTCACTGACGTTGGACGATTGCGGCGCGTCATCGTCATGACACCCGGGGAAGAAATGAGGCGAATGACCTTGCTGGCGAGTGGGGACCACCCCGCTCTGCCGGACGACGCAATGCAGCCGGATGCGATCCCCCAACACAAGAAATTCCTGCTGCTCCTTCAACAACAAGGCGTCGAAGTTCTCACGTTTGACAAACTACTCGACTCCGCGATTCGTGCCGCTCGTGCGAAGGGAGTGCTGCCCGAATGGCTGCAAAAGCACTTCCCCAGGAGCCCGGAACTGTGGAAGCAGTCCGATGAAATAATGGCCTCGGACCTCCTTGGACGCGGGCGCTACTTCTATCACTACGACGGGCAAGGAAGGTTTGCGCCGCTCGTGTGGCCACAGAAATGGCTCTATTACACGCGCGACAGCTCTGTTATGACGCCCCGCGGGCTGGTAGTGACTCGGTTTGCCAACTATGACCGAGCAATGGATGCAACTCTAATGGAATTCGTTTTTCGCTACGCCCCGGAACTTGCAAGCTACCGCATTGCTTTCAATGCGGAAGCAGAAGAGGCGTTCGTGCAAGGCGGGGACCTGATGGTCCTCGATGAGCATACTCTGCTGCTCGGTACCGGGAATCTCAGCGAGCCCCAGGCGGCGGAACGGCTGGCGCAGAAGCTAAACTTGGAAGTGCTAGGCGTATCGCTGCCACGCCTGGCTGCGCGAAAGAGCGGCTACAGCGGTTTCACCGGGGTGCACTTACAGTTTCTCCATCTGGATACGTTCTTCACTCTCGTCGACAAAAACAAAGCGCTCACTGTCCCTTACGTGTTGGAGGCTCGTTATGCAGAGACCGACCCTATCCTCGGGCTACTGGACAGGGTTGAAGAGGACTCGCGAGCCATGCAGGGGGCTGACCCGGCGCGCCATAAGAATAGCGATTCGCGAATTGCTGCGGCACAACAGGCAATACGAGAGATCGGGTGGGTAACGCGTTACGAAGGGGGAACAGGGCGGGCAACGGCTTTGCAGGAAAAGCTCGTCGACGTGTTGCGCAAGCGAAATTACACGATCATCCCGGTGGGAGGAGAGAAGGGTTCGTTGAGCACCGAGGAGTATCTCCTCGAACGAGTGCTTTTCGAATTGAATTTTCAGGCAGGTAACGTTGTGGCTCTGCGTCCTGGTGTCGTGGTTGCATATGCGGAAAATGTGCACACAATTGCAGCCCTGAGAATGGCTGGCGTGGAGGTGCTGCCTTTTGAAGGTTCTTACCTGGCGATGTGGCACGGGGACCGCATTGTTTGACTCTTCCACTGGTAAGAGACCCGTAGGGTTGCCTTTGGTTCCGATCTGATAAGTTATCATTGCTCAAGCATGTGCCGAACACAAACCGATCTCCGGTGTGCACTAACAGACGGGCGCGGAATGAGCGCAGCGACTCTATCGAAACGTTCCAGCACCTTGCCCCGGTTATTCTGCTGTCAGAAGCCGGGCATATGCGAACAGATGGAACGGTTCTGAGCGGATCGTCGGCAACCCTTACCTTACCGGATAACGGAAGGGTTGCCCGTTATCCAGGAGTGACGCGGCCGATTCGCTCCGCAGTGCACCTGCTGTGATTGCCACAATGCTGCTTCTCACAGACTTTTAACCGGGAGCATAATCTCGATGAGCATGGTAGTCGGGACATCCATACCCCAAGCGTAAACGCGCTATCTGTCCCCGTTTGTGCATCAAGGCAGGTGATGACTCGTGACAGGAAAATGTATGCTGCTCATTGTTGTGCTCAGCGTAGTGGCTACTGGGCAAAATGGCTCTCGGGCGCCGGAAACCAATGAATCCCGCACGAATCCGATCTACATAACCCGTGTCACTGTCATTGATACGAAAAACGGTAAAGGGCTTCCGGACAGAACCGTCATTCTCGCGGGTGATCGCATCACCGGCGTTGCCAAGACCAAGGACGCTAGAGTGCCGCCAGGTGCAAAAGTTGTGGATGGCAGCGGTAAGTTTCTCGTTCCTGGCTTATGGGACATGCATGCTCACCCGCTCGCGCCCGAACGCCGCGATACGTATTTTTCTCTGTTCCTCGCCAATGGTGTCACTGGGGTGCGTGACACCGGAGCGTGGATATCGTTATCCGAGATACACCGCTGGCAGCAAGATCTAGCCACCGGCGCACTGGTCGGGCCGAGAATCGTAGGAGTCGCCGGTCCCCTTGTCGATGGACCCGGCGTTAAGCATGCTCGGACTGGATTTCCGAACGAGACTGCTGTCGGTACCGTGAACGTTACTAATGCTGCGGACGCACGCGCCGTGGTCGCCACTCTCCAGCAGCAAGGTGCCGACTTTATTAAGGTTTACAACCAGGTGCCTCGGGAAGCGTTCTTCGCCCTTGCAGACGAAGCGAAGCACCGCAGCATGCCAATCATTGGTCATGTGCCATGGTCAGTCACAGTGGCTGAGGCTTCGAACGCCGGTCAACGCAGCATGGAACATCTAGACGCGCCGGTGCTGGAGTGCGCTCTTGCGAACACCCCAAATCTCCGCGAGCAGATGGTGGCGGGCAAAGTGCCACCGACACTAGAAATTCTTCAGAACGCGCTGGACCACTGTGATCCGGGCAAGATGACCAACTTATTCAAGCTTCTGGCCAAGAATGAAACGTGGCAAGTTCCTACGCTCGTGCAATTGCTGTTCACCGAGAAACCGGATGCTGCACGCGACCCGCGCCTGAAGTATGTGATTCCTCCGATTCGCGAAGAGTGGGTAGCCATGCTGACCGGCATGGACAAAAATTTGGATCTGTTGCACCGGATTTTCCTGCTGAAACTCGGTTTCGTGCGCGCGATGCGCGCGCAGGGTGTGAGATTCCTGCCTGGTACGGACTCGCCGTCATATCCGGGCACGATCGCCGGTTTCGACCTGCACGACGAACTGCAGTTGCTCGTCAGAGCCGGATTCACACC
>WNGL01009798.1_pt1 | contig 13081 bp, 10 predicted proteins | sample 5400591 | NCBI WGS metagenome assembly WNGL01 (sample SAMN13153377, study PRJNA577476) | soil metagenome | isolation source: 80 cm soil or saprolite under Garry oak tree replicate 1 | place: USA:California | collected 2016-06-15
TGCGCTGACTAGGACGAATCGACATTAGCGCATCCAGATCATAGCGCTGGCGAGGTGGAGGGCGGCAAGGAAGTAGATGGCGCGGCGGTCGTAGCGCGGGGCGATGTGTCGGAAGTGTTTGAACTTGTTGAAGAAGCGCTCGATGCGGTTGCGCATTTTGTAGGCGATGGCGTCATGCGGGATGTGGACTTTGCGGTTGCTTTTGGAAGGGATCACGGCGTCGGCTTTGGCGGACGCGATCAGCTCGCGCAGGTCATTGGTGTCATAGGCCTTGTCGGCGATGACGCCGGCGGGAGCACGGTCGGCGAGAAGCTCGGCGGCGGTGGTACAGTCATGTGCCTGGCCGGCGGTGAGGATGAAGCGCAAGGGCCGGCCCTGGGCGTCGGTGAGGGTGTGGATTTTGGTGGTCAGTCCTCCTCGGGAACGCCCCAGAGCCTGATCTTTGGCCCCCCTTTTCCGCCCGCAGCCTGCTGGTGGACCCGCACCAGAGTGGTATCGAGCATCAGGTACTGGTTGTCGGGATCGGTGGTGAGCGAATCGAATACCCTCTCCCACACCCCGGTCTTGGCCCAGCGCGTGAAGCGCTTGTGCACGCTCTTCCATTTGCCGTACCGCTCGGGCAGGTCCTGCCACCACGCCCCGGATCGCAACACCCACAAAACAGCGTTCACAAACAAGCGGTTATCTTTGCCCGTGCGGCCCCGATCGCCGGGCTTGCCGGGTAGCAGATGGGCGATCCGCTGCCATTGCGCATCGGAAAGTTCATACCGTCCAACCATGACTGGGGCTCCAGATCGAGGAATCTGGAGTCCCATGAATTACACATTCCGGCGCGCCGGAATCTTTAATGTCGATTGGTCCTAGTGCGAAGATGGCGTTGGTTCACCAAACCTCAGTTGAACCCCATCGAAGCCGGTGATTCGCAGCGAGGAGAAGGCCTCGTTCCAGTGTTTGCCTAAACCGTTAGGCATATGAGCAGGTAGATGCCATTACGGTCGACGCCAGCAACCCACCACATACCCGGTGTAAAGGATCAGCGAAGTCACTGTTGGACCCCGGCGCATAGCAGACGAGGAGCACGGTGAGAGCGGCAATTGTGCCGGGCTGTGCTAACGCGTGGAGAGCGCCTGAAAGGACGCGTTTCGCCACGGATAAAAATCGAAGAAATAAATGTATCCACTCGTTGCCACTGCCGCGAAGATCAAAGGCCATGGGGTTACGGTCAAACCCTGATCAGTCGGCGGCACGTTAGGCCATCGACTCATTAAATCGCATCCAGATGCGGGCTGAGGCAAGCTTGACGGCGGCGAGGTAATTGTCGGGGCTTTTGTCGTATCGGGTGGCGATGGCGCGGTAGTGTTTGAACTTGTTGAAGAAGCGTTCGACGAGGTTTCTGTAACGATACAGGAACGGGCTAAAGACCGGGATGTTCTTGCGCCCGGGCATCGGTTTGATGTTGGCCCAGGCGCCGCGTGCGGCGAGGATGTGGCGCAGGGCATCCGAATCGTAGGCCCGGTCGGCGAGCAGAATATCGCCCTTGCGCAGGGTGCCGAGCAGGTCCTGGGCGCTCCTGCCATCATGTGCCTGACCCTCGGTAAGGTGGAGCGCGATCGGCATCCCCTCGGCATCGACCACGGCATGGATCTTGGTCGTCAGCCCGCCGCGCGAGCGACCCATGCAACCGGATCGGGGATCTTTTTTTGGGCGTTGGCAGCGTGCTGATGCACACCCGGATGCTGGAGGAGTCGATCATCTGGATCTCGCCGTCGTAAGCCTTTGACACAGCATTCAAGATGCGGTCCCACACCCCCGCTCGACGCCATCGGTTGAAGCGGTTGACACAGGTCGTGTGCGGGCCGTAACGCTCCGGAATATCGGCCCATGGCGCCCCCGTCCGCAGCCGCCAGAAGATCCCGTTCAACACTCGACGGTCATCAACCCGCGGCACCCCGCGCGGCTTGTTCGGCAACAACGGTTGGATCACCGACCACGCGAAATCCGTCAGATCAAACCGTGCCATGCCAACCTCCCCCGAATAACCACCCGGAGGATTGAATCAACCAACCCGCGCTTTGGGAATCCCTTTTATGGGTCTATGACCTAGTATGTCGATTGAGAACACGGCTTGCTTGGGCGGGCTCCGGTTTGGAAGACCTCCCAACCCCGAGTTCAGGGAGGAGGCAGATGAAGACGCATATCGTCGGTGGCGGGTTTGGCGGACTGGCCGCGGCTGGATATCTTTGGCGGACTGGCCGCGGCTGGATATCTCATCCGGAACGCGGGGGTGTCCGGGCAGGACATTACGATCTACGATGCGGATGAGCGGATGGGTGGCGGCTTCTTTCTGGGCGGCAGCGCGGAGAGCGGCTACAACCTGCCTGGTTCCGTCTTTGACAATGAATTCCGTTGTACATTCGACCTGCTTGATGCGGTCCCGTCTAAAAGCAATCCGGCTATTTCCGTCAAAGAAGAATTCTTCACCTTCAATACTCGCCACCCTTTCGACGACCGGGCGCGCCTCATCGACCGCAACGGCCATATCGTGCACGGCCCGCGTTTCGGCCTGAGCTTGCGCGACGGCTTCGCCCTAGCGCGGCTCGCGCTGACGCCTGAAGGGATGCTGGACGGGCGGCGCATCGAGGAGTTCTTTTCCGCGCGGTTCTTCTCGAGCGAATTTTGGTTGTGCTATTCGACAATCATGGGGTCGCTGCCGCAGCACAGTGCGATGGAGTTGCGGCGCTACCTGAATCGCACGTTGCACATGTTCCCATACATTTCTGACATGGCGAACATCTGGCGCACGCCGTTCGACCAGTACCAGGCGTTCATCGAACCGTTGGTCGCTTGGTTGGGCGGACACGGCGTGAATCTCCAGACTGGCGTCTTCGTCCGGGACATTGGGTTCGCGGCGTCGCCTGGCCGCATAACCGTCAATCGGCTCGACTACGATCGGGACGGCGCGACGACCTCTGTCACCGTCGCGCCGGACGACCTCGTGCTGCTGACCTTCGGATCGCAGGCCGCCGACATGTCGGTGGGATCGATGACCGAGGCGCCACGGCCGCAGCGCGCCGGACGATCTTGGGCGCTGTGGAAGCGCCTGGCGCAGGGACGTCCGGATTTTGGCGATCCCGACGCGTTCTTTGGCGCGGCCCACGTGCCCGATTCGCACTGGGTGGGCTTCACGGTCACCACGACGGGGACGGAATTCCTCGACCTGATGTCCGCGCTGACGGGCAGCGAGACGGGACGCGGCGGGCTCGTGAGTTTGATTGATTCGGGTTGGCTGGTATCGCTGTCGATCTTTCATCAGCCGGAAATCATCGGCCAGCCGACCGGCACGTACGTCTGGTGGGGCTACGGCTTGTTTCCGGAACGCAACGGCAATTTTGTGAAGAAGCGCATGGATGCATGCACAGGCGCGGAGATCCTGGAGGAGGTCCTGCGGCAACTGCGGTTCGACCGGCAATTAGACGCGATCATGGCATCGTCGATCTGCATTCCCTGCGACATGCCCTACGTTAACAACATCTGGATGACGCGCACACGCACCGACAGGCCCCGCCCGGTTCCGGATGGGTCGACCAACCTCGGACTCATCGGCCAGTACGTGGAGATTTCGCGGGATGTGGCGTTCACCATCGAATATTCCGCCCGCACCGCGTGGGAAGCGATTCACCTCCTGCTCAAGCGCGGCCCCGCGCCGCCGCCCGTTTATCAGGCCCAATACGATCCGAAAGCGCTGCTCGCCGCGCTGAAGGTGTTCATCTGTCCAACGACTGCCCGACCGTGAGTTCCCAAATTTGTTGTCGCCCAACCGCCTATGCGATGGTTGCGGCGGACACCGCTGAGCATTCTGCCGAACGAAGCCTGAGTTCAAGGCCCACCGAGGTGTACGATTGAGCGCGACCGCGTCGACCCCGAACGGTCGAGCGGCTCGTGGTCCTTCACATCGGACATGGACTTCGACGAGGTCTACGCCGAATCCCGGCGCGTCGTAGGAGGAGACTGCTATGAGGCTCGTTCGGCTTTTGAGGTACGTGCTCGTGGCCATCGCTGGCCTCTACTTTCTTGCTGTCGTCCTGTACGCCATCCCGGTGATCAGCGGCGCGCTCGACGATACGATGAAGGTTAGTTTCAGCCGACCTGATCCGTCGATTGTCTCGGACTACGACAACGGGTTAATGCCCGCGCAGAAGAAAACCTATTACCACCTCTCGCAAGGCTCGGAGATCCTGCCCTGGATCCTGCTGACCGCGGTCGATGTCGCCGACGCTGACTCCACCAAGCCCTTCGTCGAGAACCTTGAGCGCTACGGCCTGTTGCCCGACCCGGCGCGCGACGACGGGTTGCCGGTGGGCCTGACAGTGTCGTCCAATCCCTTCACGTTCGGCATGGATTTCGCCGGCATCAACTGTGCGGCTTGCCACGTAGGCGAGCTGCGCCACAACGGCAAAGCCGTGCGGGTGGATGGCGCTCCCAACATGTTCAATATGCAACTTTTTTACTCACAGGCCGTCGAGGCGCTCATCGCGGCAACCGGCGATCGAGGCAAACTGTGGCGGGCGCTCAAGCGCCTCGGACGTCAAGATTACGGACGCTACGGGGTTGCCGCGCCATTCGTGCGCCCGGTGACTCTTGTCTATTACGGCGCGAACATGTTGCTACACCGCGATAGGGTGGATGCGCGGCTGGAACTGATTGCTGTCATCCGCTCCGCCAAGAAGCGGCGGGATTCACAGCACCCCACGTCCGGATTCGGTCGCCTGGACGCGTTCGACGGCACCCGCAACTTTATGTTCACGCGACTCCGCAAGGCAGACGGGAGCGAAGGTTTCGAGGTCAACAGGGCAAACATGGTCAGGCTCGACGCGGCGGTGAAGTTCCCGCCGCTCTGGTCGCGCAAAGCTTGGCCGCTGGAGCCGGTCGAGGCCTACCGCAAGCAACCCGAGCGTTTCCCGCCCGTCTGGGGCTTCAAGGATTACGACTGGGTCGAATGGACCATCAACACCAATACGGTGATGGAGCGCAATTTCACCGAGACCCTCGGCGCAGGGGCGACCGTCGTACTCGATCCCCGGAGGACCGGTTCTCTCTTCGAGAGCTCTATCCCGATGAAGAACATGAACGAACTCGAGTGGCTGGCCTATTACATGGATCCGCCGCGATGGCCCGCAGCGATCTTCGGCGAGATCAAGCCCGATTTAGCAGCGGCGGGCGAACGCATATTCCGGAGCCGATGCGCCGGATGCCATGAGTATGGCGATGATCGACGTACCCCAACCGGCCTGATCAGGCTCCGTGGAATGCGTCCGGAGGAGGTTGGGACAGACTCCACGGTGGCGCTCAGAATCTCCTGCCCTGTCCCTGATGCCGGGCCGCTCGTGATCGCCCCTAGGTCTTACACCACCGAGGAAGCGCAACTACTGAAGGATTGCGGCGGCGTCGAAGCCGCCAGGGCTTTTACTGGCAATTCTTTTGCCAGGACCGCCCAAGCCGCGGTGGACAGCATCAAGCAAAAGGCTAACGCCACGGCCGGAATTGAAGCGGCGCAACAACGGATAATGGAGGATCTCGACCGACGTGGAAGCGTGACCTGGCGCGACACGTTGCTCGATACTCAGCCGCCTTACGGTCCCTATGCTGCGAGGCCCCTCTACGGGATCTGGGCCGCAGCACCCTACCTGCACAACGGATCAGTCCCGACGTTGTACCATCTGCTGCTTCCCCCGGAGCAGCGGCCCAAGACGTTTGCGCTCGGTGAGCGCGAGTATGACCCGATGAGACTCGGCTTCGCCGTCGGCAAAGCCTGCGACAAACAGGATTGTGGAATCGACACCACGCGGATCGGCGACGGGAATAGTGGCCATATCTGGGGCACGGATCTGGCCGAGTCCGACCGCATGGCCCTTTTGGAATACCTCAAGACCTACTGACGCCAGGAGGCGGGTGCGTCAGATGTCGGCCGCGACCCTCAGCGTCTCGGGAAAGGTGCCGTCGTATTCCGGGGCGCCTGTCGCACGCAGCCCCTCCAGCTTCAGCAAGGGCTTGAGTATCTGTGGAACTTGGATCCAGCTGATGTATCTACCGTAGCAGGCGTGCCGCCCGGTAGCGAAGTGCATGTAATGGTAGTCGGGCCGATCGGGCCGGAATTCCTCCGGCGCCTCCAGCACGCGTGGGTCGAACATGGCCGACCAGGTCAGCGCGAAGACGGTCGTGCCCTTGCGTATCAGCGTCCGATGTTGCTCGCCGGCAGCGAGGCTGTAGTCATCCTTGGCCACGCGAACGACCATTGGATTGATAGGGCGGAAGCGGAGTGCCTCGAAGACCAAGTTCGAGAGCGCATTATCGTCGTCGGCCTTGGCTGCGGCCGCGGCGCTCGCCAACACATCAGGCCTGGAGAACAGCACCAATAGCGCCTGGACCGCCGCCTGGGACGTCGTCTCCACCATACCGATGACCAGCCCCATCAAGGTTCGGCATACGCCGTCATCGTCAAGGCCCGCGACACCTGCCGCACGCTGCAGGCGCAACAGGCGGCCCATGACATCGTCCTTGCCGTCAGCGTCCGAGGCGCGGCGCTCCGCCAGGAGCGCGTTGAGACGCTGGCGCATCTCGGCGCCCGCTGCGATGGCCGGTGCCCGGACCACAGGGTCGTCCAGGAGGTTAATGAAGAACTCTCGAAAGCAGGACCGGGCCCAGGCCATCATCTGCTCATCGTGTGGAGCAGAAAACCCGAAGTACTCATCCGCCAACCGTACCGGGACCTTCCGGGTGAGCGTCCTGACGATGTCCACCGGCCCCCGACCCTGGAACAGCTCGGTGACGATCTCGGTGGCGTGGCGCGAGACGATGTCCTTCACCCGCGTCAGGTCCTCCCGTCGCACCACAAAGCGCATGACGGAGATATCGTGATCATAGCCCGGCGTGATGTCCTGGCTCAGCACGAATGGGCCAATCACGCCCATCATCCGCGGCAAGTAAGGGCTCACGGAGAATACCTCCTCACGGTGGAGGATTTCCTCGACATCCCGGAATTGAGCTACCAGCGTCGCCACTGCGCTTTGGAGGATTGGTCGGTTATCGCGCAGCTCCTTGAAGAAAGAAAATGCGTTGCCTCGAATCTGCTCCATGATGAACTGGAACTGCTTACCGGCCATCTCCTTTGGGTCACCCCCCGCCGCCGCAATCGCATCGAACGCATCCAGGATTGGACCGGCCGAATCGGTTGTCGTCATGGCATGACCTCGCTTGTCGCGGAATGAGGATACACTATCGCGCCATCCCGGGGACTGAAAATCCCCGAACAAAGCTCGAACTGCACCCCCAATTGGATGGGCTACGGGTGCGTTGAGATCCGCGAATTGGGTCGGCCGCACCGAGCATAACCGGACGCCGGAAACACCCGTGACTGCCGTCCAGGATGCCATTGCATGCCAAGGTACCCTAATCATCACTTAATGGGCATCGGGCCTTCAGCTTCACTGGTCACGGCAGACGACGCATGGCGTGGCGATCCTTGCGACCTTTGCCCTGCTCCACCCGCAGCACATGCGCTCGGAGTCGATGTTGCCGATCTTGAGCGGGGCGGCTTCGCGCAAACCGGCGCCGCAACCGAATCTACAAAGTTCAAATGGGCCCGGCTCTACTCGTCTCTCGTTGAAACTTCGGGCTCAGTCAGATTGCCAACACATCGGTGGATTGCCGAAAACCTTGGGTTTGGTCATCCCCCGCGGGACTAAGGGCCTATTTTCAATCCGCGTCCGCGAGCAACTCATCGGCAATGACCTAATGACGGCAATCGTCGAGCCGCTACTTGTCGTACGGCAGCCCATGCGAGAGCAAATCGCGACGCTCGACCGATCGAGCCGGTGACACCCGCCGACCAGCAGCAGTCTCTCATATAGGCTGCGACCCGAGGAACAAGTAAAGCCTAGTACGTTTACTAAGTACAATAACACCCTTAAAAATCCGGATTAGTCGGAGGATTGTGCGGATCTTGAGCATCAATGCTCACTTCGTAGTCCAACGGCCGGGTAGTCATGACTTTAAGGCGACCATTTTCTATCTTCACCGAGTAAAGACCAGCTCCGACACCGTTAGGCGGCACGCATGCCCCTGTCTCGCCAACACGGCGGGTATTGGTATCAATAGTTCTAAAGGTACTGTTCATGTAATCAATATTGTCCTTCGTCATGCGAGCCGTGCCGATAGCCCTACCAAAACCCGCATTCGTGTCTCTCACGCAAATACCATGATTGCCGACTTTAAATGAAGTCACGTCGTCATAGTGACACGACCCATCCGACGATTTCCCCCACATCTTGTGAGCGTAATGAAACACGCCACCCTCGTATTTGATGAATGCGAGGGCCAAGCACTGGTAATAACCCAATACCCGCATGCTTCCCGGGCTTACATTTTTGACTTCTCCGTAGTAGACCGGGTCACCGGATTCCTGCGCCCAAAAGCGAAGACGCGAGGCAATTTCATTAGGATCCGTGATCGTCTGGGCACCGACCACCGACGTCGCGCCTAAACCTACCATAATTAAGACCATTGCTTTCCACATAAAGTTGTCCCTTCTTATTAGGTTACGCCTCAAAGTTTCTCACCGAGATTGACATTTCGCAACAAAAATCTAACATATTGTAATGGTTCTCGGGAAAAATGGGCGGGGCGAAGTTAAAGTGAGATAGGAAGCGGAATTACAAAAGACGGCATTGAGATACGGCATCTGATTAGCGATTACCAGTGGCCGGAACTTACGGTCGCTACTCGCCGAGTTCGAGTGATGCACCATCAACTCACCCTTTTTCTGATCGCTGACACAAGATTTCTCATTCATCGCGGACTCCGTGAGGGGCGTCAGCATGGCGCCGCACCCCCGTATTTGCTCACCCTGGGTTTGGTGTCTCGCCCTCGTGTTTCGTGCAGGTGTACCCTTACGAAAACGAATTGCCAGAGCCTGAACTCGGCGACCCCCCATTTGTCGATACGCGACCCCAAAAATTTTATATGTGTGAACTGCCGCACAGCTCGCGGCTGCCTTCTGAGCCATCTTGTTGAGCGCCGAGGCAAAAGGGCCACCATTTGTACCGCTGCCGGGAAACTGGGTTGCCGACTTTGGTTTGATCCTGATCGCCGCAGCGACCGCCGAAGGTGGGCAAATGAAAGGAGCATCGAGATCATGGCGCAGATCCTCGTAAGCATGAAAACGATCGACCTCCGGCAGGCCCAGTTGCAGCCAGTCGCGGGCGAGGATGTCAAGACGCTGCAGGCATTGCTGAATCTGTTCCTCACCGCCGGCGACGTCGGCGAGGACGGCACCCTGATACCGCCCCTGACGCTGGACGGGACAGCCAGCGCGAAGACCAACCAGGCGGCCCAGCTTTCCAGACAGCGGCCCATCTCGCCACCAGACGCCGTCGTCGGCCCGCTGATCTGTAAGAAGCTCGTTGAGCAAGACTTCTAACGCGAGAGCAGAAGAAAAACGGGAGAATCGACATGACAACGATCGTCAAGCTGGGCGACACCGGGGATGACGTGAAGCGACTTCAGCGGGTCTTCGCCCGTATCAAGGTCCTGGGACCCGACAACGTCGATGGGGTCTTCGGAGCGCAGACGGAGCAGGTCGTGAAGGACTTCCAGCAGTCGAACGGGCTGGTGGTGGACGGTGTCGTCGGTCCGATCACATGGAGCCACATACATCCGTACCGCGAGGCATCACCGACGCTTCAGGCCGGATCCCTCGGGCCGGTGGTGGCCATGCTCCAGGGCGTATTTAAGACCGGCTTCGGATACACCGGTGCGATCGACGGCATCTTCGGCCCGGTTACCGAGGCCGTCGTGCGACAGTACCAGACCGGCTCCGGGCTCCCGGTCACCGGAGTCATGGACGAGCGGACCTGGATGGCACCCGCCGGTGCCGCAGGCGCAACTCTCGAGAGCCTCTCGGGTCTGATCCTCTGACGCTCCCGGCACCGAGCGCCTCACTTCTGCACCGTTCATGTTTCCTGGGGAGGACTATCATGTTTGGCAGCATCAGCCCGTGGCCAGTGGTCAAGAGCGGCGCCAGCGGGCACCCTATAAAGACGCTGCAATATCTGCTGCAGGCCCGCGGGCATAGCATCGTCGTCGACGGCGTATTCGGTCCGAACACCGGAGCCGCGGTGAAAGCATTTCAGGCGAACCATGGGTTGACGGCCGACGGGATTGTCGGTCCCATAACGTGGACGACTCTTGTCGTACAGATCAAAAAGGGAAGCCAAGGCGACGCGGTTAGAGGTGTGCAAGAGGAGTTCCAGTTTCGCAACCTGTCTGGCGATCCCAGCAATGGGCTCCAAGTCGACGGGATCTTTGGACCAGCGACAGACGCGGCGGTGCGTGGTTTTCAGCGGGCTCTTTCGCTCGACATTCCTTCCGTAGCGATCGACGGAATCGTTGGTCCGATTACCTGGCAGGCGCTGGTGAGCGGCATGCTTTCTTTCTAGCGACGGCTTTGCGGTGATCATGAGGCCGGGCGGGGCTGCAAGGCCACCGTTTTGGCTCGAGGGACTTGTACGCTCCGGACGGGGTCCAATTTTGGCGCGCGTACTATTTGGGGGCGATCAGGAGCTTGGAGTGTTCTCGCTACAAACGCTAAGCGGCGGACTCGTCGGCATAGCGTTAGCCATGGTTGCTTTATTGGCGCGCGCCGAAGCCCAGCCTGCCGACCCGCTGGGGTCTTACCGCGCGCAACGTGAGGCCTACGCTGAAACCTATCGCGTCGAGGGTCGGGGCGATCGCGAGCGGCTGACCCAAATTGCGAATGAGATCGCAGCCCTGGTGCAGAGCAGCAGTGGCCAGACCCGGGCGCGCGCGCTCTTAGAACTCGGCCTAGTTCGGCGGCTGAATGGTGAAACACCGGAAGCGCTTGCCGTCCTGGGCCAGGCGGTGCAAGAGGCCGCGTCGAATGGGCTGAATGATGTTGCTTTCGAGGCATGGATCGGCATCGCGCGCGCGCATGATGGCGCCTCCGAGCACGGCGCCGCCGCGGTCGCTCTCGATCGCGCAGCGGATGCGGCTGGTGAGCAGCCGACCCTGAGGCAGCGTGTCGATCTCGTCGGCTATCGGGCGCAACTCGAGCTCGACCGGGGTGAGACCGAGGCGGGATTGATCGACGCGCTGCGAGCGGCGGCTTTGACGACCGAGCCGAAGGACCGCTTCTTCGCCGAATTCGATCTCGGCGACGGGCTGCAGCGGCTCGCCGCGAGCTGCGACTACCGTCCGCTGATCGACGCCAAATCAAGCGAGGACGGCGCCGCGGTCTATGGGGCCTGCCGCCGTGCCGTCACCGCCTCGCGGGCGGCATATGAGCGGGCCGCAACGACCGCCGCGTCGCTTGGGTGGACTTACCTCGCCAACGAGACAAATGGCCTCATCCGTAGACTCGAGATGCGCCGCTTTTTGATCGAGCAGAAGGCGCGGGGCGCCGCGATGAACCTCGCGTCGGTGTTCCACCCGCGATCCATCAAAGACGTGCTGGTGAGCCGTGAATTCGAAGCGGGTGCCTCGACGCTCGCCGACGCGCCGCTTCTGGCAAAACTGGTGGATTCGGTTCTGGCCGAGGCCGCTGCGCAGAAACCAGGCCCCGATGCCCGCAGCCTCTATATGCGCGGGCTGACGCAGGATATGCGCAGCGCCGCGCCAGAAGCGGCGGCTAAGTATTTCGCTGCCGCGGCTGAGCTGTTGGGTGCGGAACGAAGCGGGTTTTTTGACCCCCGCCGGCGTGGCACGGTGATCGAGAACCGCGCTGAGATCGTCCGCGATTTGGCACTGCGGCTGCTGTCGCTGCGGCGCGAGGCAGAAGCCTTCGCCGCATTTGAATCTGTTCGTGCCCGCGGCCTCGGCGAGTTGGCGAATGTGCTGTCGCGCCCTGACGTGACGGCGGACGACCGCGCTTGGCTCGCCGACCTGCTGGTTCTGGAGGCGCGCACCGGGGCAATCGAGCGACGGATCGTGGCCGAGATGGTGGCGAGCGGACGGCTGGACGCGGTCGAGGAGAAGATGCGGGAGCTCGACCAGCTGCGGGCCGCGCGCAACGCCCGGCTGCACGCCAACGAGGCGGCACGCGCGCGCTTCGCCGCGGTCGCGACGCCGCCCCCCGCCAGTCTGGAGGCACTGCGCGCCGAGGCGACCCGCACGGGGATCCCGGTGCTTTTGTATTGGAGCACCGAGGCGAATCTGGTCGCCTGGTATGTCGGCCCGGGCGGGTCTGAGGTCCGTAACGTGTTCTTTCCGGCGAGTGCGCTCGAAGAGAAGGTCGGCCGGGTACTTGCGAGCAGCGGGGGCTCCCTGGGGAGACAGAATTTCGACGAGACCGCCGCGCGAGAGCTGTTCCTCGTTCTCCTCGCACCATTCGAGGCGTTGCTGAGCCCGGCCTCCGTCAAGCAGATCATGATCGTGCCACAGGGCCCGCTGACGCGGCTCCCGTTCGAGGCACTGATCAACCCCGGCTCCGGCACATCCGTCATCGATCGCTGGGCGATCTCCTACGCGCCCAGCGCGACCATGGCGGTCGCGGCGCTGCAGGCAGAGGCGCGCCCGGTTCGAAATGTCACCGCAATGGTCGACCCCGCGATCGACGACAACACGAAGGAGACCGTCGCAGTCCAAGCGTCCGGCGCCCAGCTCAAGACCGTGACACGGAACGAGTTGTTCGCCGGCTCGTGGCAGGCCGACAGCTTGCACGTGCTGACACACGGTGAGTTCAATTCGGCAGAGGCTCTGCTGTCGAGCCTTCGGGCCACGCGGTCAAGCGATCCGCCGATTGTGGCCGCAGAGCTGTTGGCTCTGCCGCTCCGCGGCCTTTCAGTCGCCGTGCTGAGCGCCTGTCAAGGGGGGCAGGTCGGCACCCGGATCTCGGGCGAGATTTACGGGTTTCCTTGGGCCTTACTGGCCGGCGGCACAAAGGCCACCGTGTTGTCGCGCTGGGACGTGAACGGGGCCAGCAACGGTCAGTGGATGGGTGTATTCTACCGCGAGCTTGCCGGTGGCGCCTCACCCGCAATGGCTGGGGCGACGGCGATGCGGGAAATGC
>WNGL01007183.1_pt1 | contig 13078 bp, 15 predicted proteins | sample 5400591 | NCBI WGS metagenome assembly WNGL01 (sample SAMN13153377, study PRJNA577476) | soil metagenome | isolation source: 80 cm soil or saprolite under Garry oak tree replicate 1 | place: USA:California | collected 2016-06-15
TGAGCATCCTCGGCGCCTCCTATCAGCTCATCCCCGTCGTCCTCGAGCTGCCGCTCTGGAGCGAGCGCCTGGCGCGCTGGCAGCTCGGGGTGCTCCTGGTCGGGGTGACTGGCATGGTCGCGCACTTCTGGATCGGAAGCTGGGCCGGGCTCGCGTGCGCCGCGGCACTGATGGGGCTGGCCGTGAGCATGCACTTGATCAACGTCGCCGCCTCGCTCCGCCGCTTCGATCGTTGGACGTTCACTGCTTGCCTCGTGGCGCTTGGTCAGGTGGGCCTGGCCATCACGGTTCTCTTCGGGACCGCCCTTGCCATGAACCACGTGTGGCCGTTCCTGCCCGGCGAGCTCTTTCCGACCCTTCACGCTCACGTTCATCTGGCGCTCGCCTGGTGGATCGCGCCCATGCTGATCGGCGTGTCGGCCCGCGTCTTTCCGATGTTCCTCCTGTCGCCGGAGCCGCAAGGCTGGCCGGGACCGGTGCAGCTCTATGGGTTGCTTCTCGGCGCCCCGGTACTCGTGGTAGGGCTCGTGGCGGCGCCGGCCCTCGTCGCTCCCGGCGCGCTCGCTCTGGCCGCGGCCGCCGCCGGCCACGTGGTGTGGGTGATCGCGATGGCGCGCGGTCGCAGGCGGGCTGGACTCGACTGGGGACTCCGCTTCATCTTGACGGCGTCCGGCTTCCTTCCCCTCGGGACGGCGCTCGGCCTCGCGCTGGCGCTCGACCTCATGTCCGGGCCACGGATCGCGCTGGCCTATGCCGTTTTGCTGCTCGGCGGCTGGGTATCGCTCTCCATCGTGGGCATGATGCTCAAGATCGTGCCGTTTCTCGTCTGGTATCGTGTCTACAGCCCGCTGGTCGGTCGAAGGCCGGTACCGGTCTTGGCTGAGCTCGGCTGGCCCGCTGCCGAGGGCATGGCCTGGGCTCTCCTCACCGCGGGATTCCTGTCCCTGGCTGGCGCCGCGGCCGCCGAGAACGCGAGCTGGATCGCCGCCTCGGGCGCCATTCTCGCCCTGGGCTCCCTGTCCTTCGCCGCCACCCTCGGCCGCGTGCTCTCGCATCTGACCGCGCCTGCGCCGGGCCTAGCGCCATCCGCTGGAGCCATCACGCGATGAGCGTCGACCTCGCCAAGGTCTGGACCTCGCTCCGGGCCGTCTTCGATCCCGAGCTCGGCATGTCGATCGTCGATCTCGGCCTCGTCTACGGTGTGGAGGTTTGCGATGCCACGGTGCGCGTCACCATGACCTTGACGACTCCGGGCTGTCCCCTCCATAGCGCCATGACGGGATGGGTGCGGCAGGCCGTGATGCTGGTGTCCGGCGTCGAGAGCGTTGAGGTTCAGCTGACCTTCGATCCGCCCTGGACTCCGGAGCGGATCCAGTCCCCGCGCCAGCAGACAGCGCCTCCTGAGTAAGGATCCTCGAGGGGCCCGGGTTTCCAAAACTGGGGCCGCATTGCCCCACGAGCATAGGGCGCAGACATGACCAACGTCATACACGGTTCTGCCTTCCGAGACCTAAGCTGTTGATCAGACAGGGTGGGCCGCGAGGGGACGAGCGTAGGCACCCTGGTTGCAACACAGAGTTCAGAAGACGAACTCACACAGGAGGATGTCGATGAAAAAGCCACAAATGATCGCAATCGGACTCGTGGTCACGGCCCTGATCGTCGCGGGCGTGGGCGTCAAGCTATGGACCACGCCGGAGAGCAGCCGATTGGAAGCAGCCGCCCCGCTGCCAGAGGTCAAGGCCATCCTGACGGCGCCGCCACTGGCGCCGCCGCCGGTGGACCGCAAGGGCAACGCGCGCGTGATCGTGAACCTCGAGGCCACAGAGGTCGTCGGTACCCTGGCCGACGGAGTCCGGTACACCTTCTGGACCTTCGGTGGGACCGTGCCCGGACCCATGGTGAGAGTCCGGGTGGGCGACATGGTGCAGATCAACTTGAAGAACAGCGACGGCAGCCGCAACCCGCACTCGATCGATCTGCACGCGGTGACGGGTCCCGGCGGCGGCGCCGCCGTCACACAGCTCGGTCCCGGCCAGGCAGGCGCCTTCGAGTTCAAGGCCCTGAATCCCGGTCTTTACGTCTATCACTGCGCCACCCCGAGCGTGCCCATGCACATCGCCAACGGCATGTACGGGCTGATCCTGGTCGAACCGGAAGGCGGTCTGCCGCGCGTGGACCGCGAGTACTACGTCATGCAGGGCGAGTTCTACACCAAGGGCAAGACGCTCGCGGCGGGGCTCCAGCCCTACGACCACGAGAAGAACCGGAACGAGCGCCCGGAGTACGTCGTATTCAACGGGCGGATGCGCTCCTTGCTCGACGACAAGGCCCTCACGGCCAAGGTCGGCGAGACGGTACGCCTCTACGTGGGCAACGGCGGGCCCAACCTGGTCTCCTCCTTCCACGTGATCGGCGAGATCTTCGACAAGGTCTACCCCGAGGGCGGTATCGGGCAGCAGCAGGTCGCCCACAACATCCAGACGACGCTGGTACCAGCCGGCGGGGCGACCATCGTCGAGATGACGCTGCAGGTGCCGGGGCGCTTCTTGCTCGTGGACCACAGCATCGTGCGGGCCATGGATAAGGGCGCGCTTGGAATGCTCCACGTGGAGGGTGCCGAGCAGCCTGGCATCTTCCGCGTGATCACGCCGGGCATGCCCGGCACCGGCGGGCACTAGCGCTGCCGGAGCGGCGCGGGGAGCAGCCCGCGCCGCTCGCCGGAACATGGCTTTCGATGCCGTCTGGACTCCCCTCTGACGACACGTGTGGGTCCTTCATGGCCCGGTACTCAGGACAGTCCCCGGGCCGTCTCCTCAGTACGATACGGAGCGCTCGTACTCTACCAACAGCTGCGCATAGCGCTTGACGTCGATCTTCTCCACCACCGAAACGCGCTTGAGGTCTTCGTCCAAGACCCCCCGGGTCTGGGCTCAGCCACCTCAGACGTAGACGGGAATCCGGTGGTCCACGGCAAACTGGAACAGCTCCTCGAGCGGGGGCTGCCCGTAGGGCTGCACATGCTTGCGAAACTCGGGCTTCACCAGCACCGTCGCGTCGAGCGCTAAGACGAGACCCACATCGATCCCGGATTCCTTGGCACCCTTCGCCACGAAGAACGGCATCGCGGCCCGGGTGGAATTGTCGAAGCCGTAGGTCGCCGTGATCAAGAGCTTGGGCATGGTGTCCTCACTTTCTGGCCATCGTCGGGTCAGAGACAATCCCCTACGTGAGTGGCCTACGCAGCAGCGTCATCCTTCTCGGTGGATGAGATGGTCAGTGTCGCTCCTTGTGTTCGTGCTCCGGAGCCGGGCTTCCCGCATAGCCTCGAAGCTGGTCGTAGTGTTGGATCTGCTCGGCGGTGAGAACAGAACGAGTCTCGAGATGTGCCCGCAAGTGAACGGTACGAAGCTCGCCCTGGAGCGCGGCAATGCGTTCCACTCCCCCATGAAGGAGGGGCTCGCTGATCGTGCCCTCCCGGAACTGGCGCTCGAGAGTCGACTCCTCCGTGAGGAGTAGCTTGCCCAGACGCTGCGCCTCGCGTGCCGTGTCGTCAAACAGCCGCTGCACCGCCTGTCCCTGGGCGGGGCTCAGTTGCAGTCGGCCGTCCCGCGCGGCATCAAGCACGTGGCGAGGCCCAGGATAGCCGTTCGGGTCGACAGTTTGCCAGACCACGCCCCCCGTAAGTCACATGCTCATTGGCTCGCTCGGGCTGAGCTCCGCCGGCTAGGGCTCGGGGACTTCTTCGGCTCGACAGTGACGGCACGCCCGATCGCAAGCTCGTGTCACCTCCGGGTACACGCGCCGGGGCCTCCGATCGAAGGCACGGCGGTCAACCATCAGATCCTCTCGAAGAAGAGTATCCGGCGTCTCTCGCCCAGCAATTCCATCCCACGACACCTAGTCATCGATAACTCCGTGTCGGCCGGACCTAGACCCCCTTGCGTTTCATCACGTCTTCGATGAGGTCCGAAAACTCGATGATGCCGAACGGCTTCGCGAGGAACGCGCAGGCACCCGAGTCGAAGGCGGCTTGCCGTGCGGCCCGCGAAGCGAAGGCCGTGATGATGATCACGGGCGGGGACGGATCGAGCGTGCAGGCAGCCCGGAGGACGTCCAGCCCGTCACCGTCCAGCAGCCGGAGGTCCGAGATCACGAGCGTCGGCCGCACGCTCCTCAGAAGCTGCAATCCATGGGCGCGGGAGCCGGCCGTCACTACCCGGTACCCCGCGCGGCGGAGCAGCCGCTCGTACGTTGCGGCCATGTCCACCTCGTCTTCAACGACCAGGATCTGGTTCACGTCGTCTCAGATGCGCCCGGCTGGCTCCGGCTTGCGCGCGAATGCGCGCAGGACGTCCGTCTCGGTGATGATCCCGATCAGGTGAGTGCCGTCGAGGACGGGCAGAGCGCCGATCTTGTGCTCGAGCATGAGCCGCGCCGCATCCCGGGCGTCCTGGTCCGGACCGATGATGATCACGCTCTTGGTCATGACCTCGCCCACGGTGAGCCGTGCCAGCAGATGGTTGACCTCCCACACCGACAGACTGGTGGCCTGCGAGGGCAGGTTGAGGCGGATGTCGCGGTCCGTGATGATGCCGAGGAGACGCCGGTCCTCCGTCACCAGCAGGTGACGGATGCGCTCCTTCAGCATGGTCTGCCGCGCATCGAAAACGGGCGTCTCGGGGCGGACGGTGATAGGGCCGCCGGTCATGAGCTCTCGCACTTTCATGTGATGGTCCTTTCCTTTTCAATGGATCGAGGGGTAACAGCCTGTTCGAGTCGCCTGGCCAGCCGCAGCACCTCCTCCACCGAGGTCCTGGGGTCAGCGACATGCGTGTGCAGACGAAGATCGGGATGGAGGGATTCCTCGTAGTCGAGTGCGATATCGGGCATGGCCTGCCCCGCATCGACGGATCGCGCGGCCCCGAGGTGCCACCGGACTGCCCGCTCGCGCTCGGCACAGATCTCGGGCGGACAGACGAGCTGGACCTCCGCAAAGTGGGCGATCCACTCGCGCGCGATCTCCCGCCAGGAGCGCCGCGGGGCGGTGGCGTCGAGGATCACGGCCACGCCGGCCTCGGTCAGGAGCTGAGTGGTGAGCGCCAGCGTCCGATGGACGAACGCCTCCTGGGCGTCCGTTGCCCACTCGTGCCCTACGACGGCGCGTCTTGCCGAGGCAAGGTCCAGCACCTCGAGGGGGACATGGCTCGCCGCGAGAACCTCGGCGACCCGCCTGGCCAGCGTGGTCTTTCCGCTGCCAGGCCGGCCGGTGATCCAGATGGCCCACCCCCGGCCACTCTCCCGACCGCCTGGAGCCCCGGCAGCAAGGCGCTCGGCCAGGGCGGCGACCGCCGCCGCCGCCGTCGCCACGACATCGTCGCGTGTCGTATCGACGGCGAGCTCGGGCGCGAGGGCCGGCTCATAGGGCAGGTCCACGCCGGGGACCGTCGCTCCGGGCCTTCCCGCGCGCGCATAGATGCCGGGCGGCGCGTGGCCGGCTGCCCGCGTGCGCTCGCGCTCACGGCACACGTCGACGGGGCACAGGAGCTGGACCTCCGCGAATCGCTTGATGGCCGCGCGCGCGAGATCGCGCCATCGCCGGCGATGCGCCGTGGCGTCCACGATGACCGGCACAGCGGCCTCCGTGAGCCTCGCGGCCATGTAGCCGAGCGCGCGGTAGACCACCTCGCGCTCGGCCTCGGAGTATTCCGGCTGTGGTACAAGCCCCGTCCTGATCGCGTCGAGCTCGAGCACTCTGACGGACGCGCCGCGGGCGTGGAGAAGATCGGCCGCCCTCTGGGCTATGACCGTCTTGCCGCTGCCCGGCGGGCCCGTGACCCAGATCGCCCAGCTCATCGGAGACTCTCGAATGCGAGCGGCATTCGCCCAGGGTCGAAGGCCACAGCGTCGGCCATAGCGTGCGCAAAGTCAACAAGCGCGCGCCTCGTGGGCCCCGTCAGCGCGGGGTACCAGCGCGGATGCGCGATCACGAGCGCCCGGTACATGAAGAACGGCGGGAGCACTTCGAGGAGCTCGAAGTCGCCACTCCGGGCTAGATAGGTCGACAAAAACGTTCCAAAGAGCGACCGGAAGGGCTCGGCGACCTCGTGGCCACCGCTCTTGCGAAGACCGAAGAAAAGATAGTTGATGCCGAGCGCCGCCACGTCCTCAGCCGGCTCGCCCCACTCACCGCGACTACGATCGAGAATGGAGAACTCCGTCCCCTCCCTGAAGAGGAGGTTCCAGGGGTGAAAGTCGCCGTGTACCCGCGACAGCCGGTGGGAACGGTTCCGGAGCTTCCAGCGCCACGCCACCGCGGCCCGTTCGAGGGCTTCGCAGTCAGCCGCGGGCAGAAGCGGGTAGGGATGGGGGTAGCTGTCGAGGATGCCCATCAGGCACTCGCCATGGCCTACCAGCTCACGAATCCGCCGCTGGTAGAGCGTCGCCTCGTCACGCTTCGTGGCATGCGCCGAGGCCAGGAAGCCGCCCAGGGCCTCGGCGCGATCGCGGTCAAGCCCTCGGCCGGGCGACTTGAGGAGTCGGTCGAGATCAAGCCAATAGACCGCTCCCTCTACCTTCTCGACGAGCTGGAAGTACTCCACTGCCTTGCGCGCAGAGACGAGCCCCCCCGAAGCGTCGACGAAGCCTACATCGAGACTCCGAGCGTGCCGAGGGAAGCTGTTATAGGCCTCGTGGGCGTAAATGGCCTGCCAAGCGCGGTCGGCCGGATAGTCATGGCCGAAACCCTGGGCAGGCCGAGTGCGCGCGACCACGACGGAGCGCCTCACGCCACCGTCCATGTTACTCGACCTCGAATGGCACGCCGTAGCCGAAACCCTTGGGATCGGCTGCCACCCCGTCGGCTCCAAGAGGCCGCAGGGCTACCACCGAGACCGGAGTCGCGAGGACGTCGGCGAGGTAGGTCTCGAGCGCCTTCTCCGAAATCAGTCCAGTCTCGTTCATGGCCCCTACTTGGGCGGCGGCGAGGCGGGCATTGGGCACTTCAACGGCCGGCAATGAACTCGGCCAGGTGCTCGAACACTGGAGGCCAGATCAGGGTGGTCGCGATGCCCACGCCAACCAGGAAGACGATCAGCCAGCTGGAGAGCCTCATCTCCTTGCCGCCAAGCACCACACCGAGGATTACCCAGCTCGCCAGCCAGGCGACGAGAGCCAAAGTCTCCTTGCCCGAGTACGGCCCGATGCCCTGGGCGCCCGGCATCCAGAGCTTACCGACCGAGTAGACCCAGGCATTGAATCCCTTGCTTGCCGCGGTGAAGACATTGACCACCGCGAGTGTGAGCATGCCTATCATGGCGGCCATAAGCGCGGCCACAGCAACGCCCTCCGGCATCGGTGTGCGAATCGATGGCGTATGCGCGATTTCCACGCTATCGCCGTTCGGCTTGGCCTCGGTCGCAGTTGAGCTCATCACGTACCCTCCTCAGGCGGGCCGGAGCTTGGTGACCGCGGCGCCCAGACCAAAGGCGACCACGAGGTAGAAGAAGGCCAGCCCCATCAGCACGGCGACCGAGTAGCGGAGCCACGGGCGATCAAGGATCTGCCCGCCATAGCGCCAGAGGATGAAGGCCGCGCATACCGTCAGCGGCAGCGTAAAGAGCGCGCCGAACTCCTTGAACTCGAAGAAAATCGCGTGGACTTCGGGCATGGTCTTGACAAACACCGACCGCGGGCTTTCCGGAATAGGCGCGCGGTAATAGATATAGAGCCAGTTGCCCGCGATGATGGCTAGGAACGAGAAGGTTGCCGCGACGACTGACAGCAACTGAAGATCGGCGAAGGCGTGGATGCGCCCGACCAGGAGCCGCCAGCCGAGGTAGAGCCCGATCGTGCCAACGAAGAGGTACAGGAAGGCCATCATGCCGTGGAAGGCCGATGGCACAGCCCCGGCGCCCGCGCCGAGCAGCTTGGTAAACGGCGCCGTGGCCAGGGTAAAAGCCATGGCGGTGCCGATCAGCACCGCCACCACCGCCACCAGCGACGCGGTGGAGGCTTCCCTCATTTCGTGCGGGTCGTGGAACGCGTCCATCGCCACTCCTCTCTCCCGGATACCGTCCCGGGATCCGATCCGGATGCTACTAGCGCCCTCGCACCGTCAGGACGGGGCAGCGCGCGCCAGCCACGACACGCGAGGCCACGCTGCCCAGGAACAGCCTAGCCAGCCCCCTACGACCGTGCGTGGCGATGACAAAGAGGTCCGCTGATCCTCTGCGTGACGCGACGGGACGCGTCAGACACTGACGGGCGCCTTTCCCGCCTTGGCTTCGGCCTTGTCCTTGGGCACTTCGAGGGGAGCGCCGAGGGCGCGCACGATGCAGACGGGCACCGTGGTCCCACGCAGCACGGCTTCCGCGACGCTGCCCATGATCAGACGGCCCAGGCCGCTGCGCCCATGGCTGGACATCACGATGAGATCGGCCCTGTTGATCCGAGCCGCTTCGATGATGGCGGCCGCCGCCGCGCCGTACCAGACCGCGGTCGTCACGTTCGTGATCCCGCGCGTGGCAAGCCGCTCGCGCGCCGCGTCCAGGTACTCCTCGGCCTGCCGGACCACCTCCACCTGCGCGTCCGTCGGATCGGCGGCGGGCAACGTGTGGGCTTCGGCCGCTCTGATGAGAACGTAGGTGACGTGGGCGCCGGCCGCGAGATCAACCGCCGTCTCGATGGCGGCTTCGGCCAGCGTCGAGCCGTCGAGAGGAATCAGGATCTTGTCGAGCTTCATCGCTGCCTCCTCGTTGTGAACGTTCCGTTAAAGGACCTCATCGGGGCAATTGCAACCGGGATGCCACGAGGAACAGCCAGCGATGACAGCAGGTTGCGCACTCGTCGAGAGACGGAAGGTGGGGCGAGCCCGCCTCGCTTGGGTCGCGGCCGCCTCTGTCGATGCGCTGACGAGGCGCGCTACTTCAGGCTGTGCTTGTTGATCAGGCGGTGGAAGGTCTTGCGGTCTATGCCGGCGGCCTTGGCGGCCGCCGAGATGTTGCCGTCATGGCGCGCGAGGATCTGCCGGAGATAAGAGGCCTCGAGCACGCCCATCCACCGATCCTTGGCGTCCTTGAGCGTCAGATCGGCCCGCGGATCCGGCATGGCCGCCGCCGTGACCGGGTCCGGGGCGCTCAGCGCTGCCTCCCCTCCCAGAACATAGTCTGGAAGATCGCGGACGGTGATGTGCTCGCCCTCGGCCAGCGCACAGGCTCGCTCGACGACGTTCTGAAGCTCGCGCACATTGCCGGGCCATCGGTAGCGCTCGAGCGTGGCCATGGCTTCCGCCTTCACCTCGTTGATCCGTCCATCCCCGTAGCGCTTCAGGAAAGCCTGGACGAGCAGGCGAACGTCGCCCGCGCGCTCGCGCAGCGGGGGGAGCTGGATGGCGATCACGTTGACGCGATAGTAGAGCTCTTCACGGAACTGTCCCTTCGCGGTGGCCTCGCGAAGATCGCGGTTGGTGGCGGACACCAGCCGCACGTCCACGTCCACCAAGCTGGTGCCCCCCACGCGGCGGATCTGTCGCTCCTGAAGCGCGCGCAGGAGCTTGACCTGGAGCGCCACCGGCAGCTCGGCGATCTCGTCGAGGAAGAGAGTACCCCCGTGCGCGACCTCCAGAAGACCGGGCTTGCTCCGCACGGCGCCCGTGAAGGCACCCTTCTCGTGGCCGAAGAGCTCGGACTCGAGCAGCTGCTCGGGCATCGAGGCGCAGTCCACGGGTACGAACGGTTTCGCCACGCGCGGACTGTTGGCGTGGATGGCCCGCGCGATGAGCTCCTTCCCGGTGCCGGACTCGCCGAGCACGAGAATGTTGGCCTCCGACCGCGCCGCTTTCCGCACCAGCTCAAAGACTCGGCTCATGGCCGGGCTACGGCCCACGATGTTCTCGAGGCCATAGATCTCCGCGAGCTGGTTCTTCAGATTGCGGTTCTCCCGCTGCAGACCGCGATGGCGCAGGGCCCGATCCACGGCCACGTGCAGCTGGTCCACCGAGAAGGTCTTCGGGAGGTAGTCGAAGGCACCTTCCCTGACGGCGGCCACGGCGGACTCGATGGTGGCGAACGCCGTGATCATAATTACCGGCAAGGCCGGGTCCAGCTCACGCGCGCGGCGCAGCAGCTCCATGCCGTCGACCTCGGGCATCTTGAGATCGGTGAGCAGTAGGTCGGGCCGCTCGCTCTCCAGCATGGCCAGCCCCCGGCGCGGATCCGTGGCCGTCAGGACCTCGTATCCCCCTCGCTGAAGGATGCGGGCGCAGTTTTCCACCATGTCCGGCTCGTCGTCCACGACCAGTACCCGGGCACGACTCACGACGACACGCCTTCGGCCAGGGAGGGAAACGTGAGAATGAAGGTTGTGCCCTGCCCTGGCAACGACTCGACGTCGATCGTCCCCTTGTGATCCCGCACGATGCCATACGAGATGGACAGTCCGAGCCCTGTCCCTTCGGTCTTGGTCGTGTAGAAGGGGTCGAAGATCCGTGGCAGAACATCAGGCGAGATCCCGGGCCCGTTGTCGCGCACGGTCAGCCGGGCCATGGCGGAACGTCCCGGAACAAGGCTGGTCTCCAGGGTGATCACGCCGCCGCTGCCGAGTGCGTCGCGAGCATTGGTCACGAGATTCATCACCACTTGCTGGAGCGCATTGCTGTCGCCATGCACCAGGGGAAGGCTCGCCGTCAGCGTCCGTCGAATCGTGATCCCGCTCTTGTCGGCTCCCTTCTCCACCAACAAGAGAGTCTCCTCCACGACCTGATTGAGATCGACCGGCGCTCGCTCACCCGGCGACTCGCGCGCGAAGGACAGCAGCCCCTGCGCGATGCGCGCCACCCGCTGCGCATGACGATGCAGGACGTTCAGGTCCTCGGCCACCTTGCCCGGCAGGGGCTGGGCCTGCGCGTCGAGCAGCATGATCTCGATGCGCGACGAAATGATCCCGATGGGGTTGTTGATCTCGTGCGCGATCCCCGCCGATAGGAGGCCGAGCGCGGACAGCCGCTCCGCCTGCCGCGTCGCCCGCTCCAGGACCTGACGCTGCGTGATGTCGGTGACGAAGGCGAGTGCCCGCAGCCCGCTTTCCGTTTTGACATAGCTCAGGGAAATCTCCACGGGGAACTCCGTGCCATCCCGTCGACACGCTACCAGATCGAGTCCCTGCCCCATCGGCCGCACGTGTGGGTCTTTGAAGTACGTGGCGCGATGACCGACATGCCGAGATCTCAGTCGCTCGGGCAAGAGCACCTCGAGAGGCCGGCTCAGCAATTCCTCACGCGGATAGCCAAACATCTCTTCGGTCTTTCGATTCACCGACACGATGGCCCCGCGCCCGTCGACGATGAGGATCGCCTCGGAGGCCGCTTCGAGGATGGCGCGCGCCTGAGTCTCGCTCTGATGGATGGCGTCCGCGGCCCGCTTTCGCTCCGTGACATCGCGAGCGATCTTCGAGGCGCCGATGACACGTCCCGCCGTGTCCTTGATGGGCCAGACAGTGAGCGAGATGTCGACGGCCCGCCCGCCCTTGGCCATGCGGGTCGTCTCGAAGTGCTCGAGGACCTCGCCGCGCTGGATCCGGGAAAGAACCTCCGCTTCCTCGGCTTTGCGCTCGTCGGGGATGATCCGCATGATGGACTCCCCGACCATCTCGGCCGCCATGTAGCCGAAAATCCTCTCGGCGGCCGGGTTCCACGAGGTGACAATTCCGCCCAGCGTCTTGCCGATGATGGCATCGTCGGATGACTGAACGATGGCGGCAAGTCGCGCCGCAATTTCGTCGTCCGGCCGCATGCTCACGTTGTCCGAGTCTCCTCCGTCGACTCCTGTCGCGACCCGAGCGGGTCGCCATCAAACCGTGAGTCTCGCGAGGATGGTACACCGGCAGAGAAAGCTCGGACAAACGAAGATCGTCTCAAACCAGCGGGGCCGCTGCTCGATCCGTCAGCGTCCCCTCCGGTGCCGCTTACATGGCCCCGCCCTGGCATCCGTACAGCTTCACGAGCACTGCCGTCTGGGACGTGGTGGCGACCCCGCGACGGACCTGATCGTCCCCCGCCTCGCGCACGCACGCGGTGAATGGCGCCGCCTCGTGCTCGTAGCCGGTGACCACAAGTCGGCCGTCCAGATCGATCCGGTCAAGCGCGATCGTGGAGAAGCGATCGCACGACTTCCAGCGCTCCCAGCCCAGATCCTGTGCGAGCGTGTTGCGCGCCGTGGCACGTCCGGCCGCCGTCGCCATGATCATCAGGAGGCGCGGCAATATCGATCGCATGGTGTCCAATCCTTTCTGCCGATGCTCCGTCGGGCGGTTGAGCATGTCTGCCACGCCGGTTCCTCAACGGTCAGTAGTATAGTCCCGGCGGACCCGGAGACCTCGACCATCGCTCGGCGCCTCCGCGCCCGTGCGGGGAAAGCACGAGCCGATGCACATGGTAGGGCGCATAGTCACGCTCGTCAGGGTTGAGCAGTGCGCGGCGGCAAAAGTCGAGTTGTGCCTCTCATGACATCTGAGTATTTGGCGTTCCTCTGTTGCCCCTCAATCAGCTGGTCCAAGCCACGTATCGACCGGAGGAGACGGGCAGTGTTAGGTTCACTTCGTCATTGCTCTCCTCGTGCTTCGTTTCTCGGTAACCACGGGTTTAGTGAGGCACCGCGTCCTCAACTGGGGCAGCCGGGCATCATCACAACGACGGAGGCGTCCACCATTCGCGTACAACCCCTCGACCTACTGCCTATTTCGAGCCGGCGACGCGGCACCTCGATTGCATGAGTTGCATAAGGTGTTGCGAGGCACGACCCCGTGGGGAGGCATATGTTCGAGCATATCCTGGTGCCCATCGATCTCAGCGATCAGAACGCGCGGACGCTCAGAACGGCCCTCGAGCTGGCGATCAGCAATCGGGCGCGCGTGACTCTCCTGCACGTGGTTCATCACGTCGCCAAGATCCCGTTCAAGGAGATGCGGGCTTTCTATCAGCGGCTGGTCACGACCTCCAAGCGGCGGCTCGGACGGGCGGCCGCCCCGTTTGCCGCCAAGGGACTAGCCGTCCGATCGGATGTGCTCATCGGCGAACCGGCGC
>WNGL01007187.1_pt2 | contig 13077 bp, 7 predicted proteins | sample 5400591 | NCBI WGS metagenome assembly WNGL01 (sample SAMN13153377, study PRJNA577476) | soil metagenome | isolation source: 80 cm soil or saprolite under Garry oak tree replicate 1 | place: USA:California | collected 2016-06-15
GCCCACGTTGACCCCGGTCTTGAAGCCGATCCCCGACGCCTCCATGAGCCGGAGACGCCGCTCGAGGAAGCGCTTCTCCATCTTGAATTCGGGAATGCCATAGCGGAGGAGCCCCCCCACGCGATCGGACTTCTCGAACACGGTCACGGCATGCCCCGCGCGATTGAGCTGCTCGGCGGCGGCGAGGCCGGCCGGGCCCGAGCCGACCACGGCCACCTTCTTTCCCGTGCGCACCTCGGGCGCTTCCGCGGTCACCCAGCCCTCGTCGAAGGCATGCTCGATGATCCCGACCTCGACCTGCTTGATGGTGACGGGGTCATCGTTGATGCCGAGCACGCAGGAGCCTTCGCAGGGGGCGGGGCAGAGGCGGCCCGTGAACTCCGGGAAGTTGTTGGTGGCATGGAGACGGTCGATGGCCTCGCGCCAGCGGTTGCGGTACACGAGGTCGTTCCAGTCGGGGATCAGGTTGCCCAGCGGGCAGCCCTGATGGCAGAAGGGGATGCCGCAGTCCATGCAACGCGCGCCCTGCTTCTGCAGCTTTTCCCCCTCGAAGGGCAGGTAGACTTCCTGCCAGTCGTGGATCCGCTCCGCCACGGGGCGACGCTTGGGTGTCTCGCGCTTGATCTCGAGGAAGCCGGTGATCTTGCCCATCCTTCGTTCCGCCCTTAGCCGTGCGCCGAGGCCATCACGGCCTCGTCCACCGACATGCCCGTCTCCTCGGCCTTCTTGATGGCCTGGAGCACGCGCTTGTAGTCGCGCGGCATGACCTTGACGAAGCGCGGCCGGGTCGCCTCCCAGTTCACGAGGAGGCGGGCGGCCACCGGGCTCTGGGTGTAGCGGATGTGGCGCGAGAGCAGATCCTTGACGAGCTCGACGTCCTCCACGTCCACGAGGGGCTCGAGATCGACCATGCCCGCGTTGCAACGGCTCGCGAAGTCGCCCGCCTCGTCGAGGACGTAGGCGATGCCTCCCGACATGCCGGCGGCGAAGTTGCGGCCGGAGCCGCCGATGACCACCACCCGTCCCCCCGTCATGTATTCGCAGCCGTGATCACCGATGCCCTCGACGACGGCGAGGGCGCCGCTGTTCCTCACCGCGAAGCGCTCGCCCGCGACTCCGCGGAAATAGGCTTCGCCGCTCGTGGCCCCGTAGAGGACGACGTTGCCGACGAGGATATTGTCCTCGGCGGTGAACGTCGCCTCCCGCGGCGGGAATACGATGATCTTGCCCCCGGAAAGGCCTTTGCCGACGTAGTCATTGGCGTCGCCCTCGAGGGTGAGGGTGATGCCCCGCGGCACGAAGGCGGCGAAGCTCTGCCCGGCCGAGCCCATGAAGTGTATGCGGATGGTGTCGTCGGGCAGACCGTCCCCTCCGTAGGCCCGCGTCACCTCCGAGCCGAGGATGGTCCCCACCGTGCGGTTCACGTTCCGGATGGGCAGGCGGATGTCCACCTGCTCGCGCCGCTCGAGCGCTTCGCGGCACAGGGGCAGGAGGGTCGTCACGTCCAGCGATTTCTCCAGGCCGTGGTCCTGGTCGACCACCTTCCGCACCGCGACCTCCGGTCCCACCTGCGGACGGTGGAGGATGGCGGAGAAGTCCAGGCCCCGCGCTTTCCAGTGGTCCACCGCCTTCCGGACGTCGAGGAGGTCGGAGCGGCCGATCATCTCGTCCATGGTCCGGAAGCCCAGGCTCGCCATGTGCTCGCGGATCTCCTCCGCGACGAAGCGGAAGAAGGTCTCCACGAACTCGGGCTTGCCCGTGAACTTCGCGCGGAGCTTCGGATCCTGGGTGGCGATGCCCACCGGGCAGGTGTTGAGATGGCAGACGCGCATCATGATGCAGCCCATGACCACGAGGGGCGCCGTGGAGAAGCCGAACTCCTCCGCGCCGAGGAGGGCGGCGATGACCACGTCGCGCCCCGTCTTGAGCTGCCCGTCCGTCTGCACGATGATGCGGTCGCGCAGCTTGTTCATGACGAGGACCTGCTGCGTTTCGGCGAGGCCGAGCTCCCAGGGAACTCCGCCGTGCTTGAGCGAGGTCAGGGGGGCCGCCCCGGTACCCCCGTCATGACCGGAGATGAGCACCACGTCCGAGTGGGCCTTGGCCACCCCCGCCGCCACCGTGCCCACGCCCACCTCGGCCACCAGCTTCACGCTGATGCGCGCGCGCGGATTCGAGTTCTTGAGGTCGTGGATCAGCTGCGCGAGGTCCTCGATGGAGTAGATGTCGTGATGCGGGGGCGGGGAGATGAGTCCTACCCCCGGCATGGCGTGCCGGACCTTGGCGATCCACGGGTACACTTTGTGGCCGGGCAGCTGGCCGCCCTCCCCGGGCTTGGCGCCCTGGGCCATCTTGATCTGGAGCTCGTCCGCGTTGATCAGGTACTCGCTGGTGACGCCGAAGCGTCCGGAAGCGACTTGCTTCACCGCGCTCCGGCGCCAGTCGCCGTTGGCGTCGCGCAGGTAGCGCGCGGGATCCTCGCCGCCCTCGCCGGTATTCGATCTCCCGCCCATGCGGTTCATGGCGATGGCGAGGGTCTCGTGCGCCTCGAGGCCGATGGAGCCGTAGGACATGGCCCCCGTGGCGAAGCGCTTCACGATGGCCTCGGCGGGCTCCACCTCGTCGAGGCCAACCGGAGAAGGCGCGGGCCTGAAAGTGAAGAGTCCCCGCAGGGTGGCCAGGTGCTCGCTCTGCCGGTTGACGAGGTCCGTGTACTCCTTGAAGATCGCGAACTGCTTCGAGCGTGTGGCGTGCTGGAGCTTGAACACGGTGTCGGGATTGAAGAGGTGGTACTCGCCGTCCCGTCGCCACTGGTACTCGCCGCCCCAGTCCAGCTCAGGCTCGCCCACGGGCCGCTCGGGGAAGGCGCGGTGGTGCCGGGCGAGCACTTCCCTCGCCACCACGTTCACGCCGATGCCTCCGATACGCGAGGCGGTCCAGGTGAAGTAACGGTCCACGAAGGCCTTCTCGAGGCCGATCGCCTCGAAGATCTGGGCCGCGCGGTACGACTGGATGGTCGAGATGCCCATCTTCGAGATGACCTTGAGCACGCCCTTGTTCAGCGCCTTGATGTAGTTCTTGATCGCCGACTTGTGGTCGAGGGCGGGCAGCATGCCCTGCCGGATCATGTCGTCGAGCGTCTCGAAGGCAAGGTAGGGGTTGATGGCGCCCGCCCCGTAGCCCAAGAGGAGCGCCATGTGGTGCACCTCGCGCGGCTCGCCCGTCTCGATCACGAGGCCGACCTTCACTCGCTTGCCCTCGCGAATGAGGTGATGGTGCACGCCGGCGGTGGCGAGGAGGGCGGGTATGGGCGCGTGCTCGCGGTCCACCCCGCGGTCCGACAGGATGAGATAGGTGAAGCCGGCCTCCACCGCCTCGCTCGCCCGCAGGCAGAGCTCCTCCATGGCCTGGGCCAGCGCGTCGGGCCCGTCCGCGACCTTGAAGAGCATCGGCACCGTGGTCGCCTTGAACCCGGGGAGGTCCACGTGGCGGATCCGCGCCAGCTCGCCGTTGTCGAGGATGGGGGTCTTGAGCTTGAGCTGCCGGCAGGCCTCGGGCGTGGGCTCGAGCAGATTGCCCTCCGGGCCGATGCTCGTGGCGATCTGCGTTACCAGTTCTTCGCGGATACCATCGAGGGGAGGATTGGTCACCTGGGCGAAGAGCTGCTGGAAATAATCGTAGAGAAGCCGGGGCCGGTCGGACAGCACGGCCAACGACGTGTCGGTGCCCATGGAACCGATGGGCTCCTCGCCCGCCGTGGCCATGGGAGCCAAGAGCAGGCGCAAGTCCTCGTGGGTGTAGCCGAAGGCCTGCTGGCGCTCGAGCACGGTGTCGTGGTCGGGCTCGGGGAGATGCGGCGGCTCCGGCAATGCCTCGAGGGGCTTGAGATGGGCGGCCAGCCATTCGCCGTAGGGATGCTGGGTCGCGAAGGCGTGCTTGAGCTCGCTGTCGTCGATGATGCGGCCCTGGGCCGTGTCCACGAGAAAGATGCGCCCGGGGTGGAGGCGCTCCTTGATGAGCACCCGGTCCGCGGGAATGTCGAGCACGCCCACTTCCGACGCCATGACTACGAGATCGTCCTTGGTCACGTAGTAGCGGGACGGGCGCAGTCCGTTCCGGTCGAGGACGGCGCCGATGACCGTGCCGTCGGTGAAGGCGATCGAGGCGGGGCCGTCCCACGGCTCCATGAGGCAGCCGAGATACTCGTAAAAATCCTTGCGGAGGGTGGGCATGGACTCGTGACCGCTCCACGCCTCCGGGATCATCATGAGCACGGCGAGGGGCAGGGGCCGCCCCGCCATGACGAGGAGCTCGAGCACATTGTCGAAGGTGGCGGAGTCGCTGCCGCCTTCGACCACGATGGGGAGGATCTTCTTGAGGTCGTCACCGAGGAGATTCGACCGGCAGAGCGCCTCGCGCGCGTGCATCCAGTTGATGTTGCCGCGCAGGGTGTTGATCTCGCCGTTGTGGGCGATGAAGCGGTAGGGATGGGCCAGGGGCCAGGACGGGAACGTATTGGTGGAGAAGCGCTGGTGCACGAGCGCGAGGGCGGACTCCACGAGCGGATCCACGATGTCGGGGAACATGGTCTCGATCTGGTCCGCCGAGAGCATGCCCTTGTAGATGACGGTGTTGGCGGAGAGGCTCGGCAGGTAGAAGAATCCACGGTCGGCGATATCCGACGTGCGCACGGCGTGCTCGACGCGCTTGCGTATCACGTAGAGCTTTCGCTCGAAGGCCTGGGCGTCGGAGATACCGGCGCCCCGGGCGATGAAGACCTGCTCGATCACCGGCTCGACGGCGCGGGCGCTCGGACCGATCGGAGAATCGTCGGTGGGCACCGGGCGCCAGCCGAGGACCGCTTGCCCCTCTTCCCTGGCCACCGTCTCGAGCATGGTCCGGCACCGTGCCGCCTGGGTCGCGTCGCGGGGCAGGAAGACGAGGCCGGCGCCGTAGTGCCTGGGCGCGGGCAGGGTGATGCCGAGCCTGCCGCACTCGCGGACGAGGAAGGCGTGAGGCATCTGGATCAGGATGCCGGCGCCGTCTCCGGTATTGACCTCGCACCCGCAGGCTCCGCGGTGGAGGAGGTTCTTGAGCACCTGGAGGGCCTGGCTGACGATGGCGTGGGATTTCCTGCCCTTCATGTCGACGACGAAGCCGACGCCGCACGCGTCGTGCTCGTGAGCGGGATCGTAGAGGCCCTGGGGCCGAGGCATCCCGGTTGGCGTCGTCGCTGACATACCGTCCTCCATCGCCATGCGCTCTCCTGTCCTTCCACGTCCTTGTGAAGTCGCCGAACAACCCTGAATTGAGGAGTGAGACTACACGAGGCGAAAGCATTAGCCAAGCACAAAATGGAAAAACATAGAATTAGGATATCTAATAGGCTAAGCTGGAGACCATGAACCTCGACACCCTCAAGCTCTTCTGTGACGTCGTGAGACTGAGAAGTTTTTCGCGCGCCGCCTCCGGCAACGGGGTCACCCAGTCGGCGGCCAGCCAGGCGATGCAGCAGCTGGAAGCCGAACTCGACGTCCCCCTCCTCGACCGGTCCCGGCGGCCGTTGGTGGCCACCGAAGCAGGGCGCGTCTTCTTCGAAGCCTGTCGCGACCTCCTGCAGGGCTTCGACGATGCGCGGGCCAGTCTTCGCGCTTCCAAGGAGCGGGTGGAAGGGACGGTCCGGGTGGCCGCCATCTACTCGGTGGGTCTCCACGACATGAGCCGGCACATGCAGCCCTTCATGTCCGCGCACCCGCAGGCCCGCGTCCTCCTCGAATGCCTCCATCCCCACAAGGTGGTGGAGGCGGTGCTGAACGACGAGGCCGATGTCGGCGTGCTCTCCTATCCCGCGGCCACCCGCACCCTCAATGTCCTGCCCCTGCGCTCGGAGCCCATGGTGCTCGTGACTCATCCGAGCCACCGGCTCGCCAAGCGGAAGCACGTGGCTCCGGGGGATCTCATGGGGGAGAAGTTCGTGGCCTTCGATCGCGACCTGGCGGTGCGCAAGGCCATCGACCGCGCGCTCAAGCAACATGGGGTCAAGGTCGAGGTGGTCATGGAGTTCGACAACGTGGAGACCATCAAGCAGGCCATCGGTATTGCCGCCGGAGTGAGCATCCTGCCGCGGCCCACCGTGGTGATGGAGTCGGGCATGCGAACCCTCGCCACCGTGCCCCTGGCCCTCTCCGGCCTCGCGCGCCCTATTGGACTCATCTATCGGCGGGGCAAGCGGCTCACCCCGGCGGTGGCGCGCTTCATCGAAACGCTTCGGAAGGCCGACGACGCCACCACAGACGACGCGCGCTGAGGCGTGATCCGGCGATACCCGCATGGTACCGTAGGGGCCATGGCGGAGGCCCCGAGGCAGGTCATGGCCGTCCAGAAGTTCGTGAGCCGTGGAGGCATCCGGGTGTACGGGATGCCCGTCGAGACATTCCCGGGCCACGTGAACAATATCTATCTGATCGTGGATGGCGACACGCTCACGCTGGTGGACGTGGGCTCGGGCACCGACGAGTCGATCAAGGGACTCCGCGAGCGCTTCGAGGAGGTGCGCGAGCGCTTCGGTGAGGGGGTCTCGCTCGACGATGTCCGGCATGTCGTCATCACCCACGCGCATATCGATCACTTCGGCTGGGTCGGCCACTTTACCCGCGAGACGGGGGCGCGGGTCTGGGTCCACGAGCTGGATGCTCGGGTGTTGAGCCGTTTCGAGGAGCGGATGGTGCTGGCCTCCAAGGACATGGGCGTCTTCCTGGAGCGGGCAGGGGTCACGCCCGAGCTCAGGGGAGAGCTCGAAACGATGTACCGCTTCTCCAAGGCCTCGTTCAAGTCTGTGACCATCGATGGGGTGGTCAAGGACGGGCAACAGATCATCAACGGCTATCGCGTCCATCACACGCCCGGCCACTGCCCGGGGCAGATCTGCCTCGAGGTCGACGATCTCCTCTTCACCGCCGATCACGTGCTCTCCCGTATCACGCCGCATCAGTCGCCCGCGTCCATCACGCCCTTCTGCGGCCTCGAGCTCTACCTGCAGTCGCTGGACAAGGTCCGCCGGCTCGGCGGCGTGCGACTGGCGCTCCCGGGGCACGAGGCGCCTATCGATGAGCTCGCCGAGCGCATAGGAGCCATCGCCGCCCACCACGACCGTCGGCTCGGCCAGGTTCTCGACATTTGTCGCGACTCGAAGACCCTGGTCGGCGTGTCCCTCGCCCTCTTCGGGCCCCGGGACGGCTATACGCGGCTTCTCGCCCTCGAGGAGGCGGGAGCCCACGTCGAGTACCTCTTCCAGCGGGGCGAGCTGGGTATCGCCAACCTGGACGAGGTGAGCCGGCAGGCCAACCCCGTGATTCAGTACGAGACGAGACGAGGAGCCGCCGTATGAGCGCGTCGTTGATCATCGCTTCCAGCGAAGGGGACTCGAACCTCTACTACGCCTGCCGGTTCATGGCGCCCGATCCATTCGTCTTCCTCGAGATCGACGGCAGGAAGACCCTCCTCATGTCGGATCTCGAGGTCGACCGCGCCCGCGAGCAGGCCCGGGTGGACGAAGTCCTGTCGCTGTCCGAGTGGGAAGCCAAAGCCAAGCAGCGCTGGCCCCAGCCGAGACTCACCGACACCGTCACCCTCCTCCTCGAGGATTACGGCGCCCGCACCGCCGAGGTACCCTCCGACTTTCCCCTCGAAGCCGCCGACCGGTTGCGAGAGCGCGGGATCACCGTGCAGGTGAGGCCGCATCCGTTCTTTCCCCAGCGGGTGATCAAGTCCGCCGAGGAGGTGGCGGCCATCGAGGAGGCCCAGCGTCACACGGAGACCGCGCTGGCCGCGGCCCTCGACGTGCTCCGCGAGAGCGTGATCAGGGGCGACGAGGTGATCTGGAAGGGGCGGCCGCTGACGTCCGAGGATCTCAAGAAGGTGGTCAACGTTTCGCTCATGGAGAATGACTGCATCGCCCAGCACACCATCATCGCCTGCGGCGACCAGGGTGTTGACCCACACAACCAGGGCTCGGGTCCCATCCGTCCCCACCAGGGCATCATCTTCGACATCTTTCCGCGCTCTTCCACCTCCCACTATTTCGCCGACATGACGCGAACCGTGGTGAAGGGCAGAGCCCCGGACGAGCTCAAGCGGATCTACGACGCGGTCCTGGCCGCCCAGCTCCGCGGTATCGAGCTGATCCGGGACGGCGCCTCGGGCGGGGCCATCCATGCAGAGGTTGCGCACACCATGGAAGCCCGTGGCTATGCCACCGGAGTTGTGGGCGGACGCAACCAGGGCTTTTTCCACGGGACGGGCCACGGGGTGGGTCTCGACATCCACGAACTGCCGCGCATCAGCCGTCTCGACTACCAACTCAAGACCGGCCAGGTCGTGACGGTCGAGCCGGGCCTCTACTACGCGGGCAGGGGAGCCGTCCGCATCGAAGACATGGTCCTCGTCGAGCCAGGCGGGTGCGGCAATCTCACCCGGTCGCCGAAGATGGAGCTCCTCGAGCTCTAGGAGGCTCGGCGCGGAGCGGCCAGAGCGCGGTCGGACCGGAGATAACCTTGCCAATCCGCAGGCGTTTGGGTAGCATGAAGGCGAAGCGGCTCCTACCAGGGCTAGAGTTCCAGAACTCCGAGAGTCCGGGTCGCTCTGCGTCGAAGAAGGCGGTCACTGAAAGGACGATCGAGACCATGAGCGACACGGTAATGCCCGCGGCTACCGTCGCAAAACCGCGTCGGACGCTGACCCGGGCCGTGATCCGGTTTGCCGGCGACTCCGGTGACGGCATGCAGGTCACCGGCGAGCAATTCACTACGGAAGCGGCGTGGGCCGGCAACGACATCTCGACCCTGCCGAATTTCCCCGCGGAGATCCGCGCCCCCGCCGGCACGCTCTTCGGCGTGTCGAGCTTCCAGCTTCAGTTCGGCAGCCAGCGGGTCTACACGCCGGGCGATCATCTCGACGCGCTGGTGGCCATGAACCCGGCCGCCCTCAAGGTGCATCTGGCCGATCTCAAGAAGGGCGGCATCCTCATCGTCAACACGGCGGCCTTCGACCAGCGCAACCTGGAAAAGGCCGGCTATCCGAAGGACCCCAAGGGCGAGCCGAAGAACCCGCTCAACGAGCCCGGGCTCGCCGAGCAATACCGCCTGTACCAGGTCGACATCGGCGCGATGACGAAGAAGTCGCTCGAGGACCTGCCGATGAACGCCAAAGAGAAGGAGCGCTGCAAGAACTTCTTCGCCCTCGGCCTTGTCTCCTGGATCTATACGCGGCCGCTGGACCCGACGCTCGACGCCATCAAGAAGCGCTTTGCCAAGAACCCGACCTTCGTCGAGGCCAATATCCGGGTTCTCAAGGCGGGCCACGCCTTCGGGGAGACGGCGGAGATGTTCTCGGAGCACTACGGCATCGAGCCGGCCGAGATGGCGCCAGGTGTTTATCGCAGCATGACGGGCAATCGCGCCCTCGCCTGGGGTCTCCTCGCCGCGGCGGAGCGGACGAAGATCCCCATCGTCTTCGGCGCCTATCCCATTACGCCGGCCTCCAGCATTCTCGAGGAGCTGGCGCTGCACAAGCGCTGGCGCGTGCGGACCTTCCAGGCCGAAGACGAGATCGCGGCCGTCACCTCGGCGATCGGCGCATCGTTCGGCGGCGCCATCGGGGTCACGGCCTCGAGCGGTCCCGGCATCGCGCTGAAGGGTGAAGGCATCGGGCTCGCGGTGATGGCGGAGTTGCCGCTGGTGATCTTCGACATTCAGCGCGGCGGCCCCAGCACCGGTCTCCCCACCAAGACCGAGCAGGCCGACCTCATGCAGGCTCTCTACGGCCGGAACAGCGAGAGTCCCATCGTGGTGATCGCGCCCTGCACGCCCGGCGATTGCTTCTATATCGCCTACGAGGCGATACGCATCGCCATCAAGTACATGGTGCCGGTGATGGTGCTCTCGGACGGTTATCTGGCCAATGGCTCCGAGCCCTGGCTCATCCCCGACGTCAAGACGCTGCCCGACATCCCGGTCACCTTCCGCACCGAGGCGGAAGGGTTCGCGCCGTACATGCGGGATGCAGCGACCCTCGCACGTCCATGGGTGCGTCCAGGCACGCCGGGGCTCGAGCACCGGATCGGCGGCATCGAGAAGCAGGACATCACGGGCAATATCTCGTACGAAGCGGACAACCACGACCACATGGTGCGCACGCGCGCCGAGAAGGTCCGGCGGGTGGCCCAGGAGATTCCGCCGACGTCGATCAATGGGCCGGAGTCGGGCGAGGTGCTGGTGGTCGGATGGGGCGGCACGTATGGCGCCATCACGGCCGCGGTGGAGGAAGCGCAAATGGAGGGCAAGGCGGTCGCCTCCATCCACATTCGCCACCTCAATCCGCTGCCCCCGGACCTCGGCCAAATCCTCCGCCAGTACCGGCGCGTTCTCGTGCCGGAAATCAATAGCGGCCAGCTTGTGAGAGTGCTTCGGGCCGAGTACCTCGTCGACGCGGTGGGGTTCAACCGGGTGCGCGGCATGCCGCTGGCCAGCCAGGAAATCCTCGAGGCCATCAATCAACTTCTGGAGGCAACGCAGTGAGCACGGTCACGGGCACACCCGGCGCGACGCCGAAGTACACGAAGAAGGACTTCGAGTCCGACCAGGACGTTCGCTGGTGCCCCGGCTGCGGGGACTACGCCATCCTGAGCGCGGTGCAGAAGACGATGCCGAGCCTCGGCATCCCCAAGGAAGACATCGTGTTCATCTCGGGGATCGGCTGCTCGAGCCGCTTCCCGTACTACATGAACACCTACGGGTTCCACACGATCCACGGCCGTGCGCCGGCGCTGGCCACCGGCCTGAAGCTGGCCAGGCCCGAGCTCAAGGTCTTCGTCGTCACGGGCGACGGCGACGGGCTCTCGATCGGCGGCAACCACCTGCTGCACGTGCTGCGGCGGAACGTGGACGTCACCATCCTGCTCTTCAACAACCGGATCTACGGCCTGACCAAGGGGCAGTACTCGCCGACGAGCGAGCTGGGGAAGGTGACCAAGTCCACGCCTATGGGCTCGGCCGACCGGCCCCTCAGCCCCTGCTCCTTCGCCCTCGCCGCGGGCGCCACCTTCGTCGCCCGTACGGTGGACCGGAACATCGCCCACATGGAAGACACGCTCAAGCGCGCCTCCGGCCACAAGGGCGCCGCCTTCGTGGAGATCCTGCAGAACTGCAACGTCTACAACGATCTCGCGTGGAACGCGCTCTACGACAAAGAGTCCAAGATCCTTCACGAGTGCCGGCTCGAGCACGGCAAGCCCATCATGTTCGGGCCGCCCGATGATCGCCGCGGCCTCGTGCTCGAAGGGGTCAAGCCCAAGGTGGTCAAGATCAAGGACGTGCCGGAGAGCGCGCTCTGGGTGCACGACTCTTCCGATCGTGCCACCGCCATGCTGCTCGCCCAGCTCTGGGCGCCCGAGTATCCGATCCCGCTGGGTACCTTACTGAGCCAGGATGGCGAGACCACGTACGAGGAGATTCTCCTCCAGCAGGAGCAGAAGGCGATCTCGGACCGCGGTCCGGGGGATATCGCGAAGCTCCTCATGGCAGGCGAAACCTGGAAGATCGGCTGACGCAGGCGGCCGATAAGGGGCCGTCTGCTTTGTGGGCGCCCTCGGCCGCACGCTCAACGTACAGAGAGTACGCCTCGCGCGCGACCTTCGGGCGCTGCCTCGCAGCTGACCCCTTCTCGACCGCCTGCCTCCGCCTACACTGAGGATTCAATGGCGCTGAGTCCTGCGTTTCTTGCCGAGTTGGAGAGAATCGTGGGGGCCCGGGGGGTGGTGTCGACGCCCGAGGGGCGGTTGGCCTACGAGTGTGACATGCACACCTTCTACAAGGGCGCGCCGGACTTCGTGGTGTTGCCCGAGACGACCCCGCAAGTCCTCGAGCTCGTGCGGCTGTGCCGGCGCGAGCATGTGGCAGTGGTCCCACGCGGGTCCGGCACGGGGCTCATCGGAGGCGCCATGGCGCCGGTGGGCGGGGTCATGGTCTCCATGACCCGGATGAACCGGCTCCTCGAGCTCGACTTCCCCAACCGCTGCGCGACTGTCCAACCCGGGCTCATCAATCTGTGGCTCTCCGAGGCCACGCGCGAGCACGGCTACTACTTCGCCCCCGACCCGTCGAGCCAGATGGTGTCCTCCATCGGCGGAAACGCCTCGACCAATGCCGGCGGACCGCATTGCCTCAAGTACGGCATCACCGTCAATCACGTCCTGGGGCTCGAGCTGGTTACGGGGGCGGGGGAGGTGCTGCAGGTAGGCGGCAAGCCGCAGGATGCACCCGGCTACGATCTCATGGGAGCGCTGGTGGGAGGCGAGGGGACGCTCGGCCTGCTCACCGCCATCACCGTGCGCCTCCTTCATGTGCCGGCCGGCGTCAAGACACTCCTTGCCTCCTTCTCCGCCATCGACGACGCTTCCGAGACCGCGTCGGCCATCGTAGGGGCCGGCATCATTCCCGCGGCGCTCGAGATGATCGACGAGACCTTCGTGCGCGCGATCAACGAAGGAGTGGGCGCGGGCTATCCCAAGGGCGCGGGCGCGGTGCTCCTCGTCGAGCTGGACGGACCCGAGGCGGAGATCGACGCCCAGGCCGGACGCATCGTGCAGATCTGCCACGATCACGCCGCGCTCGAGATCCGGGTGGCCAAGGACGAAGCGGAGCGGGCGCTCCTCTGGAAGGGGCGCAAGGAGGCGGCGGGCGCGGTGGGCCGCATGTCGCCACCTGGATTCTCCAGGACGCCGTGGTGCCGCGCTCCCGGCTGCCCGAAATCATGCGCGAGGTGCAGGCCATCGGGGCGCGTCATCGTCTCGTCATCGCCAATGTCTTTCACGCGGGCGACGGCAACCTGCATCCGATGATTCTCTACAACGACCGCGTGTCCGGGGAGCTCGAGCGCGCCCAGGAGGCCAACGACGAGCTTCTGCGCGCCTGCCTCGCCATGGGGGGCAGCGTGACGGGCGAGCACGGAGTGGGCCTCGACAAGGCCTCGAGCATGCCGCTGCAGTTCGGCGACGCCGATCTGGGCTTCATGGCGCGCTTT
>WNGL01007188.1_pt1 | contig 13077 bp, 12 predicted proteins | sample 5400591 | NCBI WGS metagenome assembly WNGL01 (sample SAMN13153377, study PRJNA577476) | soil metagenome | isolation source: 80 cm soil or saprolite under Garry oak tree replicate 1 | place: USA:California | collected 2016-06-15
TGCCGCGGCCTGGGTGCGCGCTGGCCCCGGGCGCGGGTCAGCATCTCCGCGTACTCATCTAGGTGGGCGGTGGCCAGGATCGCGCTGATCCGTTGCTGCCGGTCCAAGCGGGCGGCCTGCTCGCGGCGTTCGGCGAGGCTGGCCACGATCGCGCCGCTCACTGCTCTGCCGCCTCCTCCAGGGACTCGCGCAGGTGCTGGGCGCTGTCCTCGTTGAGCACCGGGTCACCGGGCTGCCAGGTCCACCGCTTAGCGCACCATACGGTGCGGCGCGCGCGCCCGTCCCAGGTGGGGACGGTCCAAATCTGCCAGTTCGGCCAGTCGCGTTCTAGGGCCGCGACCTTCTCGTCAGTAGGGTTTGCCATAGCCAAGGGCTCCGTCCTTGGTCAGCCCCCGGGTAGCGGTGTGTGAGCACCGTCCGGGGGCGCTTACGTGCTGGACCTGCCACCCTACGCGCACCGTTCTATGGGCGTCCATGACTCACACGGCACACATGCACTACCCTGGTCACGCTACGCTACCAGGGGTGCCTACAGTCAGTGACGTGACGATTGATCACCTGAGCGGGACGCCCGTCTACGTGCAGCTCGCCGCGATCCTGCGCGCCCGGATCCAGTCCGGGGAGCTGGCGCCCGACCGCCCGCTGCCGTCGTACACGACGCTGATGCAAGAGCACGGGATAGCGCGCGGCACGGCAGCAAAGGCGGTTCAGGTGCTCGTCGGCGAGGGCCTGGCCCGGATCGTTCCCGGCCGCGGTGCCTACGTTGCGGAGCGCTAGCCCGTCCGCTTGCGCTTGCCCCCGGCGCTGCTGATCGGGGTGACGGTCCCGGCGGCGAGCCCCGACAGGGCCGCCGCGATCACCTTGTCCCGGTCGGCCGCCGCGTGCTGGTAACGCATCGCGGCGCTCACGGTGGAGTGGCCGAGCCGCGCCATCAGTTCGGCCAGCGTGGCGCCTGTGGCGGCGGCAAGGGTGGCCCCGGTATGGCGAAGGTCGTGGAACCGGAGGTCCGGGCGCCCGGCCGCCTCACGCGCGGGATGGTAGACGGCGTACAGCGCCGAGGGCGCCATGTGGCCCCCGCCGGCGGCCGGGAACACCAGCGCGTCACGGCTGGGCGCCACGTGGCCGGACAGGTGCGCCTTCACCGCGGGCATCAGGTGCGGCGGTATCGCCACGTCCCGCTTGCCCGCCTCGGACTTGGGGCCCTTGACCAGGCGCTCGCCGCCATCGGCGCGGATCACCCCGCGGCGGACGTGAACCACCCCGTTGCGCACGTCGATGTCGGCGCGGCGCAGCTCGGCCAGCTCGCCGAACCGCAGCGCGCACCAGGCGGCCAGCAGCGCCATGAGCCGGTACCGCTCGGGGAGGGCCTTCACGAGGGTTTCCAGTTCGCCCAGGGACGCGGCGCGGATGGTGCGGGCCCGCTTGGCCTGCCCGGCGCCGCGGACCCGGCAGGGGTTCACCGGGATCACGTCGTCGGCGACGGCGGTCCCGAGGATGGTGCGCAGCAGGGCGTAGGAGTGGGCGCGCATCGTCGGCCCGGTCTCCTCGCGCAGCCTGGCGTGCCACTCGCGCACCGCGGCCGGCGTGATCGCCGCCAGCGCCACGTCACCGAAGGCGGGGAGGACGTGCGCGAGGGTGTTGGAGTACAGCAGGCGCGTGCCCGGCGAGAGGTCCCGGCCCGCCAGCCACGCCCGCGCGTAGGCGCCGAAGGTGACCGGCGCCGCTGCCTTCGGCGCGTCGGGGGAGACCCAGCGCCCGGCCTGGATGTCACCGGAGACGCGGGCGAGGTAGGCGTCGGCGTACTGCCGGGAGTCGAACGTGACCGGGCCGGTGTAGGTGCGCCCATCCGGGCCGGTGTAGCGGGCCTGCAACCGGCCGGACGGGAGCCGCCGGACGTTCCCGAAGTAGCGCTTGCCCAAGGTGATCATCTCGTCTCGCGTGCCATCAGCGTGCCAGATCAACTGGCAAATTGAGTCTATCAGTGTCCCCACGTGTGTCTACGTCAATAGGTGGCCTGACCTGCACGTCAGAGGCGGTTTCCGCAGCACCGGCCTATCACTGCGTCATAGGTTCGAGTCCTATCGCGGGAGCCATGTGATCTCTCAAGACATCGGAATGACCCCGAACCCACATTAGGGTTCGGGGTTTCTGTGTTTGCGGGGTGGGCGTGGTGTTCCGGATGAGGGGTCTTGGGGGGTCCGGTGGGCTGATGGTTCTTGCCGGGGTTGAGGGTCAGTTCGCGGAGTAGTTCGCCGGCGGCGGCGTTGATGCCGGCTGCGGGCATGGGCGGCCCGCAGGGGACAGCCTTTCGTAGCCTTCGTCAACTGCCACCTCCTGCCAGGAGTCCTACACTTGAGGGGTCACTCCCCGCACAGGCCGGTGACCCGGACCATCCGCCGGGATGCCCGGCGGGGAAGCAGGACATCATGAAAGCCCCTCAGCGTGCCGTGATCGTGGCCACCACGGCGATCGCCCTGCTCGCGCCCGCGGGCGCGGCCGGGTCGGCGTCAGCGTCTGCCGCAGCAAGCACGGCCGGGGTGATCTCGACGGTGGCCGGGGGTGTCGGCGGCCCGGCCCGGGCCACCCGGGTCGCCCTTGCGCCGTGCGGCGTGTCGTTCGGCGCCGGGCACCTGTACATCGCCGCCAGCAGCGTGGTGCGGCAGGTGAGCCCCGGCACCGACCGGCTGACCACCCCAGCGGGCACCGCCGGCGACGGCGGCCCGCTCGGCGATGGCCGCCGCGCGACCAGGGCAAGCCTGTCCGCGTGCGGGGTCACGGTGGACCACTCCGGCAACTTGGTCATCGCCGACTTTTTGCACCAGAGGATCCGGGTGGTGGCGGCCCGCACCGGCACCTTCTACGGGCAGGCGATGACCGCCCGGGACATCTACACCGTGGCCGGCGACGGCCGCCAGGGGTTCTCCGGCGATGGTGGCCCGGCCACCAATGCCGAACTCAACTTCCCGGAGGGCGTGGCGGTGGACGCCGCCGGGAACCTGCTGATCGCCGCCGTGGGCAACCACAGGATCCGGATGGTGGCGGCCCGCACCGGCACCTTCTACGGGCAGCCGATGACCGCCGGGGACATCTACACCGTGGCCGGCGACGGCCGCCAGGGGTTCTCGGGCGACGGCGGCCCGGCCACCCGCGCCGAGCTCAACCTCCTGGAGAGCGTGGCGGGGGTGGCGGTGGACGCCGCCGGGAACCTGCTGATCGCCGACTTCGGCAACAACCGGGTCCGGGTGGTGGCGGCCCGCACCGGCACCTTCTACGGGCAGCCGATGACGGCCGGGGACATCTACACCGTGGCCGGCGATGGCACCAAGGCGTTCTCCGGTGACGGTGGCCCGGCCACCAGCGCCGAACTCAGCCTCCCGGAGGGCGTGGCGGTGGATGCCGCCGGGAACCTGCTGATCGCCGACGGCGGCAACAACCGGGTCCGGGTGGTGGCGCACAAGACCGGCACGTTCTACGGGCAGCCGATGACCGCCGGGGACATCTACACCGTGGCCGGCGACGGCACGAGTGGGTTTTCCGGTGACGGTGGCCCGGCCACCAGCGCCGGACTCAGCCTGCGGGGCGTGGCGGTGGATGCCGCCGGGAACCTGCTGATCGCCGACACCTTCAACAGGCGGGTCCGGGTGGTGGCGCACAAGACCGGCACCTTCTACGGGCAGGCGATGACCGCCGGGGACATCTACACCGTGGCCGGCGACGGCAACTTCGGGTTCTCCGGCGACGGCGGGCCCGCCACCAGCGCCGAACTCAGCCTCCCGGAGGGCGTGGCGGTGGACGCCGCCGGGAGCCTGCTGATCGCCGACACCGGCAACGCCCGGGTCCGGGTGGCTGCGGCCCGCACCGGCACCTTCTACGGGCAGGCGATGACCGCCGGGGACATCTACACCGTGGCCGGCGACGGCACGAACGGGTTTTCCGGTGATGGCGGCCCGGCCACCAGCGCCGGACTCAGCGGCCCCGTGGGCGTGGCGGTGGATGCCGCCGGAAACCTGCTGATCGCCGACACCGGCGACGGCCGGGTCCGGGTGGTGGCGGCCCGCACCGGCACCTTCTACGGTAAGGCGATGACCGTCGGCCACATCTACACCGTGGCCGGCACCAGCACCCAGGGATTCTCCGGCGACGGCGGCCCGGCCACCAAGGCCAAGCTCAACTTCCCGACCGAGGTGGCGGTGGATGCCGCCGGGAACCTGCTGATCGCCGACTTCCGCAACGAGCGGGTCCGGGTGGTGGCGCACAAGACCGGCACCTTCTACGGGCAGCCGATGACCGCCGGGGACATCTACACCGTGGCCGGCGACGGTACCCAGGGGTTCTCCGGCGACGGCGGCCCGGCCACCACCGCCGAACTCAGCAGCCCCGTCGGCGTGGCGGTGGACGCCGCCGGGAACCTGCTGATCGCCGACGGCGGCAACGAGCGGGTCCGGGTGGCGGCGGCCCATGACGGCACCTTCTACGGGCAGCCGATGACCGCCGGTGACATCTACACCGTGGCCGGCGACGGCTCCTCGGGGTTCTCCGGTGACGGCGGCCCGGCCACCAGCGCCGGACTCGACCCGGGGAGGGTGACGGTGGATGCCGCCGGGAACCTGCTGATCGCCGACATATTCAACAGGCGGGTCCGGGTGGTGGCGGCCAGCACCGGCACCTTCTACGGGCAGGCGATGACGGCCGGTGACATCTACACCGTGGCCGGCGACGGCAACTTCGGGTTCTCCGGTGACGGCGGCCCGGCCACCAGCGCCGAACTCAGCCGCCCGGAGGGCGTGGCGGTGGACGCCACCGGGAACCTGCTGATCGCCGACGGCGACAACCAGCGGATCCGGATGGTGGCGGGATAACCCAGGCGCTGGGTGTGGACCTCGGCGATATTGATCATCCGTGGCTCGGTGAGTCGCGGCGAATCGCACCACGATCTCCACAGGGGCAACGCGCATCCTCGCCATAGCCCAGCCGCTGGTCTACCGCCTGCGGGTGTCCTCTGACCTTGGCGCGACGTGGGCGGATCAGGCACACGGCATCGTTTGGCTGCGCATGCGCGGTGCACTCTCCCTAAACGGTTTGACGACGCTAATGTAGTACTACACGATCGTAGTTAATCAGCATGGTCTGCCGCGTATTTCCTGGAGGCCAGATGACAGAGCAGGGCGGTGCCGGGTCGACGCTGGGCCCGCTGGAGGCCGAGGTGATGGCCGTGCTGTGGCAGGCCGGCCGCCCGCTGCCGGTTCGCGAGGTGGCTGCGGAGCTTAACGCCGGGCGGGACGCGGCCCTGGCCTATACGACGGTGATGACGGTGATGTCCCGCCTGGCCGCCAAGGGCATCCTGGCCCGGTCGCGGTCCGGGCGCCAGTTCGTGTACACGCCGGTGGCTGCGGACACGGCGGAGATCGCGGTCCGTGGTGTGCTGGCGGAGTTCGGGGATGCCGCGCTGGCCAGGTTCGTGGAGCGGGCTGAACTGGATCCGCGGCTGCGCGAGCGGCTGCGGCGGCTGATGGAGCAGCGGTGACCGGGCGGCTGGCCCGGACCGCGGCGGTGTTGTGCTGGGTTGTCCTGCCGCTCGCGGTGCTGGCTCATGCCACCCTGGCGGTGCTGGCAGTAGCCGAATTCGCTGCGATGGGCTGGCCGCTGCCGACCTGGTACGACACCACCGCGGTCACGCTGGTGCTGGCCAGCGCCACGGCGGGCCTGGCCGCCAGCGCACATGTAGCGCTGCGGGCAGCGGCCGATTCGCGGGCGCTGCGGGCATTGATACGCGCGGCCAGGCGCCCTGTCCCGCCCTTCCTGCGTAACGAGGCAACGGGGCTGGGGTGCGCCACCAGGTTGGATGTGGTAGCGGGCGGGGAGGCTTTCGCCGTCACCTACGGCCTGGTCCGGCCCCGGATCCTGGTCAGCACCGGGCTGGCTGCGGCGCTGTCCCCGGCTGAGATCAGCGCGGTGCTCGCGCACGAGCGGGAGCACCTGTGCCGCCGGGACCCGCTGCGGATGCTGGCCGCCCGCCTGTTCGCTGCATGGGGCTGCTACCTGCCCGCCGCCCGGTGGCTGGCCGGCCGGGCCAACCTGCGCCGTGAGCTGGCCGCCGACCGTGCCGCGGCCGGGTCCGCGGGACGCGGTGTACTGGCTGGCGCGCTGCTCAAACTGGCCGCCGGGCCGGCCTGCCCCGCGGTCGCGGCGGCCAGCTCCGCTGGGGATGGGCACCGGTCGCTGGAGGCCCGGATCACCCAGCTGGAGGCGGGCCGGCCGCCGCGGCAGCGCCCCGCCGTGAGCCGGATGCTGGCCAGTGGCGGGGTCCTCGCGTTGCTGGCGGCGGCGTCCCTGTGCTGTACGGCCATGTCCCAGCTCGTGGCGGGAGGTGTGCTGTGAACCGGTACTGCGTCGGCCCCGCGATGGCGGTCGACTGGGGCGAGGACCAGCCGGAGCTGACCGCCGCGGACCGGCGCCGCATGATGGCGCGGGTGCTGGCTTATTTCCGCCCCTACTGGCGGCCCGGGCTGCTGGTTGTGGCCTGCATCGCGGTGCAGGCTGTGCTCGGGCTGGCGCCTGCGGTGGTGTTCAAGTCGCTGATCGACACCCTCGCCCGCCCGCACCCGTCGTTCGGCCACGTCGCGCTGCTGGTCGCCGCGGGCATCGGCGCCGCGGTGGCGGGCGGGCTGACCGGCGTGGGCCAGGCGTACCTGTCCACCAAGATCAGCCAGGGCATCGTCGCCACCCTGCGGCAGCAACTGTTCGGCCGGCTGCTTGACCAGCCGGTCGGGTTCTTCACCGACCGAAAGGCCGGGGACCTGCTGTCACGGATCAACACCGACATCGACGGCGTCGAGGACGTGGCCACCGACACCGTGTTCGGCCTGGTGTCCAGCGTCCTGGTGACAATCGCCACGCTCGCCCTGATGCTGCGGTTCTCCTGGCAGCTCACCCTGGCCGTGCTGGTGATGATCCCCACGGTCGCGCTGCCGGCCCGCCGCGCCGGGCGGGCGACCTACCAGGCCCGGGCGCGCACCCAGTCGCTGCGCGGGCAGATGACCGGTTACCTGCAGGAGATCCTCGGCATCTCCGGGCTCATGCTGGTCAAGGCGTTCGGCCGGGAAAGCGCCGAGCGGCAGCGGTTCGCCGCGATGAACGCCGAGCTGCGCACCCTGGAGGTACGCCAGAACCTGATCGGCCAGTGGTTCGGCATGCTGATGTCCACCCTGCAGACCGCCGGCCCGGCGCTGATGATCCTGTTCGGTGGCTGGCTGGTGGTCACCGGCCGGGCGAGCGTCGGCACCGTGTTCGTGTTCGCGACCGTGCTGGGCCAGCGGCTCGCCGGGTCGGTCACCGCGCTGGCCGGCATGCACGTCAACATCACCGGGTCGCTGGCCCTGTTCGGGCGGCTGTTCACCTACATCGACCGGGTCCCCGAAGTCAGCGACAGCCCCGGCGCCCGCGGCCTCGGGCACGTCACCGGGGAAATACGGTTCGACCAGGTCACCTTCGGCTACCCCGGCACCAGCCGGCCCGCCGTGGCGGACCTGACGGTCACCATCGAGCCCGGCCAGCTCACGGCCCTGGTCGGCCCCACCGGCGCGGGGAAGACCACGGTCACCGGCCTGGTCGCCCGCTTCCACGACCCGCAGCACGGCCGGATCCTGATCGACGGCACCGACCTGCGCCAGGTCACCCGCGCCTCGCTGGCCCGCCAGCTAGGCATGGTGTTCCAGGACACCTTCCTGTTTCACGCCTCGATCGCCGACAACCTGCGCTACGCCCGCCCCGATGCCAGCGACGCCGACCTGGCCGAAGCCGCGAAAGCGGCGCACCTGCACGAGTTCATCAGCTCCTTGCCCGACGGCTACGACACGATCGTCGGAGAGCGCGGCCACCGGCTGTCCGGCGGGGAAAAACAGCGGCTGGCGATCGCCCGGGTCATCCTGCGTGACCCGAGAATCATCATCCTCGACGAGGCCACCTCCCACCTGGACAGCCTCTCCGAGCACCACATCCAGGCCGCCCTGGCCCTTTTGCTGCGGGGCCGCACCGCGCTGGTGATCGCCCACCGGCTGTCCACGATCCTGGCCGCCGACACCATCCTCGTCCTCGACCAGGGCCGGCTCACCGACCAGGGCACCCACGCCGCGCTGCTAGCCCGCGGCGGCCTGTACGCCGAGCTGTACCACCGGCAATTCCGCACCGCGCACCTGCCGCCAGAAGCCGCGGCCTCGCCGGCGGCGGCAGCTACGGCTGTGCATCCGGCCGCGGCCGGCGCGCGGCCGCCGCCTGCACCATCAGTGACCACCGTCGCCTGACCAGGCGGGCCACCCGATGGGCGGGCTCCCGGGACACCGCTTGACCTTCCAGTGCTCTGGAAGCCATACGGTCGTTCCAGGATCCCCGGTCCCCGGGGGTACCAGCCTGGAAGGGAACGAGCGATGGAGCTTACGGTGCTGGCGGTGCCCGGCTGCCCGAACGCGCCGGAGCTGGAACGGCGGCTGGCGGAGGCGCTGACCGGCCGGCCAGCAGTGACGGTCACCCGGCAGGTGATCACCGACGCGGCCGAGGCGGCCCGGTGGGGGATGCACGGATCCCCGACCCTCCTGGTCGACGGGCAGGACCCGTTCGCCGGGCCGGGCGCGGCCACCGCGATGGCATGCCGGCTGTACCGGGATGAGAACGGCCACCTGGACGGAACGCCCACGGTAGCCGCCCTTGCCCGGGTGCTGGAGCAGGCCGGTGCACCTGAGTAACCGCCGCCTGCGACCGCGCCTCGATGTCCTCCCTGGCTTAGGACCATCGTCCTGAGCGTTGGGCCTTTACACGCCGGGGTGCGGCCGCGCATGCTCGGGGAACGGCATGGCCTACGTCTGAGCGGGGGGTGTGCCGCCGTGGGGGGCTGGCATGAATCCGTGGTGGTGGGTACTCATCGGCCTGGCCACCTGGCTCGTGGCCGGGATAGCGGCAGCGCTGTTGACGGGCCGGGTGTTGTGGCGGCGCTCGCAGGCCCTGCTGGCGCGGGACCAGGAGGAGAAACCCGGCCAGCCGCAGAAAGCCGGCGCGGTGCGGCTGGTGGCCTGGATCCGGCAGGCACCGGAGCGGAAGCGCCGGGAGCGGCTGGCCAGCCAGGGTTCCCCGGCGGGGCATGACCAAGGCTAGGAATACTCCGGGCGCGGCGCCCGGGCCGAACGGAGCCGCCTGGTCACGGGCGAGGCATGTTGGGCCCGGGCCCAAAGAAGCCGTGCCGGGGCTGGGCCGATGGCCATTGACATGCGGGTACCACATGCGCTGGGGTTCGTATGTTGAACTCCCGTGCGCTGCGGGTCTTGGGCGGCACGGGCGCGACAGGCCCCGCTCCGGCCCGAGGGCCGCCGGGACGCTCATCCAAGAGAGGAACCGCTATGAGCGCGTGGAACGCCATGACCTATGAGGGGAAGGACACCATCCTCCAGGTCGTCCGCGATGAAGCGGAACGCATGTTCGCGATGGCCGGGGCGCCCGGCGCCTGGGAAGCTCCCACCGCCTGTACCGAATGGCAGGTCCGCGACATCATCGGGCACGTCGTGGACACCACCGAGGGGTACTTCAAGGCATTCGAGACCGCGCGGGCGGGCGGCAGCGCCGAGGCACACGGGCTGACCGTCATGCACGAGCTGGCCGGCGACGGCGGCCGGGCCTTCCGCAACGTGCCGCAGGCCGAGATGATGCGCCGCGTCCGTGACGACCTCGACAAGATGATGGGCATCCTGGAGCCGCTCACCGAGGAGGAGTGGGGCGGCCTCATTGTGCCGCACGCCTACATGGGCCCGGTACCCGCCTTCGTCTACGCCGGCGGCCAGCTCATGGACTACGGGGTGCACTCCTGGGACATCCGTGAGGGCATCGGGCGCGCGCACGCCCTGTCCGCCGACGCGGCCGACCTGCTGGTGCCGTTCATGTTCATCATCTGGCAGTCCACCGTCCGCGCCAGTGCCGACCTCAGCCCGTTCAGCGTCGGCGTCACCGTCACCGGGCGCAACGCGGGCTCGTACCGGGTGAGCATTTCCGAACAGGGGCTGGCCTACGAGCCGGGCGACGTCGGCGACCTGCCGACCGTGCTGGAGTTCGACCCGGCCGCCCTGGTGCTCACCGCGTTCGGCCGGATCAACGGCGGCACCGCCAAGGGCGACCAGGCACTGGCCGAGCGGTTCCTGAACCTCTTCTACCGGATCTGACCGGCTGACGCTTGCCTGCCGGGAGCCCGCCCGGCGCCCTCGCTAGGTGCCGGCCGGGCTCCCGCGCCGCCTCAGTGGCCCAGCAGGGCCGCAGCAGCCTCTCGCCCGGGCCCGCCTCGGGCGCCCGCTCACCACTGGCCAGCCGGGAACCCGCGCATCACCGACCAGAAGTCGGCCACCGACTGCCGTTCGGCGGGGGTCATGCCGCGGAGCCGGCCCTCCTCCTGGACAACGATGCAGGAGGTGGGCAGGCGTTTCGGCGGGCCGGTCTCCGCCGCCACGCAGCCATCCCCGAGGGTGACCAGGCGGCCGTCCCAGGCGATCGGCATCCCGAGCGGGCCGCCCGGCAGATAGAAGGTCTCGGTGACCAGCATGTCCCCGGCCCTGGGCTGCCAGTAGTACTGGTAGGTGTGCGGGTAGCGGCTCCAGTACAGGGTGCCCCCATCGGCGCCGCCGACCTGCCAGGTGCACAGGGAGACGGGACGGGTGGCGAGCCGGGTGCCCGGGTGCCCGGCGCAGCCGGTGGCCGCGTGCGCCGGTGCGGCCGCCGGCGTGCCGTGCGAATGGGCCGCGGTGCTGGCGGACCCGCATCCGGCCAGCAGGGCCACCAGCCCGGCCATGATCGTCCTGCGCACTGGGTCTGCTCCTTACCCGCCGTCCGCCTCCGCGTCCCACTCCTCCGGGGGGTGCCCCCGTGGCAGCAGGTGCTTGGCCACCCGGGCGGTCGGAGTGCGCGGCAGGTCGTCGACCGCCTGCCAGTACCTGGGCACCTTGTAGGCGGCGAGCAGCGCCGCGGCGTGGGCCCGCAGCGCGGCGAAGTCGAGGGCGGCGCCGGGGGCGGGCACCACGAACGCCTTGACCTCCTCCTCGGACAGCTCCGACGGAACCCCGACCACCGCGGCCTCCTGCACCGAGGGGTGGCTCATCAGCGCCTCCTCCACCTCGGCGGGGGACAGGTTCTCGCCGCGGCGGCGCAGCACCTCCTTCTTGCGTGCCACGAACGTGTACGTGCCGTCGTCGTTGCGGGTGACCAGGTCGCCGGTGTGCAGCCAGCCGTCGCCGGTGATCGCCTCGGCCGTCTCGGCCGGCATGCCCCAGTACCCCGGGGTGATCACCGGGTTGCGCAGCATCAGCTCGCCGGTCTCGCCCGCGGGCAGGGCCGCGCCCCCGGGGCCGATCACCTTCGCCTCGTTGACCACGCCGAGCACCGGATGCTGGCGGGGCGTGCCCAGCGTGCCGTAGGGCCTGGTGCCGTGCGCCCAGATGAGCCCGTACGGGCTCTCCGACATGGCGTAGCCCACGACAATGCGCAGGCCGAAGCGCTGCTCCATCTCCTCCTGGCGCTCCCGGGCCGGGGCGGGACCGGTGTAGCACAGGCGCAGCGGCGTGTCCGCGTCGCCGGGCCCGGGCTCCTGGCGCATCAGGATCTCCAGCATGGCGCCGATCGCGTTGAACTCGGTCGCGCCGTGCCGCCGCGCCGAGTCGAGGAAGGTGCTGGCGGAGAAGCGGGGGAGCAGGATCAGCCCGGCGCCGCAGGCGAGCGAGCCCATCACCGAGTACGCGGGCGCGTTGATGTGGAACAGCGGCAGCGAGGTCATCATCCGGTCCGCCGCGGTCAGCTCCATCCAGTACGGGAACCCCTCGCCGGCCATCGCGTACGCCCGGTGGGTCTGCATGACCAGCTTGGACCGGCCGGTCGTGCCCGATGTCGGGATGAGCACGGCGATGTCGGCGTGGCCGACGGCCGGTAGCGGCGGCGGCCCGGCGGCGGGCGCCGCCATGGTGTCCCAGCCCTTGGTCAGCTCCGCCGCGTCGAGCACGCCGCGCGGCGGCAGGCCGGTGAGGCCGGCCTCGTGGATCAGCGGCATGAGCCCGGCATCGGTGATGATCGCCCGCGGTGCCGTCTGGCGGGCCAGGCCGGCCAGTTCGGCGGGTGCGCTCCTCGGGTTGGCGGACACGGTGACCGCGCCGGACCAGGCGAGCGCCAGCCAGCACAACAGGTAGGGCGCGGTGGTCCTGGCGGTGACCAGGACGTGGTCGCCATGCCCGAGCCCCGCGTCGCGCAGGGCCGCGGCCGTGGCGGCGACCTGGGCGGTGGCGGCGCCGAAGGTCATCGTGCCCTCGTCGGTCCGGATCCAGACGCCGTCCGGATCCCGGCGCGCCGCGCCGGTGAGAACCTCGGGGATCGTCCGGTAGCCCGCGTCGTCCATGTCCTAGGACGATACGGGGTGGGCGGGCGGGAGGCCGCGCCGCAGCACCTCGAGCATGTCGTCGACGACGTCGTCGGGCACCTGGCCGCCGGCCGTCCAGTCCGCCCACCGCATCCCGATGAAGTTTCCGATCCCGGTGTACATGTACGCGATCACCTCGGGGTCGTACCGCGCGTCCACCTCGCGGTTGAGCTGGGCCTGGCGGACCCCGCGGGCATAGCCCCGGGTGAGGTGCTCGTAGTACTCGCGGAATACCGCGGGGGCGACGAACTCCGCCTCACGCACGATCCGGTCGATCCACGGCCGCTCCGACAGCATGGTGAAAAAGGCGCCGAAGCCCGCACGCTCCGCCTCGCGCTGCCCGTCCCCGGCCGCCTCGATCGCGGCCCTGATGGCCTTCCTCAGGTCGGCGTTGATCTCGCGGACCACGGCGGCGAAGATCTCCGCCTTGGAGTCGAAGTGGGCGTAGAAGCTGCCCGTGGCGATGCCGGCCCTGGCGCAGATGTCCGCCACGGTCGTCCGCCAGTAACTGCGCTCCCCGAACAGCTCTTCGGCCGCCCGGAGCAGCCGTTGCGAGGGCGGGACGTCGGGTCCTGGGGTGCCCCGCCGGTTGGCTGCCAGAGTCACACCACCTACCCCCGTTCGGGCGCTTGCCCGCCCGTGCCAAT
>WNGL01016142.1_pt1 | contig 13074 bp, 12 predicted proteins | sample 5400591 | NCBI WGS metagenome assembly WNGL01 (sample SAMN13153377, study PRJNA577476) | soil metagenome | isolation source: 80 cm soil or saprolite under Garry oak tree replicate 1 | place: USA:California | collected 2016-06-15
AAGGCATTCTGGCTTCTGTACGTGGCAAACGGACTCTGCATCGGCATTGCGGCGTGCGGAACAGGATTCTATATGGTCGCTCATCCTCCAACTGCATAATCCCTGAACTCTGATTGAGCCAATTAGAAGCGACTTTTCGCCTTATTGTAACAAAGGTTAGTCGTTTCGAATTCCGCCCGTCGCGACAATCCATCCCGGTCTTTTGCAGAACACCTGCAACCTTCTTCCCTCTTGCAGGTGTAACGTGAATCTTTCCAACGATGGCTGTAGTTCGAGGTCCGTGTAAAGGAGGGCCACACAACCAGCGATGGTCCTCAAGCCGGAACTTGTCGGTGCAATACCAGTTTCTTCGACAACTTCCAAATGGTACGAAACGATGTTCTCTGCCATCGAACGGACAAGCTTGCCCTCGCCTTGAGTGTTTCAACAACGCGTGTCATCCGCTTGCCTCTAGCGGCAATGCCGAGATCATGCATGAGTTTTCTCATACGCGCCTCGCAAGGCTATCAACGCGTTCGAGTCGTTTCTGCTTCTTCGTGAATTCGAGAAAAGGCGGCGGACTGGGCGTCTAGTTCTTTGAGGATGGGCTTCGTGTACGGTCTCTTCATCTCCGCGCCGCAGCAGCATCTTGGGTTTCTCGCCGCTTCCTTGGATGGTCTTGTCACTTCAATCTCGCAACCGCAGCGTGGATTCCGGCAGCGGTAGCAATATCCCATATTCATGGTCATGCGGCGCGTCTCCCGCATGAGAGTGTCAGGCATCCCACTCGAAATTGTTCGGGAATGGATAATCTGGTTCGAATTCCAATCAAAGACGCGTTTTGTCGAAGTAAGTCGTTAAATCGATGGTACAAAAGGGGGGAAAGACGACGCAATTCTTCGGATATTTTGCCGTTACGTATGGGAAGGTACATCCGAGAATTATTATGTGCCGAAAGTTTACTTGACAACGCACCAACGTAGCATGTAAAACGTGCAGCATTCTTTTTCGTTTCGAGAGCTTTCCCAGGCCACGCTCTCACCGATGACGCTCGTCGGTTGTGGCCTTCAGACTTGGAGGCCAGATGCGTGTGGCAAGAATTGCGCTCGCCCTTACTCTAATTTTCTTAGCCGGTCGCGACCTTCGTGGTCAACAACCCACCGTCGCTGCACAGCGAGACCCGCAGGCTCTTTCACTCCTGTCACAGTGCGGCGCAGCGATGGGCGCAGACTTGATCACGGACTCTTACGCGACCGGGACAGTCACTGAATCGGATTTAGGAGCTCCTGTAGGTACGATCATTTCTCAAACGAAGGGCTTTAAAACGCGAAACGATATTTCCACTCCCAACGGACAACAAAGTTTTGTCGCCGGGGATGGCACCGGCTGGCTCCTACGTGGTGGCAAAAAGGCAAACGCCCCGCGTGCTGCAGTTGCCTACTCCCGACCGGAGTACGTGCCCGCTCTTTCTTGTGTGATTGACGTCCTTCGGCCAAACATGAGTGTTAGGTATCTGGGCTTAGAAAAGTCGGGAACGAGTTCTGTCTACCATATTGAGTTCAATGTTCCGCCCAGCGGCGAAGACAACACGGAAACTCTCCTATCGGATTTTCACGTATACCTGGATCAGCAAACGTTTCTTGTCGTTAAGACCAGCATTCTCGTCTTCGATCCAAATGCGTTGGAAAATCACTCTGTTTGGGAAACCTATTACGGCAACTATCGCCCAATGAGCGGGGCACTGGTTGCTTTTCACGTCGAAAACTTTTTGGCTGGCCAAAAAGTCAATGACATTGTTTTTACGGACATTCAGATCAATCACGGTGTTTCGGACGCAATTTTCAACTAAGAGGCCAGCCTATGCCCAATAGTGCGCTCCTTTTTCTGTGCAAGTCCCTGCTCGTAAGCGCAGCATTCGTTTCCGTCGTTGCCGCACAAGACGAGACGCCCACTTTGATCACGAGTCAGAATCGGAGCGGCGATCTTCCTTTTACGACTACGATCGGTTCCGGGGTCGAGTCAGTGGATGTCGTGAGCGGCAACATCAAGATACGCATTCCGATTGCCTCGGTTAAGGGGCGTGGCCTCAACTACGATTTCGTCGTTCGGTACGACAGCGGTTTCTGGGCGGCAGGTACACGGTATCAGGCCGGAACTGGAAATTATCAGGTATGGAACATCGAAAAGCGGAATTACCTGCCCGATGCCACGACGGGTTCAGGCTGGGAACCCAACCAACCATTTGTAACCTGGGTCAAGCGAGTTCAGAATCCCTGCAACACCCCAGGGTTCAATTCCCAGGCGACCGTCTACACTTCCTACATTTACCACGACGCACTGGGTGCGAAGCATCCGCTCACGGGCCAGCTTGGTACGGATTGCTATGGTAATACCGTCGTCTCGTCCGGGCCTGATCTTACTTTCGAAGGGATGTGGGCATCGCTCACGAGCGTGTATCCCACGCTCCGGCTGAGCAACGGAACCCAGCTCACGAGGCTCGGGAGTATCCCGTGTGACATCTACAATGGCTGCGGCGCTGTCTACCCCGGCTACGTGAGTCCCAATGGAAATCAAGAGACTGAAGCAGCGGCTGGACTCGACACGCTGGGTCGGGCCATCGTCACGCAGCAAAGTGGCACAAACCAGCTTCTCTACAAGGTTTACGATTCCGGAGGCACCCAGCGAACCTATACCCTGAACTATGCGAATACCGCGCTGGCTACAGCCTTCAACGTCACCGGAACGTACAGCACCTTAGTGCGCGAATACAGCGGTTCACGCAACCTGATAACCTCAATTGTGCTGCCCAACGGGCGCTCGTATTCGTTCCAATACGAAAACGGCTCTTACGGCGGCATAACACGAATCGATCTGCCGACAGGTGGCTATGTCACATACACGTGGGGGACGTTCTCCGACCATGAAAGAACGCACCGCTACATTACAAGCCGCACATTGAACGTCAACGGGCAGAGCTATACATGGAACATTTCTCGTCAATGCACTGTTCTTAACGGCTTCTGCACGACAATCACCTCAACCGTTACGGACCCTCTCGGGAACGTCAGCGTATACTCCGCAGTCGCAGGGGAAGTAACGTCTGCGAAAATTTACAACGGCGCAGCGGTCGGAAATCCAGTTCGCCAGTACACGATTGGTTATCAGCAATACGACGATCCAACAGGTTCCGAGAGCTCGGGACTGCCCAACCGTCTGACAACGACGTTGGACGATGGACGTGTCAGCAAGAAGGAATTCGACTACGAACCGCTGACTTTTGCGTATACGGACTCCTCGGACTTCTGGAACTTTTTTACTAGCAACTACAACACCAGCCGCGGCAACGTAACAGAAATCCGTGAATACGATTTTGGGGCGGTTCCTGGGAGCTACGGGAGCGGCACGCCGGGCCCACTAATCCGTCGGACGGACAAAACTTACCTTCACAATAGCAATTCGAACTATGGAACGTACAACATAGTGGACAAGGAGGTGCAAGAAACTATCTACAATGCATCAAGCACGCAGATCGGCCAGACGCAGTTCGAGTAAGACAATTACGTAGCCGGAGATAATCCTCTACTATCTACTACTGCTGCGGCACAGCACGATTACACAAACTTTTCATCAAGCTTTTTGTATCGAGGCAATGCTACACGCGTTAAGCGCTGGCGGAATACGGATGGCGCTCTACTGACCAGCACGTATTCCTACGACGACCTTGGTAATATCCGGGCAATCAAAGACCCGCTCTCGCACAGTACCACATACGACTACACCGACAGTTTCGCGAACAGCTTCTGCCCACCGCCTGCAGGCAAGAATGGCCAGGGGTACGTTAGCACTGTCACCAATGCCCTCGGTCAACAAGTTAAGGTCGTTCGCTATCCTTGCACCAGCCTCGTGCAAGCGCACAAGGATCAGAACGACATCAACGCGGGTCGTGCGGGGACGACTTATACGTACGACTTGATGAATCGTTTGCTTACCAAGAACTTATCCGACACCGGACAAACGTCCATGACCTACAACGATGTTCCGCCGGTATCGTCCACATCGACAACGAAAATCACTTCCAGCCTGAATCTAGTCTCAACGACGGTTTTGGATGGTCTCGGCCGTCAGATACAATCACAGCTAACTTCAGATCCACAAGGCACCGTTTATACTGACACCACCTATGACGCCCTCGGTCGCACGTCAATCGTCAGCAATCCGTATCGCTCCACGTCAGACCCTACCTACGGTTTGACTACGACTCAATATGACGCCCTCAGCCGCGTTACCAAGGTGATTCCGCCAGACGGCACTACATCTGCAAACAATGTCACCACTTCTTATTCGGGGAATTGCGCGACGGTCACTGACCAGGCGGGTAAAAATCGTAAATCCTGCTCGGACCCACTGGGGCGGCTCAAAAATGTTTGGGAGAATCCGACAAACCTTAACTATGAAACTGATTACCAATACGATGCCCTCAATAACCTCACGAGCGTAGTCCAAGTCGGTTCCCGTCAGCGAACCTTCGTTTACGATTCGCTTTCGCGCTTAACGAGCGCGACGAATCCTGAATCCGGAACGACTACATACACCTACGACAATGATGGCAATGTTCTCACCAAAAAAGATGCCCGTAATATCACTATTACCTACTACCCCGATGCTCTGAATCGACTCGGCGCAAAGGCCTACAGTGATGGAACTGAGACCCTATATTACAGCTACGATGTGCCACCAGGTTACATGCCTGATTGCACTAACGTCGTGGGCAGGCTTGCCAATACGAGCAATTCATCTGGTGGCTCTACAGATGGAAAAGCCACGGCAGCGACCTTTAGCTACGATGCAATGGGCCGCGTCGTCCGGTATTGGCAGCAAACTCCATCGGCCTCACCCGGTGGCTATTTCATCTCTCAATCTTATGATTTGGCGGGCGATCTCAGTTCCGCGACAAACGCCGCTGGTGTGACAATTTCTTACACATCTGATGCGGCGACCCGTCCTACAATCGTCACGAGTAATTGGGGTGATGCGCAGCATCCCGCGACGCTGTATACCGTCGATCCATCGATAGGTTATTTCCCCAGTGGCGCTCTTCGCAAGGCCACACTTACCAATGGCCTAACCGAAACCGCCATGTACAATACTCGCTTGCAGCCTTGCCGCATGGAAATAAACTCCACAGCCGCCTACTTGGCCCAGTGCACGAGCACTGTTCCTTCCGGCAACGTGCTCGACTTCACTTACGGTTATAACTCCGGTTCTTCGAACAACGGCAATGTCGCCAACTGGTCGTCCGTTGGGAATCAAACATTCACCCGCTCCTACGGCTACGATTCGCTCAATCGGATTTGGACTCTTTCGGATACAGCAACCGCACAGACTTGCAAAGGTCTTTCCTGGACAATCGATGCCTGGGGCAATCGCACCGATCAGATCGTCACTTCCGGCACTTGCGGAACGTTTCATGCCATCGTCGGGACGAACAATCGGTTCGGCTCTCCTTACCAATACGATGCCGCCGGAAACATGACCTACGATGGAACTCACACCTATACGTATGACGCCGAAAACCGCATAACCCAAGTGGACGGCGGCGCTACTGCAAGCTACATTTATGACCCCAGCGGCACTCGCGTCAGAAAGAATTCTGGTGGTTCATGGACCGAATACTTCTATGACATGTCGGGCAACGTCACCGCCGAACGCAATCCCGCTGGCTGGCCTGTCGAATATGTCTATGTAGGCGGCCAGCTCATCGCTCAATACCGCGATAACACCACGTATTCCATTTTCAAGGACCATCTCGGCTCGACGCGTTTGATCACTAAGCTCGACAAGTCCGTCTACGATTCGCTGGACTTTCTTCCCTACGGCGAGCAACTCGCTGGCGACACCGGAACCACACACAAATTCACCGGCAAAGAACGCGACCCAGAGTCCGGCCTCGACTTCTTCGGTGCTAGGTATTTCGGTTCAAGCCTTGGGCGTTTTACCACACCGGACGCTCCTTTTGCGGATCAACACTCTGGAAACCCACAAACCTGGAACCTGTACGCATACGGAAGGAACAATCCTCTAGGGGGCATTGACACCAACGGTCGCGAGTATCTTTGTGTTACATGCGTCGTGCAAGCGGTGAAAAACTGGTGGAACGGCGGTGTGGCGCGAGATGGCGGAACTGGAAATTTTGCAAAGAACAACGCCATCGGAGCAGGAAAAGGAACGGGAACGTTCGCCCTAAATACTATTAAGACCGTGGTTGCAGCATCCGAAGGCGCTCATGGCAACATCCCAGGCGCTCTGGCTACGATCACAGCTCCAAGCCCCACCGCGCTCCAGCCATCTAACCAAACACAAGCACAAGCTTCGACGGCAACTCAGGTCACTCTTGCAGTGGCATCTGTTGTAGTGCCGGGCGCAATCGAGGGCGCGGCTGCTCCAGCAACCACGTCCCTGTTCAGAGCCGTTGGAACGGCAGAAGCAGAGAGCATAGAGGCAACTGGGGCCTTTAGCGGCGCACCCAACGGAACCATGTTCAAGGGTTTCTTTTTCGAGCAGGCAGATGCGGAGAGCTTCGGCGCACGAATGACTGAATTGACCGGCGAACCCCACACAGTTGTTCCTGGTGAAGCGCCAACCGAACTTGTCAATTCGTCGCCACCACATAATGCAGCTACCGAGGGGCCGGGCGTACTGATTAGGAATAAAGACTTACCGCAGGTTAAACCCAATGAATAACACTCCTGATAATAGAAATCTGGTGGGTTCGGTCGTTGGAATTGGCAAGATAAAGCCCCAACTGATCCTGTTCAGCTCGGACTCCGCTCTTCTGGAGAAGTTGAAACCATTTTCTGAGGGCCTACCCTACATAGGCTATGAAGTCGGTTACGGCCCGAGCGTAACGGAGAAAGCGCACTTGGATGCCTTCTGGGCCACCTTGATGAGTGGCGTTGAGTTATTTGGAGCAGTGCCCCCTTTTCCACTCCATGAGGCACGCGTTCTCAAAACACCGCCGACTCAGCTGCAACGAGGGTTTCCCAAGTACGGCGTAGTTGGCGTCGCCGTTTCTCAGGATGATCCTAAGACGCCAGAATACAACGTACGACTCGTGCTATCGTCGCTTTTGAACGCAATCAAGGAATTCAATTCCAAGAACGCAGATCAGATCCTGCGTATCGGGATTCTACCTGATGATCTTGAGCTAAAAAGACTGGACCCTGTTAGCGCATTCAAAATCATTGCTGAAGTGTATGCGCAACATACGTGATGGACCGGGCGCATGCACGTGGCACGGAGAAGCTTTTGGGTGGGGCGGGTGGCGCAGCCCCAAGGTCAGAGGACTCCTGCCGTGTCCTGCCTTTTCGGGTCGGGTTTCGAAAAGCTGGGTCCGCTCTTCGCTCTTACCGTTTCTATTTTATTTTATTTTTTTTTCCTGCCCTTGCCCGTTTGAAGGTACGTGCGCCTCAAAACATTCTTGCAGCGCTCGCGACTCTCGATACCACGTCGATTTGCTTGTTCAAGAAGTAGAAAGGTTTAGAGGTCCGCCACTTCACTGGATTCTCCGGTTCTTGAACTCCGATAGGAGCTTGATCGTCTTCAGTTCCTTGTCCATCTGCCGAAAGAACGCCAAGCACTGCTGGCACTTGCGCTCATTCAGATGCTTCGCGAAAGCATAGATATCGGCGTGACGGAATTCTTCGCATGGTTCTAAGTTTGGAGAACATTCCAGGACGGCAATCACTTCCTCTGGCAATTCGTAGCGTGGATTTTTGCGGGTCATTCTCGTTGTACCTCGTTGGTCTGTCCTAATTTGAAGCTCTCAGAGACCAGACCCACTTCACAAAACGAACGAATCCGACAACCCAGCATACGACGCAAGCAATCCAAGCGAGGATGGCGACTATCAGGCCCGCGAATGTTCCATACCCATGTTGGTCGGCCATTGGTCCCGCGATGACGGCCACCACGCAGAATCCAGTTCCAACCAGCAGCCATTGCCACCACTTCAACTTTGATGGACTCATTAGGGATTCAACCCACCGGGTTCAAATTCTACACCGTAACACGAAATGCTATGATGCTGTCTCCCGTTGCTCCACCCGGAGCGACACATGATCGGGTTCGAGTCTGACGAAACAATCCTTCAGAAATTGCGCGAACGGTTACGCAGCATGTCGGACGATGAATTGATTCGATTCGGAAAGGAAGTGCGCAGACTTGCTGAGAATCCGTTTCAGAAGCAATTGGAAGAAGCGAGGCGGAGTGGAAGCGAAGGAAACTACAATCGAAGGGTGCGCTTGGCTGAACGTCGGAAAACAGTTTTCGTTTCATATAACAAGGAGCTTGAAAGCAGAATCATCAATCAGCAGGCATCGGTTTCTGGGGCTTCGGCAGTATGCTGGCGGTTGTCGGGCGGGACGCTCCAACTAATCCTAGTGGACCGACGCGACAACACATCGTTTGCGGATGTACGGCGGACACTGGAGCATGAGGCGTGCCACGTTCAGGTCGATTGGAAAGAGCCGGAAGAACATGGGCCGATGTTTTTCAGGATTGTATGCGGCGATTTTTAGCCCGGAATGGATGAACTGAAATCGATAGTAGCCTTCTCCAGTCTACTGATTTGGAAGTTTCGTGGATTCACAAAGAACTCAAGTTCCATCAACCGGGGTTCAAAGATGTCTCGGTAACGCACCTTTATGTGAACAGCCAGTTGACTGTCGCCTTCCGGCTGACCGGGACAAGGTAACCGTAATAGAACTTCCCTGTCCTTACCTGCACCAATGGGCGAGATGTAATCCGTTGTAGCATGTTCGGGTTGCTTCTCTTGTCCAACGATCTCCATGCTGGAAGTAATCATTTCTATCCACGCTGGTGTTTTTCCGTCATTTGTGATGTCAAGCAGAAACTCAATCCACGTGGTTGTTACCCGCTTGTCCCCGACCTGGCTATCCAAAGTAACGATATTCCCGATCTGACGCCATCGAAGCCATGTCGTCAACCATGCACGTTCTGAGTTCACGACCGATTGTGCCGTGAGTCTCGCTGCCTCTGCTTGTTGCTTGGCAATTTCGATCTGATCCAGGGTCTCTTTGTGTGCGTCTTTGAATTGCTTGAACTCCAAGACGAAGAGCGAGACGAGCGCGATGCCTTCCAGCCAAATGGCCAACCACTCATGGTTTTTCAACCAGGTTCCAGTAGACGTCCAGGCATCTGTAATTGTCGGCCACATAACGCATGTATATCATGAACTTTCGGATGTCTGTGCCGATACTCTAACCTGATGAGCCTGGTTATTCGACGCGGTACGTCTGACTGCGATTGGGGGCCACCGGGTCTCCGATCTAGACGAAAAACAACTGGAACTGTGCTATTCGGAGTTTCGGAAGCACTGTATCCAGCTGCATATGGATTTGAATCTGGAGCACTGGACGTTGACTCTCGTCAGGAACTAGACTCGACGGGTCGGGAAGTAAATTTCTTGAAGATTAGGCTAGGATTCGTGCGAAGCTTGGCCGGAACGCGTCATTTTGGGTCGCGATGAATGTCGATCTACAAAACCTGGCTAGACTTAAAGTTTCCAGAGAGTTGCAGCGCCTTAATGACGCAAAGCACGAAGAACTGCAAAGAAGCGTCGGTTCCGGTCGGCTAGGCGCTGCACTGGATGCTCGAACGCAAATTGAACTCAAGTATCTCGAACTGGCTTGCAGAGCAGCTTGCGATATTTGGACAGAAGCGTTCGAGAATTCAAATAATGAGCGGCTTACACAAGCTGATCTGAACCGAATATATCTTCGAGTGCTAGAGATAGCACGAAGCCGCCACTCAGCATTAGTGAACTCGCCTCGTACTGCGGATACGCCACCAAACTTCACCGCCGTTGCTAGAAATGTTGCACAGGAGATCGACGCTATAGTCGGGAAGATTAGGCAAGATTTGCTGATACGTTACCAGGAACAGCGACTAAGGCCGTCACGGGAGCGATCTATGCCATCAGACATGCACATCACAATCAACGCCGGGAACGTGAACTTTGGCACGCAGGTCGGCACGATTGAAGCTGCGCTCACAAAGATCGTGAACCAGGGCCAAACTGATGTGGCAATCGCGTTACATGATCTCGCGGATGGAGTTGCTAGAACAAAAGAACTGCAGGAAGAACAGAAGAAAGAAATCATGGAGATTCTAGCTGAGTTAGCCAGTCAAGCTGAAAGGCAGGCTCAATCACGGTCGAAAGGGGTCATACGGAGTTTGATGGGGCGTCTTCCTTTGGCAATTGGATTGGTCGCTGATCTAACTACACTCTGGCAGGCGTATGGGCCCGTTCTTGTTAAGTTTTTCGACCTTAAATGACTCAATGTCGGTTTCTTACACCTAACGTTCCATCGCTAATTGTTTTATCGTCTTCTCTACGCGATATTCTTCCCCATTGACGAAGGCTCTTACGCCGATCTTTGCCTCCGAAACCAATAAAGCGTCCAGGTGGTCTCCGCCTCGATCTTCAACCGCGCATTGGGTACAATAGTTGTAACTCGCCAAATCCCGCTGGTCGCGTGGCCGAATTGTTCCGAATCCTGATGGTTTCGGCAATTTCCACGACTCCAAACGCTTCGGCAGTTCCGCGAGAACCTCTTCCTCCGTCGTGAACTCAGTCGGATTAAGATTTAGTAAGTTCCGAATGCCCTCATGGCTGACCGATTTGTGCTTAAAAGCGATAATGGGAATAGAACGATTCTCAACCCGCTGTATGTATGTCGCGATTGCGATCTCTTGCTCAATCCAGACAGACGCCCGAATCACCTTGGAACCGTCAGGGCGCGTGATCTCGCCTCTTGGATGAAGAACCGTGATGAACGCGATACAGTCCCGCATCGCACGGAGGATGTTGGCATCAAGGCCATTCAAATCCTGAACTTCCTCCGCAAAGAAAGGCTCCAAGGTGGTGAGAGTTCGTACCCGCTCGGCTATCTGCTTACCGAGGGCTTTTTCGGCTGGTGTGAATTGCCCGCATGAAATGAACACCGTTTTGCGCATTGTTGTTCCGAAGAAACATCAGCCTAATCCAGCGGATTCATCTGCTTTGCATCACAATCGTTTTTTATTCCCATACCCACAGGCGAAATCGATAGCCGCTTTGCTAACGTGCCCACAATTTTTTTGGTGGTTCGGCATCCACCAACGCCGACACAAAATCGGCTTGTAGGGAAATAGATCGGACTTCGGCTCGCATCGGTCAAGAGAATCGAGAGCCTGCTTCACCGTCAAATATCCGTCGTATGTTCCGAGATACTGATCTTGCCAGCGGTCGTCACTCGGGGACACACGGAAGCCAAGTCCTTGGAGCGACCAACAGAAAGCGTCGTTATTGACGTCGAATATCGCGCATGAACCTGGCCGAGGATTGAGATAGTTCCAGCCAAATAGCCAGTAGGGATATCTCGTTTTCTTCTCTTCGTGAAAACGAACGAAGTATTCGGCAGTCGAGTCGATTACCGTCATTGAGTCGATGCCGTTCAAACGAGAGTAGGCGTCATAGCCATGTTTCTTTGGGTGCGTCAGGTCATCACGAGTGCCGTGAAACTCGGTAAACAGATCGAGGGTTTTGCCGTTGATGTTCAGTGATTTTCCTAGCAGTTCGAGCGGCCATTTCTTAATCTTGTCTTTGAGGACTGCACGCCTCAGCTTGTTTACGATAGCCTCTTCGGGTTCGCTGGTCATGTGAGCACGCATCTGCTCATTCAGAAACGCTTCGAGCGCAACAGTCCCGAAATAGAGGGCACTTGTTAGGTGTTGCGATTTCTCCATTCCGGTTTTAACTTCCGTGGCTGTGATCGACTCTCGCACCATGAATGAGAAGTTCAACCACACAGCGTCGGGTACGTGGTCGATCTCTGCCAGACCGGAATCTTGCTTGCGAGACATTTCAGGTTTAGAGATTTTACCATGTGGCGCGGTTTCTTGACGGCGGTCGTTATGTGGCGGTCGTGGTGGACGGAAAGATGAAGACCTACAGCTGAGCAACATCCCATGCGCTTAGCCGCTTAATTGCTTATAAGAGACTACGGAGAAATCGAATCATCTCTATAACGGCGAAAAGAAGCCAGAACGCTTCAAAGGTGAACTTCTTTAGCGGCGGGATAGTCTTTCGAGCGTGCTCTAGTGTTTGAATTACCTTTCTGTATTCCGGCACTCTTTTCTCTCCATAGTCCGAGAGTGCCACGCGGAACGTAGGTGCTGTCAACAATATTCGTGTCAACCAAAGTCAACTATTGGCAACTCATGACGCTCGTACTACCTGTGGGCCAGCGAATCTGGTGAGACGTGGTGTGCGAGAGAATTATAGTCCAAGCCTTGTGAGGAACTGCTCAACGTCCGCCTTCTCAGCTAGATCAGTCGGCCAAGCAAAGAATTTGTTCCGGTAGCGCTGGCATGATGCCTCGAACAAAGGCTTGAACGCCAGGGGCCATCCCGTCGTTCCCTGTTCTGAAACGTTCCTCAACGCTTTTTCAATTATCAGTTCCGGGATCTTGCTGGCTTCGCTGTTCCAGTCTGGACGGTAAGTTGCTCCGTTCCCCGTGGAGTGCAGCGTTCGGAACTCGAAATCTCTCCAATTGGTCAGATGAAGCAGGTGGGACTTCAATGGGTCTTTTGTATTTCGCTAGCTCAGCGGAAACAGATTGATCGAGCGAGAGGTTGAAATCCGCCAAGGTTATGTCATCTTTTCTCGGTGCGCTATTCGTATAAAAATCGATTAGCGAACGGGCGTGCGTCAACAACGAGTCGAGAATCGCTACATCGATATTGGGCAATAGACAGTGCGAAACATCTTTGATCTCATTTGCCGCGTTCGCGCCTACCAGATTCCATGCGCACCCGCTCGCCGCCAGCCAGCGATAGTCGTTAACGACGTGGAGAAACGCTGCTTTGGGGTCTATCGGGGCCATTCCAGTGTTAGCCGCCCATCGCGCTGAAAACCCAATAGCGCGGCGTGTCCCTGTCCACCCCGAACTCATTCATCACAGACGCTACCGACGCATGGAACAGAATCTTAGCGTGCTTGTACATCGCGTCTTCCAGTTTCGCCCGGTTAAT
>WNGL01013523.1_pt1 | contig 13072 bp, 11 predicted proteins | sample 5400591 | NCBI WGS metagenome assembly WNGL01 (sample SAMN13153377, study PRJNA577476) | soil metagenome | isolation source: 80 cm soil or saprolite under Garry oak tree replicate 1 | place: USA:California | collected 2016-06-15
ACGCTTGCGAACCATATCTGGCGACCACCGCCGGACGCGATGTACGCGGCCACGGCGTGAGCCTCACTTGCAGTTGGTCGAGTTCATGCCATCCCCTACGGGAGGGATGGCCAATGAGACGAAAACTGCCGCCAAAGGAACCAGATAGGAGGCACAGCGCTCGCATCGCCGACTTTATCAACGCCATCGGTCAAACCCGGTCCTTCGGGTGCTTCCGCTACACGTCCGCTTAGGGGCCGCAAGCAGAATTCGGAGCGGCGCAGTGCGAAGTCGCACTCGTGCCATTTTCGGACTTCGCGAGCGGCATCACGCGGATGGAACGACCTTGGCCTCGAAGCGTTCCGCGGCGCCCGGGCGCGCCCTTCCGGCCGTTTGCCGGGCAGTGGGGCAGTCGGTGCTCGCCTAAGCCACAGCGGATCTATGTCGTCGATTCACGTTCGCAATTAGCTGATAACCGGCCGCCAAGCCAAGCCATTTCCTCTCCATTCGGAGATGGAATTCTCGATCCTCCGGGGACTTTACGGCAGCAGCCCGTTCGGCGTTTTTAACCGCCTTAATAAAGCACGTCTCGGCGTCCGGGTCTTCCGACCACCGATCCGGATTGACCGACGTGGCATCCCGCTTGGTCCACGAATGGCGTTTGCCACACAGCGGACATTTCACAGGCGGTTGGATGTCTGAGAGAAGCTGGAAAGAGTCCGAATCTGTTTCGACGCCAGTTGCAATGAATTGCCCCGTCGCGGGGCACTCGATCAGCACCACAGCCACGGCACACTCCCACGTTCGCCACGCCCATTGCGCGGCAAGGAACCCGAGTTGGTTCCGATCAAGGACTGAGTGGGAAATCGGCCCGGTCGCTTTGCGATGGCGGCTCGATCGACCAAATGATGCGCCTCTGCGGCGAAAGAGTCGAGGCAGAAGCCGAGACTGGCGGACGCTTTCTACCTCATGATACCGCATGAGCTGTGACCGGCATCACAGGTTCGATACCTGGCGTCCGTGTAGCTTTCCCGTTAGGCGGGCCCGAAATCTCCGGAGCACAATGTGCGGAACGTATTGGTACTGCGAGTTGAACGGGCCTTTAAGCACAGCCGAGCACTTCTGGCTCAGCACCAACGTCTGACCAGCCGTTCGAAGGCTCAACTGAGAATCGCCAGAGATGTTTTCGCCCAGATCGAGGCTTGGAATTGCAGATCACGACAGCCTCGTGTGAATGCAGTTTGGAAAGCCATCGAGATATCGGGAAAACACGGCACATTGAAAGAACGAATGGCAATCCTCATGCTGGCGGATGCCTTCTTAGCCGCTACTTACACATTGACCGGTGGTCGGCCGCTGCGAAAAACGCGGAGGTCCGGGCATCTTGGCCCCACCTTCCGTCGGTCAGGCCCCGGGTTGAAGGAACCACCGAGGAACCACCGTGAGGGAAATCCCGGGAATGACGAAACATAGCTGTCTCGTGGGGATCAAGAAAAATCATGCATTTAGGAATAACCGGGAACGACTGGCAGCTCTGAGGAATGCGAAGAACTGAGACTGTGGATCAGGAGGTCGGTGGTTCGAATCCACCCAGCTGTACCAATAAAATCAAAATGTTAGCAGCTGGACGAGGGACCCATGTTTCCCGAATTGGCCGATCGGGAATCGCATGGCTTGGATCGACCTGAGCGGGCGAGTCTGCGATCGTCGATCGAACTCGCTTTCAAGGCGACATGAGCAACCTGGCGGTACCGGGAGGCGCGGCGTTTGCTGCGGCTCCCGTACCTCACGCGTCGGATCAGGGGTGCGGCTGCGGATCCACTCCGCCAGGCACGTCGTCGGCGCCGTTCTTGGCGAACGCCGACTGGACGGTGATCTTGCCGGAAGTGAGATCGATGCCCCCCGGGGCCGCCACGAAGGCGAACGAGCAGATGCCGAACAGCGCGGCAATGAGGATCTTGGACATTCGAGTACTCCTGTTACTCGCATTTGGCGGCTCGAGGGGTCGCTGGTCAGCAGCCGCCCGCCGCTGAGACCCCTGCAGCAAGCGGCATGCCAACGATCGTGGACGGCCTCTACCGCCAAAAACCCCCAGGTTGCCGGCGTTTCCAAACTGAGAAAGATTTCCCGGGTGGGCCATATCCCCCGAGGTCGGGCTGAAGACCCACCACAGGGGTGCCGAGACGATTTTTGTCGGCGGCGTTGCAGGCGAAAGGGAAGCACCAGACGATCGTTGCGTGCCGCCGATCAACCAGAGCGGCCATCGGCCGTCGATCATCAGGCGCCGAACCAGTCGATCGATTCTCCATGCGGGCCGGTCCAGGCAACGGGACTGCCGTTGACAGCCAGGAGAAACAGGCCGCACCGCGACGCAGGTGGCGCAGCTTTTGCCAAATCAGGGAAAACGCCCGGAACTTCGTTGCTAATCCAGACTGCTCTTGATCGCCGCATTGCCTTTGCGAACTGTTCGCGGTGAGCCTTCGACGCCACATAGGCCAGCACGGCCGTGTGAAAGACGACAAGCGTTGCCCACTCTGGCGCTTCAGCCATCAGAGCGGCCGGATCGGTGAGGAGGTTTCCTTTCACGATCCTCGGCGGCTCGGCTCGCGCGACTGCCAGGGCGGCTCGAAGCCGCTCTACTCGCTTTTCTTGTCCAGGCCACACCAGCGTCTCCAACCACGCCGTCTGCGCTACCGCGTTCACATCGATCGGGTTCAAGTCGATCCCAGCGCGCCATGCGATTGTCGGCAAAGCGTGCGGAATTGGCACCGCCCCACTAGCTTGACATTCAAACACCGGCGGCGAATGGGTCTGCTTCGTCGCAGGCTCGAGCCTGGCCATGCCGTAGTCGTAGCCGTAACGATCCGGCAAAAGGCACAACCCTGCAGATGCACCGACTTCCAAGAGAGCCAACGGCTGAGGCAGTCGAGCCAATAGCGGCAGCAGGACCGCGCACCTTGCCGGCTCGTTGGTCTGCGTCGTGCGAGACAGCATCAATTTACGGATGGGCTGATGCTTTCGACGAACGATGTCGACAAGCTGGCGTCCGCTACTGGGCACGCCAAATAGGTGGCGGACGGCAGCGAGAAAGAGATTGGGCTGGCGCCGTTCTGCGGGCAGGGTCGCGAGAAATTCCAGCACATCGATGGAGCCAGCAACTGCTTGGGCAAGCCTTTCGTAAATTTCTGACGAGCCCCTTGCCTCGTCCGCCGCAAATCTTGCGTAGCGGTCGGCAATTTGTTTCAGCTCGCGGATCTCGTTCGGCATTGCGGCCCAGTCGCGCAGCCCGTTGACGATTCGAATACTTGCCGTCAAGCAAGTGGCAAGTCTAATCGGCTGGTGGAGGATCGCCCGACCGGGCCGACGTGATCATCAGTCATCGGCACCGCGCCGCGTCGTCCGTAAGAAACGACCGATTACACGTTGGCGATTCGCTCGACGCGCTGAACCAGGTCCTGCGCGAACTGCGAAAGGGAATCGTCGCGGGCTCCCATCACCAGAATCCGGTCGCCGCGGCGGGCCAATTGCACCAGCTTTTCGCCGCAGGCGCTGCGATCCGGAAGCGCGAAGGCATTGCGGCCGCGGCGCACGATCTCGGCCACGATCTCGTCGCTGCCGACGGAGCGGTCGACCGTTCCGCCGAAATACACTGGCTCGGGCATCAGCAGCACGTCCTCGCTCCGAAGTCCGCACGCGAAGCACTCCACCAGGTTGTCCCTCATCAGGCGAAGCGGTCCGTAGCCGTGCGGCTGGAACATCAGCAGCAGGCGGCCGGGAAACGCGTGCATGGTTTCGAGGGTGGCGGAGATCTTGTCGGGATTATGGGCGAAGTCGTCGATCACCGTAATTTCGTTGGCGGTGCCGACGACCTCCAATCGCCGGCGGATACCGCTGAACTCTTCCAGGTGCTTCGCCGAATCTGCGAGACCGACGCCGCATGCGATCGTCGCGCTGAGTGCCGCGAGCGCGTTGGCCATATTGTGCAGCCCCGGGACGTTTAGCGTCACGGCGACGACCTCGCCGTTGGCGCGCGCCTTTACCGGAAACGCGATTCCGCCGGGCGAGCAGACCGGTGGACCCGCGAACAGGTCGGCTCTGGTGTCGCTCACGCTCCAAGTCACCGTCCGCCCCGACCTCAGGTCGGTCACGAGCGCCGCGGTCTCCGCGTTGTCGAGGTTGAGCACCACCGTCTTCCCCTTGCCCGCGAAGCCGCGGAACAGGCTGCGCAGCTCGTCGAGCGGCTTGTGGTCGAGGGAGATGTTGTTCAGGACCGCGATGCGGGGCGTAAACAGCGCGATCGAGCCGTCGCTCTCGTCGACTTCGCAAACGAATTCCTCCCCCTCGCCGATCCTGACGCCGGCGAACGCGGAGCCGACGGAGAGGAAGTTCTTCATCTCCGCGCCATTCATGATCGTCGGGTTCCTTCCGGCGCGGTACAGAATCCAGCCGATCATGCCGGTGGTGGTGGACTTGCCGCTGGTCCCGGCAACGCCGATGCCGCACCCGGACGCGTTGAACAGCTCGGCAAGAAGTCGGGCGCGGGTCGTCACCGCGGCACCGATACGGCGCGCGGCCTCAACGTCGGGGACGGTGTCCTCGACCGCGGCGGAGGTGACCAGGACCTGATCCGCGCGCCTCACGCCGCTGCCGTTCTGCGGGTGGAGCCGCACCCCGCGCGCCCGCAGGAAATCGAACTTCGCGGCATTGCGTCCCTGATCGAGGGCGCGATCGGAACCCTCGACCCGTCCGCCTCTGGCCTGGACGATCAGGGCAAGCGGGGTCATGCCGCTACCGCCTACGCCGCAGAAAAAGTAGTCTCCCCGCCGATTCATCCGCGGAATCTACGGGCGTTGTCCGCCGGGCGCAAATGACACAGGACGTCGGATGACGAACAAGAATCGCAAGATCGGCGTCGTCGCGCCGGGGTCACGCATGTCTTCGCGGGTTGCCGCGAGCGTGCAGGCCCTCGCCGCGACGCTCTACCCGGACCGGACGCCGGAAATCCACTTCCATCCACAGTGCTTCGCGTCGCACGGGCATTTCGCCGGCGACGATGCAATGCGGGCGCAGGCATTCCTCGAGATCGCCAACGACGCGAGCTACGACGCGATCTGGTGCGCGCGCGGCGGCTACGGCTCCTGCCGCGTGGCGGAGGCGGTCATGCGCGGGTTGTCCGAACCGGCCGGGCGAAAGGCCTATCTCGGCTACAGCGACGCCGGGACGCTGCTCGCCGGCCTGTATCGGGCCGGGTGCGAGGCCGTCGCGCACGGCCCCATGGCGGAGGACATCTTGCGGGATGGCGGGGAGGTGGCGGTCGGCCGGGCGCTCGCCTGGCTGGTCGATGCGGCGCCGGAGACGCTCGAGCCGACGGTCGGTCGGGCGCAGAAGACGGCGGCGTTTAACATGACGATCCTCAGCCAGCTGCTCGGCACCCCGCTGCAACCTGACCTCGAAGGACACGTGCTCATGCTGGAGGAGGTGTCGGAGGCTATGTACAGGATCGACCGATCGCTGTTCCACATCACGAGCGATGTGCAGATCAGGCGAGTCGCAGGCATCATGCTCGGCCGGTGTAACAAGATTCCGCCGAACGAACCGGATTTCGGCATGACCGAGGAAGAAGTTGCGCGCTATTGGTGCCGGAGATCCGGTATCCCGTGGCTGGGTCGCGCCGACATCGGTCACGACATCGACAACAAGATCGTCCCGTTTGGCGGCCGCGTTCGAGCCGGTACGTAAGCCGCCGAACGCGCAACCCGCACTCAATTATCAAGGAGTGGCAATCAGGCGCCCCGGCTGAGGCATGCGCGGTCGAGCAAGACCGGAAAGACGCGCGCGCCGCGCGGGCCGGCTCGAAACAACACGAGCCGCGGCCTGATCCGATCTTACGGCGCCGTCGCGGGGTTTCGCGGATGGCCGCCGCGCCGCACCGCGATGATCTCGGCAAGGATCGAGACCGCGATCTCGTCCGGTGTAATCGCTCCGAGGTCGAGGCCGGCGGGAGCCTTGAGGTTCGCCAGCCTTTCGGCATCGATTCCGCTCCTTGCCAATGACGCCTTGAGCGCCTCCGCTTTCTTTCTGCTGCCGACGAAGGCCACGTACTGCGCTTCGATCGCGAGCGCCGACTGAAGCGCGGCTTCATCGCCGCGTCCCTGCGTCGCGACCACGACGAAGCGGGTACCGGACTCTTTCACCGGCAACGCATGGCCCTCGATCCGCCGGTCGGCATCGGCGAAGGCGGACTGCTCCGAGGCCGGCGCGCAGACGGTCAGCGCGAACCCGAGCCGGCGGGCGAGTTGCCCGACCGCGACCGCCACCGGGCTCGTGCCGCAGATGACGATCTGCGGCCGCGGCAGCACCGGCTCGACGAACACGTCCATGGTGCCGCGGCTAGGGCACATATTGTTGGCGAAGCGCACGCCGGCGCGCTCCTCCCCGGCTGCGATCCCTTGCTGTTCGAGAAGCTCCGGAGGCTGCACCGAGACGAGCCGCGGCTTACCGTCGGCAAGCGCCTCTCTCGCGGCTTTGAGAACGGCCGCGCGCGCACAGCCGCCGCCGATCCATCCCTCGGATATCGTTCCGTCCGGCAGGATGACTGCCTTGGCGCCGGCCTTGGCGGCCGTGGCCGCGACGGTACGGATGACAGTCGCAAGCGCGAACGGTTCGCCCCTGGCTTTGATTTCCGCGACGCGCTCGAGGATATCGGTCGCGTGGTCCATGGCTCAAATCCTCGCCAAATACGGCTCGAGCGCCGCCAGGCTATCGAGACTATGGGCGGGAGCAAACAGATCGACATAGGGCAGCGCGGCCTGCATGGCGCGCGCTTCCGGCGCGTAGCCTTTCCAGCCGATCAGCGGGTTGAGCCAGATGATGCGCCGGCAGCGTTGGGAAAGCCGGTGCATCTCGGTTGCGAGTCGTTCGGGCTCGCCGGTGTCGTAGCCGTCGGACACGATCATGACCGCGGTGCGCGAGTGGATGACGCGCGCGGCATGGCAGCGATTGAACGTGGCGAGGCTTTCGCCGATGCGCGTGCCCCCGCCGATGCCTTCGGCCATGAGCGCCAGGCGATCGACCGCTCGCGCCGCGTCGCGATCCCGCAACGATTGCGACACGTGCGCGAGGCGGGTGTGGAAAATGAAGGCCTCGGCCTCGCGGAAGGCGTCGACGACGCCGTGGAGGAAGCGCACGAAGAACGCCGTGTAGAGACTCATGGAGCCGGAGGCGTCGAGCAGGATCACGAGCCGCAGCGGCTTGGGCTTGCGCCGGCGCCAGACGAGATCGACGGGCGTCCCGCCATGGGACACGCTGCGATGGATGGTGCGGCGCAGATCGAGCCGTTGGCCCCGGCGCCGCGCTTGCCGGCGCCGCACCAGCTTCGCCCGCATTCTTCGCGCCAGGCGTTCGGCCAATTGATGCGCGGCGACGATATCGTCGGGATCCACGATGTGCCGCAGATCGATGCTTTCCAGCAGTTCGGCACGCGACGCGCCTTCGCGACGGCCGCGACCGTCGGCGAGTTCCTCGCCATCAGGGCCGGCCCGGCGTTCAACGTGATCCGGAGCGCCCGTCGATCCCGGCGCCGTGCGGTCCTTGAGCAGACGCTCGAGCGATGCCCGGCTCTGGCTTGGCGCGGTGCTCATGCGCTCAACGCTGCGCACGAAGCGGCGGAGCCAATAGGCCTCGAAAATCCCGTCGAAGCGCTGCCAGTCCGACCGCGTTGCGCAGAACAGGGATCGCAACGCGGCTTTCAGAGATAACGGTCGCAGCGCCGCCGGCGAGGCGAGCACCCGCAGCGCATCGCGGCCCTCGGCCAACCCCACATGGAAACCATTGTCCCGCAACGTGCGCACAAATCCGACGAGCCGGCGCCGCAGGCCGAGGCCGATCGTCGCTTCGGCTTCGTCAATTGCGGCTGACATCGCGGTCATCGAGTTCACGCCACCTTGCCGAGGAGGCGATCGGTCACCTCTCGGGTGAGCCGAGAGCGATCCTCATGGGTCTTGAGCAGACATATCAGGGTTTCGTGAACGACCTCGCGCTCCTGGCGCAGGTCGTGCACTTCGAGGCCGGCAAGCGTTGCCGCCCAATCCAGCGTTTCGGCGACGCCTGGGACCTTGCGCAGATCCTCCATGCGGATCGCCGCGACCATCCGGGCGACCTGCAAGGCAAGCGCGGTGTCGATGCCGGAAAGGCGAGTGGTGATGATGCGGGCCTCGCGGTCGACCTCGGGAAAATCGAGGTAATGGTAGAGGCAGCGCCGGCGCAAAGCGTCGGAGAGCTCTCTTGTGGCGTTGGAGGTGAGCACCACGCGCGGGATCGACCGCGCCACGATCGTGCCAAGCTCGGGGATTGTGACCTGGAAATCCGACAGGACCTCCAGTAGAAAGGCTTCGAACTCCTCATCGGCCCGATCGACCTCATCGACGAGCAACACCGGCGGTTGCTCGCGCCGAATCGCGGCGAGCAACGGGCGTTCCAGCAGATATTTTTCCGAGAAAATGTGTTCCTCGATCCGCTCGGCGTCGTCTCCCTCGCGCGCCTTGATCGCCAGCAGCTGGCGCTGGTAGTTCCATTCGTAGAGCGCGGCGTTCTGGTCGAGCCCCTCGTAGCACTGCAGCCGGATGAGCTCGGCGTCATGCACCACCGCGAGGGCCTTTGCGACTTCGGTCTTGCCGACTCCCGCCTCGCCTTCGAGCAAGAGCGGCCGCTTGAGGTAGTCCATCAGCCATAGCGCGGTCGCAAGGTCGCGGTCGGCAACGTAGCCGGCGCCCGCGAGACGATCCGCGATCTCATCGCGACGAAGGCTCGTCGACCGCACGGACGTCATTGCGCTACCGGGACCTGACCGAGACGCTGCGCAGGAAGTATCCGAAGCCAGCTGACAGCCATCTACGATTGCTCCGGGGCGCGCGCCGATTCCCGCAACCGGGACTTATCCGTGCAGCCCCAGCTTGTCGGCGGCCATCCATGTTCGCCAGTTGTCATGCGGCATGGAGATATGCGTCGAGCCCAGGAATTTGAAGGCATCGTTGACCGCATTGGCGAAGCACGGCACCCCGCCCACGTTCGGGCTCTCGCCGACGCCCTTGGCGCCGATCGGGTGATGCGGGGAGGGCGTCGTCGTCCAGTCCGTCTCCCATTTCGGCGTTTCGACCGCCGTCGGCATGAAATAATCCATGAACGACGGCCCGGTCACGTTCCCGGTCTCGTCGTAACGGATCTCCTGACCCATGGCGATGCCGAACGCCTCGGTCAGCCCGCCATGGATCTCGAGGCCCGGCTCCATGCCGGGCGGGACCCGATTGTAGGCCGCCCAGGCAAGGTCCTTCATGGTCTTGAAGCGTTCGGGATTGCCTTTCACGCGGAAGCGGTCGACATCCCATTCGAGATCGTCATCGTGGACCTCGAGCAGGTGCGCGGCGATCATCTGCGCCTTCGCCTTGATCTTGCGCGCGGCCATCGCGGTCGCTGCACCGGAGACCGGCGTCGAGCGCGAGCCGTAGGTGCCGAGCCCGTAGGGCGCGGTATCGGTGTTGCCCTCCTCGACGGTGATGTCGTCGGCGGGCAGCCCGAGCTCGGTAGCGATGATCTGGGCGTAGGTCGTCTCATGGCCCTGGCCCTGCGACTTGGTTCCCAATCGCGCGATCACCGTGCCGGTCGGATGGATGCGAATCTCGGCGGAATCGAACATCGCGATGCCGAGGATGTCGCAGTTGCGCGATGGGCCGGCACCGACGATCTCGGTGAAGAACGCAATGCCGATGCCCATCAGCTCCCGCGTCTCGCCGCGCTTGAAGGCCGCCTGCTTCGCCTTCTGCTCCTCGCGCAGCTCCTGGTAGCCGACGGCATCCATCGCCCTGCGCAGGGCGGTGTGATAGTCGCCGGAATCGTATTCCCACCCGAGCGCCGAGGTGTAGGGGAACTGCTCGCGTCGGATCAGGTTCTTCAGCCGCAGCTCGGCAGGATCCATGCCGAGCTTCTGCGCCAGGATATCCATGCCGCGCTCGATGCAGTAGGCCGCCTCGGTGACGCGAAATGAACAGCGATAGGCGACGCCGCCCGGCGCCTTGTTGGAGTAGACGCCGTCGACCGTCACGTGCGCGACCGGGAAGTCGTAGGACCCGGTCACGATGTTGAAGAAGCCGGCCGGCCATTTGGTCGGATCGGCGCAGGCGTCGAACGCGCCGTGGTCTGCGATCGTGTAGACGCGCAGGCCCGTGACCTTGCCGTCTTTGGTCGCGGCAATCTCCGTCATCATGTGGTAGTCGCGCGCGAATGCCGTGGTTGAGAGGTTCTCGATGCGGTCCTCGACCCATTTCACCGGCCGTCCGGTCACGATCGAGGCGACGATCGCGCAGATGTAGCCCGAATAGGCCCCGACCTTGTTGCCGAAGCCGCCGCCGATGTCCGGCGAGATGACGTGAATCTTGTGCTCGGGAATCTTGGAGATGAGCGACGCCACGGTACGGATCACGTGCGGCGCCTGGAACGTGCCCCATAGGGTGAGCTCACCCTTGATCTTGTCGAACGAAGCCACGCACTGGCAGGTCTCGAGCGGACAGGGATGCACCCGCTGATACGAGATCAGCTCCTTGACCGTGACCTCGGCCTTGCGAAAGGCCGCGTCGGTCGCCTCCTTGTCGCCGATTTGCCAGGTAAAGATATGATTGGGGTGCTTGCGCCTGCCGTGCGCGCCCTCGGTCTTGTCCTTGATGTCCTCGCGCAGCACCGGCGCATCGGGCGCCATCGCCTTGAAGGGATCGACGAGGATCGGCAGCGCTTCGTACTCGACCTCGACGAGTTCGGCGCCGTCGGCGGCGGCGTAGCGGTCCTCGGCGATGACAAATGCCACCTCCTGGTTCTGGAACAGCACCTTCTCCTCGGCGAGCACCGCCTGCACGTCGCCGGCAAGGGTCGGCATGTAATGCAGGCCGAGCGGCTTGAGGTCGGCCGCGGTGAGCACGGCGAGCACGCCCGGCACCGCCTTGGCCTTCGAGGTATCGAGCTTCTTGATGCGGGCGTGGCCATGGGGCGAGCGCGTGAAGTCGCCGTACAGCAAGCCCGGCAGCTTCAGATCGTCGACGTAGTTGCCTTTGCCCTGAACGAAGCGGATGTCTTCGACGCGCTTGCGCTTGCAGCCCATTCCCTGGAGCCGCTCGGCGCGTTGTTCGCTGGTCATGTCGTTCATTCTGCGGCCTCCTGGAACGGCACGCCGTTGATCTTGGCGGCGGCGTATTGAATGGCCTTGACGATGTTCTGATAGCCGGTGCAACGGCATAGATTGCCGGAGATGCCGAAGCGGATTTCCTCCTCGGACGGGTTCTTGTTCTCCTGCAACAGCCGATAGGCGCGCACGATCATGCCGGGGGTGCAGAAACCGCATTGCAGGCCGTGCATCTCGCGGAATCCCTCCTGAAGCGGATGCAGCGTCCCGTCGGCGCGAGCGACGCCCTCGATGGTGAGGATGTCGGCGCCGTCCGCCTGAGCCGCGAACATCGTGCACGACTTGACCGACTTGCCGTCGAGATCGACGGTACAGGCACCGCAATGACTGGTGTCGCAGCCGATGTGCGGGCCGGTGAGGTTGAGCTGTTCGCGCAGGAAGTGGATGAGCAGCATGCGCGGCTCGACCAGCGCATCGACCGTCTTGCCGTTCACCTTCATCGATACCTGAACTTTCGACATGAGGGTCTCCCACGATCAGGCTGCGCGGGCGCGTTGCTTGGCGCGGGCGAGCGCCCGGGTCAGCATCACGCCGGCCATCTTGGTTCGGTAGTGCGCCGGGCCGCGATTGTCCGATGCAGGCGACGTGATCGCTTCCGCGGCGGCGGCGGCTTTCTTCACCGTAGCGGGATCGAGCGCCGAGCCGATCAGGATCTTACCGGCTTCCTCGGCCCACAACGGTGTCTCCCCGACGTTGGTAAGCCCGATCGAGCAGGACGCGACCTTGCCCTTTTCCAGCGTCAGCACCACGGCGCTGGCGGCCGTTGCATAGTCGCCGATCTTGCGCTTGAGCTTCTCGTAGGCATAGCCGTGGCCCTGGGCCGGGACCGGGATGCGCACCGCGGCAAGAATCTCGCCGGGCTCCAACGCGGTGAAATAAGCGCCATGATAGAAATCGCGCGCAGTACACATCATCACCGCCGGCATGTCGTTGCCGGGATCACCGTTCGCGACGTTGCCGCCGAGCGTCCCGACGTATCGCACCTGCGGGTCGGCGATCACCAACGCGGTCTCACCGAGGATCGGCAGCTTGGCGGCGAGCAAATCCGAGCCGATCAGCTCGTGCTGCGTCGTCATCGCGCCGATCACGATATCGTCGCCCTCGCTGCGCACGCCGCGCAGCTCGGCGAGGCCGGCGAGGTCGACGAGGTGCTCCGGCGCGGCGAGCCGCAGCTTCATCATGGGGATCAGGCTGTGTCCGCCGGCCAGTGCGCGCGCCTCCTCGCCGAGATCGGCGAGCAAGGCGACGGCCTCAGTGACGGATTTCGGGCGGTGATAGGCAAAGGAACCGGGGATCACGGCAGTCCTCCCTCGTCGGGCGTGGGCCGAGATGAGGAAGGCCCGCAGCTTCGCCCGACCGTCATGCGTTTCCGGTCAATGTGCCGGTCTGCCGCGGCCGTACAACCGCCGATTCACGAGCCGGGCCGGCGCTGCACGAACGGCAGCCCCGCCCCCGCACGAATTGCGTCAGCGATTCTGCCGGACCCAAGAGGTCGGGCCAGAAAGCGAGCGGCTAGTGTGCCTGAGCACCGGGATCGTGCCCGGCTCACAACCCGTCTTCGCCGGTCTTCTGATCGAGCCGGGACCTGAGCCAGCGCAAGCGACTCCGGCTCACCGGCACGGTATAGCGACCGGTCCCGGCGAGTTCGATGACGCCATTGTCGCCAGCACGTTTGAGCACCGCAACGCGATCGATATTGACGATGTGACTGCGATGGACACGGATGAAGCGCTCGGCATCGAGCCGCGCTTCGATCTGGCCGATCGCCAAAGGGCAGAACAGCTTCGATTTGCCGTTGAAGACATAAGCATAGTGCGCATTGGCATGCACGGCGACGATATCGTCGACGGCGACGAACTGCGTCGCACC
>WNGL01010610.1_pt1 | contig 13070 bp, 14 predicted proteins | sample 5400591 | NCBI WGS metagenome assembly WNGL01 (sample SAMN13153377, study PRJNA577476) | soil metagenome | isolation source: 80 cm soil or saprolite under Garry oak tree replicate 1 | place: USA:California | collected 2016-06-15
AAGACGGTCTATCCGCCGTTTTCTTGATGAGCATGGGTCTCTCTGCCTCTATTAAACACCGAATGGCGGATCTCAATTCCCAACTCCCAACTCCCAATTCCCAATTCCCAACTTCCAACTCCCAAAGAGCGCGGCTAGAATCACCGAGAGATGCCGGACGCGCCGATCGACCCACGCTGGCCCAAGATTCTCTCCCTTTCGGCGCATGAGTTCCGGACGCCCATGACGGTCGTCGCCGGCTACATCCGGATGCTCCTCAAGGACCGGGCCGGGCCGCTGAACGATCAGCAGCGCCGGCTGCTCGAAGAGGCCGAGAAATCCTGCGCGCGTCTGTCGGCGCTGGTCGCGGAAGTGAGTGAGCTGTCGAACCTCGAGGCCGGCACCGCGCCGTTTAACAAACAGCGGACGGACCTGCACGCGGCCCTCCGCGTCGCCGTCGATCAGCTGCCCCCGCTGATCGATCGGGACGTGACCGTGGACCTCCGGATCGACGGCGAGCCCGCGCCCATCGAGGCCGATCCAGTCCGCCTCACGCAGGCGCTCACCTCGGTCATCGCGGCGATCCGCCGCGAGCTCGTCGAATCCGATCGGCTCACCGTGCGCGTCGCGCGCGTGCGACATGACGGGACGAACGCGTACGAGGTGCCTGTCGGCGACGAACAGACGCTCGCTGCGCTCGCGGCGCAGAAAGACGGAGACCGCGAGATCTTCGACGAGTGGCGCGGCGGCGTTGGACTGAGCCTGGTCAATGCGCGGCGGATCCTGAACGCCCATGGCGGACGGATCTGGGCGGCGCCCGGTGGAGGCAAGGCCGGCGCGCGGCTGCTGTTACCTGCTTCCTAGATTAGCAGGTGCTGAAAAACGGAGACGAATGGGACTAGCGTGAAGGTTAGCCACGGACGACGCGGACTGCACGGACGTGAACCGGACGCCAGGCCAACACGGTTTGGCGCCGCCGGTCTTCGGCCTCATGATTCGTCACGTGTTTCTGGACGTGGGAGGCGAGTTGGCCGCCAGGGTCGGTCGTCGCTCCTCATGATTGGTCACGTGATGCGGCAGCGAGCTGCGTGTCTTTGACGTGTTCGTGTGGCCGGCCTCGGCCGGCCCTGACGAACACGGGCCCCCGGACGCGGGGCTGCCCTGCCCGCACGCGTGCGTCCGTGGCGTCCGTGTCGTCCGTGGCCGCCGTGGTTTGGCTACCTCAACTCTTCCCAACTCCCTTCCCAGCGTGCTGTTGAGGTACGACTCTTGAATGGAATGTGAAACAGAATGCCCATCGCCCCTCTCTTTGCAGCTAATTGATACACAATGAGGAGACCTTACGTTGCTATCGCCGATGACGACGCCTCGTTTGCGCAGTATCTGCGGACCTTTCTTTCGCTGCGCGGGTACGAGGCGCGGTGCTACACGCGCGGCGACGAATTGCTCGCATCGATGAAGCAAAGCGAACCTCCCGACGTTGTCCTGCTCGATGTGATGATGCCAGGGCTCGACGGCCTGGCAACGCTGCGCGCCCTGAAGGCCTCGAGGCCGGAAGCTCAGGTGATCATGCTTTCAGGTCGGAATCAGGCCTCCACGATTGTCGAGGCCGTGCGGCTCGGCGCCGCCGACTACGTCGTCAAGCCCGACGATCCCGAGGGACTCGGAGAGATCGCCCTCGACGTCGCCATCAAGAACGCGATCGAAAAGAACCGGCTGGTCTCCGAATTGAGCGAGCTGCGGCAGCAGCTCTCCGACGACGAAGATCGCGCGGTCTGGGGCAACAGCGAGAAGATGCGGGGCATCGCTACCGTCATCGAGCAGGTGGCGGACAGCGACGTCGGCGTGCTGATCCAAGGCGAAAGTGGCGTCGGGAAGGAGCTCGTCTGCCGCGCGATCCACCAGCGCTCGACGCGCCGCAATCGTCCTTTTGTGAAGGTCAACTGCGCGGCGCTCCCGGCCGAGCTGCTCGAGAGCGAGCTCTTCGGTCATGAGCGTGGCGCGTTTACGGGCGCCGCCAGCACACGCATCGGCAAGTTCGAACAAGCCGACACCGGCACCCTCCTGCTCGACGAAATCGGCGAGATGAAACCGGCGCTGCAGGCGAAGCTGCTGCACGTACTCCAGGACGGTGAGTTCACCAAGCTGGGCAGCAACAAGCGCATTCAGGTCGACGTCCGGGTTGTGGCCGCGACCAACCGGGATCTCGAGAAGATGATGCAGAGCGGCGATTTCCGAGAAGACCTCTACTACCGGCTCAAGGTCATCGAGCTCGCCGTACCGCCGCTGCGCGAACGGCGGGATGAGATCCCCACGCTGATCGACTTCTTCATTGCGCGCTACGCGCGGAAGTACAACCGTCCGGCACGGGAACTCACAGAACCGCTCCGCCAGCTGTTCATGCATTACGAATGGCCCGGCAACATCCGCGAGCTCGAGAACATGATCAAGCGGGTGGTCATTCTGCAGGACGAGCAGCTCGTCATCTGCGAGATCGAGCGAAACATGCAGCGCGCGATGGCAGCCGCTGTGGCATCGGCAGGCGCGATGGCGGTGGCGGTGGGTATGCCGATGGGCGTACCTGTGGGCGTCGGCGCGAAGGCGGCTGCGATGAGGGCGGAGCGCGCCGCGATCGAACAGACGTTGCGGCAGGTGCATTGGAACCGCCGCAAGGCCGCACAGATCCTCGGCGTGAGTTACAAGACGCTGTTGAACAAGATCAAGGAATGCGGGATCTCTCGCGTGTAACGCGCGATCATCCGTCTGCTCTCTATACACTTGGTAGAATGCTGCCGCTCTTTGGGCGGTAGCGCGATTCACACCTCGGCCCTTCGTGCGAAAAGTCCACGCGTTTCGCCAATAATCGAAAAGTTTTGCTGTCGTGGCACCCGCCTTGCTGACCTGCATTCCCGTGCAGTGGCCTAATCAGCCGCGGTTGTCCGGCATCCCTGAAGACGTGGCGCTTCCACCTGCCGAGCCGCACGCGCACGCAAGCCGGCGCTTCTATGGCGAGCTGCTCGGGATGAGCGAACAGATGCGCGATGTGCGCGAGCTAATCGACCGTGTCGCCGATACCGATGTGACGGTGCTCATCCGCGGCGAGAGCGGCACGGGGAAGGGACTCGTCGCGCGCGCCGTGCATGCGGCGTCGCCTCGGCGCGATCGCACCTTTGTGAAGGTGAACTGCGCCGCGCCCCCAGCCGAGCTGCTCGAGTCCGAGCTCTTCGGGTTCGAGCGCGGCGCGTTCACGGGCGCCCTCCAGCACAAGCCCGGCAAGTTCGAGTTTGCCAATCACGGGACGATGTTTCTCGACGAAATCAGCGAGATGGGCGCGCCGCTCCAGGCCAGGCTGCTGCAGGTCCTGCAGGACGGCGAGTTCGCACGTCTCGGCGGGCCCCGCGACGTGCGCGTCGACGTACGCGTTGTCGCCGCCACGAATCGCGACTTGGAATCCGCCGTCGCTGAGGGGCGGTTCCGCGAGGATCTGTTCTTCCGTCTCAATATCCTCTGCATCACACTTCCGCCGCTGCGCCAGTGCCGCGACGAGATTCCGGCGCTCACGGATTATTTCCTCGTGCGCTATTGCGACCACTACAACAAGCGGCCGCTGGCGCTCGCGACCGACACACTCCGTCTCTTTGCCGAGTACGACTGGCCGGGCAACGTGCGCGAGCTCGAGAATGTCGTCAAACGGATAGTCATCATCGGCACCGACGCACCCATTCGCCGCGAGCTCGCCGACGCGATCGCGGGCCGCGCGATGCGTGCCGGACCCATCCCAGTGCTCCAGACCATGGCCGCGGCCGCGGCGGAGCCCGCAGCCGTACCAGTGCTGTCGCGGATGGCAGTCACCGCTGAGCCTGCAGCACCCCAGGCTCCTTCCGGATCGCTCAAGGACATCGGCCGGCACGCCGCGCGCGAGGCCGAGCGCGAGCTGATCTTCCGCGCGCTCCAGCAAACGCGCTGGAACCGGCGCGAGGCCGCCGACATCCTGGGCATCAGTTATAAGGCCCTGCTGTACAAGATCAAGGAGGCGGAGCTGGACAACGCGTCGTGATGGCTCTCGTGACGCCGGAGACATTCGAGTTCGTGCTCGCCAACGAGCTGAAACGCGCGTTGCGATCGCAGAATTTCCTGACGCTCGCCCTGATCCATCCGCGCGACGGCGAGCGCGACGCTGCACTCCGGGAGATCGCCACTCTCGCGACGCGGGAGCTGCGCGAAACGGATCTGCTGGCCACCGGGGCCGGAGTGGTATCGCTGATTCTGCTCGACGCGGATCTGCAAAGCGCGATGCGCGTGATCGAGCGGGTGATGGCGCGCCTCGAACACTATCAGTTCACCGTCCCGCTGCACATCGAAGTCGGCGTGGCCTGCTGTCCAACCCATGGCGCAGACGTCGACACGCTGCGACGCGTCGCCACCGAAGCGCGAACCGGGCTGACGCGGCGCACGACGCGCGGGCCCGCGTAGGCCCAAGAGAAGGTGCGCATATCCGCCCACCGCCATGAGACCTCCCACGCGAAAGGCTTCTGAAACGGGCTGAAGGGCATTATGCTCGGTGTTTCACCTTCACAGGAGTTTCTCGATGGCAGCGTTAGTGGACATGCTTCGCGACAAGATTCGGTCCCGCAAGGCCCGCACGGGCGTCGTGGGACTTGGCTACGTTGGTCTCCCCCTCGCCGTGGAGCTCGCGAAGGCAGGATTCCATGCGACGGGGATCGATCTCGACGCGCGCAAGGTACAGCTGATCAACAACGGCCAGTCGTACATCCCGGACGTCGCGACGGCCCAAGTGCAGGCGCTGCGCGCAAAGGGCCTGCTCGACGCCTCCACCGACTTCGCCGTGGCCCGCGATCTCGACACGATCAACATCTGCGTGCCGACGCCGCTCCGGAAGACGAAGGACCCGGACATGTCCTATATCGTCTCCGCCGTGGAAGGCATCACGAAGTCCCTGCACCCGGGCATGCTGATCATCCTCGAGTCGACGACGTACCCGGGGACGACCGACGAGGTCGTGCAGCCGATGCTCGAGGCGACGGGAATGAAGGCGGGCGTCGATTTCTTCCTCGCGTTCTCTCCCGAACGCGTGGACCCCGGCAATCCCACGTTCCAGACGCACAACGTGCCGAAGGTCGTGGGCGGCTGCACGCCGGCCTGTTCTGCGCTGGCGGCGGAGCTGTACGGCTCCGCGATCGAGACGATCGTGCCGGTCAGTTCAACGCGCGTCGCTGAGATGGTCAAGCTGCTCGAGAACACGTTCCGCGCCGTGAACATCGGGCTGGTGAACGAGCTGGCGCTGATGTGCGACCGGATGAATATCGACGTCTGGGAAGTCGTCGACGCGGCGAAGACCAAGCCGTTCGGTTTCATGGCCTTCTATCCCGGGCCCGGGCTCGGCGGCCACTGCATTCCCATCGATCCTTTCTACCTGTCGTGGAAGGCGAAGCAGACCGGCTTCGATCCCCGCTTCATCGAGCTGGCGGGCCACATCAACGCCAACATGCCTCACTACGTCGTGGACAAGGTGAGCGGGGCGCTGAACACGCGCCGGAAGGCGATCAACGGCTCGAAGATCCTGGTCGCGGGCGTCGCGTACAAGCATGACATCGACGACATGCGCGAGTCGCCCGCGCTCGACGTGATGGGTCTGCTGCTGGCCCGGGGCGCCAAGCTGTCCTACGCCGATCCGTTCGTGCCGGAGGTGCACGGCCGCGAATGGTCCGGTGGGTACGACATCAAGGCCGTCGACATGACGCGCGGCAACATCGCGCAGTACGACTGTGTCGTCATCGTCACGGACCACAAGGCGTTCGACTACGCGGCGCTGGTCGACGAGGCGGATCTGATCGTCGACACTCGAAACGCGATCAAGCAGCCCCACCCAAACGTGTTCAAGATCGGCGCGCCGCGCGCGGGGATGGTGGAGGGCTCGAAGGTCGTCGTTGCATGAGCACGGCCGCCGCCGCAGGCAGTCATGACTTCAGAAATGTCTCAACCTTCTCCCAGATATACGCGAGAGAAGACGCCAACTGGTGATCGTCGTCGAGCAGCGCGAGCGTCACATTCGGGCGGCTGGCGGACCACGCCGCAACGATCGCCGGATCGACCGTCGTGTCGCGGCGGCCTTGAAAGACCAGGACCGGCATCCGGATGTCGGCATCGAAGGCGTTGTAGCGCGTTGCGTCTTCGTACAGTCCGTAGTGGATTGGCATCACCCGTCCGTAGCCAAAATGGAACACCTGCAAGGTCCCCGCGCGCTTCCAGCCCTCGATCCCGACGCCGCCAAAATCGTGCATGCGGCTTCCGGCAAAGTCCAGCGCCGGCGCAAGCAGCACAATCTTTGCGACGCGGTCGGGCCATTTCGCCGCGGCATTCACCGCCACGTATCCCCCGAGGCTCGATCCGAAGAGGGTTACCGGCTCGTTCGAACAGTCCATCAGCGCCCGCGTCTGCTCCAGCATCCGCGTGACCGTCAGCGTCGAGAAATCGGGATGGTTCAGATCGGGCGCGTGGAATTCGACGCCGCGCTCGCGGAGGCGCTGTCCGAGATACGTCGCTTTACTCGAATGCGGTGAGGACGCGAAACCGTGAAGGTAAATGACCACTCAGAACAGCGTCGGGCATTCGGGGCGGCACCGGCATCGGAGCGATCCCTCGCCGTTGGTGGAATAATCATAGGTGAGCTCCTCCCCTCGGCGGATGTTTCGAGCCGCACGAATCCAGATCGTGTCGCCGACGACTTCCGTGTAGCAGTTCGGCTTGCATGCGTGATTGATGTAGCGCGCCAGGTTCCCTCCGACGGCCGCGTCGCGCACGTAGAGGTGATTCAACTTGAAGCACCAGATGCGGCCCCGCTCGAGGTACCGCTTCTCGCGCCGCTGGCTCTCGCGGTTGGTGATCTTCTCGCCCGCGTAGTCGATGATGCGTGTGTTTTTCGAAATGGGCCGGGTGGCGAACACGCCCCAGCCCGCGATGCGAGAGCGGCGTTTCTCAATCACGTTCGAACATAGGTCGTCATCACACTGGCACGGCTCAGATCGGAATGGAAAGCATCGGTATTGAAACATGAATGCGTCGTTGCATCAAGCTGAACTGAGATAAGATCCGTCACATGGAAGGCATCATCACCGCGTGGGGCAAGATCCTGCGCGGGTACCGACCCTCCCTGTCGATCGAGATCACCCGCGAATGTCCGCTCCGCTGTCCCGGCTGCTACGCGTACGGCGATGACCATCTCGGCGGCGACGTCACGCTCCGTCAGGTCACCGATTACAAGGGACAGGCCCTCATCAATCGCATCGTCGCGATCGTCGACGAGGAGAAGCCGATTCATCTGTCGATCGTCGGCGGCGAGCCGCTGGTGCGATTCCGCGAGCTCGACGTGCTGCTGCCGACGCTTGCCGCCCGCGGCATCTATACCCAGCTCGTCACGAGCGCGGTGCGGCCGATTCCAATCGCCTGGGCATCGATCCCGCGGCTGCAGATTGTCGTCTCGATTGACGGACTGCAGCCGGAACATGATGTCCGGCGGACGCCCGCGACCTACGATCGCATCCTGAAGCACATCGCCGGCCATCAGATCACGGTGCACTGCACCGTGACGCGGCAGCAGGCGCGGCGCGACGGCTACCTCGAGGAGTTCACCGCGTTCTGGTCCGCCAACGCCAACGTCAGGTCGATCTGGTTCAGCCTGTTCACGCCGCAGATCGGCGAAGTCGCCGAAGAGATCCTGCGTCCCGAGGACCGCGAGCGCGTGATCGCCGCTCTGATGTCGTTGAGGACACGGTACCCAAAACTCGACATGCGCGAGAGTCTCATCAAGCAATACGCCACGCCGCCGGCAAGTCCGGATGAGTGCATCTTCGCGCAGACGACGAGTTGTGTGTCCGCCGACTTCGAGCACCGCATCACGCCGTGCCAGTTCGGCGGCAATCCCGATTGTTCGCAGTGCGGCTGCATGGCGTCAGCCGGTTTGAAGGCCGTCGGTGAGTATCGGCTGCCGGGTGGCATCCGCGTGGGCGCGATTTTCGAGCACTCGTACAAGATTGGCCTCGCCGTTCGGCATCGCCGCATTCCGGCCTCTGCCTCCGCGGGCGGCGGCATCATCTCATTGCAGGACTGACCGCTCGCCATGGCGCAGGCCGCTTCCTTCGACATCACCTCCACCGTCGACCTGCAGGAGGTCGACAACGCCGTCAACCAGGCGCGCAAGGAAGTCGCGCAGCGGTACGACTTCAAGGGATCGCGCGCCGCCATCGATCTCAATCGCACCGACAACACGATCGCGCTCACCGCGGACGACGACTTCAAGATGAATGCGCTCTGGGAAATCCTCCAGACGCGCATGGTCCGGCGCGGCGTGCCGACAAAGAACCTGACGCCGGGCGACATCGAGCGCGCCGCGAACGATACGGTCAGGCGCGTCATCGCCCTCCAGCAGGGCATCCCCACCGAGGCGGCCAAGGAGATCGTGAAGTTCCTGAAGGACCGGAAGAAGAAGGTGCAGGCCGCGATCATGGCCGATCAGGTCCGCGTCAGTTCCGCGTCGAAGGATGAGCTGCAGGACGCCATGCGGCTGCTGCGAGAACACGATTTCGGCGTGGCGTTGCAGTTCGGCAATTACCGGGGCTAGAGCAGCCCGCGAATCGGGTCTACCTCTTGCATATATGCTGCGCATGCAACGTGCCGTGCTGCTGGCCGCACTCGTCGCCGCTCTGATCGTTCCTCTTCCTGCTTCCGGTCAGAAGCCCGCGGTCAATCCAAATGCCGCGACCATCAAGGACTTCCTGAAGCGGGTGGACGACTACGTCGCGCTCCACAAGAAGCTCGAGGCGACACTCCCGAGCCTGCCGAAGCAGACGACGCCGCAGCAAGTCGATGCACACGAGCGCGCTCTGGGAAAACTCATCCTGGAAGCTCGGGCGAACGCCAAGCCAGGCAATATCCTCACACCGGCGATGCAGCGGTTCGTCCGATTGGTGCTTCAGCCGGTGTTTGTCGGCAGAGCCGGCGCGCAGATCAGAGACGAAATCACCGATCGGGAATACAAGGGCAACGTGAGGCTGACGGTGAACGGCCGGTATCCCGACGAAGTTCCGGTGTCGACGATGCCGCCGCAGGTTCTCGAGTCGCTGCCGAAGCTACCCGAGGAGCTCGAATACCGGTTCATCCTGCACAGCCTCATCCTCTTCGATCCGCATGCGCACATCATCGCGGACTTCATGGAGCGCGCGTTCAAGTAGAGAGCCGGCCGCTATGAACTATCGCCGTATTTCCGCAGGACTTCTCGTCTGCGCGTTGAGCGCGCTGGTCTCTGGCGCCCAGACGCAGATCCCGCTGCCCAACAAGCCCGACTCGCTGCATTTCGCCGTTATCGGCGACAACGGCAACGGCAGCCGCGAGCAGACCGAAGTTGGACAGCAGATGCTCAACTGGTACAAGCGGTTTCAGTTCCCGCTGGTCGTGATGATGGGCGATAACATCTACGGGTCCGAGCGGCCGCAGGATTTCGTCGACAAGTTCGAGTCGCCGTACAAAGCGCTGCTCGACAAGGGCGTGAAGTTCTTCGCCTGTCTCGGCAATCACGATTCGCGCGAACAGCGGTACTACAAGCTCTACAACATGGACGGGAAGCTGTATTACAGCTTCAAGGCGCCGACACAGGACGTCCGGTTCTTCGTCTTCGAGAGCACGTACATGGACCCGGACCAGCTGAAATGGATCGAGGGCGAGCTGCAGAAGTCAAGGGAAAAATGGAAGATCTGCTACTTCCACCATCCGCTCTACTCATCGGCGCGGACGCACGGATCCACGCTCAAGCTGCGCGATGTGCTCGAGCCGCTGTTCATCAAGTACAACGTCAGCCTCGTCCTGAACGGTCACGATCACACATACGAGCGCATCAAGCCGCAGAACGGGATCGCGTACTTCGTGGAAGGCTCCTCGGGCCAGTTGCGGGACGGCGATCTGCAGAAGGGCTCGCCGTTGACGGCGTTCGGGAACGATACCGACCAGACGTTCATGCTGATGGAGATAGACGGCGACACGCTGACGTTCAACACGATCACGAGAACGGGCACCGTCATCGATTCCGGCGTCATCCCCCGAAGATATTAGCGCGCGCCATCAGAACGCTTTCTTGGCCCCGGTCTTGACGCCGTGCGCCCAGTCGTCCTCGAACACGGCGGCGATCCGCCTGGCCACCCCGGCATTCTCGACGACGACGCCGACCTCGCGCCGGCCGTCCAGCTCCAGCTTCCGCAGACTCTGGCTCCCCACGAACGCCGACGCGCCGTCGCGCACGATCGCGCGGACGTGCAGCCGGAGATCCCCGAGCTTGCGGATTCTCACGCCAGGGAGATTCTTCTCCAGGCTGCCGATGATGCGGATCTCGACATCGGCTTTCGCCCGCTCCAGCAGCGCGCGCTGTACGAGATTGTCGCTCACCTGCGGGTCGTAGATCAGCAGCTGCTTCTTGGCCGCCCTGACGAAATTGGTCAGCACCGTCCGCGAATTCTCGGGGCTGACGATGAACCGCGCCTGAGAGGGGCTGTAGCCGTGGCGGTTGAAGTCCGCCTCGAACAGCCGGGACGCCTCCTGCACGAGCCTCTTGTCCTTCGTCACGATCCCGAAGCTGCGGCTCTTGTCGATGTCGAGCTTCGTGTAGTTGAAACCGTAGACGTGCAGGACCTTGTCGAGGATCATCATCTTGCCGTGGTAGCGCGGCAGATCGTCGGCGGTCCGCGAGACGGTGAGACCGCAGTCGAGGAGGCGCAGCTCGAGTTTCCGTAGGGTCTTCTCTCCGCCCTTGTTGGTGTGCGCGATCAGCGCGCGAACGTCGACCCCGCGTTCAACGGCCGCGGCGAGGGCCTTCTCGATCTCCACGCGATCGAACCGGAAGATCACGATGTCGATGGTTTTTTTGGCGCCGCGGATCGCCTTCACGATGGGCGCAATGCCGGCGTCGGGCTGGATAATCAGCTTCACTTCGGCTTGTTCTTCTTCTCGGACCACTCCACGGCCGCGTGTCCGTCCGGATCGAGATTGAGAATCGCATTCGTGACGCGATCCGTGCGCATTTCGAGCGGCACGAGCACTTCGTACGTCACGGCGGCGTCCGACGAGGAGCGGAGCTGGAAGTCTACATGATATCGGCGGAGCACCGCATCGAATTCCTGGCGCCGCGCGTCGGTATCGTCCCCCATCTTGATCACGAGATCGTACAGCTTCCGGCCCTCGGGCTCGAACGACTCGATGAACCACAGCGTCAGCAGCACGAATCCCGCCGAGAAGGTCGCCATGACGTAGAGCCCGACGCCCGACGCGAGGCCGACGGCGAGAGTGGTCAGCATGACGCCGGCATCCTTCGGATCCTCGATCCTCGCGCGATACCGGACCAGACCCGCGGCGCCAACCACGCCGAACGCGCGCGCCAGGTTCGTGCCGACGACCAGCATGACGACCGCGCCGACAATGGCGAGGATGATTTGCGTCTGGATCACGGTGGGCTGGCGTAGGGGTGTGCCCCGCCGCTTCGGCCGCATCGCCAGCGCGGCGCCGAGCAGCGCGGCCAGCGGGAGGCGAATGACGGCATGGCGGATCTCCGCGACCGTGTCGTGCGGGATCGCGTATTTCCCCTTGCTCTCTTTCGCGCTCCCGGCCTCGAGCGCCGCCGTGTCGGGCGGCTGCCGCATGGCGCGGCCCGCGATCGGCGTCGCAAGCGCCATCGCCGATGCCAGGAGCACGGTCCATCCCCTCCGCCGGAGCTTCCTCATCGTCCCACGGCCAGCCCTTCGTCGATCTTCTGTTTGAACCGCCGGATGAAGCGGTCCGCGATCGACGGCGGGTAGCCGCCGGCGCGAAACGCATCCTGCCACTGCCGGTCCGTCAGCGCCTGCAGCTTCACGCAGATCCACTGCACATCGTCGGCGGCCATGTGATCGATGAGAACGCCGTGGCGGCCGCGCCATTCGAACCGGACGAATCGTCCGGCCATGCCCTTGATGAAGGGCGTCTCTTCGAACACCTGCACGTCGCCGCGCGGCGGTTCGAAGACGCCCGTCCGACCGAAGGACTGGCCGAGATCGCGCGCGACGTACCAGCGCGCCGCGCCTTCGACCGGCTGCTTCAGCTTGTACAGGGCGTTTTGCTCATCTTTCAGATCGGAGTTGCAGAGCATCACCTGGAGGACGAGCAGGCCGTTCAGCTCGCGCGAGCCGACGAACGGATTGTGGTAATAGGACCAGATTCCATCCGCGTTGAGGCCGTGGAAATCGGGTTTGGCTTCGCGGAACCGACCCGGCAACTGCGGATTCGAATCCCGCGAGCCGTCCGCATTCCAGCGCCCGACGTAGTAAATCGGCGGCTGATGATAGCCGACGCCCCAGAGCAGACGCGAGGCGACGACCTCGGTCGACGCTTCCGGTGGGAGCTTGACGCTCCACCGCCGGTCGTCGGGTCCGTAGACCGTAAAGCCCATGCTGAAGCCGCCCTGCTTGACGTCGATGACTTTGTAGATCGCGCTGGCGTCGGGCGCCAGCCGTTCACCGCCGCCCCCCCAGAACAGGTCGCGATTGCGCTCAGGCGCCCGCCACAGCTCAGCTAGTTCACCGGGGGTGGGCGGAGAGGCTTGCGTCGACCGAATAGCCGGATGACAGGAGGTTGCAATCCACACCGCCGCCGCGAGCACCGCCGCATTGCGCCGCACGCTGCGGAGAGTGCAAGCCGGTTGCCAGCTCAGCGGAATTTGGAAATCGGGAAATCGGGAAATCGGGTAATTTGGCATCGCGCCGGCTACTGCCGGCGCTTTTGAAGCAAGATTTCCAAATCTTCCAAATTTCCAAATTACCTGAAGTCGTGCGAATCGACCGGCGGCGATCCGCCACCGAGCGAGTGAAGGCGATCGGCCTTGACGGAGGTCACGCCTTCCTGGATCTGCAGCGTGCCTTCCACGAGCAGGTACGGCTCTCCGACGATCGTCGCGCGCTGCTCGGAATAGAGATCCGGGCGGACGATGATGTTGGCGATGCCGGTTTCATCCTCGAGAGTCAGGAACACGAACCCTTTCGCGGTGCCGGGGCGCTGGC